>Ga0308157_10000553_pt1 | contig 117197 bp, 116 predicted proteins | sample PhyBR1_FD_201035 | JGI IMG/M metagenome (GOLD analysis project Ga0308157, IMG submission 201035) | Phyllosphere microbial communities from UC Gill Tract Community Farm, Albany, California, United States - DLSLB.R1 | ecosystem: Host-associated > Plants > Phyllosphere > Unclassified | place... | reverse complement strand
TCATATCCGTCTCGTTGTCCGGAATTCCGTTTACTTCCATTTCCAGTTTTACCATTCCCAAGGAGCGGTTATTGAAAACAATGATTTTGATTGGTAAATTATATTGTTTGATCGTTGCGATATCGCCTAATAACATAGAAAGTCCGCCGTCTCCGCACAGTGCGATTACTTGTTTGTCCGGATTGGATAATTGCGCTCCGATAGCCATTGGCATTGCGTTTGCCATCGTTCCGTGACTGAAAGATCCCAGAAGTTTTCGCTCGCCAGTTGCTTGCAAATATCTTGCACCCCAAACGCAGCACATTCCAGTATCTACGGTGAAGATTGTGTCTTTATTAGCTTTAATATTCAAAGTTTCGGCAACGAATTCAGGTGAGATGTGATTATCTTTTCCTTTGTCTTCAACGTAGGATCTGAGATTGTTTTTTACAGTCTGATAAAATTCTAGTTGCTTATCAAGGAATTTTCTGTCATCATTAATTTTAATTAAAGGCAGAAGACCGATTAATGAATCTTTAATCTTTCCCGCAAAACCTCTCGTCAATTGCGCTCGTCTTCCCAAACGTTCTGGCTTGTCATCAATCTGAATAATTATTTTATCAACCGGCATAAATTTCACGTAAGGAAAATCTGTTCCGAGCAATAAAATTACATCTGCTTCGTGCATTGCTTTGAAGGCAGAAGGCAATCCCAAAAGTCCAGTCATTCCAACTTCGTAAGGATTACTGTACTGGATTCCCATTTTTCCTCGGAAAGAATATCCGATTGGTGCTTTCAGTTTTTCTGCCAAAGCAATGACTTCAGAATGAGCTTCAGAAGCTCCGATTCCACAATAGATTGCCACTTTTTTCCTTGAATTCAAATGTTCCGCAATCCAGCTAATTTCTTCTTCAGAAGGAATAATTCTTGGATTAGTTTTGAAAACTAAATCGGAACTAATATTTTTCACAGAATCGGCTTCGAAAAGATCACCTGGCATTCCTAAAACTGCCACACCTTTTTGAGAAATGGCATGTTGCAAAGCTGCCTGTAACATTCTTGGCGCTTGTTCAGGTGTTGTTGCAATTTGGTTATAAACAGAACAGTCATCAAACAATTTGATCGTATTCGTTTCCTGAAAATAAGAAGTTCCAAACTCTGAACTTTCGCAAGTCGAAGCAATTGCCAGAACGGGAACATTTCCACGGTTAGCTTCATAAAGTCCATTGATGAGATGAACGTGACCTGGACCCGAACTTCCCGCACAAACAGCAAGACCTTCCAATTCAGCTTCAGCAGCTGCAGCGAAAGCACCAACTTCCTCGTGTCGTACGTGAATCCATTTGATGGAACCTTCACGTTTTATGGCGTCATTTAAAAAATTAAGGCTGTCACCAGTGACAGCATATATGCGTTTAACTCCCGTTTTTACTAGGATTTCTACAAATTGATCGGCGATATTTTTTGACATAGTTTTATAAATTTAATTCCTTTAAAATTTACAAAAAATATTCCAAGCAAAGGTTTACAACTGATAATTAAATGTTAATTAAATCAATGAAAATGTTTCGGGAAAGCTTCTCGTGGCGATTGTTTCAAGATATTGATTAGAAACCAGGATTTCAGAAAACCGTAGCCGTAAGAAAACATTTGGATGTAAGTAGAAATGACTGCCATTGAAGCAATACTGATATTCCTTGTGACAACTAATGCGTGAAAAAGAACAAGAAACGTGTAAAGTCCGTACAAAGCGAGAATCAAACCATTTCCCCAAACAAAATAATGAATAATCCCCACCAAATATCCTAAAAGAAATACGCTTGGAAACCAAAAAGTAAGTTTTGTATATTTTGGATGTCTGTGATTCAAAATTGGTCTTGCACAACCGAATTGGTAAACCTGTTTTGAAAATTTTCCAAAGTCGGTTCTCCGTTTGTGGTAAACGCCAATATTGTCATAAAACATTGTCGTGAAGCCATTTTCCCAAAGTGTCATCGAAAGATCGGGATCTTCACCAATTCTCATTTCCGAGAAGCCACCAACTTTTAGGAAGATATCTTTGTTCACGCCCATATTGAAACTTCTTGGCTGGAACTTGGTCACGGCACTTTTCTTTCCACGGATTCCTCCAGTTGTGAAAACGGATGTCATAGAGTAGGAGATTGCCTTTTGCATCAGGTTGAAACCTTTGTGTGCTTTATCTGCACCACCGAAAGCATCACAGGGATTTTCGGTAAGATTTTTTTTGATATTTTCGATATAATCTGTTTCAACGATGACATCTGAATCTACAAAAACCAACCAATCATTTTTCGCTCGTTTTGCACCGTAATTTCTGGAAAGTCCAGGACCTGAATTATCTTTTCGGAAAAACTGGATATCCAATTGTTCTTGAAATAATTCAACCGTTGGGAGAAGTGCTATTTTGGAACCATCATCCACAATTATGACTTCAAAATCCTTATCAGTTTGATGAGACAAAGAATTAAGAAGCTCGAACAATTCGTCTTTTCTGTTGAAAATTGCAATTATAATGGAGATTGTTGTCAATGCGAATTATGAAATTATTTTCAAAAATATTGAAAAAGGTTTTAAATTTGAGAAAAAGTGTCAATGGATTTTAATATTTTCGAAAAAGAACATTTCAAAACGTTGATTCAATTCAAAGATTATGTGCAATTTGAAAATCTTCTTTCGCAAAATAGAATTTCTTTTTTTGCTGAAGATATGAGCAATACAAATATTTCTAATTATTGCAGATATTATTTTCTTGAAGAAAATCGTGAGCAGATTAATTTGATATTAAAAAAAAACGCCATAATTCCTATGAATGAAAATTATGGTGTTTATGATTTGCAACAATCCAAAAAGATTTATAAAATTTATGGAGTCGCTTTGTTGTCAATTTTTCTAATACTATTCGGAGTATTTTATCTAATAAAGTAAATTATGATTGCTTATCCATATATTTCCCTTTCTTAGACCCATCATACATCTCATACTGCAAGAATCTTGTTTCCAATTTTCCGTTGAATAACTTGATTTTTCTTGAAGGTCTCAATCCTATTTTTTTTGGCGCGTCAAGGTCTGCAGAAATCAACCAAGCCAAAGTATTTGGATAATGTTGTTTGAAAGTATCACCGATTTTTTTGTAGAAATCATCATCATTAATAGAAATTCTCTCGTCATAAGGCGGATTGAAAACCATTAGTAATGGGAACAGGTCTTTCTCAGAATCGAAGAAGTTTTTATTTCTAACTGTAATAACATCTTCCATCTCGGCAGATTCTATATTAGCTCTTGCTGCATCCAAAGCGCTATAATCGATGTCGTAACCTACAATTTTCCCGGTGAATTCCTTCACCCGATTCAGTCGAACTTCTTTGATGGTTTTGAATAATTCAGAATCATAGTTTTTCCAATTCTGGAAAGCAAAATTCCTTCTAAAAGTCTGCGCCGGCAAATCCATTGCAATCATCGCTGCTTCTATCAACAAAGTTCCTGAACCACACATTGGGTCTAGGAAGTTACCTTTTCCATCCCAACCTGCAAGTTGCAACATTCCGCTTGCCAAAACTTCATTGATTGGTGCAACTGTTTGTTCCTTTCTGTAACCACGTTTGAAAAGCGGATCTCCCGAACTGTCAAGAGAAATTGAAACCAATTCTCTGTCAATATGAAGATGGAATTTTATATCCGGATTGTCTTTATTAATATTTGGTCTTACTTTATATTTTTCCTGAAAATAATCAACAATGGCGTCTTTCATTTTCAAAGTCATAAACTGCGAATGACTGAATCTCTCTGAGTTTACAGTTGCATCAATAGCAAAAGTCTGGTTCGGTTCCAAGAACTGGTCCCACTCAAACTTGTATAATTTATCGTAATATTTTGTCTCGTTAAAAGCTTTGAATTCCATTATCGGAACCAAAATTTTAAGAGCTGTTCTGCAAGAATAATTGAGTTTGTAAAGAAAACCAAGGTCGCCTTCACAAGTTACCGCACGGTTTTTAACTTCTACATTTTTACCACCCAGTTTTTTAATCTCTTCCGCTAAGACTTGTTCCAGACCAAAAAAAGTTTTGACCTGTATCTTTAGATTATTTATATCCATTTTGCAAAAGTAGAGTTTTTTGCTCGATGTTAGAAGAAGGAAGCTGGATGATTTTCAATACGATGTTAACTTCAATCATAAAACTTCCATCATCCAACCAAAATTTCACTATTTTTGCAAGATGCAATGGTTCGAAGAATGGTTTGATACACCATATTATCATATTCTTTACAAAAATCACGATTATAAGGAAGCAGAAGATTTTCTGAATCTTTTAACGGATTATGTGAAACTCGATAAAAACTCAAAAATAATTGATCTGGCTTGCGGAAAGGGCAGACATTCTGTTTATCTAAACAAATTGGGTTACGATGTTTTAGGATTGGATTTATCTGAACAAAGTATCCGTTTTGATAAGCAATTTGAGACAGAAACTTTGAAGTTTCAGGTTCACGATATGCGAAATAAAATAGAAAGTGAGCCTGTAGATGCGGTTTTCAATCTGTTTACAAGTTTTGGATATTTTGAAACAGAAGAGGAGGATAAAAGTGTTTTCCAATCTGTTTCTGATGTTTTGAAGGATGATGGATTTTTCGTTTTGGATTTTCTGAATGCAGAATATGTAAAAAAAGTCATTACCCCGAGCTCTTCAATCGAGAGAGAAAATATCGTTTTCAATATCAAAAAACATATTGAAGGCGAATATATTATGAAGGAAATTGATTTTGAAGCGGATGATAAAAAACACCACTTTTTCGAAAGAGTAAAGCTGACTTCTCCTGAAAAAATCCTGAAATTTGCATATGAATTTGGTTTCGAATTAATCCAACGTTGGGGCGATTATCAACTGAATGATTTTGATGAAAGCAAATCACAAAGATGTATTAATTTGTTTAGAAAGATTAAATAGATTTAAGTTTTAAGATGATTATACTTCTATTAATTTTAAGTGTTCTGATTGGTGTTTTTCTCGGGAAGTATTTCGGAAGCAAACAACAATTTGCCAAAAATCTTCTTATTCTAAGTGCCGGTTTCTTGATAACGATTTGCTTGAATGAAGTTTTTCCGGAAGTTTATCATTCAGAAGACCATAATATTGGGATTTTTGTCATTCTCGGTGTTTTGATTCAGATGTTGCTGGAAAGTTTGACCAAAGGTTTTGAACACGGGCATCTTCATCATCATTCGGATGAACATTCTATCATTCCTGTTGCGTTGATTATCGGACTGTTTGTTCACGCTTTTATAGAAGGAATTCCTTTATCACACGAGAAAGAGACGTTTTCTCCTTACTTATTAGGGATTTTGTTTCATAATATCCCGATTTCATTTGTCTTGGGAAGTTTCTTGGCTCACAGCAAAAATTTCTCTACCAAATTCTGGTTGATTGTTCTCGTTTTTGCTTTGGCTTCACCTATGGGAATGCTTTTAGGGAAGTACTTTGACGAGAATTTGAAAGTCTATTTCTTGGCTGTAGTTGGCGGAATTTTCCTTCATATTTCGTCCGTAATTATTTTTGAAAGTAACAAGAATCACAAGATGGACTGGCAAAAGATTATTCTGGTCATTTGCGGAATTGTTTTGGCTTTAGGCGGACATTTGTTTCATCATCACCATTAGTCAAAATTTTTTTTCTATTTCGATATAAAATCATAATTTTACTCAAATCGATTTTATGGGATTTTTAGATCAAATATTTGGTAAAAAAGAAGAGCAGGACCAGACCAAAAGTCTTTGGAGAAGAATTGAATCTGAAAAAGATTTGGACTCGGCTGTTGAGAAATCTTCTCAGCAAAAAGTCTTGATTTTCAAACATTCTACACGTTGTTTCATCAGTAAAACTGTGTTGAAAAACTTCGAAAAGCAAATGCAGAATTCGGATAAAGATTACGCATATTATTTTTTGGATTTGTTAGCTCACAGAAACTTATCAAACGAAATTGAATCCCGTTTTGATATTGTTCACCAGAGTCCACAGCTTATCGTTCTAGAAAATGGAAAATCAACGTACAACGCATCTCACCAAAATATCGATTTGCATACAATTAATTAATCATTCTTGCTCATTAAAAACAATCAACACAAATGGAATATCAGAATTTCCGCAATCATCTTTCTAAAATACTAGGTGTTCCGATTGGAAGCTTAGAACTATGTTCATCTTTTTATGAAATCAAAGAAGTTAAGAAAAACGAAATCATCCTGAGAGAAGGCGAGATTTCTGACTGTACATTTTTTGTGGAAAAAGGCTTATTGAGAATGTATTCTATTGATAAAGCGGGGAAAGAACACGTGATACAATTTGCGCCGGAAAACTGGATTATTTCTGATACAACCAGTCAGTTGCTTAACGAAAAATCGAGATTCTACATAGAAGCCATCGAGGAAAGTACGATTGTGGTGACAAGAGAAGGTTTCTTTGAGAATCTTTCAAAAATCTATCCTGATGTTGCCGAAAAAAATCAACGATTGATGTTTAACCATATCAAGAATCTTCAGAATAGAGTAAATGCTTTGATTAGCACAACTGCGGAAGAACGTTATCTGGATTTCCTGAAAAAATACCCGAATCTGATGCTTCGTGCACCACAATGGATGGTAGCTTCTTACCTTGGAATTACGCCAGAAAGTTTAAGCCGTGTAAGAAAAGAATTGGCTAAAAAGAAATTTGAGATTTAATTATTTTGAATAGATTTTTAGTATTAATCTTTATCTCGATTCTCTGTTTTGGGCAAAGTCAATTAAAGGAAAATCTTAGTCATAAAACATTTTCTGCGAAAGTCATTGGGATCTCTGATGGTGATACAATGGAAGTTCTTTATAAGAAAAGTCCCATTAAAATTCGTCTCGCACACATAGATTCGCCGGAGAAAAGAGGAACTCAGCCCTTTGGAAATCAGGCGAAACAAGCATTATCCAATCTTTGCTTTGGAAAAATTGTGACAGTTCAAGCAGAGAAATATGACCGATATAAACGATTGATTGCAGCTGTCATCAATGATAAAAATCAAAATGTGAATAAGCAAATGCTAAAGCAAGGAATGGCTTGGCATTATAAAAAATATTCCAAAGATTCTTCTTACGCAAAACTGGAAAATGAAGCCCGAAAAAATAGAGTAGGACTTTGGCAAGATAACGCTCCAATTGCGCCTTGGCTCTGGAGAGAAAATAAAAAGAAAAAATGAATCATAAAATTTTAAAATCAAACATTTCCGATATCCCTGAATTATGCGAAATGATGAAGAATTTTTATGCGATTGATTTATATCCTTTTGATGAAAAATTAACGAGTGATAATTTCGTAAAATTCATTAATAATGATAATTACGGCAATTGTTTTAAAGTTGTTTTTGAAGGCGAAATTGCAGGTTATATTATTTTGGCTAAGTATTTCAGTTTTGAATTTGGTGGCGAAATTCTTTTCTTGGATGAATTATTTGTAAAACCGGAATTTCAAGGGAAATCATTGGGCAAAAAGGCTCTGGAGTTTGTGAAGGATTTTTCTGTTGAAAATAATTTCAAAATTGTCTTATTGGAAATAGAAAATCATAATGAAAAGGCTAAAAAACTATATGAACATTATGGTTTCCAAAATCATAAAAGGAGTTTGATGATTCTTAAAAACTAATTGGATTACAGACTAAAATTCTAATCTTTTAGTTTGCAGCTGTTGCTAATCCATAAAATATAGGTAATGTTTTTATTCGTTTTGCAAATTGGACAAATCGAACCATTATTTACATCACGGTTACAATTTAGTGTGTCTTTTTTCTATTTGCGGTTGTTGGCCATTGATTATTATGATTATTTTAGTGTAATATTGAAAAATCTCGACACCTTCCAAGAAACCAATTACCAAATACTTTGCCTTTCAGAAATAGTTTAATCAATTTTTTTCTCCAAGAGGTAAATAGAAGTTAAACACAGTGCCACTTCCTAGTTTACTTTGGACTTCTACGCTGCCATTGTGAAGTTCAACAATTTCTTTACAAAGATAAAGTCCAATCCCAAAACCTGCTATTGAACCACTGTTGCTGTCCTTAATTCTGTAATAGCGTTCAAAGATCCGGTGTTGATCATCTTCAGAGATACCTTTGCCCTGATCCTCTACACTGACTTTTAAACTGTCATTCCCAGTAGGCTCATAGGCTATAGTGATTACACTTTCATTAGGAGAATATTTTATTGCATTGCCAATCAGGTTATGAAGAACCTGCGATATCTTTTCTCGGTCTGCACATACCAAAATGGGTTCGGATGCCTTAAAATCGAAATGATGTGTTGTTATGGTTGACTGTAACTCGTCCTCAATTTCAGAGAACAATGAATGAAAATCAAATGATGTTTTTTCCAGATGCAACTGCCCAGAATCCAGCCTTGAAACATTAAGAAATCCGTTAATCATACCGGTCATATTATCAACCTGCTTTAAAGATTTCTCAAGCATGTTTTGTTGAGAAATATTTTCTGTTCTTGCGGCTTCCCGTTGTAAAACCTGAAGATAAATCTTAAGTGACGTAATAGGTGTCTTAAGTTCATGACTTACCATTCCCATAAAATCGTCTTTCCTTTGTTCCTCTTTTTTCTGTTCTGTAATATCCCTCAGTGTGCCATTGAGGCTCAAAGGATTGCCTTGCTGATCATAAAAAACCCTGCCATTGGCCTGAAGCAGCCTTGGCTTTTGGTCTGTACTGTTTTGGATTCGGTATTCAATAAAATAATGACCATCAGATTTTTTGCTAAGTGCAGACGAAATGGCTTCAACCACGCGTTCACGGTCTTCCGGTACAATCACTGACAATGCGAGAGACAGATCCAGATTTTCATCTAAAGATAAACCAAACCATTTTTTCAGAAGTGGATTCCCTGAAAATAGGTTGGTTGTAGGCTGGTAATAAAAAGTAGCCAGCTCACCAGCATTAATAGCTAAAGCCAGCATTTGCTGGTCATTTTCATTTTTTCTCCGTGCTAAAACCTGTTCAGTGATTTCTTCAAGTATCACCAAAACTCCGGAAATACTGCCATCACTAGAAAAAATAGGCTGATAGATAGAATTAACAATGGCTTCCCTCAGACCTTCCTTATGACGAAGTTTAACCAAAAATTCTTTATTGACCTGAGGTTTCCCACTCTGATAAACTTCTCTGAGCCATCGGTTCACAGGTTGGCCGATTAATTCTGGGCGCGCCAATTCATGTGCAAAACCTATAACTTCTGACTCTTCACGCCCCCATATGTTCAGAATTCTCGGATTAGCAATTTCTATGATATGGTCAGGTCCTTTCAACATAGCGATGCCTACAGGAGCCTGTTCAATAATAGTACGGATATACTCCCTGCTTTGTGCCAGCTGACTCAGAGAACTGCCGAGTTCTTCATTGGTAGAAGTCAGTTCCTCCAATGTAGCAGCTAGTTCTTCATTAAAAACTTTTTCCCGTTCCTCTTTCTCTTTGATCTGCTGCAGGAAATCACGGCGAGCTGTTACGTTTAATGCAGTATTCAAGATACACCAGGTCTTATTATCAGCATCCAAGAGTGCCTTATACTCATAATCGAAATAATCCAGCGTTTCCTTACCGTTCTTAATTAGTCTAGCAGGCGCTTCTGAAATTGAAAAACTATTGCCGGTACGCCAGACTTCCTGCAACAAACCGAAAAAAGGCTGACCTTCCAATTCGGGAATTGCCTCCATCAATGGTTTGCCTATTACGGACGCATCTTTGCCCCAAAGCGCAAGCATTCCCTCATTAGCAAACCGTATCACAATATTTACACCTGAATAAATGGCCGTGGGAGCAGGAGAAGCACTTAAGGCCTCAATAACAAGTTCAGCACTAAAGCTGTGGTTTAATGGATTTTCTGAGCTGTTCATAATAAAAGCAAAGATATGTATTAGCCATTAAATCGTTTATGATTCAGCAAAACAATTAAATTTAATGTGAAATGTAAAAAGTTTATCTAGCATCATCAATCTCAGCCTTAAGACGGTCTCTGATATCCATTTTTGCCCCCATAAAACTAAATATCATTGTTCCTTTTTCTCTTGCGTACGGATTTACAATTGAATCCACTAATTCAGCTTTTTTAAAATATGGACCTGTTTCAATCAGTTCATCAGGCTCAGAATATTCCTTGATGCGGATCAGATTGGTATATTTATCACTCAGATCAAACCAGTAAAGGTAGTCGGCATTAAACGAAACGGCCTTAATGTTCTGCTTTGAATAATAATTGATAGCACCTGCCTGTCCATAATTATCGCAAAGCACCAACGTCTTCCCATATTTTGAGACTTTGATATATTCCTGATCAGTTTTCTGAGACAATTCCTTCCAGCCCTGCATATCAGCGAAGTCCTGTGGCAGGGAATGATCCTTCCCATCCTCCCAGCGCAATAATCCCCAACGCTTGTAATGATCAGGATGCTCTACTATATACTTTGGGTTTTTGTTTGGAAAAGCAAAATTGTACAATGGTAAAAACAGCAGTACAGGAATACTCAAGCTTGTAATCTTCAGAATCCACTTTACCCGGCTCTTCTCAAACAAAATACCAAGATATGCTGCACCAATAGCAATAAAAGTAGGGTAAAGACCAATCGCATAATAATCCTTCGCCCTAAAAATTACAAACAGAACTATCGTAAAAACATAAGCCCAGAACAAAAATCGAATCTCCTTGAAAGGTTTATAAAATAACAGGGCATAGCAACCGGGCAGCCAAACAAACAGTACTCCAACGAAGAAAAGCAGTTGTGACTTCAGAAAATTAAGGCGGCTTACGTGAACCAATTGCCTTTCTGCTAATTCACCCATATGGTCAACTACAGGGAAATTATGATTAAACTGCCATATCAGATTAGGTAACATTATCATCAAGGCTAATAATGCAGAAAAATACAGATGTTTATTAAGGAAAATCTTCCAATGTTGGGTTATTAAAAGAGCAGTTATCAAGCCCAGGACTGAAAACACAATATTATACTTATTCAAAAAGCCTATTCCAAAAATAACCGCTGCCACATATAGCCATTTAGCCTGTTCAGATTTAAAATATCGAATCAAAACAAAGTACAGCAATGTCCACAGCAATACTTCCAGGGAAGTTGGTTGGAATAGCATGTTCAAACGTAGTAGAATGGAAAGCAATACGCCTGTTGCTGCCAATATTTTTGCAAAGAGGTCCCCATTCAAAGTTTCCACTATTTTCCATACAACCACTATGGTAAGTGCGCCGAATAATGCCGGAAAGAATTTTACCCAGAACATAGAAGCTCCAAGCGTTTGAACTACCCAGGCAAGCCAGGAATTAACAGGCGGTACAGATAAAAAGCCCCAAGCCAGATGATTACCCTGATCGAGATGCAAATATTCGTCCCTATGCAATTCATATTCAGTGTTTATTAATGAATACTGAAGAAAAAATTTAATCAGTACCAACAGTAATAGAATCAGGTGGTCTTTTTTCATACGGTTTGACATATTTCAAAAGTAAGACATTTGACAGACGGTTTTTATTACCTCCGGAACGGATTTATCTTGCGTCGTCAATATCTGAAGGAAAGCAAGGAAGTGTTGAAACAGTTTTTTTAGCTATATAAACTAACTTTTTTTTCTATTATTTCAATGTTTTGGAAGTGAAAAGTCTTAATAGAATCCCTAGTTTAAAACGTCTATTTCCTATTAATAGAAGGTAGGATAGTCTTGAAAAAATTTTTAATATTTTCTTTTAATTGGGAAAAGGTATTAGATGTTGCAAATTCTTTATTGTCATAGCCAATGGGAAAACCTTCCTCAACATATTCACTGTTTTTTTCAATACTCAACATTTCAAAGGAATTATTTACCTGTCCCACCTCCTTTGTATGAATGTCTAAAAATTTAACCGATGAATTTTTCGAAAAATCTAAATCATTCAATGCAATTGATTTGATTTCCTTCTGCAAATCCGAACGAAAGTATAGTGTCATTAACTTGGTATCGATTACAGTTTGCCATTCTCCGGGATGGATAGAATTTAAAATATTCCACGCATAATCCACAGGTTTACCATCATATGTGTAGTTTTTCATCATAAAGTAAGCCTTACTGAAACGATCATCCCAGGAATTTATCTGGTTAAGGTCAAACCTTTCTTTTCCGCCCATAAAATCATATTTTTTAGCTTTGTCTATATCCGTGTGATATTGATTATTGCACAGTAGCGGCATTGGCATTTCCTTATTGCTTAGAACAATGTACTTGTTATTTAAGAGGGCAATCGTTGCAGAATTACCAGCTGCATCAGTCAGAAAGAAGTGTGAACCAGCTGCATTAGGCCACCAATCAATATTAGGACCGTCATTAAGATGTTTGATTACCTCCTTAACCGATTTGTAATTGTCCAACTGATACTGAATCCACTGTGCCCAAAACATATCTGCGTGTTTAGGGTTTCGGAATCTGCTGGTTTCTTCAAGATAAAGTTCAACCAGGAATAATCCTTTTTCATTAACGCCATAGCAAGGGAATTCATATCCTAAAAGATTGAATGTCACTGATCCATATTTAGATGTCCAGCTTGTCGAGGCCTTTGTGTCATTGGTCGTAAGATTCTGCCAGCTTATATTTCGTTTAACAACATCCCGTTTATTGACAACGATCATTCCAGGCATTGTTTTCCAGTTTTCATTAAAACCAACTACATTATAATTTTTTCCTGTAAGCAAAAAGGCAGAACAAGCCTGGTTCTGATGGAAAATCAATATGGCAATTAGGCTTGTCAATTTAAGAATGAGGGTTTTCATAATTTTCAAAAATCTATTAGATGAACAAAAGTATATGGTTAAACAATATCTGTCAATACTGAATTATAACCATTTTTATTGGCTAACATAAATATTTGTCTAAGGATTGTAATTGCTACTATTTCATTTGATACATTTATCTCACTTTTCCCCTTTCAATTTCCCCTGAAGTTATAATTCAATTTAGGACAAGCTGAAGAGCCATTTTAGCAATTTAAAAAACTAATGGTCTTGTCTTGTGAACTTAATAAGAGATTCATCTGCAATTTTATTCTTTTTATTAATAAAATAGGCCACAAAAATATTCGGAATCCAACAGAGCCAGGCAACAGTAATGTATGAAAAGGAATTGTCATCGGTTATTTTTACTAAAAGTGGATACCATAACCTCAGCGTAACTGCAGCAAAGGTACAGGCATAACTATATATCATAAGCTGTTGGTGGGCTATTATATTTCTTTTTCTTATTGCCAAAAAGGCATTAAACGTGAATATAAACCAGACCAATCCTAGAGATATGAATCCCAATGCCGCTACAATACCTTCATTGGCATAAAATCCCAAATAGATTCCCGACAAGGAACCTACCAATGCAGATGTAATGTAGATTTTTCCCAACATTCTATGTAGCTTCAAATGTTTATTTCGGAATTTGCTGCCGAATTGCGTCCATCCAATCAGTAATGAAAGACCAGCAAAAATAATATGTAGGAAAAATGCAGCTTTCCAAACTAAATTAGCAAGAAGCTCTGGCGCTTTGGTGTGCAAGAAAGTGTTTTTATGATCTACAAAAGCATAGGTCAAAGGATAGGCGCCAATCATAAGCGCAAAAATACAAATCAGGACAAACAGTAGTTTTCTCATATGGATTTCTAAATTTTCTGTAAAAGTCAGGATTACAGGTGATCAAAGTGTTCCAAAATGAAAGATGATACCTATTTTTGATAATTTAAATATAAAATAATTGGTATTTTGTAGGAAATAGTCTCAGGAAATAAGCTTCTGATCTTTTAAAAATTCTCGAGGTGAACAGCCCGTATATTTCTTAAAATTTCTATTGAATGAGGTTTTGGAATTAAATCCGCATTCGAATGCCAATGTCAGAATTGTAAATTTTTGATTTTCTGGTAATACAACGATTCTTTTAAATTCTTCGATACGGTAGCGGTTGATGTAATCGTAGAAGTTTTTATTTTCGACAGAGTTGATGGTTTGAGACAATACATTGGGATGAACATCGAGTAGTTTTGCAATATGATTCAGATTAAGTTCCGGATCTTTATACAGCTTCTGGTCATTCATCAGAGAAACTAATTTTTTATAAACGCGTTGTATCGTTTCGTCACCGGCAAAATTTTTCTGGTATTTTGGATACTCAATCTCATTGTCAGTATTTAAATTTTCTTCGTCCTTCTTGTCGAGTAGAGCCGGATTTAAAATACCAACTTTACTGATTCCAAAATAAGCGGCCAATACTACAAATAATACAACGAGGGAAAAAATAAGGATCTCACTTTTTATCATAACAGCTATCCAGATCGTCGATATACCAATGATGAGGTAAAATCCCCAGTTCAGGTTGATTTTTTCAGTATTTGAGTAGATATTTGATATCTGTCTCTGATATTTTTTTATCATTAATGTACTTAAAATCACATAAAAAATACCTGAAAAAGCAATCATTAAGCTTATAATGGTGCGCAATACTTTATAGGAACCTCCATTATGTTGGTAGATCTCAATCTTATCGTGGGATGACATCAGAAAAAAGTCAAGCAAGGAAAAGTAAACAATCACCACAGGCGCCAGATGAAGCAACCACATTTTTCTTTTGGGATAATTTCCTGTAACACAACTGAGATACAAATATAACATTGGACCGTGAACCAATGGCAAAGGTATTTCCAATCCAAGAAGATAAGGAAATCTAATGTATGAATTCGAAAATATAAATAAAAAAAAGATCAGATGGATCCCGATTAACAGAAACCATACCGAAAGAAGATAATCTGCCAATCTTTTCTGAGGCTTCCCCAATATTAGAAAACAGGCAAAAAAAGCAATTAAAACTCCAGCTAAATAAAATAGTTGGGAAGAAAAAGATTCTACATCGAAATCCATTAAATTTAAAATGAACTGAAATATATTCATTTTAAATTTAATGAGAAAATGAAAACAAAACTTCCTTATTTCATATCACTTTCCCAATCGTGTTTCTGAGTATAGTTTTAGGATATAATTTCAAATTTGGCACTGATATATTTGAATGGAAACCTTATTTCTTTTATTTTAGAGGGATCAAAGATTTAAATGCTCTTCCATATGACTAAAAAGCTGTTATTTATTTTGGTGTTAAGCTTAATGTTTAGTTTACAGTCCAAAGCGCAAAACAAAGTAATAACTCCATCTGATGTACTACCGTTTCAGGTAACTGCCAAGAAAACGGTCTATAAAGGTAAAGACGCTTTAGCCTTAGAAATTCCTGGCCAAGCCATTGGAGACAATACATTAGCGATCTTGAAAGACATCGATTTTCATAACGGTATTATTGAAGCTACAATTTCTGGGCAGCCGCTTGCGAACGCGGGAGAAACGGCTCGTGGGTTTGTTGGCATCGCATTCAGGGCAGCTTTGGATGCTTCTAAAATGGAAGTTTTTTATTTGCGACCGACCAATGGAAGGGCAGATGATCAGATTCGCAGAAACCACTCCAGCCAATATATTTCCATTCCGGGGTTCCCTTGGGAAAAATTAAGAAAAGAGACGCCGGAAAAGTATGAATCATACGTCGATATATTGCCTGCAGAATGGATCAAAATAAAAATTGTAGTAAAGGATGATACTGCAAGGTTGTATGTTAATGGTTCTTCTCAGCCTACATTGATTGTCAACGACCTGAAACAGGGTAAAGATGTTCGTGGAAGTATTGGATTATGGATAGGTCCCGGAACTTTAGGACACTTTACAGATGTTAAAGTGACCAAGGAAGACTGATCTATATGTCTCGAAACAATCCCCGCACTGATAAAAGTACGGGAATTTTTCATTTATTAAAAGTTTTAAAATTATTCAGAACTGAATAAATTATAAACTTTCTTCCTGACTTCATCATTAGGACTTACCTTATAAAACTCTTTAAGCAAATCCAAAGTAGTCGGTTTTTTAGGATATTGATTGTGTAAGAGAAAACTTTTAAGCGCTTTGTTTACCTTATCTTCACCAATCAGTTCGCTCAATTTCACCATAATGACAGCACCTTTTGAATACGAAATATGCGTATTTTCACCGCTCACTTTGTAAAGCGGCTGATTTTCAGATAAGCCTTTTTCATTATCAAAAATCTGTTGATGAACTTTTATTCTTTCCATCATTTTTTCTTTGCCGTACATCTTTTTGTAAATCATCATTTCGGTGTACATTGCTAAGGTTTCAGTCAGCATCACAGCACCTTCTCTGTCATCGGGATCGATCTGGCTGTTTCCCCACCAGAGATGCGAAAGTTCGTGTCCTGCAAGTTCATTGATGACATCCTGGTTTTGATCAGCTTTAATATTCGCGTGGAAAAGCATATCTTCTGTCATAAAAATAGATGAAGGATAAGCGGTAGCCGCAAAACCTTTTGTGAAAGAAGAAACTTCAGCAAAACTGATGGTTTTGAAGGGATATTTTCCAAAATTCTGTGTACAATAATCCAACGTAATTTTTGCATTTTTAAGTAAATGATCTACATTTTCCGAATGTTTTTTATTATAAAAAATATTGATCGTTATTCCTTTATAAATCAAGCTTTTCATCTGATATTTTGCGGAGGAAACAGCAAATCGAAATGGAATCCCAGTCGATTTATATTGAAAATAATTTCTGTTATCTTTATTATAATGTTGAATCAGATCTCCGGTTCCTACAACGGTCTGGTCTTTTTCTGTCGAAACGGTCATATTCAGATTAATGAAATCTTTTTTGAATACTTCTGGAGCTTCTAATTTTTTTAATTCCGATTGCTTTTCGAGTTTAAATTCGGCTCGTTTTTCTTCATCTTCGATTTCATTATCAGCTTTATATCCGAAAGTTGGAAAATATCGGCTGATTCTCATAAAAGAACCATTTTCTATGATTGAATTGAAAGAATCGTGACCATTAACCGCCGACCATTGATAGGAAATTTTAAAATCCAGACTGGCTTTTTCTCCAGGTCTTAAAGGTTGTTTTAAATCAATTTCAGTTACTTTCTGATCAATTTTTTTTGATTCGAAATCTGTTTTGAAATTGGCTGATTCTATTTGGAGATCAGGATTGAAATTAATCAAAATCTTATCAATAGATTTGTCGGTTTGATTTAACAACCTATATGTTCCATTGATCTTATAAGAATTTTCAGATGGATAAAGCTGGATTTCGGTGGTCACATCAGTAATGTTCGGTTGTGCGAGATCTTTATAGTGTTTGAATTTCCTTTCGTATTGAGCCGATTGTACCATCTTTTCATCTCCGTTTTGAGGAATATAGTCTTTTATAAAAAGATTTCCGGTAAAAATTCCAACAGATAATATAAAAACTGTGAAAATGAGTTGTTTTACATTCCACTTTTTGGTTTTGAAGCTTTTATTAATCAGCCAAAAACAAGCAATTAAACTTAGTCCGAATAGCAATCGTTCTGCAAAAGCTGATGCATAAGGTCCGTATCCGTTAAAATCGCTGTAAACGCCTTTGTAATCTGAAAATATTCTCAATAATGGAATGGATATAATCTTTTTTGAAACTGGTCCTGCGAATGTTAAACCCACAAGCACAGAAATTCCCAGCGCTACAAATCGATTTTTGATATTGTCATTGATCAGCAAAATAAAGGCTGAGAAAAGAATCAATGGAAAAGTATTAAAAAGAACGGTTCCCAGATACGCATTCCAATCGATGTGAAAATAACTGTAAGTAAGCTGAAATATCAATCCTTCGACAATTAAAACGAACGTAAGAAAGAAAAATAAAATACTGATGGAAAGAAGATGTCCGCTGAGTTTATTTTTAGAAAAATAAGTGCTTTTCTCAATCAGTGAAAACCCCGATGAATGGCTTCTCCAGTACAAATCATTAATAAAATAAATGGCGATCAGCATTCCAAATAGATGGAAATTTTCCGAAATGGTAGTCGACATCAATCCTGAACTCGCATATTTTTGAGGAAGACGGATTCCTTTTTCTATTTCAGCGTACATTTCCATTCCTACAAAAAATAAGAGCAATATTGAAATGGCTACAATAGTGATGCTTTTAAAAAGGTAAATAAGATCGATTTTTGCAAATGATAAGACGGATTTTATATCAGAAATAAATCCAAAAGAAGATTTCGCGGTTGTAAATGGGTTTAAATTTTTAGTAAAAGAAATACTTGCGACCTTGTTTTTGCTTTTATTTTTGTTTTGGGAGAGTGGAGAGAATGAAAACAGCTTGTAAGTCAATATCAAAAGTAACATTGAAATAATCACAAAAACGATTCTGTTGATCAATAAATATCCGGTAAATGTTACGATTAATTCATTCTTTTGTTGAGCCGATAACGTTCTTGCTTCAAAAAAATAAGATGAAATTCCAAAAGGATCGATAAATGCTGATAATTGCTGTATTTCCAATGATTGTGGTAAACTTCCTGTCATAAACGGCGAATTAGAAAACACGAGGATCACCATATAAAGAACGTAAAGAAACAGTCCGCCGACAACAACCAGAAGTTTTTTCTTGGTGGTAAATGAAATGAAAAATAAAAAGCTGCAGACTACAATACAATTGATTCCGCCGAAAATCAGAAGAGGGTAGAAGTAATGCCAAAAATGAAAATGTTGCTGAATTTCACTTCCTGTTCTTAGATTTTGTCCAAGCACAAATCCGATTATCAAAAATATAAAACTCAAAAAAGTCTGAAGAAAAAAAGTAATGAATTTCCCCTCAAGATACGTTCGTTTTGAAAAAGGATATGAGAAAATTAGACTATCAAATTTTGAATCCCAATCTTTAAAAAGCACCTGAATGGCAAAAATTATCGCAAAAAAGATGATAACCAGACTTAATAATCCTGTCATAAAACCAATGGTGTATGGAGAATTTAAATAAATTCCTTCTCCAACGGTAAGATTGAACTGATTTCCACAGAAAATGCCGATTAACAGGAGAATTAAGGCAACGAAATATGCAGACCAACGCTTGATTGTACGTTTGGCCTCAAATAAAAATAAAACATTCATAACTATGGTTTTTGAGTAAGCGTATGGAAATAAACGTGTTCCAACGATGGATGGACTGCCGTAAAATCTGAAAGCGGTAGTTCCGAAAACGCAGTGATATATAATTCTCTTTCAATCAGTTGTTGGCTGATGATCCTGTAATTGGATTGATAATGTTCCAGCTGATCTTTTTCGATGGGTTTTGACCAGATCTTATTTTCCAGCTCGGTGATCAGTTCATTTGGATTTCCTTTTTTTAACAACTTTCCCTGATTGATAATAGCTACTTCTGAACACAGATTTCGGACATCTTCAACCAAATGAGTGGAAAGAATCACAATCACATCATTGCTGATTTCGTTAAGTAACGAGTTGAAACGGTTCCGTTCTTCAGGATCCAGACCTGCGGTCGGTTCATCAACAATAATGATCTTCGGATTTCCCAGCAAAGCCTGTGCAACCCCGAAACGCTGCCGCATCCCGCCGGAAAAGGTGTGGACTTCCTTATTTTTAAAATCAGAAAGATTGACTTTTTCCAACAGGTTTAGAATTTGGTTATTCCGTTCAGAATTGTTGCTGATCCCTTTCAATAGGGCGATGTGCTGCAAAAGATCATACGCAGAAACTTTGGGATAAACGCCAAAATCCTGAGGCAGAAATCCGAGATTTTGTTTGATATGATCCGGATTTTCGGAAACGTCGATTCCGTTGAAAATGATTGTGCCCGAAGTTGGTTTCTGTAATCCAACGATGGTTTTCATCAATGATGATTTTCCGGCGCCGTTGGGTCCCAATAATCCGAACATTCCATTTTCTATATTCAAAGAAAAATCTTTAATAGTTTGAAAACCATTTTTGTAGGTGAGGTTTAGGTTGTTAATTGTTAAAGTATTCATAGGCTTGATTTTAGGTCATAGAATTCCTGGCAACGTTTCCATTGCTTTTAATTGTGCGTAAAAATGTTGATGGTAAAGCTTCAATTGACCAAAAGGTCACGAAAGCTTTTTGATTTATTTAATTATTCTTCTTTATACTCCAGAATATCTCCTGGCTGACATTCCAAAGCTTTACAGATGGCTTCCAGCGTATCGAAACGCACACCTTTAGCTTTTCCCGTTTTTAGAACAGAGAGGTTGACATTGCTAATTCCTATTTTCTCTGCCAATTCTTTACTCTGCATTTTTCTCTTGGCAAGCATAACGTCTAAGTTGATGATAATCGGCATTTTTATATAAATAGATCTTGTTCGTTTTGTAAATGTAAGCCCTGTTTAAAAATATTAGCAAGGAAATAACAGAAAATTCCCAGCATAAAGTGGATAAAAACCAATCCCCAAATGATACTTTCCACTTCTACAAAAAAGTTTGCTGTAATAACGATCGGTAAAGGAAAGAAAATATTGTAGATGTAAAATCTTTTGAGGTGTACTATATTTCCTTCGGTAAATAATTTTGACTGAAAAAACACTTTAAACACTTTTGCTGACAGCCAGAAAAAGATTCCGTAAGTCAAAAGAACCAGCAAAAAAGACAGGATAATATAGGGATAATTGTTTTCGATATTCAGAAAAGGTTGCTGTGTAAATGGATAATTAATATGCAGATACAGATTTTCTTTGTAAGGCGTCACCGCAAAACCGGTCAACAGGCAAAACACCGAATATACGAATGTGATAAGATAGCCTGCAGATAATACAATACACAGGTAATACAGGATCTCTGAAATATTTTTACTTTGATTCATAGGATAATCAATTAATTTGTTAATGCAAATATATAATTAATTATCGTAAAACATTAATTAATTAATTAATTAATTAAAAATTTATAAGTTATGCATTGGAATAATTGATCTACTATCGTATTGGAAAACTGGTTCAGATCGCCCTGTGACTTATTGGTAACCAGAAAAATTCATGCTTTTTGGTTGGAATAAAGCGCAATGTATGAGGCAACGAGATGTTTACGTTATCACAAGAACCGAAAAGCCAAAAGTTGGCAGAACCACATTCTATACAGGAAACATAACAGAATTAGTTAAAAGTTTAAAATCCGAGAAAGGAAAAAATATTTATTGTGACGGTGGTGCGGAAGTGATCAATGAACATTTAAAACATAATTTGATAGACGAGTTTATAATTTCGGTTATCCCGGTTTTGTTAGGAAACGGGACAAGACTTTTTAAAGAGGGAAGAACTGAACAAGAGCTTGAGTTTGTTGAAGCCAAAACATTTGAAACAGGGTTGACCCAACTGCATTACCGGCAGAAAAAATAAACAACTAATCACCGAAGATTATTATATTAGCTTCAAAATCAACGACGTGAAAGATATTCTTATCGGTGTATTCATCCTAACCTTTACTTTAAGCTATTCTCAAATAAAAAAAGTGGAAGAGGTTATTGATTCTTCTGTAAAGAAAGATAATTTTAACGGCGCTGTATTACTGGCTCAGAACGGAAAAACCGAATTGCTTTCATACGAAGGTCTTGCTGACAGACATTATAATATTAATTTTTCCGATGATACCAGATTTCATATTTTTTCTCTTACAAAAACTTTTACGGCTGTTCTCATTATGCAGTTGTATGAAGCAGGAAAAATAGATTTAGATGCTACAATTTCAACTTATTACCCTGAATATAAAGGAGAAGCGGCACAAAAAGCAACTATCAAAAATTTGTTAACCTACAGTAGTGGCAGAGAAAATAAAGACATCAGTACACCAGAATTTATTCATCAGGCATACGACAACACGATCTGGGATCTGGATGATTTTATAAACACTTATTTATCTGAAAAATTGATTGATAAACCCGGAACAAAGTTTAGTTACAACAATGGTGACTATATTTTGTTAGGAAAAATTATTGAAAAAATTTATAAAAAATCTTTTGAAGAAGTTTTGAAAGAACAAATTTTGATCCCGTTAAAAATGCAAAATACGGGAATACTTCATCATAATGATATTGTTAAAAACATTGACGATGGCTATTCTGCAGACGAATCTAAACCTTTTCTACTTCACACTCCTACAAATACTTATATTGATAATTTTTATTCTGCCGGAGCTATGTATTCTACACCGAAAGATATGCTGATTTTTGATCAGGCTATTTTTAATAATATTCTATTAAAAAAACCAACTTTAGATTTAATGTTAACTCCATTCAAAAATCTTGAAGATACTGCTTTGGGTTTTTGGGTTTATCCTAAAAGCTTTGGGAAAATGAGCACTTTGTTTGTAGAACGACAGGGTGAAGGATATGGGCACAGTGCTAACTGGGTACATTTGCCTGAAAAAAAACTCACGCTTATTATTCTATCCAATACAAAAGATATCAAATACCTCAATAAAATGAGAGAAAGATTAATCTCAGCATATTATGGGGAGTAAGAAATTTAAAAAGGTTATATTTTATGACAAAATTTATTTGCGTCTTTGAGTCGTACTTTACTCTTCTCAAATTAATTTAGATGTTAAGATGAAATTTTAGCAAGTACCTGATCTCTACGATTCGAAAATGTACCACTTACTTTAATTACTTTGATACCAAAATCATCAATCCAATCATACAGTAAATTATTGACTTGTTCCCTAAGTTTGGGCAGATCTGTCTGATAATCCGGTATCAGATCTGGCTCTTCAATAGAAACAAATACAAAAAGATCGATTTCATCAACTATTTCTTGAGCTTTCTGAAAAAGATTTTGAATATTTCTGGCTGGATCAATAATATGAAGATAGGCAAGAATATCAATCACACATCGGTCAAATATAACATCGTCTCCACTCTGAGAAATCAGATTTACGGAATAATTAAACTGTTCAACAAAATCTTCTGCGTTAGGTGTTTCTGAAAATTCATATCCTGAAAATTCCAGTTGATAGTAAGGTTCTATTTCAAGAGTGTATCCGGGAAGATGCTCTAAAAGTTCTTCTGCTAAAGTGGTTTTACCAACATTATGAGCACCGAATATCGCAATTCTCATATTTCTATTTATTATGTGATTAAAAACTGAAAAAGAATGTGTTCAAGCAACAAATAAATTCAAATTCAGCTTTGTTTTTATCTTATAAAATTACGGATAATTGTGTACATTCAACTCGTAAGCTTCAGTTCAATCTCTCAGGCATCAAAATTTTAGTATATTTACGATGATAGATCATCCGCGTCCTTTTTATCGAAGAGGAGCATAGAGGGAATTCCTATGATGAGCACCTGATCAATCAGGCTAAAAGCGATACCCGAAAAAGCGGATTCAAATATCTGAATCTCTGTACAGATCACATCGGAATTTACGAAAATATGGCTTCAAGTACATCGGGCAAGATTATTATCCGTGGGAATAGGAATTCAGGATTTATCAGATAGAGGTATCGATTAGACGCAATAAATTTTTTAACAACAAGAACTATTATTTTTAATATGCAAATTTTTAAACTGGACAATCCAGCTTGGCACTCTTTAAATGAAGCTCATAAAGACTTTGGAATCGACTATAATGGAATAAAGTTTTATAACCCTGATTATTGTTCTTTCGGCGGTGCTTTGAATGATGAAAATGCCGAGTCGGGAATCGCAACATACGCATCTATTACAAATCAATTTTTTGTAATAGGGGATCGACCTCCAATCAATCACAAAGTCCGGCTAGAAGGTGAATTGATGTGTGATCAGATGATTCTTAATCAAAGAATTAACGTTGACATTATGGAAAATATAATTGAAATTCATACAGAAGCGCAAAGAGATCAGCTGTTTAAGCTTGTTAACCTTGTTCAACCGGGCTATTTTAAAGAAAAAACTGCTGATTTAGGAAGTTATTATGGTATTTATAAAAATGATCAACTGGTTGCAGTGACCGGCGAAAGAATGAAAATGGATGGATACACTGAGTTAAGTGCAATTGTGACCCATCCTGACCATACAGGCAAAGGATATGCAAAGCAGTTAATCGCCTATGCCAGCAAGCAAATATTCAGCGAGTCAAAAATTCCCTACCTGCATGTCGCTGACAATAATGCTAATGCCATCAGACTTTATGAGAAATTGGGATTTTTGTTGAGACGAAAAATGAGTTTTTGGAAATTGAGTTCCAATGAATAGTAATATTATTAATGATTATGCTTAAATTAAATAGCATCTTTGGCAAAAATTATATTCTTGTAAAAAAATAAGAATTTTTTTCTTTTATTAACTATTAGACTGATCATAATTGATTAATAATAAAATCCTTTTAGCCACTTACTAAAAGGATTTTGGTATTTATGTTCTTTAATTTAACAAAGCCAATATAAATACTGATTCAAATTATTTTACCCTCCTAATCAATCTCGGAATGCTTTTTATAAAAATTTTTAGCTGATATTTAAGTTCTCAGCAAAAGCTGAACAGATCAAAACGATGATTCAAATAATGTTATTACTGTAGATGAATATATAGGAAATTCCAGTAGTCTATAGCAGAGAGGTTTATTTTAAGAGCACATTAATTAATAAGGAGGCGCGTGAATTGTTCTTAAATTAAGTGTTACTGATAGAAAAAATAAAATAGAGGATGAAATAAGCCAATTTTCGGCACAACTTTTAATCTCTTACTATTTAAGATTGATTAATAAAAATATCGATATGAATAGGAATTATATATTAATTATAGGGATTATAGGGCTTCTTTTTCCGTTAAAAGGATCAGGACAGCAAATAGTGCAAAAAAAATATTCATTATTTAATCCGGTTCCAAAAGAACAGATGCGAGAAATGGAGACCGACCGTCCTGATGTAACTGAATCGCCATATACTGTGGATGCAGGGCATTTTCAGCTGGAAACCGATTTAGTCAGAACAATCAGTGAAAAAAGTGAATCCATAAAAACAAAAACCTTACTCATTAATCAGATGAACCTTAAAGTGGGACTGACAGGTTATACTGCAGTCCAAATTGGATTTCAAACATATGGCTGGCAAGGTGAGACCGAATTAGATTCGGGTACTAAAACAGTAAATGACGGTCACGGCGATCTCACATTCAGAATTAAACAAAATCTAATCGGAAATGACAAAGGCAACTTTGTAATGGCTTTGCTACCTTATTTGAAGATTCCGACGTCAAAATATGAAGACAGTCGGTTTGAAGGCGGTCTGATCGTTCCGATGCAGTACAAATTTTCCGGAGAATGGAATTTAGGATTTCAGGTGGAATTGGATAGACTTAAAGATCAGGATGATAACGCAATGCATACTGAGTTTCTGCAAACCTTAACCGTTAGTCATCCGATTATTAAGGGCTTGGATGGTATCGCCGAAACTTATTATACCTATGATTTTAAGGCACATCAATTCTCAAATTACATCAATGCGGCCATTCAGATTGATGCAGCTAAAGATTTTAAGTTGGATGCTGGATTGAATATCGGATTACAGCATACAGCAGCGAAACATTTTTTTATTGGCGCGTCATACAGGCTTTAGAATTTATCATTTTGATATTATTCTGAAATTCCTGCAAAACTAAAAGACTTTTCTGATGAACGTGTCTTTCCAGGCTTTTGGGATCCGGAATGTCCCAAAGGCCTCTGCAGCATCCGACTTTAGTTCCGCCGAACCAGAATAAGAAACTGACCAAAGTTGATCAGCTGATACGAATAACAGCTTAATTTTTTCAGAAATAATCTTGATAGATTTAAGTTTAATAAAAAATTTTACCTTTTCTAATCACAAGAAGACCTTCATTTTCCAATTGTTTGATTGTTCTTATAACGGTTTCCACTCTTAAGCCTGTAAGTGATGCAATTTGCAGTCTTGTAAGCAATACCTCATCCGGATCGGTTGAATCATTTGATATTTTTAAATACCGAAGTAAATTAATAGTTTTCTCAGAAGGACTTTCTAAAGCAAATCCCCTCATCATGTAGGTATAATGCAAGCTTTCGGCAATACTTTCATAGAGAACTCGTAGAATAGCTGGATTATCCTTCAGCATTATATCAAAATCCGATTTTTGCAAGATTAAAATCCGACAATCCTCCATTGCAATAGCACTTACCGAATATTGATGTTTTAAGAATAGGAACAATTCTCCCAAGCAATCTCCCTTATTAGATATATTGTGAATAAACTCACGACCCTGCTTTTTCTGACTAACAATTTTTACGCTTCCGGTTAGGAGCTGAAAGTAGGAGAGTGCTTCTGTATTTTCCTGAAATACAAACTGATTCTTGGCATAATTTACAATTTTAGCACCAGAACTCATCAAAAGGTCTTCGTTTATCAGCATATGTCATCTTCTAATCATTCAGGTCAAGCACACTGCTTTCTAGTTGGTAAAGCTAAGAACAAAATTTTCTCTGGCTTTATGAATGGGAGTACAGGGCATATAGATTTAAAAATATTAAGACCATTTATCATCTTGCTCATTTCTTTTGATCTCTCTATTTATCTCGTCCACATATGGTAATGGAAGCAGATATGTTTCATCAATATATTTTAAAATAGTTTGATTGGTGTCATTATCAATCTTTCTGATAAAAAGCTGATTGGTCTTTTTTAATGATTCAATAAAAGAAGTATGGTAAGAATTTTTATTAAAGAATATTCTTTCAATCGATGCTCTTTTATCATCATTTACCACAATATCTTTAAAAACAGTATTCATAAGAACCGTCTGAAAAAATGATTCTGCAGGTAAAAGTGTATGCAGGTAATAATCTTCAAAGTCCATCACCCGTTTATTATTGGTCAAAAAAGAACAGGTTTCTCTTGTGAAAATAAACCATTTGCCTCCGATGTACGGTGTTACCCCTTCCATAAATGTTCTTCTATAAATTAATGACGATATTTTATGGCTTAGTTCAGTAAAATGATTCTGTATTCTCTTAAGCGTATCAGGTCTGTAAAATTTTTGGTCGTAGTAGAAAAGGTAGTTCCTGCCATTATTTATTTTAAGAAACTGTCGGATAATATTCTGCGACTTTAATGGGTAATCTTCGCCACTTAAGTTGATGAAATAATCCCATTCTGCGGTTACATTGAGTAAATATTCCATAGCATTGAGCTCTGCCTGAATGATACTGAATCCTCCTGCCACAATATTCATACTCTCAAGAATATAGACATTGGGAAAATGGATGAGATATTGTTGAATTTGCTCAGTAAATTCTTCTTTGGCTTTTCTGTCTATATGAATCAGATAAAATTGATCACGTGTGTAGATTTTCTCAAACATTGCCTTAAAAACATCAGGTTTATGATGGATCATGATAAAATAAGCAATTCGGATCTGAGAAGACGGTGGACTGTTTGACTTTTTTGTAAGGGGCTGGATTTGGGATGCTTCAGTTTGCATAGGCTGGAATTTTAAAATTATCCGCACTTTGCAAACAATTAGATTATGTGCGTAAGCTACGAATATATTTTTGATAATCAGTTAATTATATTTTATTGTTATTGGGTTGTTTTAGCATACATTTGCAAAGTATCAATAAAAAAGGTTCCTGCCTCTGCTACTCTGCAATAATTTAAATCCATTTTTATCATTCAGTTTTGCTTTTTCAGATTCCCGATTGTCAACTGATTTCTTTAAGGAGGGCTTTTATTTTTAGCTTTCAATGTGGAAAAAAGTTTAGAGTAATGAAAAGTATATGGAATTAATATTAATTCTAACCATTACAAATAATACATTAAAAATGCACCTGCCGGAAAAAAAGATCGGAAACTGCAAAAATTTATGATAAGTTTCAAGAATCTGCAATTAATTAATCCCATAATCCGAGCGATTACAGAATCGGGGTATTCCCAACCCACTGAGGTGCAAAATGCTGTAATTCCAAGTGTTTTAAAAAGAAAAGATGTTCTGGCTTCTGCACCCAAAGGAAGTGGAAAAAAATTAGCTTTTACGGTGCCGATATTACAATTGTTGGGAAGAAACCCTACTGAGCACACTAATATCAGGGTACTGATCATTGTTCCTACAAATGAAATAGGAGCTCAGACCGAAGAAAAGATTAAGCAGTGCAGTAAATATCTTTCTCTTTCAACATTTAGGATTAATGATGGAGAGTCAACTGAAAGTCAGCTTGCTGCCTTCAGAAAGAGAGTGGACATATTGATTGCAACTCCTGAAGGGCTTTTAGAAATTGCAAAAAAAAGACCTTTCAATTTTTCCAAGTTAGAAATTCAGGTTTTATATGATGCAGATAAAATGATTGAAAAAACATCGATAAACAGAATAAAAAATATCCAGAAATTAATTCCTAACCATTTACAAGCCTTAATCTTTTGTACAGAAACTTCAGATTATCTCAAAAAATATATCTCTCCTTTTCTTAGAAACCCGGTAGAGATTGTAATAGACGCGAGGTCGGCATCAATAAAAAATATCTCGCAGTGTGTATATTTTATTGAAAAAAGAGATAAGTCAGGGTTTTTGATTGATCTTCTCAGAAAAAGCAACATAAAAGGATTTATGGTTTTTACGCGCAGCAAATACATAGCCGATGAGCTGGTACATCAGCTGGAAAATGCCGGTGTCAATATTGGATGGATTCATGGGAACAGATCAAATGCTGTGAGGAATAATGTAGTGGATGATTTCAAAAGCGGAAAAATTCAGGCTTTGGTCACTACAGATATTGCAGCAAAGGGAATCGATCTGGATAAAATATTTCATATCATCAACTTTGATCTTCCTGCTATTCCTCAAACGTATATACAAAGGATTGAGAGGATACGAAGGTTAGGAAGTGACGGTTCCTTAATATCATTCTGTACGGCAGATGAACACATGGATTTAAAAAATATCCAGAGTCTGATAGGTTTTACGATGCCTGTCGGTACATTTTAAAAATAAAGCTGTAAAGTTTACAGATTATACATACAATTTTAATAATAATTACAATGCAACAAGGCACAGTAAAGTTTTTCAATGAAGCAAAAGGCTTCGGATTTATTTCTCCTGCAGATGGGAGTAAGGACGTATTTGTACATTCTTCAGGGTTGGTTTCAGGATCAATCCGTGAAAATGATAAAGTGAATTTTAATATTCAACAAGGCGACAGAGGTTTAAATGCTGTCAATGTGAAATTAGCATAAGGTTAAACGACTTCTTGCTTAAAAAGTTAAAACATTTTTTTCTCACATCTTTAGTAGATTAGACTGTTTTTAGCATATGTTTGAATGAAATAGGGATATAATTACATCCGTTTCTTCATGTTCATCCAACCTCTTGCAATTTTGCGAGAGGTTTTTAAATGATTTAATGGTACAATACTTTTAATCTATTATTTTTTATATAAAATGATTATTATCAACAATTTTGACGAATATAAATTGCTGGAGGGAATTATGGTCGGAGCATCATCTTGGCATAGGATCGATCAGAACCAAATTAACCTTTTTGCAGATGCCACTTTGGATCATCAGTGGATTCATACCGATGAGAAGAAAGCAGCAGAAGAAAGTCCCTATCATTCTACCATTGCTCACGGCTATTTAACACTTTCGCTGATTCCTTATCTCTGGAAGCAGATTGCTGAGGTAAGAAACATCAGTATGGAAATCAATTACGGAATAGAAAATTTTAGATTTGGCCAGCCGGTAAAAGCTAATGATGAAGTAAGTCTTGAGGCAACTATTAAAAAAGTAAACAATCTTAAAGGAACCATAAAAGTAGTGGTGGGCGCTAAACTGATTATTAAAAACCAGGCAAAACCAGCTTATACAGGAGATGTGGTGTTTCTATATCATTTTTAATAATAACGAAAAGGAAGGTAAATGTATAAATTGACCATAAGTTTTAAAAAAATATGATATATTAATAATACTTTTTCTTCAGCCACAAACTGGCTTTTACCAATAAGATAAGCACAGGAACTTCAACCAATGGTCCGATAACCCCTACGAAAGCTTGCGGAGAATCGATTCCGAAAACGGCTATTGCTACAGCTATCGCCAATTCAAAGTTGTTGCCTGTAGCTGTAAATGCGATTGAGGCATTTTTATCATAGGGGATATTTAGAGATTTATTGATAAAGAAGCTGACAAAAAACATCAGTACAAAATAAATGACCAACGGTAGGGCAACCTTTATCACATCCATTGGCAGCTCCAATATTTTGTCTCCTTTCAGGCTAAACATTATTACTATAGTAAATAATAAAGCATACAAGGTAACTGGCGATATTCTTGGGACAAATTTTCTGTTATACCATTCTATACCTTTTGACTTGATAAGAAAGTAACGACTTAGAAAGCCTGCCAAAAATGGAATCCCTAAATAAATCAATACACTTTTGGTAACATCTTTCATTGATATTGTTACGTTAAAGTTGGCCAGTCCTAATTTGCTTGGCAATATATTGATGAAAAGCCAGACTAAAAAGCTGTAAGAAACAACTTGAAATATACTGTTCAATGCAACCAACATAGCGGTATATTCTCTGTTTGCTTTTGCCAAATCACTCCAGACAATGACCATTGCAATACATCTCGCCAAGCCTATCAGTATCAATCCTGTCATATAATCGGGTTCATTTCTTAGAAACAAAACGGCTAATCCGAACATCAGTACAGTCCCAACAAACCAGTTGAGAAATAACGAAAGACCTATTACTTTTTTATCTTTGAAAGCTTGAGGTAATAGTGAATAATCAACTTTTGCCAAAGGAGGATACATCATCAAAATCAAACCTATTGCCAATGGAATATTTGTCGTTCCTACAGACATCGCATTTGTGATTTGTGAAATTGTAGGAAAGAAATATCCTAAACCTATACCTGTTGCCATTGCAAGGAATATCCATAAGGTAAGATAGCGGTCAAGAAATTTTAGTTTTGGTTGCATAAAACTATTTTTTAATCTTAGAGAAAACGTAGAACATTTCAGAAGCTATCTGCAAACTTCTTTCTGCATAAACTTGTGACTGCTGTGGTGTGTTATCAGAAATTTTAGGGTCTTCAAATGTGATAGGTATTCTTTTCTCTGCTCCAGCAATAAAAGGACAGCCTCCGTCTGCTTGTGAACAGGTCATAATTGCAGCAAACCCAGAAGCTGGATTGAACGCACTATCATATCTTTTTGAAAATCCAATTACAGGTAACGAATCATCATTGTACTTGATAGCATATACAGGATTATTGCCGTCCGCAATTTTGAAGATATTAAAACCTTGATTTACGAGTGTCTCAGCCACTTTTGGAAATAAGGCAGTTTCTTCCGTACCTCCCGAATAAGAATATACATTTGGAATATTAAAATAGGCAGCTCCAGCTTGCGCCCAGATTTGTGATAGATGGCTTCTGCGCGAGTTATGGGTACAAATGAAATTGAGATTAATATCTTTTCCTTCATCCGTTTTTTGCTGTAGAAAATCAATTAATGGCTGCAATGTGATTTTTCTCTCCTCACTAATGCTTTGATATTGCAATTGCTGTATAGTAGTATTTATTAATTCTGAATACATAGTCTTTATTTAAGTTTTATTCTTATTAATCTATTCCGATATTTTTGCTTCTACGTTCCATAAGGACATTATCTTTCCAGACCCCATTTTTCTTACCTATCTTTTCTCGGTAGCCAACTAATCGGAATCCGCATTTCTCGTGCAACTTGATACTGCTTTCATTTTCGGCGAATATACCAGACTGCAATGTCCATATGCCGTTTTCTTCGCTCTGTTGGATTAATTTAGTTAACAGGGTTTCCCCGATTCCTTTTCCTCGCTCGTCTGGCGCAATATAAATACTTACCTCTGCAACACCAGCATAAACGCATCTGCTGGAAACAGACGTCAAAGCGGTCCATCCAAGCATTTTATTGTTATCAAAAATGCTGATTCTACAAAAATCGAGATGTGCTTTATCCCATTCTTCAAATTGTGGAGAATCGTTCTGAAAAGTGGCTATATTGGTTGCCCATCCCTGTTTGTAGATTTCTATTAATTCTGAAAAGTTATCTTTGGTTATAGGTTTGATTTCCATAATGCAGTCTTTTTTAGCAACAACCAGAATTAGGAGTACAGCACGAAGTATTCAAATCAGAAAGTTTGACATTTTGTTTTCCTTCAGGAATTCCACAAGCCTCATTTGCCAGACAAGCAGTTTGTTTATTTTTCAGAACAAAATTATTCCCGTTAAAATCTAAATCATATTTTCCAATGGTTGTGCTTTGATATTCAACTTCTATCTCTGAATCTTCGATTCCCAGTTTATTTTCGCATAGTGAGATGATGTCCAAAAGTTTAGTTGGCTTCAATCTATGTTCAAAGTCGTTGGCATTCCACAATTGGAAATTGACAACCTTTTCTCTTCTTGTATTACCACCACAGTCTATGAAATGTTTTGTAATAACTCCTATTTCTGTGACGTGAAAATGCTCAGGAACAAATTTCCCGTTCTCTAGCTGAAATTCGACATTGCTCAGTGTAGGTAAGATTTCTTTGATTTTTGATAGCTTCATAATATTTAATATTTAGATTGTTTTAATTTCATATTGCAATATGACGATGATATAGATTGCAAAAAAAGCTGTTAACAGCATTGCCCAACTTTTGCATCCTGTTCAAAAAACTGATTAAGCAATCCCTGAACCTTTTTCCATTTTTTATCTTCGATACAATAGCAGACAGATTTTCCTTCAATAGTCCCTTGAATAATCCCGATACTTTTCAATTCTTTCAAATGTTGAGATATAGTTGCCTGTGCTAATCCCAGTTCATCTACCAAATCATTACAAATACAAGCTTTCTGATTAATGATGTGTTGCAGGATTGCAATTCTGGCAGGATGCGCCAAAACTTTGAAAAGAGAAGCCAGGTTATTTTGCTCGTCTGTGAATATTTCTGTTTTAGTAAGTCCCATAATTAATATTTTAATATTGCAATATTACGATATTATTTTGAATTTGAAAATTTTTATGTGTATCTTTTCTTGTTTATTGATGTTATCCATTGAGGTTTCAAATAGATTAATGCCACTTATAAATGTTCAAATTTTTAATCAAATTTTTCTGTCAACTAAAAATTAATATCCCAATGATAATTAATTAGTAAAACAAAGCCTTGCCATCAGATAACTGACGGTAGATTCTGCACCCTGATTGAGATTTACATTTTTTTCCTCAAGCCCATCATAGCAACCTCCTGTTGCAGGGTTATAAACGATCTGATTCAAATGATTTTTTCCCAAAAACCAGTTGAATGAGTTGTTCATCATTTGTAAATATTTTTCATCATCGAAAACTTTGTAAAATGCAGATAATGCCAAAACCGTATAAGCAACATCAATAGGCTGTTCTCCACCAATTGGAGTATCATTTTCAGTGTTTTCTTTTTGCATCCAGCCTTTATTGGAAATTACTTTTATATTATTATCAATCATAATTTTAGATAGTAAAAACTCGAAAGATTCTTCCGCAATTTGTTTGAAAAGCTCATCTTTGGTTGAGATCCAAGCACAGAGTAAAGCTTCCGGTAATACGCTGTTTCCGTAGGTCAGATAACTCTCAAACCAATGCCAATCATCTTTTGCTTCGTGTTGATACATTTTCACTAGACGATTCGCTAATTGTTTTAACAATGGAAGGTTTTTTTCTGTATTTTGATAATGCAATCCTTTAATAATAAAAGCCATTGCTCTTGTAGAATGGATTTTTTCTGCCCAAATAAGATTTTTTTGAATGATTTTCTCTGCAGTCTCAGAAAATTCCTGTGGCAGAATTTCTTTTAATGAGATTAAATAGCCTAAAGCCCAAATCGCTCTGCCGTTGGAATCATCCAGATTGGTTTCATAATTCTGTTGGGTAAACTGTTTTTGTTCATTTACATAATTCAGAAAACTTCCGTCTTTTTCCTGGCAAAATTTGATAACATTTAAATAAATTGAAATTAATTGCAGATCTGCTTTGTCTTTACTGATTTGAAAATGCTTGCAAATAGCAATCATCGCCCGTGCGTTATCATCCAATGTGTAACCTGAATTGATATCCGGCTTGCTGATCTTTGAAAACTGGATCATCCCGAAACCTGTCGTCATATTTTGAATATGCCCAAGATTGATTTCCGGTAGAGTATAATTGAGGTCTTTTTTGTTATGTCTAAATTTCTGAAATAAAAGAGCGTGTAAAATAGATGAATTTTCCCAAGCTGTCGGAGCCATTTTTTCCAGTGATTTCAAACGTAGCTTCTCCCGTTTGCTTTCATTTTCTAATAATGTGTTTACAGCAACAGACAACTGCTCCGGAGCTTCAAAATCAATAATAATTCCGGTATCTTCCTTTAAAACTTCCAAAGCGTGTGGAATTGGAGTAGAAACAATGGCGCATCCGCTGCTAATTGCATAAGAAAATGTGCCGCTCACTGCCTGGTTTCTGTCTTTTGACGTAAAAAGATAAACGTCGGTAAGCTGCAGATATTCTAGTAATTCTGGAAGTGGCAGATAATCATTGATAAAGCGGATGTTGTTTTCCAGATGAAGTTTACAGGTGAGGTCTTCCAAAAAATCACGGTATTTTTCGCCTTCGTGCCTTACTATTGCAGGATGTGTTTTGCCAAGAATTAAAAAAATAACATCAGGATTTTTAGCAATGATTTCCGGTAAGGCTTTCAGTGTCGTTTCAATATTTTTTCCCGAACCTAATAATCCGAAAGTTGAAAGAACCTTTTTGTTTTTAAGATTATACTTTTCTTTCAGAGCAATTTTGTCTGTGAATGGCAAAAGGTGTGTTCCGTGGGGTATTACCGTAATTTTATCGAAAGGAATTTCATAATCATTCGAAAGAATTTCCGCAGAAATACTAGTCATTACAACAAGAGATTTTGCAAAACCGGCGATTTCTTTCACCTTTTCCTTTAGCTCTTTATCAGGTTTTGGCAGAACAGTGTGAAAAGTGATAATAACATCTTTTTTTAAGTTCTTGAGAAAAAGATACAAACCATTTCGGGTTTCATTAAAAAAGCCGAATTCGTGCTGAAGCATCACCAACTCAACTGTATCGTTTTTATTGATCTTTGCAGCCAATTCCAAATAAGAAACGGCATCTGAGATATTTAATTTATACTCGGTATATTCATTATACTCATAGTTTTCCTCTTCTGTTTCTATCGGGCAAATCATCGCATTGAAAGATTCTCCGAATTTCGAATGAAGAGATTTTATAAGATCCTGTGTATAAGTGGCAATTCCGCACACTTTTGGAGGAAAAGTGCTTACAAAGACAATGTTGGTTTTATTATAGATTTCGTGTTTTTTGTCATTATAAGATTGTCTAATTGCTTTATCCTCCACGTCTGAATTAATATTTTTATTCATTTTTAGTTTCTTCTTTAACCATATTCTGCCAAATCATCTTTATACAGCGTACATCATTAACTCTTTCAATAGTTTTGAAATATTGAGTGATACAACACCTATTCTTTCGTCTGCAGCTCCATAATAGATATACAGTCTGTCATTTTCTACAATGGTTCCTGTCGGGAAACAGACATTGTTGACTTCACCCTTCAGTTCCCATTCTTCTTCGGGTTTGAAAAGGGGATAGGGAAGTCGGGAAATTTCTTTTTCCGGATTTTCAAGGTCCAATAAAGCTGCACAGGCGCTGTAAACATAACCATTAACGGTATCATAAACACCGTGATAGATCATCAGCCAGCCATATTCTGTTTCTATTGGTGGACAACCACCTCCAATATAGCTTGATTCATGATCGTATTTCGGTGATAGGAGAATATGGTCTTTAAAATGTGAAAAGTAATCCTGCCAGAAATCAGAATTCAGATCTTCGATGTTTTTTACGCTGACGATCTGAATTTCAGGTCTTATTCTGTGAAGGAAATAAAATCTATCGTTTATTTTTCTTGGGAAGAAAATCAGATTTTTATCCCATAAAAAGATAGGTTCACTGTCAGTATGACTAATTTGAAATTCGTTGTATCTTCTATATTTATCAGGTATTAAACCCTCTGATTCTGATAGAAGCTTAAACTCTTCATAAGAAATTTTAGGAACAATAATTCCTTCATTTTTCCAGGATTTGAGATCTTTTGAAGTGGTTAATGTTCCTAAAGCATTGATGCCGTCATAACTGGTATAGGTGAGATAAAATAAATCATCTATTTTTACAATTCGAGGATCTTCCACACCGTGTTTTTCATACTCAGATTCAGGAATAATAATTGGTGAATCTGACCGTTTTTCTACCGTAAGCGGATCTGACAATACACAATGCCCTACAGTTGAAAAATTACCTTTGGCAACAGCGCGGTAAAATAAATGTATTTTGCCATTTTCCTTAATGATTGCCGGATTCAGAACTCCTTCGTTTTCAAAACTTAAATTGGTTTTTCTAAGTATAATTCCTTCTTTTTTTATTTCTACCATTTAGGTTGTTGCGTTGCGAATTTCATTTTCTTTGTCTTTCCTTTTGTTTTGCTTGTCTTCCCGCTTCTCTTTTAGTGATTTTGCCGCAGGTGTTTTATCTGTTTTTTTCTTCGTATCCTTTTCTTTCGACATTTTAAAATATTTTTATTCTATGTAAAGGTCATCTATTAAAAAAAGAAAGGTTTGTAATAGTATTTCAATTTGTTACATAAATCATAGATATTAAAATTTAAAGAACTAACTTTGAAAGACTGGCTGTTGACATATAGATTGACGGGCTTAAATACAGTAAAGAATTATGAAATTATATATCAAATATATGGTAAGTCTGCGCTGTAAAATGGTGGTTCATCAGGAACTAGAAAAACTGAATATCAGGAATGCTGTAGTAGATCTAGGTCTTGTAGAAATATTGGATGATATTACTGTTGAACAGCGACAATTGTTGAAGGAAAACCTTCTCAAAACCGGACTTGAATTACTGGATGACAAAAAAAGCATTCTGATTGAAAAAATAAAAAATGCAGTCACAGAAATGATCCATTATTCCGAATCACTTCCAAAAGAAAATTTCTCGGACTATCTCAGTGAAAAGCTTGGCTACGATTACACTTACCTTGCCAATACATTTTCCGAAGTGAAAGGAATGACTTTGCAGCATTTTATCATTATCAATAAAGTGGAAAAGGTAAAAGAGCTCCTTTTGTATGATGAGCTTAATCTTACTGAAATCTCTTATAAACTCAATTACAGCAGTGTTGCGCATCTTTCCAACCAGTTTAAAAAAATAACAGGACTTTCTCCTTCTTTCTACAAACAGCTGAAGCAAAAACGCCTGAAAAATTTAGAAGACTTATAAAAAGTGTGATATATGTAAATCTATTTCAGAAATGTGTAGCATTTTTGTCTGATTAAAGTATCATCTTTGAGTATAAATAAGCTATGGAAACAAAACCGTGAAAAAAGTTATTCTAATCCTTAATAACAATCAGTTTTCATTAAGAATCTTATCAAAATTCAAGAAATAGTACATATGTTTTAAAGGTTTTGGTAGAAAAAGGGGCAGGAACTTTTAAGTGCCTGTCTTTTTTTATTTGAAAATAATTGGATGTGTCATTTTAATATGATCAATATGAAATCAATTGATACTTTACAAGACCTTACCAAAAAGATTTTTGAGGTAACAGCTAAAATCCAGACTTTATATCCGGAATTATATTTTCTTTTAAATGAAACTCCTTTGTTTATGACACAAAATGAGAAATATATTACTACTAAAGACCTAAAGCAATATCTTTCATCTATAAGAATTCAGCTTATTACTTTTCAAAAAGAATTGAAAAAAAAAATAAAAAATGAAAACAATTATAGTATATAAATTTAAAAACTCTGTCACGCAGAAAATGCCTCTCCTGAAAGAAAAAAGTTTGCTTAGTTCACTTAATGATCTGATGGCAATTGATCTTCTGGATACAGAAATAATAACGGAATATACAATTGATGTTCCTGACGATTTTAATTTTGAATACCACAGCGATGAAGAATTGTTAGAATTATGCAAGACTTCTAAAAGTTTTATTGATTATCATTTTGTAACAACTTTGAACGACTATGATGTTATCTGATTTTACAAACCAAAGTTTTCAATCATCAGATAATTAAAATATATGAAAAAAAAGATTTATCTTTTAGGCTGGACGATAATTATTCCCATATTGGCTTGGATAGCTTATTTGCTGCATTATTCGCTAACGGGACATTTATATTCTTTAATCCTCACATTCTTTCTTATAGGAGCCGTTTTAGCAGCGGTTTATCATTCGGAAATCATTGCTTATCGGGTAGGTGAGCCTTATGGAACTTTACTTTTGGCTTTTGCGATAACCGTGATAGAAGTTTCTCTTATTATTTCGATAATGCTGAGTGCAAAAGGTTTGGAAACAATCAGCCTTGCGAGAGATACGGTATTTGCCGCTGTGATGATTATTCTTACAGGGATTATTGGTATTTGTATTGTCGTTGGATCAATCCGTTATAAACAGCAGGTTTTTACACTGCAGGGTGTGAGTACTGCAATGATTACACTTGTTGTGATTGTTGTATTTATACTTATTCTTCCAAATTACACGACAAGTCACAGTGAAGGAGAATATACTTCATTGCAGTTAATCTTTATTTCTGTTATCTGTCTGCTATTATATATAGGTTTTACAATGGTTCAGACCATCAGACACCGTGCTTTTTTCATTGCGCCCATTCCTAAAAATAATGATGAAGAGAATGAAGAGAATGAGATCCTTCCTGAAAAACCCACTCGAAAGATGATGTTTTACAGCATTATATTTTTGATTTTATGTCTGGGAATTGTCGTTCTCTTAGCTAAATATCTTTCAAAAGATGTTGATAATCTTGTATTCAAAGTCGGAGCTCCAAAATCTATCGTTGGAATTATTATAGCCGGAATTGTTTTATTACCGGAAGGAGTTGCCGCAATCCGTGCTGCATATAATAATCGCCTACAAACGAGCCTTAATCTGGCTTTTGGATCTGCATTGGCAAGTATTGGTCTCAGTATTCCGGCTGTAGCTTTAGCTTCAGTAATTGGTGATTTCAGGATGACACTAGGTATAGATTTAAAATCGATGCTTTTGTTAGGATTATCTTTATTTATCATCACAATTTCTCTAGCAACAGGACGTACCAATATTATGCAGGGATTAGTTTTGATTTCAATTTTTCTCCTTTATCTTTTTACGACACTTGTTCCTTAAAAATTTAGATGACTATATTTTAATATACGAAATCGAAAAATATTATTTGTTTTATAACATTGGATTTTATTTTTAGAGATGTAGTTGATAATTACATTTTAAACTAAAAAAAATCTCTAAGTAAATAAAAATGACACCAACTGTCTTCGGTTAGCGCCATTTTATTTATGACCTCTACGCACGTCTATACAAACACTTTTTAGATGATTTGGTTTGATTAAGTTAAATTAAAAATGAATTACAAAGCCCATTTTTTTACGAGTAATTTTTTATAATCAATATTTGTCGCAAATTAACTTCAAAGATTATTAGCAATTTTTATTGGAAAAGTAACCATTTATTTGGCTGCACTTGTCACATATCCATATCCAAAAAAATCTATGAGTTCGAAATTAAATTCAAATGAGTTTGTAGAAATAATTAGTTCTTAATAAACTTCAAAGTTTGAGAGGATTTTCCAACGTTTATTCTAATAGAATATATTCCAACTGCGAGCTTTTGAACATCAATATTCTTAACGTTTGAGGTCAGGATTTTTCGTCCGTTCATATCATAGATTTCGCTATAAATATTTTCTTCTGAATTGATAGTAAGAATATTTAAAACTGGGTTTGGATAGATACTGATGTTGATTTTCTCACTAAAATTCTGCGAAGAAAGCATAGATTCTCCGCCTGCAAGATAAAGTAAAGTATTCTCCGTTATTTTTTTAACATTTTGATTGTTGCCTCCTGGCACATACCAGTCATAGACACCTGAACCATACCAGATAACTGTCCCATCACCGGTATTTCTAGGATTAAATCTGGCGGCCTGTATTTCTGTTCCGTCGCAGTTTTCCAAAAGGATTTCTGCGTTCAGTGTGTTTTGAAAAATTTGTCTTCTTTGCCCAATCGTTGAGCCTGCACCGCCTGCATCGTCATAAATTCTGCCCCAATTCAGGTTATATTGCAGTGCGCGGTTTTTCTTTTCCGTTCCTGCGCCTAAAAACTCTATGCTTTGAGATGTGTTTGTACAGCTTACGGAATTTGTATTTATTCCTGTCAGAAGAATCGGAGTAGAACTGCCTGACCAATTGGTTCCCCAAGCAGCGGATGAATTTGCGGGATTTGCTGTGGTATCGCCAAATGATTGGTTCGGTCTGTATTCCCACGGATTGTTGAGTCCATCAAAAAGTCCAAAAACTTCCAGGCCTTTGCCTGCAAAATTTCCTAACAGAAGTTTTTTTCCTGACTTGTAAAATTGCTTTATCTTCCACATAAAATCATCTTCAAGTTGTCCACATTGTCCATTCCATTGGAATCCTGCTTCTCTCAAAAGACAATGTTTATCACCATTTCCTTCTGTAGTTCCTCTAGGCCATTCGTTTAGTCTTTCTGTGTAAGTCGCGCCGTCACTCTGGATCCAGATTACATCATAACCGCTGATGTCTGCACCTTCTGCAACATCTTGAAAAGAAAAATAATTTCCTGTAATATTAGCCGAATGTGATGGAACAAAAGTTTCCATAAACCAAACCGCTGCCGCTCGGTCATCGTCATACGTCAAACCATCGCTGGCAGTTGGGATATTGCTGTTATAAACGTCGGATTGGCCAATAAAAGCTATTTTTTTTGTCTGCGCATTGATATTAGCAAACATTAATCCTGCAAACAAGCTTAGATAAAGTTTTCTCATAATTTTTTTAGTTAAGGTTGATATTATTTTCTTGATGATTTTAATCGTTCCAGATTATTTTTAAAGGAATTCTCATCCGTCTTGTTTCAAATGTATTGGCAAAGTGGAGTTGACTATTTCACTTATTGTTCAAAATGATTTGATTTTGTTTTGAGAAATGAAATTCAATATGGAAAGCTTTATTCATCAATGTTTATCGAATGATCATCAGCTGAAAGTTCTGCAGAGTTTTATATGGATGTTACAAGACTTATAAAATTGTAACATCAGTACTTTGTTATTCAAAAGATCTGATATTCAATCGACAAAAAATAGCATAACCAAAAATTGTGGGTGTGAAAGAACTTTATTAATATTGTGTTAATATGTCCAAGAAAAAAAAATTCAACGCGTTTGGTTTTGCCAAAATTTGTCTGGGATTCTTTATTTTGTTTATGACTTTATCGGCTTGTAAAGATGCGGCCGAAAGATCAGACAAAATCGATATCGGCTTTTCCCAAGGTTTAGGAAATCATCCGTGGCGACAGTCGATGAATCATGCAATGGAGATTCAGGCATCTTTGCATTCGGAGGTACAATTGAGCATCAGCAAAGCGGAAGGTTCTGTTAAAAAACAGATTCAGGACATTAAAAAAATGATCGACAGAAGAGTAGACGTTATCATAATTTCTCCCATTGAGCCCAATTCGTTAATTCCTATTGTAGAACGAGCATTTGAAAACAAAATTCCTGTGATTTTGGTTGACAGGAAAATCAATTCTACAAAATATACAACATACATCGGTGCAGATAATATTGAAATTGGAAAAGAAGCAGCACAATACATTCTTTCTGATTCCAAAATTCTGAAAAAAATCATCGAAATAAAAGGCGATGATAATTCTTCTCCAACAGTTGAAAGGAGTTTGGGTTTTGAGCAGATCATTAAAAATGATCCAAATACCGAGTTGATCAAAAAATTCAAAGGACTCCCGGCGGAGGCTTTTAGGAAAACGCTGGATTCTTTGGGAAATCAAAGTCTGTATGTTTTTGCTTTTAATGATGAGCTTGCTTCACAGGCCTGGCAGGTCGCAAGGAATGAAGGCGTGGAAAATCAAATCAAGTTCATTGGTGTTGATGGTCTTAATACCAAAGACGGTGGTATCCAGATGGTTTTGGATGGAAAACTGAATGCAACCTTACTATATCCTACAGGTGGTGCAGAAGCAATTGAAACGGCAATCAAGATATACAATGGACAAACGCCGCCGAAGCGTATTAAACTCAGCACAACCATTATTGACAGATTGAATGCCGAGATTATGCGTAACCAATTCGATAAAATTATCGAGCAGCAAGGTGTGATAGAAAATCAGGTCAGTGCCGTGAAAAAGCAGACCGAATTATATTCTTCCCAAAAGGAACTGTTCCGGTGGTCGGTTGTTTTGCTGATTTTAATGTTCTGTCTCGTAGCATATGCCATTTACCTGATTTATGCCATTAAAATCAAAAATAAACAACTGACTCTCACCAACGAAAGAATCACCATCCAGAGAAACCAGATCGAGATGATTGCCGATGAACTCAAGCAGAGTAATGAAGCAAGAGTTAATTTTTTTACAGGTTTGTCACACGAGTTCAAAACACCGATAACGCTGATTCTAAGTTCTTTGGAATCGCTGAAAGATACTTTTAAAAGCAAAGGAACAAAACCGTCTTATGAAATTGAACTCATCAATAAAAATTCTAATCGGTTACTCCGTTTGGTTGATAATCTTTTGGATTTCAGAAAAGTAGAAAATAAGACCTTCAACCTTCGGGTATCCAAAACCAATATCTACGATTTCACTTACGGGATTTTCAGAGATTTTGAGAATGAAGCCAAAAAACGGAATATCAGGTTTGATATTCATTCTGCCAACAAAAATCTGGAACTTTATATCGACCGTAATCTGATGGACAAGGTTTATTTTAATCTGTTGTCAAACGCTTTCAAATTTACACCGGACAACGGAAAAATCGAAATTACAATTCAGGAAAAAGGCAATCAGGCAGTCATTAGTTTTAAAGATAATGGCATCGGAATTCCTGAAAAAGAAATTAGCAACGTTTTCGAAGCTTATTTCAAAGGCTCCAACAATCGGAAAAACAGCTCAGGAATCGGTCTCCACCTCACTCGTCAATTTGTGGAACTTCATCTTGGTAAAATCGAGGTCAACTCTTTTCAGGGTACAGAATTTATCATAAGTCTTTACAAAGGTAACAAGCATTTCAATGAAGACCAGATGGTCAAAGAACCGAGCTTAATAGATGCTGATACTTTGGCAAAAGATGCAGTTTTTACAGAAATAGAAAATGAAATTTATTCATCCAATCCGGACAATCGATCTGAAAGGTATTCTTTACTTTTGGTGGAGGACAATTCGGATTTGTCATTTTTTCTAAGCAATAAATTAAAATCTGAATTCGACGTAATGGTTTCCGACGGTACAGATGCAATTGATAAAGCATTGGGCGAAATTCCGGATATTATCGTTTGTGATGTGAACCTTCCCGACAAGAATGGTTTTGAAATCTGCGAGATTCTGAAAAATGATCTCAGAACGTCCCATATTCCTGTCATTTTGCTTACAGCTTTGGATAATAAAGAATCTTATCTTCAGGGACTAAAATCTGGTGTAGATCTGTATCTTACCAAGCCGTTCAGCTACCCGATTCTGATTCAGTCTTTGCACGCATTGCTTTACAACCGCGAAAAGCTGCGCTATTACTATACCAATAATATTGGCAGGATTGTGGACAGCAAATCATTTGGTAGTATCGAACAGAATTTTGTCAATAAGCTAAATCAAATCATCCAAACCAATATTGACAATGCTGAGTTTTCCGTAGAAAATCTGGCTGACCTCCTGAATATCTCACGAATACAGCTTTACAGAAAAATCAAAGCGATGTTTGATGTAAATGTAAGCGATTATATCAGCAACATCCGTCTGGAGAAGGCCAAATCGATGCTTCAAAATCCCGAACTCACTATTTCCGAAATCGCCTACAAAACAGGATTCTCTTCCCCGAATTATTTCTCCACTGTTTTTAAAAACAAGTTTGGTGTTTCGCCCAATGTATTCAGGAAGAGTGCGGGTGAAGAGTAGTCTTAATTTTAAATACCTGAATGGTTTAAGCTTTGCTTGTTCGAATAAAATACTATTTGTACGATCCTAATATTTGTCTAAAAAAAAAGAGTTTAAATTTCTTTAATCTGACGATAATTCTTAGTTAATCTCCTCAAACCAATAATCCTTCACACTGCATAAAAAGCTCAGAAACTACGTAACAATTTTGTAGATTGATGTTACATTTTTGAATCAATAATCTAATTTATCGAAACAATTAAATTTTAAATAACTGATTATCTTATAATTATTAGTTGTTAACAAATGGTTAACCTTGACGAAATATTTTGTTACATAATTAGACCTTCGGATTACTATCTCAGGATATATTAGCCACAAACAAATTAATAATTCTTTATATGAATAAAATTTTGATGTGGTCTGTTACCGCAGCATTGGCAGGATTTCTCTTCGGGTTTGATGTGGTTGTGATTTCCGGTGCCGATAAAAAACTACAGTTGCTTTGGCACAGTTCAGATGCTTTCCATGGAGCAATAGTAATGGGAATGGCATTATGGGGAACGGTTATTGGCGCTATCTTCGGAGGCATTCCGACCAATAAGTTTGGACGCAAAAAGACACTTCTGGCAATCGGTATTTTGTATGCCTTGTCAGCAATAGGGACGGCTTTTTCTAATGATCCATATGTGTTTGCATTCTTCAGATTTATGGGCGGTCTGGGTGTCGGTGCATCTACCATTGCCGCTCCGGCCTATATTTCTGAAATTGCTCCTGCAAAAGACCGGGGAAGACTGGTTTCTTTATATCAGTTCAATATCGTTTTGGGGATTTTAGTTGCGTTTTTATCTAATTATCTACTCAGCGGAATCGGTGATGACGATTGGCGCTGGATGCTCGGGGTACAGTCGATTCCGGCAACAATATATACTTTGTGTGTTTTCATAATTCCGGAAAGTCCTAGATGGCTTGTTTCTAAAGGTAGAATGGACGAGGCCAAAAAAGTAATGGAAATCGTAAGTCCCGATCAGGATTCCAAAACAATTATCACTCAAATGGAAGACGATCACGCGGATGCGCCAAAAGAAAACATCTTTATGAAAAAATACCGTTTCCCTTTGATTTTGGCTTTCCTTGTTGCTTTTTTCAATCAAATGTCGGGTATTAATGCGTTTTTGTATTACGCCCCAAGAATATTTGGAGAGGCAGGTCTTGGCGAGAAAACATCGCTTCTTAGTAGCATCGGCATCGGGATTGTGAATATGGTTTTTACCTTAGTAGGTGTCAACCTAATTGATAAAGTTGGAAGAAGAACTCTGATGTTAATTGGCTCCATAGGATATATTATTTCGTTGGGATTGGTTTCTATGGCCTTCTATTTCCATTGGACTGGTTTGGCGATTCCTATATTTTTATTCCTGTTTATCGCCTCACACGCCATTGGTCAGGGAACAGTTATTTGGGTCTTCATTTCCGAGATTTTTCCGAATCATCTTCGCGCATCTGGACAGTCTTTTGGAAGTTCTACGCACTGGGTTTTGGCGGCAATAATTCCGTCGCTTATTCCAACATTATTCTCAACGATAGGAGCCGGAACTGTATTTCTGATATTCACGGTCGCAATGGTATTCCAACTGTTATTTGTGATTTTAATGATGCCGGAAACCAAAGGAGTCTCACTGGAAAAATTAGGCAAAACACTTACTAAATAGATTTGCAACATCAATATAATAATGAGAAAGAACACCTAATATAATTGAATAATGTGTTTTAAATATTTCAAAAATTCCTTTTAAATAATCATAATGAAGAAAATCATATCAACTTTAATCATCGCTGTAACGTTTTATTCCGGGCTTAAAGCACAGTCGGATTCGAAAACGTCTGAAGAACTGCTGTACAGACCCAATTACCATTTCACTCCTCAAAAAGGCTGGATGAATGATCCGAATGGGATGTTTTATCTGAACGGAACCTATCACTTATTTTACCAGTATACACCGTTTCAAAACACCCCGGATTTCAGTAAGATGCATTGGGGACACGCCATAAGTAAAGATCTTATACAATGGCAAGAATTGTCTCCTGCAATTGCCTATGATGAAAAAGGCGCCATATTCTCAGGTAGCGCGGTTGTGGATAAGGATAATACATCAGGTTTCGGTGATGGCAAGAATATTCCTTTGGTAGCAATTTTTACGTACCACGATATGAAAAAAGAGCAGACCGGAGAAATCGACGCACAGTCTCAGGCTATAGCTTATTCTTTAGATAATGGTAAAACGTGGACGAAATACAGCAATAATCCTGTACTGAAAAACCCTGGAATTAAGGATTTTCGTGATCCTAAAGTTTTTTGGGATGAAAAAAGAAGTCAATGGGTAATGGGAGTTGCGGCACAAGACAGACAGCATTTCTATGGCTCAAAAAACCTAAAGGACTGGACCTTCCTTTCTGAGTTTGGAAAAAATGTTGGAGGACATGGTGGTGTTTGGGAGTGCCCTGACCTTTTCCCAATAAAAGTAGAAGGAACCAGTGAAGAAAAATGGGTACTAATCGTTAACATCAATCCAGGTGGTCCAAACGGGGGGTCAGCTGCCCAGTATTTCGTTGGCGACTTTGATGGAAAAACTTTTACAATGGATAGTCTTTTTACAAAACAGCTAGAAAAAGAGAAAGTGGCATGGCTGGATTGGGGTCGCGATAATTATGCTAGTGTCTCTTTTAATAATGTTCCGGATAATAAAAGAGTAATTATCGGATGGATGTCGAATTGGGATTATTCGCCGGATGTTCCAACGGAAAAATGGAGAGGAAGTTCCACTATTCCTCGTGAAGTGTCATTGAAAAGGTCAAAAGATGGTTACACTCTGATAAATGTTCCAGTTTCCCAGCTAAAAAATTGCGAAGCAAAAACAGTCAGGAAAGAAATCAGCCTTGTTTATGATAAAAAACTCATCAGCAAAGGAGAAATAGATCTTTCTAAAGCTGTTATTGATGTTGATTTCAAAAAAATGACCAAAGGGATTTACGCTTTTGCTTTGAAAAATTCATTAGGAGAACAAGTGATTTTCGGAATTGATAATAATAAGCAGGAACTTTTTATTGACCGTACCAAATCCGGGAAAATCGATTTTAAGAACAATTTTGCAGACAGGATTTCAAAAGCACCATTAGCAAAAAACTACCAAAACGCAACGTTCAAAATTGTATTGGATAAAACTTCTATCGAAATTTTCTTCAATAATGGCGAAAAGGTAATGACCGAAATATTCTTTCCTAATGAAAACTTCTCGGAACTGAGCTTATCCACAGATACAAAAGGAAGTATTCTGAACATTAATGCTCATCAGATTAATATCAAATAAAAAAAACTATATCATAATGAAGAAATATAAAATTGCAGTTGTCTTTTGTCTTCTTCCGTTTTCTTATGTTTTTGCACAGGAAATTGTCAAGGGAAAGGTGCTTTCGCCAGCTCAAAAACCACTGAGCGGCGTTACCATAACCGTTTCAGAAACCGGCGCAAGTACAACAACAGATAGTAGCGGAACATTCCAGATCAATGATTTGAAAAAAGGAAACACGCTGGTTTTCACTTATCCCGATTATTCCACTCAGGAGGTTGTTGTGGATGAGAAAACTATTCTCAATATTGTTCTTGCTGCTGATAAAGTGAAAAACATTGACGAGGTTGTAGTCACTGGATATACCAAGCAGAAAAAGGCGGATATCACTGGTGCTGTTTCAATCGTTGATATGAAAGATTTGAACAAGCAGGGCGAACCAAATCCAATCAAATCATTACAGGGAAGAGTCGCGGGTGTGAATATTTCTACTGATGGCTCGCCTTCCGGTGGAAATACCAAAGTCCTCATCCGCGGTGTCGGAACTTTGAACAATACCGACCCGCTTTATGTCATAGACGGTGTACCAACAAAAGCAGGAATGCACGAACTGAATCCCGGTGACATTGAATCAATGCAGGTGTTGAAAGATGCCTCATCAGCAAGTATATACGGTTCAAGAGCTGCAAACGGCGTCATTATCATTACCACAAAAAAAGGTAAGAAAGGCAAGATGAGAATCGACCTGAATTATTACACCGCCTTTTCCCAATATGCCAAAAAAACAGAAGTTCTGAATGCAAAACAGTTTGGAGAGGTGCTTTGGCAGGCAAATATAAATGACGGCCTGAATCCTAATACCAATAATCTAAGCTATAATTTTGATTGGGGCGTTCAGAATGGTGTCCCGACGTTATACAACAGTTTTGTTCCGGAATATCTTGATGTTGCAAAAACTATCAAATCAGCCAATACCAATTGGTACGATGAAGTTTCGCAGACAGGTGTTGCCAATTCATTGGATGTTTCGGCTTCCAGTGCGTCGGACAAAGGTTCTTACTACTTTTCGATGGGATATTATGATAATGACGGCATCGTGAAGCTGACCAATTTCAAAAGATTGTCTGCACGTGTGAATACCTCTTATAATTTCTTCGATGGTAAATTGAAAATCGGGGAAAACTTCACCTATAACAAAACCAATGAACTGATGGATCCGGGCGTTTTGGATCCTGCTTTGAGAGCGTTGCCGATTATTCCTGTTCATACTGTGGATGGGATCGGCTGGGGTGGTCCGGTAGGCGGGATGAATGACCGCCAGAATCCAGTTCGTCTTTTAGACTATAACAAAGACAACGGCTACAGATACCAAAGGTTTTTCGGAAATGTGTATGTAGAATTGCAACCTGCGAAAAACCTAACACTGAAATCCAGTTTCGGAGTCGATTTTTCCAACTATTATAAAAGAATGCTGCAAAGAAGCTATGTTTCCGGATATCTTCAGAACAAAACCAATGCTGTAAATATTGACCAGTCGGATACTGAAAAATGGACATGGACCAACACGGCTCAATACACTGCCAAAGCTGGAAATCATCATTTTGATTTGTTGGGTGGAATGGAAATGTACAAAGATACCTACAACAATACGTGGCTCAGAAAAGAAGGATTTCTGATAGAAACACCAGATTATATGTATCCTGATGCAGGAACGGGAGATGCCTTCAACGGGGGAAGTTCTACTTACTACAGTTTGTTGTCCTACTTTGGAAAATTCAATTATGATTATGACAACCGCTATCTGTTTTCAGCAACGATGCGCTATGACGGCTCGTCAAGATTCGGAAAGAATAACCGTTTCGGAACATTCCCAGCATTTTCGGCAGGTTGGAGAATCAACAAAGAAGATTTTGCAGAAAAGGTGATACCATTTTTTTCAGATTTAAGGTTAAGAGCAGGTTGGGGACAGACGGGAAATCAGGAAATCAGTAACTCGGCAGTATATTCCCTTTATATTGCCAATTATGCAGGCGGAAATCCGACTTGGGCAACTTCTTATGGAACTGCATATGATATTTCCGGTGTTGGTAGTGGTTTGCTGCCTTCAGGATTTATTGCCACCCAGACGAAGAATGATGATTTGAGATGGGAAACTACCACACAAACCAACTTTGGTTTGGATTTCGGATTTTTTAATCAGAAGCTGACGGGAAGTGTAGATGTTTATAAAAAAGATACCCAGGACATTCTTGTGTTACCGCCATATCTGGCTGTGATTGGTGAAGGCGGAAATCGCTGGATCAACGGTGCTTCTATGGAAAACAAAGGGATAGAGGTTGCTTTGGGATATCAGGACAAAACTGACGGTGGATTTGGCTACGAGATTTCAGGGAACTTCTCGATGAACCGCAATCAAATCACCGAGTTGCCACAATCGGTTATCAATAATTATGGCGGAAATGGGACTACAGATAATATTCTTGGAAGACCAATCAACTCAATGTATGGTTATGTTGCCGATGGACTTTTCAGAACGCAGTCCGAAGTTGATAATTCTGCAACTCAATCAGGAAAAGGTCTAGGAAGAATACGTTATGCTGATTTGAATGGTGATGGTACCATAGATGACAAAGACAGAACTTGGATAGGAAACCCGAATCCGGGATTTATGTACGGAATCAATCTTAATTTCTCTTTCAAAAACTTCGATTTATCAACCTTCTGGCAGGGAATAGGCGATGTGGATGTCATCAATTCCAAAAAGTACCAGACTGATTTCTGGAGCGTAGATGATGTGGGTTCCAACAAAGGAACAAGGCTTCTTAATGCGTGGTCGCCACAAAATCCAAACTCTGATATTCCGGCGCTTACAACGGTTGACAGCAATGCGGAATCCAGATTTTCCTCATATTATGTAGAAAATGGAAGCTATATGAAATTAAGAGTTTTACAGCTGGGTTACAGTATTCCGAAAGATATTTTGGAGCAATATAAAATTACCAATTTCAGGATTTATATCAGCGCACAGAATCTTCTGACCATCAAATCCAAAAGCTTTACAGGCATCGACCCGGAAACACCGGCTTTCGGTTATCCGCTTCCGTTGACCATCAATTTTGGAGTTAACCTATCCCTTTAAATTTTAAAATTAAAACAATGAAAAAATATATTCTTCTAATAATAGCCTCCGCATTTTTGCTTGGAACAGCTTCCTGCAACGATTTTCTAGACAATCAGCCAAGAGGCGTGCTTTCCGAAGCAGATGTGGTGACACCTCAGAATGTCGACGGATTTGTGGTGGCAGCTTATGCAGCAATGGGGAATGACCATTATGACACACCTTTCAGCCTTTGGCCTTATGGAAATGTGCGCTCAGATGATGCCTACAAAGGCGGTAGCGGAACTAATGATATTCAGACCTTTCACTTTTTTGAAATCTCCAATAACATCCGTTCAGATTTTGGCGAATTGGATCGTCTTTGGTCCCTGAATTATGTCGGAATAGGAAGATGTAACAAAGCAATTGCCGCATTAAACCAGCTTTCCGATGCTCAATATCCAAACAAGCAGAAGCGGCTTGCTGAAATGAAGTTTGTAAGAGGTCATTTTTATTTTTTACTTAAAAAACTTTTCAAATACGTGCCTTATGTGGACGAAAATACACCGATTGATAATTATCCTAAAATCTCCAACCGTGCAAAAACAGATCAGCAGCTTTGGGACGCAATAGCTTCCGATTTTGAATTTGCAGCCGCAAATCTCCCATCAACGCAATCCGAAGTAGGAAGACCAAAGAAAAGTGCGGCTTATGCTTATTTGGCAAAAGTAAGATTATATCAGGCGTATGAGCAGGACGATAATTATACGGTGACTCAAATCAATCCTATAATGCTTCAGAAATCTATTGATGCGGCCAATAAGGTTATTGGAAATTATACATTGGAATCAGATTTTGGGTACAATTTCCTTCCGGGAACGCACGAGAACGGTTCGGAATCCGTTTTTTCCATTCAATATTCCGACAACGACGGAACACTTTTCGGGAGACTGAATTACGGCGATGTGCTGTCTTTGCCACAAGGTTTGGGCTGTTGTGATTTTCACAAGCCAAGCCAGAATCTGGTGAATGCTTTCAAGACAACAGCTCAGGGATTACCTATGTTCGATACCTATAACGATACGGATCTGAATTACAATCAACTAAACAGTTACAAAGTGGATCCGAGACTTTATCATACGGTTGCTTTGCCGGGATTGCCTTGGAAATATGAGGAAAACAAGATCTATCAGGAAAGCTGGAATCGAAGCCCTGGAACTTACGGTTATTATGCCTCTTTAAAAGAAAATGTACCGGTTGGCTGTGGCTGTACCGTCAATGTAGATCCGTTCTACGGCAATTCCAAAAATAGGATCATCATCCGTTATTCCGATGTTTTGCTGATGAAAGCCGAAGCATTAATTGAACTCGGACAAATCACCGAAGCATTGCCATTGATCAATCAGGTGAGACAACGTGCTGCAAATAGTACAGTGTTGACGGGAAGTTATACTACAAATAATCTTATCAGCCAATATCAGCCGGGAGTGAACTGTACTTGGAATCAGGATTTTGCAAGAAAAGCTTTGAGATGGGAACGCAGAATGGAATTTGCTATGGAAGGCAGCCGTTTCTTCGATCTTGTAAGATGGGGAATTGCTACAACGACTATGAACACTTATTATTCCGTTGAAAAGACAAAACGGTCTTATTATTCTCAAGCAGGATTTGACCACGGAATTGAAGAATACTGTCCTATTCCATTGGCTCAGATCAACTTCAGCCAAGGCTTATATAAACAAAATAATGGTTATTAAAAATTCGACAGATATGAAAACAATATTTAATAAATTTCAAATACTCATCCTGTTGCTGATTTCTACAATATTGATATGGTCATGCGACAACGGGAGAGAGGACGGACTGATAACGGATGTTTCGGTGAATATTTCTTCCTTTAAAGTAAACGGCTTTTCAGGAGAAATTGATAATAAAAATGATAAAATCACGGTTACAATGCCTTATGGAACAGCTTTAAAAGCTTTGTCTACGGTAATAGAAATTCCGCAAAGTGCAGTGGTTTCTCCTGCTTCTGGAACAATGCAGGATTTTTCTCAACCCATAAAATACCGTGTACAAAACGGGAATATTTACAAAGATTATCAAGTTGTGGTTCAGGCTCAGGTGCCAATCATCAGTTTTAAAGTCAATGGATTATCGGCAACCATTAATCATTCCAGCAAAACGATTTCACTCACGATGCCGGAAGGAACCAATTTGACGGCTTTGCAACCTACAATCGAAGTGGCAAATGGGGTGAATATCAATCCTGCATCAGGAGCAACCATCAATTTCAGTAGCCCGGTTAAGTTCACGGTTTCTAATTCAAACCTGACTGAAATCTATACTGCAACAGTAACTACGCCTGTTTCGGGACCAAGCGTCGCATTTCTAGGAACAGCCGCCAACAGAACAGGTCTGACTAATCCTGATGAAATCACAGCTTCTGACTGGCTTTTCGGGAAATATTCCGGAGCAGTTTATGTTTCGATTGCAGATGTTGCGAGCGGAGCAGCCAATCTTACAGGAATCAATGTCATCTGGTGGCATTTTGATTCCGCTACCGCTTTGCCGGGTGATGCACTGAATGCAAATGTGACTTCCAAGATCAAAACCTATCTGAATGCGGGCGGAAATATTCTCCTGACAGGATTTGCTGCTCAATACGTGGATGCTCTGGGAATTGTGCCTTCAGGAAAAGGACCTAACAACGTTTTCGGGGATTTCTTACCGAACGGATTTGTAGATGCGGGAAGTGATTGGGGAATTTCTTTCAAAGGTCACGAAACACACCCTGTTTTTGACGGGCTTCAGACTTATGAATCCGGGAAAGCCAATTTTCTTCAGAAAGGAACATTCCGATTGAATCATACAGCGTGGTGGTTCTTGCCGGATTGGGGTGGTTATGTGAACGGAGCCGGATGGAGAACGCAAACAGGAGGAAACAACCTAGCCAGTGAAGCTTGGGACAATACTCTGGATGGTCGTGTTGCCATCGCTGAATTTCCAAGCGGAACGGCCAATAAAAAGTGTATCACCATCTCAATGGGTGCTTACGACTGGTACAACGAAACCTCGAATGGAACCCCAAGCCAGCCGAACGGCTTTTTGGATAACATCAAAAAAATCACGGAGAACAGCCTTAATTATCTTGTAACGAATTAATATCAGAATCAATGACAATCAGAAAAATATATTTAGCATCTGTGATGGCTCTGGCAACATTTTCCTGCCAAAATAATGATTCAGTGACAGATGTGAATCCGGAGGATATTTTCAAACAGACAAATATCTTTCCGCAGCCGCCCAATCAGTGGATGGAAAGTACTAATCCTTATTACACAGCCGGTTATGTCGGCGATGTAATGCCGTATTACGAGAACGGAAAATTTCATCTTTTCTTTCTGCACGATGCTAAAACCAAACCTGCAGGCGAAGGATTTCACGATATTCATAGCTTTGAGACGACCAATTTTAAGGATTTTACTTATTTGGGGAGACAAATTCCCTACGGAACTGCCTCTGAGCCGGATTTCGGTGTAGGGACAGGAAGTATGGTGAAAGTAGGGAATATGTATTATTACTATTATACTGGGCATAATGAGGTTGCTTCCTTTTTATCGGGTAATCCGAGGGAAAGTGTGCTTTTGGCAACGAGTACCGATATGAAGAATTGGACGAAGGTGAAGAATTTTAAAATCACTGCTCCGGCTGGTTATTATGATTATGAATTCAGAGATCCGCACGTTTTTTTCAATACGGAAGACGGAAAATACTGGATGCTGGTATCTGCGCAGACTTCAGCCAAAAAAGCGGTTGTGCTGAAATTTACTACAACCAATCCTGCAAGCGGAAACTGGTCGGTGGAAAATCCTATTTATACGACAACTTCTTCAGAAAATTATATTATGCTGGAATGTCCGGACCTTTTCAAAATGGGCAATTACTGGTATCTTGTTTTCTCCGAAAATTGGAGCAGCAACAGCGGAACGCATTACAGAATAGCCACTTCGCCAAACGGACCTTGGGCAACACCTGCGAATGACCGATTAGACGGCTCTTATCTCTACGCAGCGAAAACAGTTTCTGACAATACCGACCGTTATCTGGTGGGCTGGACTGCCCGAAAAGTCCCTGAAAGCAATACCGGAGGAAAAGACTGGGCAGGAAATCTCGTAGCACATAAACTGGTTCAGAATACGGATGGAACTTTGGGGGTAAAACCTATTTCTACCTTGCAATCTGTCTTTGGGCAAAATGCTCCATTATCCGTAGATAAAATGACAGGTAATGCTTCTCAGAACGGGAATAGCTTTAATCTTTCTCCGAATTCCCAGGTAATGTTCAGGAAACTCCAGAAAGCCAATCAGATCAGCTTTACCCTGAATGCTGCGGCAAACGGAAAATCAGGATTGATCCTGGCGCAGGATAATGATGGAAAAAGTGGTTTTAAAATTTCATTTGAACCTTCTTCTAACAGAATGGCGAGTTATGTAATGAATACCGGAAACGAGGATTTTGTTGACTCCTATCCGTTGTCCGGGATTTCAGGAACTACTTATAATGTAACAGCCTTTATCAGCAATGATGTTTGTGTGGTCTATGTGAATGATAAGTTGGCGTTCAGCAACCGTGTATACGATGTTGTTAACAAAAAATGGAGTATTTTTGGTACTGCACAGAGTTCATTCAGTAATATTAATGTCAAAAATCCTTAATTAATGTTTCTTAATAAAAAAATAAATGTGGTCAGCTTCGGAGAGGTGCTCTTCGATGTGTTTGGAGAAGAAAAGAAAATCGGCGGTGCTCCGCTTAATCTGGCACTCAGAACGGCATCTTTCGGATTTCCGGTGGCGATGATAAGTGCCGTTGGCAATGATGAGGACGGAAAGGTAATTTGTGACTACGCCAGGGAAAATCTGCTTGATACCAGTGGAATCATCACAACTCAGGGTTATGATACAGGTATTGTCCAGGTAACATTGAATGAACGTGGTTCCGCAACTTATGAAATTAAATTTCCATCTGCCTGGGATTTTATTGAAACCAATGAAAATACTCAAAATATCGTAAAAAATGCCGATGTCTTTTTTTACGGAAGTTTGATTTGCAGGAATGATGTTTCAAGAAGTACGCTGTACACTTTGCTGGATTCTAACACGACAATGTTCAAAGTTTTTGATGTGAATTTAAGGAAACCCTTCTACAATATTCAACTTTTGGAAGAACTTATGAAAAAAGCAGACTTTATCAAATTTAATGATGAGGAAATATTGGAAATTGCTTCCGGGATAGGTTTTGAATCCATGGATTTGGAGTCAAATATCAAATTTATATCAGAAAAAACAAATACTAAGGCAATCTGTGTCACTTTAGGAAAACACGGTTCATTATTGTTATGGAATGGTAAGATGTATCAACACGGTGGCTACCCTGTAAAAGTTGCAGATACAGTTGGAGCCGGTGATTCTTTTCTGGCGAGTCTCATTTCCAAATTGTTATCAGACAACGACCCAGATGAAGCTCTTAATTTTGCAAGTGCTATCGGTGCTTTGGTAGCCAGCTATTCGGGAGCTAACCCTAATCTTGAGAATGAAGAAATTGAAAGTTTTATGAAAGAGAGGGCTTTATGAAATTTTAATTTAAAATTAGAATCACAAAAAAATGGCGCCAACTGTCTCTAGTTGGCGCCATTTGGCTGTTTGTGAATATGACAGGACTATATTCAAATCATTTATTAGCAGATATAGATAATATTTTGAAGGTGTTAAATAATTGTATGATTGAGATGGTCAATATAATTGGAATTACATATGTGGTATAAAATCCATATTAGTGGTAGTTTTTATTCTTTTTCGTCCGAGTTCAACCAAATTACTTTCTGCTCCGAATCGTGATCTTTCCCTAAAATTTCTCGGTACAAATTTGGTCTTCTGGCTTTTATATAACGATTCCCGCCTGCATTAGCAAGTTTTTCGGGGGTAATGGTTGCTGTAACAAAGCTGTCGTCAAATGAACGACACTCTGCAAGAATATCGCCATATGGATCGATGATCATTGAACATCCATTTTTCAATTGATCATCATCCATTCCGATTGGATTTGAGAATACCACATATATCCCATTGTCATACGCTCTTGCCGGCAACCATTTCATAAGCCAGGCTCTGCCTTTCATACCGTCAAATTCCAAACGTAATGAAGTTGGGTCAGCTTCTCGGTTTTCCCATAACTTGGGATCAACAAAGCCGGCTCCTGGTCGGGTAGAGGGTGTACACATCGTTACGTGCGGCATAAAAATGATATTTGCACCCAATAGCGTTGTTGCTCTTACATTTTCAATGATATTATTGTCGTAGCAAATTAAAATACCACATTTCCAGCCGTTGATCTCAAAGACAGTATAGCCTTTCCCTGGAGTTAAATTTGGATTTATGAAAGGGTGTATTTTACGATGTTTTGCAATTAACCCATTTTTATCTACACAGATGTAGGGCTTATATAAATTGTCATTTTCATCCTTTTCAAACAGTCCGGCTAAAATTACGATGTTATATTTGGCGGCTATCTCTATTAATTTCTGTGTGCTCTCACCATTGGGGACGAATTCGGCCAGATCTAGCATTTGTGCTTTGTTAAGATGCCTTGCAAAGGTGTAACCGGTGATAGAACATTCATGAAAGACAATGACATCGGAACCTTCTTCGGATGCTTTCTTGGCAAGTTTTTCAATGACTGATAAATTGTAGGCTTTGTCAACATTTTTAGCTTCAAATTGGGCTGTTGAGATTTTTATTTTGTCCACTTTTTTAATATTTAGGACAAAAGTAGCTGATGAGTTTTTCTATAAATTGTACAAATCCGACATCGGAATCTCATTAGATTTTATTTCCAAAAAATTTATTGCTAATCTATTGGTGTTATTTAAATATTGCGTTGGAGTTATACCAGTATGTTTTTTAAATTCTTTGATTAAATGTGATTGGTCTGCATACCCGGCTTCATAACACAGATTGGTAAAATTGCTTTGCCTTGACTTGTACTTGAGTAGGTTCAAAAAGAAATGCAACTTTACAATGTTTCCAAACTTTTTTGGATTTAAACCAATGCACTCTTTAAAAATTCTTTCAATGTGTCTTTCAGAATAACCAGTATATTCTACCAAATGATTTACAGTAACTGCACCTTTGTTTTTCATAATATAATTTAATGTTGGATGAATAAGGTTTTGGTTTGAAAGATTTTTTTTAGCAGCCTGTTTAATAAAAAAAGCATTCAGGATTTGTATTTTTGTTTCTAAATAAGATGGTTCAGATAATTTTTCATAAAGCAATGAATCCTTGCTCCCAAATATATCTTCTGTCGCAATAATGCCTTCTCGTATTTCATTCGCAGATATTCCCAATAAATGATTGAAACCATAAGGTTGAAAAACTACAATAATTATTGATGTTTTTTCTGCCAAATACAAATCTCTAAACATACTAATCTGTCCATACAAAAACGAATTTGGATAATTTAAAGTACTAGTGCTATGGGTGTTTGAAATAAGATTGCCTCTAAAAGTCAGAACCATACCAGTGTTACCATCTGAGAACAAGCGCAGTTTTTTTGATGCAGTCCCTTCACTCTCTAAAAAAAGATAGTGTTTGATGTAAGGTAATAGTTCTTTTGTTGGTGCTATCTGCATTATAGTTTTAGTATAAATTTACAACTATTTTTGAGATAAAATTTATATACTCCTTCCGCTTCATTTTTAGATTGATCAGACATTAAATTTTGCTATTCTCTTATGGTTAACTTTCCTAAACTGTAATTTTTATGATCTTCTCTTAAAGATTAAGAGTATAAGAATAGTGTCCTAAATAAGGTAACAACTTCATTTGAATAATGTTATCTTCTTTAGACTAGTTTAAATATTTTTCAATGTAAAAATTCAGCATTGATTTTTTATAAGAATTCAAGCCCGAATTAATTATTTCAATCTGATTCTGACACGCATTATGTTTCGAAAGTTTCCGATATTCTCTTGCTATTTCAAGTCGTATTCTATCTTTGAGTGTGAGATTTCCGAAGGGGTCAAAATAGGAATCTATGCGGGTTTCATCTTTTACGCCATTCCAAGACCAATTCTCGTTACCTATTTTACCTAGCAAAACTTGATATAGATTTAAAGCTTTCTTTGAGGGAATTTTTTCAAAAACTACAGCTCTTCGTATTTTGAAAAACTCCAGCTCAATTGACTCATCGTTTCCAAACTTTGCAAAAGCATAGTCTACAAGCTTCTCGTTTGTTTTTTCGATCTGACTTTGCATCCCAAGAAGGTTGAATGACAGGATAGAGTAACCGTCCTGTTTCCTGAATTCTTCATCAATTTCCTGCTGATTTGTATTACCGAATGCAGAAGGTTGAATGATTTGATAACCCTGTTCCATTAAGTTGTTCTCAATATCGTTTTTGTGAAATGCGCCTATAACAACTAATATAGTGTCAGTAGAAGAATAGTTTTCAAGAACCTTTTGAATTCTTCGAGACTGTAGAAATGTGCGGTAGAGGAACATACGTCTGGGTAGATCGAATGCTGTCTTTTCCGGCTGTGAAGAGTACCATGAAGTAATACGTTTCACATAATCCTCCTTTTCTGCGAAATAGAGATCATCTTCAAAATCCCTTTTTTCGGTAAAGGTTGTAAACCCTAGAAATCCTTCTTTTTGCCTCACAAATCGTGGTACACTGAGGTCTTTTATACCAAAGCCTAATTCTGAATCTGTTTCAGAAGGAATCCAGTCAACAGGGTAAAGAGGGATATTATTTTCTTTAGCATAAGGAACAACTGCAAATTGCTGTTCGTAAGTAAATTCATAAAAATCATTTCGTGAAAACTCTTCGGGAGAGCGTTCTATGCAAATAGCCGATGGTTTAACCTTATTGATAAATGCTCTGATTGCTGCAGGCTGATGGTTATAATTGATTAATTGTGTAGAGTGTCCAACGCCTAGAATAACCACCTTTGGTTTCTGTCCTAACACTGCCAATGTGGATGCAATGAGATTAATTAATATTAGCAAATTTCTAATCATTTTTAAAACTAAATTTATAGTGATAGGTCAAATTTACAAAAGTAATATCATTTACCAAATTTATCCTTAAAGAATTCGTAGATTACTTTTTCTCTAAAACTGCTCTTAGGAGTTGTGTAGTTTGTAATCGTCTGCATCTGCTTTATTGACATTGTTAATATAGGACGGCATAGCTGAAGGAACATATCTTGATGCAGTTTTTCCGAATATTTGTTTCAAGGTGGCAAATACATACCAATAATCTATTTTATATTCATGTACAGCATCTTCATAAATGTGCAACTATTTCTAAGACAAATTTATATACTCCTTCCGCTGCATTTTTTGATTGATTAGACATTAATTTTGTTATTCCCTTATGATTAAATTTCCTAAAGCGGCAATTTGAGATTCGACTTATTCATTGCCATCTTTGCTTGGCTCTTAAAATTGAATTCATCGAATCTTCGATTTATAAACTTTATTTTTTCTGATCTTTTCTTAAAGATAAAGAATAGAAAAATCGTGTCTTAAATTAAGATAACAACTCCAGTTGGCGGGTTGGTTTTTTGACTACATCAACAGTCGTTTTGGATAAATCCAACGTTTAAAGTTGTGCCAACTTTGCATTAATAAACAACGTTAATAATGAAAAAAGAAACTAAAAATTGGACAGCTTCAAATATTCCTCAGAGAAAAGACGGTTTAGCCGTAATAACTGGTAGTACGGAAGGCATTGGATTTGAAGATGCATTGGCATTATCTTCTGCGGGCTGGAACGTGATTGTAATGGGACGAAACTCTGAAAAAGGAGCTGATGCAATTGCTAAAATCCAACAAATTAATCCAAAAGCCAAAGTGAGTTTTGAGAAAATAGACCTTGCAGATCTATCCTCAATAAAAGCCTTTGCTTCGAGAATGATTGAAAGAGGTGAAGCCATTGACTTATTGATAAACAATGCTGGCGTAATGACACCACCCAATAGGCTGGAAACTAGCGATGGTTTTGAGTTACAATTCGGTACAAATCATATTGGTCATTTTGCATTGACAGCACAATTGCTCCCATTGCTTCGTAAAGCACAAGATGCTCGTGTGGTTACCGTTTCAAGCATAGCCAATCGGAACGGGCAAATTAATTTTGATGACCTTCAGGCAACAGCTTCGTATGTTCCAGGGAAAGCATACAGCCAGGCAAAAATTGCGAACTTAATGTTTGCCTTAGAACTTCAGCGACAAAGTGAAAAGTACGGTTGGGGCATTACAAGTATTGCTTCACATCCGGGTGTTTCCCGAACCAATCTCTTGATCACTGGTGCCGGCAAATGGAGTACTCCGGGAATGATGCGAAGATTTTTTCCGTTTTTATTTCAGCCACAATCACAAGGGGCATTACCCACTTTATTTGCAGCCACTGCGCCGGAAGCTCAGGGCGGATTATATTACGGACCTAACAAAATGAGTGAAACCCGTGGTTTTCCATCTGTCGCAAAAATCCCTGAACAAGCAAATGATTTAGAAGTTGCTCAAAGATTATGGGATGTATCGCAGAAGTTAGCTAAGGTTGAGTTTAGTATTTCGATATAATTTAAAAGAATTCAATAAATTAGTAAAGTAAGTTTTTAAAAACAAAACGATGGTAAAAAGTATAATTTCTTTGGTATTGTTGTTAGTGTCGGTTTTTCTGGCATTCAAACACGGTTGGGACACATTTAATTACAAAAAAAATCCCGAAGCAATGAAAATGATGAGTGAATTAGGCATTACAGAAACAATGATTCCCATTTTCGGTGGGGTTACATTATTGGTTGGTGTATTGTTGCTTATCCCCAAAACATTTTTCTTAGGCAATGTGCTCAATGCAATTTCTATAGTAATCATTATGACGTTGGCAATGAGGATTGGAAATTTCAAAATGGTATTGATGGAAATTCCGTTTTTAGTGATGCCTTTGGTGTTGATTTGGTTGAAATATCTGTTTTTAAAAAATTAATCAAATCTGTCTTATGGAAAAGCCAATCCGAATAAAAACCATTTCTGAGTTACACAAATTAATGGGTTTGCCTAAACCGCATCATCCATTGATTGAAATCATTGATCTATCCAAACAAAAAAAGGATACAGGAATTTTTGCCGTACTATTTGATTTGTACGTGATTACTTTAAAAAGAGGTTGTGACAAATTGTTTTACGGACAGCAACAATATGATTTTGATGAGGGCGTGATGGCATTTTTATCGCCCGGACAAATTTTACGCGGAGAAAGTGATCATATTCCGGAAAATATAGACGGCTGGATGTTGTTTATCCATCCCGATTTTTTATGGAATACTTCTTTGGCTAAAAAAATAAAAAAATACGATTTTTTTGGTTACACCATCAATGAGGCCTTATTTTTATCGGATAAGGAAGAAACAATGATAAATGGTATTGTTGAAAACATCAAAAACGAATATCAAACAAACATCGACCAGTTTAGTCAGGACATCATCATTTCACATCTAGAAACATTATTGAATTATTCGGAACGGTTTTACCAGCGACAATTCATTACCCGTAAAAAAACGAACCATCAAATCCTCGACCGGTTGGAAGTATTACTTTCAGATTATTTCAACAGTGATGATTTGGCTTCAAAGGGATTGCCAACCGTTCAATACATTTCGGACCACTTAAATGTATCGCCAACCTATCTGCGTAGTTTACTCAAAACATTGACAGGCTTGAATACGCAACAGCACATTCACGAAAAACTGATTGAAAAAGCAAAGGAAAAATTGTCAACAACGGATTTAACGGTAAGTGAAATTGCTTATGAATTAGGCTTTGAGCATATGCAATCGTTCAGCAAATTGTTTAAAGAAAAGACCAATCAAAGTCCGTTGGCGTTTAGGGCTGGTTTTAATTAGAAAACGGCATCCATTTTTATACTATAAACATCCCACGATTTTGTTATAATAAACCTCAATTGGGTTACAAACAACATTTTAGATATAATGACCTTTGTTTTTCAAACATTTAAAATTAAAAGAAATGAAAAAGGCATTAATTACAGGAGCGAACAAAGGCATTGGTTTGGAGGTAGCAAAACAATTGTTACAAAAAGGGTATTATGTTTATCTGGGTAGCAGAGATTTAAAAAATGGTAAAGAAGCCGTTGAAAAATTAAAAAATGAAGGGCTCGAAAATGTTGAATTGTTAGAAATAGACGTTACGAATCAGGATTCGGTAATCAATGCCCGGATTGAATTGGGCAGGAAAACACAGATACTGGATGTGCTGATCAACAATGCCGGTATCAATGGAATAGAATTTAAAGGTGGCAAACCTGTAATGCATACTGCAACAGAAACGGATGTAGATGTTTACAAGGAAGTCTATGAGGTAAATGTATATGGCGTGATAAGAGTTACACAGGCATTTTTAGATTTATTACGGAACTCATCAGCACCAAGAATTGTCAATGTAAGTTCAAGCCAGGGCTCGCTCACTTTACACAGCGATCCAAATTTTATTCATTACAACTTCAAAGGTTCGGTATATCAATCTTCAAAATCAGCCTTAAATATGTACACCATTGTTTTAGCGTATGAGCTGAAGGACTTGCCCTTTAAGATAAATGCAGTTAGCCCAGGTTCTACAAAGACAGATTTTAACCATAATTTGGGGCAAGGTTCTGTTGTAGATGCCGGCAACCGAATTGTAAAATACGCCATCATTGGCGAGGACGGGCCGACAGGTAAATTTTTCTCTGAAGATATGAATACGGATACGGGCGAAATTCCGTGGTAGAAAATCACTAAATTTATAAGATGAAAAAGGACAAAAATATTCCTTACCATTACAATTCACTTACAGAATTGCATCGGATGCTTGGGTTACCTAAACCCTTGCACCCGTTGATTAGTTTTTTTGACAATACCAATAAAAAGATAGATTACAGCAATATAGCCGACCTGCGAACTTCAGCATTTTATAAGATCTCTTATAAGTCAAATCTTACCGGGCAGTTAAAATACGGGCAACATTATTATGACTTTGATGAAGGCGGATTGTTTTTCGTATCGCCTAATCAGATTACTGCAAATAGCGATAATAATGGTGACCATTCTGGTTATACTTTATTAATTCATCCCGATTTTTTATTATCTTATCCTTTAGCAAATAAGATAAAGCAATATGGCTTTTTCGGTTATTCTGCCGATGAAGCGTTGCATCTTTCAGATAAGGAAAAAGATACCATTATTTCTATTTTCAAAAATATTGATGAAGAATTAGAAGGCAGAATTGATGATTTCAGTCAAGATGTAATGATCTCACAAATAGAAACTTTGCTTAATTACAGCAATCGATTTTACAAGAGACAATTTATAACCCGAAAACAAGTAAATAACGACCTTTTACAAAAAATGGAGAAAATTTTGGAAGAAGCTTTTAAAGATGAAAATCTGGCAATTCAAGGAATTCCGACAGTTCAGCATCTTTCCGAGAGCCTCCATCTTTCGCCAAGCTATTTGAGTGATATGTTGCGCTCCTTAACAGGGCAAAATGCACAGCAACACATCCAAAACAAGATCATTGAAAAAACAAAAGAAAAATTATCTACTTCTAATTTATCGATTTCAGAAATAGCTTTTGAATTAGGTTTTGAATATTCGCAATCTTTCAGTCGCTTATTTAAAGCTAAAACCGGTCAAAGCCCTCTAAAGTTTAGGGCAAGTTTCAATTAAAAATATCGTCTACTTTTAATAACTAAAACCATCCGAGATTTTGTTATAAAACCAACCTGAATCACTTTTTACCAAATGGTAATTCTTTAATTAAAATTGCTTTCTAACTTTACAACAATGGAAAAGTTAATTGAATATATACTGCATTTTGGCAATTTGAACCAACAGCAAATCGACTTTATCAAAAGCAAGGCCACTGAATTGGAACTGAAAAAAGATGATTATTTTTCCGAAGCAGGAAAAATTCCCAAATACATTGGTTTTGTTTTGGAAGGCGTTTTTCGTTTTTGCTACTACAATAATAAAGGCGAAGAAATCACCAGCATTTTATTAGCGAAAACAGCTTTGTTTCAGACCAGCAAAAATTTGATGCACAGGCAGCAGCAACTGATTACATCCAAGCTGTGACCGATTGTAAAATGCTGGTGTTTTCTAAAAAAGATTGGGACGAAATTTTAAATACAATTCTGGATTGGGATAAGATTGCTGCTAAAATAACACACAAATGTTTAACGGAAGCGATGGACAGAAGAAGTCCGTTAGTCTCAGAAGACGGAACTACCCGTTACCTGTCATTCCTCGAAAAATATCCAATGCTTATAAATCGTGTTCCGCTTTCACTGGTCGCTTCGTACTTGGGCGTTACCCAACAATCGTTGAGTAGAATCAGAAAAAACATCCGCTAAAAATCTCTTTTTACCAAATGGTAAATGATTTCATTTTTGAAGTTCGGAAATTTGTATCATTAATTTAAAAACAAAATATAATGAGCAAAAAAATAGTATTAATTACAGGAACAAATAGCGGATTTGGATGGCTTACCGCAAAAAGCGTTGCAGCCTTGGGACACCAGGTTTACGCAACAATGAGAGATACAAATGGTAAAAATTCAGATAAAGCAAAAGCCCTTTCAGAGGTAGAAAACATCACCGTTTTGAATGTTGCGCTTACGGACGAAAACAGTGTGCAGAAAGCCATAGATACCATCATTGCCAAAGAAGGAACAATAGATGTTTTGGTAAACAATGCGGGTTTCAGCAGAAACGGTGTGGCCGAAAGTTTTACCACTGCCGATGTGCAGGAAATATTCGATATCAATGTCATTGCGCCTTGGCGACTGATGAAATTGGTGTTGCCATTTATGCGTAAACAATCCGAAGGTCTGATCATCAATATCACCAGCGGATTTGGTACAGTTTCATTTCCTTTTGCAACAATGTACAGTGCTTCAAAATTTGGTTTGGAAGGCATCAGTGAAGGTTTGCATTACGAAGTAAGACCTTTGGGTATTGACGTTGCCATCCTGCAGCCGGGTGCTTTCCCGACAGAGATGTCACAAAAATTCAACCCTGGTTCCGACGCTTCGGTTAACGATGCTTATCAAGTCATAGCAGATTATCCTAATAAAATGGGGGCTGCTGTTGGCAAGGCATTTGAAACCCTAAATCCTGATCCGCAAGATGTTGCTGATGCGGTGGTAAATTTAATCAGTTTACCTAAAGGTCAGCGCCCGATAAGAACCAATGTTGACCCTTTTACAGGACAATACATCAAAGCTGCAAATGATGCCGTTCAAGTGCAATATGAGAAAGCGTTAACCGCCTTTGGAATGGGAGGCTTGTTGAAGTAAAATATTGTATCTAATGTATAATGGGAGTTGATTCCCTGTATTGTAATACCCATACAAGCTACATAGTTGTACAAAAAGCAGAAAAACCTTTGGAATCTCAAAGGCTTTTCTGCTTTTTGTATTTTAATGAAATTTATTTCCGCTGAACATTCCTGTCTACTGGCTGGTTTGTGCCTATTTTAATCCTTTCATGCCAATGAGCGATTTAAGCTTTGCTTTTGATGAGTTGAAAAAGATGATAAAACAATGGTTAAAAAAGAGAAAGAAACCAATCATTTATAAAAACAAAACTAATGAAACAATATAAGACTGTCCCAATTTTAGGCATACTGTTGCTCTTATTTGCATCCTATATTTATGCTCAGCACATCGAAAATGTCCAACCCTTACATCAGAATTTAGACTGATCACACCAAAACCTATGAATAAAGTCAGAATAATGAGTTTTTGGTAGCTTGGATGATATACTTTATCAACAGTAATTCTCTACCTCTTTTTTTGCAGTTCGGCTGAATCAGATTTAACCTGTCCAAAACAAATATTTGAACAGGTTAAAATAATGATTGTTATTATTTTTATGGATGGTTATTTAAACCTTAAATTTAAGGAAATAATATCCGACTTCATTCCTATCGATTTGGTATAATGTCCGTATCTTATTTCCAGCATATTGAGCCTTTCTACACCAAATAATCCATTCTTAGGATTGATACGGATTCCTGCACCGTAAAAGGTGCTGTTGAATTTCGAAAGGTCATAATTGCTCGTATAAAAATCATCAAAAGCCGTATGCTGCTGATAAGGTGAAAAATATTTCGCACCCGTTTGAGAATAATATCTGTAAAATGGACTTACCGATACAAAAGGTGAGATTTTCACAGGCGCTTCTAAGCTGATCGTATTAGATCTTAATCCCCAATCATCAGTATAGTAACGATAATAGGCTCTTACGATTACCTTATCTCCAAAGAAATAATTGGCTCTCAATCCTAGAGGAAGTTTGAATCGCTTATCCGGCAAAGCTTCCTGATGTACAGACCCATCTGTAAAATAAACCCTGTGGAATGGCAAACTCAAATAACCCGTCTGCTGAACGGCATCTGTCATTAATTCCAATTGAAAATTCTTATTGATGATCTGAGAATAGGATAAAGAAAGCGCATAGGTGTTTCTACCACTGGTTCCAGTATTTTCGCCACCTGCAGTTCTCAATTCTATTGGAGCAATCAATTTTACCTGATCCAGAAAGGCTTGAAATTTGGCAGTGAATTCCCCCATCTTGTTGGGCGTTTTCTGGGAGAATCCTATATTCGCTCCAATCGATTGATAATCAAACTCCCCGGAATATGAAACACCAGCCATAATTGTGCTGCCTTTGGTTTCATTCTCACGGCTCCATCCTAAGGAAGGATAAATTCGTGTGTCTGCATGAGAAGCGGAAGAATTAGCCTTGAGGTCTATCATATCCGATGATGCAGACGTATAATGGTCTATACCAACATCCAAAGTATATTTATTCTTTCTTAATTTTTTGTCATAATTTACCAAGACCACATCTATGGAATTGGAAATATCTGTCAGTTTTTCTGATCCAACTCCGCCTGTAACGGCAGAATTGTTTCCGTCCTGTTTATAATAACTCGATACGAGATTAATCTCATCCAAACTTAGTTTTCTCGATGATTCTGTATTGGTATTTTCCTGTGCTTTAGTATTGAAGAATCCAAACAGAGCAATGATGCTTATAATTACTTTTTTCATTTTAATTCATTTTAAGATTTAGTAATTATTATTCTAATTGCATCCACAGCCACCGCCAACTTTACCTGCATTAGCGCCTGAAGAGCCTTCGCGATAAGACTGGAAACTGAGTTCTGTTTTTTCAATCGTTCGGTTGCCCAGAGCCATTTCGGCATCGTTTAGTTTGCTTTTTTCATATTCTTTTACCGTTGAGCAGGAATGTAGTGGTGAAAGTGTAAAAAAGACAGATATGCCCATCATTATTTTTAATATATTATTTTTCATTGGGATTTTTTAACTTGTTTTATGTCAAAGATTCTCTAGGACATTATTTGAAATTGATGTTTTTTGATGAATGAATGTTGTTGTCATCATCGATAATGATACATTCCAAATGGTTGATCTGGTTGACGAGACCGATTGCGGCATCAATTCCCATAATAGTAACTGGCGTTGCCATCGCATCGGCAATCTCGGCGTTCGGACAAATTATCGTCACGCTTTTGATTCCCGAAACCGGCATTCCTGTTTTTGGATTGATGGTATGCGAATACTTTTTATCTTCTATCATTACAAATTTTTCGTAATTACCGGAAGTTGCAACGGAAGTATTGGTAATGTTCATATAAGAGAAAGGAAGAGCAGCATTGTCCGGATCCGCGATTCCGATGGTCCAAGGTTTTCCGTCGGCTTGTGATCCCCAAGTTGTGAGATCGCCGGAAGCGTTTACCACACCAGAAACGATACCTCTTTGCTGAAGAATTTTTTTTGCCATTTCGGCAGCGTATCCTTTCCCTATACCACCAAAACCAATTCTCATTCCTTTCTCTTTCAAAAAAACTGATTGGTTTCCAGGATTTAAAAGGATATTTTTGTAATTAACGAGTTTCAGATGTTCTTTTACCAATTCTGGGTTGGGAAGATGCTTCATTTCTCTGTCAAAATTCCAGAATGTTTTATCGATTCCACCATAAGAAATGTCAAAATAACCATCTGTAATATCGCTGATCCTAAGACTTCTTTCGATTAACTGAAAAACTTCTGCATCTACTTTTACATCTTGGATGCCTGCATTTTTATTAATAAGATTGGTCTGGCTATCATCGCTGTAAGTCGTGAGCAATTTCTCAATCCGCTGGATTTCTGAAATTGCGGCTTCGATATGTTCAAAAGCAATTGCTTCACTGTCATCCACAACAGTGATCTCGAAGATATTCCCCATCAGTTTTTGGGATTTGCGAAACTCTTTCAACATTATTTATTTTTTCTGATAAAAACTTCGGATCTTATTACTGAAAGCAATTGCGTCTTCCGATGGCAGTCCTTCCCAGGTTTTTAGCAATTTACCTTCAGAATTTAATAGTATTGTATAAGGGAAAATACCTTTTGGATTGTATTGATCTGCCAAAAGTTCATTCTCTTTTTTGATTTCTGCGGAAGGTTGATTTTTCTTACTTCTTGGGAAATCTGCATTGACATATTCTAAAATATGGTCGGCCAATAATTGCTTGAAAGTTTCCGTTTCGATAATGTTTTTATGAAGTTTAATGCACGGAATGCACCAGTCTGATCCGGAAAAATTGAGTAGAATAAGTTCGCTGTTTTCTGAAGCTGTTTTCTTTGCCTGTTCAAAACGTGTCTGTGCATTAGAAAGGACACAGAATAAAGCCAACATTATGGCTGTAAATATTGTTTTCATTATGTATTGTAAAATTAAATTTCAGAATCAATCAAGCCTGAATGTTCTTTAAAACATCCAGATAAAATATTTAATGTAGAAATAAAATTACGAGAGTCTTGGTGGCTGCCAGATAGAATGTAAATGACCTTTTATGTAGAAATTCTCATCGAAAGCAGCAATATGGCTAGCATTGAAACACATAAAAGTTAAGTTGCCAAACTCAAAAATGAAATTCGAATTTAGGGTAAAGACAAGTGACAATGTAGAATGAATCACAAATGGTAATTGCCTGTCTGTTTTGTAATCTGCATCTTTTGCAGGATGATCATAATGCATTTTGAAAAATGCCAACAGTGACATTTCCGGATTTAATTTGTGGTGTTCATTGTAATGTTCTATAAGTATAGGAAGCTTTAAAAACTGATTGAGTTCAGTTGTTGAAACCAAATACGTAAAAAGCATCAATATTGAAACCCATTTTTTCACAGATCAAAATTATACAATGTTTTATTAAGAATGATTTTAAATTAAATATACGAACCTCATTAACGAAAGATTGGAAAAACTAATAATAAGACTAGATTGTGATTAATGTGAATTTAATCTCATCATCCAAATTTTCATTGATAAGCTCAGGATGAGATGGGTTAGGATCGTCACTCACAATTATCATTCCAACCTTTTTTTGGTGATGCGATTATGAAATCACTTAATCTAATATATTTCCATCCACAATTCTATGTTGTAACGCCTAAGATTACAGAAAGCAAGATAGAAATGTCTCGCATCAGTCATTTTTACATAGCACGGATAATTTATAAAACAGAAAATCTGGATGTTTAGACAATATTGCTGAGATGGCCTTTTCTCAAAAATAGTTATAAGGAAAATTTGACTGTAAATACATAGACTAATTCAATTTATCTCAGTTTCATTCCGGATATTCTCACTTTATCCATCCACTTTTTGCGTTGTGTTTCGTCTGAAGTTTTAATAATTCCGATAATGGTCACTTTTACAGGCTTCACGCCGCAAAATTCTAATATTGATTTCTTGAGCTGGTTAATACTCGGACGACCAAAAAATATTCGGTAATACCATCCCGGTTGATCCATTGTTGTTATAATATGTGCTGTTTTTCCAATAAGCAACTTATCCCACCAAACAGAATTCTCTCGGTATTTGAAAGCCAGTCCGGGAAGAAAAAGTCTGTCTATAAATCCTTTCATTATAGCTGGAAAACCGCCCCACCAAACAGGATTTACCCATACGAGGTGGTCTGCCCAAAGTATTTTTTCCCAGGCTTCAAGTAGGTCCGGTTCAAGATCTGTTCTTTTCTGATAGCCATATTTTAAATTCGGATCAAACTGAAGATCTGCAATAATAACCTGTTGAACCTTTGCGCCGGCTTTTTCTGCACCCTCTCTGTAGGCATTCATAATACCGAAATTGAGAGATTCCTGGTTGGGATGGCCGTTTATGATCAATACATTTTTCATATTTTTGTTTCAATAGTTATCCCTTCATATTCAGCCAATGACTGATAAAGTTTTTCCGGATTGTGAAGTTGATGGGCAAAATATATTTTGTTTTTAAAATCACCGTGCAGTAGCATTTCAGCATGCAAAACAGCAGCGAGTGCTGTGAGTTCTGCCTGTCCTTTTTTGCTTTGAAGACTTAATTTTTTTTCTCCCTGATCATCTTTGATTACAATTTCAAATACAGACTGGTCACCGTTTCCACTCGAACCGAAAATGACCCGACGTGCCTTTAATGATAAAATATCGAAAACTCTTAATTTTTGGAATGTTCCCAAAAGCCAGGTAATGAGTTTTGAATCATAGGTCATTTTAACATTGACTGTAGGTATTTTTTCAATCTGATTTAAAATGTAAAGATCTGGAACATCAAAGTTATAAGCCTGTCTCTTTCCGATTCCGAAAGAAAACTTAAAATCTTCAGAATTCAGAAAATGTCTTACAGATATCTGCCGATTACTATGATAGTTGATAAATGGTCTGGCTACATTCTCAGCCATAAAATGAGCTGAACTTTCTCCTGCCAGATCCTTTACAGAGTAGTATACATACAATTTTATTTCTCGGATATTTTCGGGATTATGAGATAGAGTATTCATAAGTCCGCTGACGAGCCCTCCCATCCATCCTGAACTGAAAACGATTCTGCTGTTGATATTTTGAGTAGTTTCTGCTACAGCCAGAGCTTTTACAAGGTCAGGTGTTGGTTTTGTAATGTCAATGTAGTCAATACTGTTATCAATAGCAAACCTGAGAATATGATCATTTTGATCATTGACTGCAAGAATGATCAGATCAATATTTCTGTTTACAATAGCCTTGAAAGTTTCAGGCTTATTGACATCAATCATTACATCGTATTCCGTAGCCCCTTCTTTCCGGCTGCCGATATATATGTTATACTCTTGATTTCTGGCGCGCAGAATCCTGTGTATCGTTTTTCCAACTATTCCTTTTCCTCCGACAATTAAAATATTTGAACCCATATTGTTTTTTTTACAAAACTACAGGAACGCCAATTCCGGACACAGGACAAATGTCTAAAAAGAAATATCTTTTCTGAGACGGCTTAAATGCCGTTGGGTAATTCCCAGATATGTAGCCAGATACTGAAGCGGAATCTGTTGAATGAAATTAGACTGATTCTTCAGAAGCTTCTCATATCTTTGTGAGGCATTATTTCTCTGAAGCTGAAAATATCGTTCTTCCAGTTCCATATATTCTTGTTCCGCAATTATTTTCAGAAAAAGAATCCATCTTGGGTTTTCGTGGAAAAGAGCTTCGACTTTATCTTTATTGAGTACAAAAATATCTGCATCTGCAATTGCCTGTATAGTTTCTTTGCTGGGTTTTCCTGAAATAAACGAAGAGTATGAAGCCACAAACTCATTGGGAAACCTGAAACAGTAGGTGATATCTTTGCCGTCCGCAGTTGTATAAAAAGTGCGGAATATTCCGTTCTGAACAAAGGCGATTTCTTTACAGCTGTCATTTTCCTGTACAAAATATTCATTTTTCAACAGTTTTCGGATCTCAATCAGTTGGGCAAAATCTTCAATTTCTTTGTCTGAAAATATTTTAAAACTTTGAATATAACTGAGAATCATAGTCCACTAAGTTTATTGAAATTATTAGTCAAATATATAGCTTTGTCTGCTACTTTAAGCCAAAACGATGATGTTACTAAATTAAATCGCTTCATCACTCAATCCAAAAAGTAAAATGAAGAACAAAAGGACTGAAATTACAGGTAAAAGAATAATAGTCAATGTCCTTAACCAAGATTTTTTATCCGATTTAAGAATAAGAAAAAGCCCAGATATAACGAGAAACCCGAAAAGCCAATAATTTAAAATAACATAAAAACTAATGCCTGCTAAAGTCAGAAAAAGTGTTCCGGGGAAGTAGTAGAGATTGCTTTTGTTCATTTTGTGTGTTTGGTATTAAAAATTTTCATTCTTCTTTAATAATGATTTTGAAATTTTTATAATTCGGATATTGCTTTTTATCAATTTCTAAAGCCATATTGGTTTGGGAACGCTTTCCTACTGATGGACAAGGAAAATTGGGTTCGTGCCAAACAATAAATAAGCTGTCATTGGATATTTTAGCTTCCAATTCTTTCGATTTTGCTGTAAAACAGCCATCGCCAATTAAGAAAATATACTTTGCTTTTTGTTGATAAAATGCGTTCAGTTTTTCACTATCTGCATTTTCTGCATACGTTAAAAATTGCAGTTCATCTTTCGTACTTTCTAACCATTTGTTTTGATTTTCATTTTGGAAAAAAGCAGTTTCATTAAATGATATTCCCTCTGTTTTTGGTGCACTGCATTGAATAAAAAAGAATGCTGTAAGTATGATTGTGTTCAATTTCATTTTGTGTCTGATTTAATTATTCTCCTTCAATCTAAAATATTTTGCAGTAAAAACTCGGGAGTTGATTTGCTCAGAATATTCTCTTACCCAATCTTTATAATAATATTCAGCATAAAGAATATTGTTTTTAAGAGTATATTTCGCAAATGGTTTTCCAATTTCGGGTACTTTTTTTAATCCGAAATTGTTATTGACACCGTTATCAAATTTACAATCCATTTCTTTTGCCCAAATCATTTCGAATTCGTTATTATTAATTTTTCTCACAGGATAATCATAAGCGCATTGCCCGTGATAGAAGTAGATGAGCGATTTTTCTCCCACACGAAAATAGACTTCTGAGTTTTCCCATTTTCCTGAAATATCTACTTTTTCCGTCGGAGTTTCTTCTCGGTTGATGAATTTAATTTCGGTGATTTTCCAAATGCTCTTTTCTTTTTCTAAAGAAACTTTTGACAGCGGAACATCTGGAACATTGCTTTCACTATAATTCTCGTAAATATCAAGTGAAGCCTTATTATCACTAATCTTTTTTACATTTTTTACGGAAAAACTATTGGGATATTCCTGACTTTTCAGCCAATAATAATAGTAGATGTCCACACAATAATCATCATATTCGTAAGCATCTGCATTTTCATATTCCGAATAATCTATAGTTGCAATATATTCTGCACAACTTTGCAATCTTGCTCTTTCCTGATGAATAAATTTCTCAGAAATTGTTCCCAGATTTCTCAAATTTTTGAAATAAGAAACCGTATCCATCAAACATTTTCCGTTTTTATCTTTAACGATTTCGCAGTTTGGAAAATCATTTTTGAAATACCAATCGTAGAAAGATTTTCCGTTTTTCTCAATGGCTTTTAGTTCGTCAACAGGTTCTTTTTCTATTTGTTTCGCAATGTTTTCAATCCGTTTTTTATCATCGATTTTTTCTTCTTTGGAATTGCAACTTGTGAAGAAAATGATTGGAATTAGAAATAGGAGAAGGTTTTTCATTTGTGTTTTTTTTCGATTTTAAAAATGCCGATTATTATTTTTAAAATAATACTTTTCTCAAATTTAGAAAACAAAAATCTTAAAAATGTGAAAGTAATTACAATTAGTAGAGTTTGGTTTATGATTCGTAGATTTTAATATTTCAAAAGATTAATTTCCTAATGCTTCAGTCTCTATTTTAAATTTAAAAGTTTCCTTCAAATCAATAATTACTAAACTGTCGGTAGCTATTTCTTTATGTTTTAAAGTTTTTAATTGATTGTTTTCCAGTTTCCAATTATCGTAAAATCTAGGCATTAATTTACTATTTACATCGATGAGTTGAATGGCTTTTTTCCTTGAAGATTTTATTAATCTTAATTGTGAATTTTTATCATATTTCAGAAAAACAGTTTTAGCTTTTTTATCGTAATAGTAAATTCCGGAATAAGTTTTAGTCCAATAAGCCCCACCGGAATACCAATATTTCTCTATAAAACTTGTATTGGACGTAAAAGTCAGTTCGTTTCCGTAACCCATTCCTTGTCCTGTGAAATTTCTTGCCCAAGTCCATTTTTGTCCTTTTAGAGAAGTTGGATAGTTTTTTCTGTTCATAGAACAATTTATAGTGATGATAGAAATTGCTAATAGAATTATAGTATTCTTCATTGATTTTAAATTATTTTTCTTTTTCCATCTATCTTGGTAAAACTTTGCGCCCACTTTTTTCTGAAAATGAACAATCACATTATCAATGCGTTTATGTTTTACTGCTTTTATTTTTTAAAATTAAATTTTTCAGTTTTGATTAATTTTCCTTTAGAATCATAATATTTCCAAGTTCCGGAAGGCTCTTCTTCCGATGCTTCCGAAAGTGCAGAATATTCTTTTATTGATATTAATTTATCATTTTTATAATCCTTTTTCAAAATAGTATAAGAGGAAAAATCACAAGTTTGTGTGCTGTCAATTTTGAATTTTTTTATCCATTCTGATTTTATCTTCAAATCTTTGTCATAAGATTTCGATTCTACCACTTTTCTGCAACCGTTGATATCTTCATATTTACTATCATAAATCTCTGAACTGTCGGCGGAATATTCTCTTACAAATCCATTTGACATTGGTTTTGGTTTACTTCTATCCAATTTTGTTGAATGGCACTCAAACTTTTCCAAATTTTTTTGGATTTTTCTGTTTCCGGATTTAGGTTGAATAACGGCTAAATCTAATTTTTCACAAATGTTTATCAAGCTGTCTTTTAATGGTTTTGTTGTAAAAATTTTCTTTTCTTGTTTGTGGCAAGAATTGAAAAGGATGATTGTAAGGAGGAATAAGAGAGGTTTCATCGTTTGTGTTTTTAAAATTTTTGAAAAAAAACTAGCGAAAGAATTTTCCGTTGTCATTGATTTTCTCACTTATCTACAAATTATTAAGTGGAGAACTGCTCATTAAAAGGAAAAGCTCTTCACGATTCATTTTCCGAATAGAATCATACATATCATAGAATTTTTGTGTTCCATCTTTCATTTGGTAATGAATCTGAAACCAACCCTGTATTTTATTTGTCCTTAGTATTAGAGCAATTTTCGTCTTTTTGTCGGCTAAATAAAGGGAATCTATTTTATTTTTAGGAAACCTTACAACCGGAGTTTCGGATCTAGATTGTGTTTGTTTTTTACGAAAATTATCATTCAAATCAACAAATGTCTTACGGTCCATTTTGGATTTGAGCATTGTAGATTTGTAGAAATAAAAACTTTTTGAACAGAACGGAAAAATAGTGTGACGATTTGCTTCTTTCCATTTTTTCCATTTCATTGCCAAAGACATTTCATTGTAGTTTATTTTTTCAGAATTGATAATAATCAAATCTTCATTGAGCTGTTTCCCATCTTCATCAAAATAAAGAGAATTTCCATTGGTAGAGGATGCTAATCCATAATCATCGTGATTGGTTTTATAATAAATATCCGATAGGCTGATTTTACGAAACCGGTTGTTGGAAACTAAAGCCACAGTTATTATTGATACATTTCGCTTGTACACTTCAATTTTCATCTATCACAAATATTACTCCTACGAAGTAAAGGGAAAGAAGTGATTGGGAAAAATAATTTTTATGAAATTTAAACATTCTTAAAATAAATTAAAGTATTTTAGCTATGTTAACTAAGTTGTTGATTAAAATCGAATGGTGAAATTTAGGATTTGTAAAAGCATATATATTGTACTATTTTTTTTAGTACAAGTCTTTGTGTTTGCCCAATCTCAGACTGTTATCCTTACAGACCAACAAATTGAAAAACCCATCCGCTTACAAAATTCACATTGGAGATTTCATTCCGGAGATAAAATAGAATTTGCGAGTCCGAAATTTTCTGATGAGTCGTGGCAAATTATTTCCAATACCAATTTCGGGAAAGATAAATACAGCAGAGCGCCAATGCCAAAAGGCTGGACGGGAATTGGCTGGTTTAGAATTAAGGTTAAAAAATCAGATGCAAATTTAACCGATACCTGGGCAATGTCGATCAACCACGATGGCGCATCAGAAGTCTATCTGGACGGAAAAAAAATAATGACCATAGGAAAAGTTGGTGATTCAAAAGAAAATATGGTAGCAAGTAGGCAACCTTACCTCAGTATTCCGCTTGCAATTACCGATACTCTTCCACATTTGATTGCGATTCGATATTCCAATTATGATGCGCCCTATCCTAATTTTTACGGCTTTCAGGCGAGTTTACAGGATTTTCAAACAATGAATGCGAAGCAAAAAGCAGACAAATTCGTGATGGATCAACTCTTGATGAGTGTGGCTGCAGCTTGTATCTTGATTCTTTTGCATTTGCTCATTTATATCTTTTATCCAAAACTAAAAATTAATCTCTATTACATTCTCTTTGTTGCTTGCGTCGCCATTGGATTATATGCTCGTTACCAGACCTTTGTGACCACGAGTCCAACTGGGCAAGTCTTTTATATGAAAGTCTTTATGGGATTTGTGACCCTACATTTTACGTTTGGATTTCTCTTATTATATTATGCAGCTTTTGGTAAAATACCTCTGAAACGTACTGTTATTATGCTTTTGGCCTCGGTTCCTGTCGCAATTTATCTATTATTGAATTGGTATGAATCGTGGTACGATTTTAAAATAATGTGGTTTCAAAAATGGCATCAAAATATATTTGTGCTTATTTTCTTTGCCGATGCAATAATTTTCTTATTAAAAGCCATCAAAAATGGAAACAAAAAATTGTGGTTGCTTCTTGTAGGAATGTTCATCTTTATAGTAATGGGAACTATAGCAGGTTCTAACCAGTTTGGATGGTTTACGGTACAACAAGTGATGATTTTGTTTGGTTGGGGAAATCTGCTGATGCCCATTTTATTTTCGATTTATATGGCAATTGATATTGCAAATACCAACAGAAATCTCGCTTTTCAATTGGTAGAAAACAAAAAGCTCTCCGAAGAAAATCTGGAGAAGGAACTGGAAAAAAACAGACTTATCTCCGAGCAGGCGGATCATCTGGAAAGAACAGTTTTGGAGAGAACGGCGCAAGTTCGAGATCAGGCAGAAAAACTGCAAGAGATGGATGCTGCCAAATCTAGATTTTTTATAAACCTGACGCACGAATTCAAGACACCACTGACACTGATTATTAATCCTGCGAAAGAATTGTTGCAAAATCCCGACAAAGCCACAGCAAAACAATATGCCAAATATATCCTGAAAAACAGCGAACGTCTTTTGCAACTCATTAATCAACTTTTGGATTTGAGCCGTCTCGAAAGCGGGCAAATGAAGGTGGATTATCAAAATATCGACATAGTGAAATGGTTGGAATTGCACGTGAAGCAATTTGGTTCCTTAGCGGAGCACTATCATCTTGAACTGAAATTTGAAACTAGGCAACAGGAACTTTGGGTACAAACGGATCTTGACAAGCTTGAAAAAATTGTACAGAATTTGGTTTCAAATGCGATAAAATTTAGTGAGAAAAATGGTTCTGTAGATGTCATATTACAAAAATCGAATGAAAATTATTTTGAAATTAAAGTAATTGATAAAGGAATCGGCATTAAAAAAGAAAAGTTGCCCTATATCTTTGATCGGTTTTACCAAGTAGATGCTTCAGATTCTCGCGATAGAGAAGGTGCAGGTGTTGGATTAGCTTTAGTGAAGGAATTGGTGGAACTGTTAAATGGAAGTATTGAAGTAAATAGCGAAGAAAATATAGGCTCAGCTTTCACCGTTTCATTACCTTATCTCTCTGCGGATAAAAATAAAGGTGTGACGGTAACATCACCCCTAACTGAAATTTACAACAATGACAATAACCTTGAATTATTTGAAGATGAATTACTTAACGAAAATAAAGAAACGATTTTAATAGCTGAAGACAATGAGCAACTTCGTGAATTTATAGAAATTACATTAAAGAATAACTACCAAGTTCTATCAGCCAGTAACGGCGCAGAAGGAATACAAATAGCCCAAGATATGGTACCCGATTTGGTGATCACCGATCTTATGATGCCCAGGAAAAATGGATATGAACTCTGCGATACACTCAAAAATGATGAGCGCACAAGCCACATTCCGATTGTTATGCTCACGGCAAAAACCGATCAAGACAGCAAAATCTATGGGATAAGATCCGGTGCCGATGCATATCTTGCAAAACCGTTCGATAAAACAGAATTGATAGCTATCATCGAAAATCTCATTACGACACGTCAAAAATTAAGATTAAAATTTTCTCAAAATAATGGTTGGCTGAACGAAATTTCCGAATTGCCATCAATAGAACAATCATTCTTATCAAAAATAAAAGACATTATTAGTGATCGGATAGATGATGTACAACTAAGTGCAGAGTCTTTGGGAAGCGAAGTTGGTCTTAGCCGAACGCAACTTCACAGGAAACTCAAAGCATTAATTAATCAAAGTCCAGGCGAACTTTTGCGCACCATTCGTATGCAAAAAGCACACGAACTATTGGAAAGAAAGACAGGCTCTATTGCGGAAGTAGGTTTTATGGTGGGCTACGGAAATCCTGCAAATTTTTCTACCAGTTTTGCAAAACATTTTGGCTATCCACCAAGTGCAGTTAATAAAGATTAGTTTTTAAATGCCCTAGCATTTAGCACCAATCCCGGACTTTTCAGAATTTCAAATATCTTTTTGATGTTTTAATACTTGACTCTTTTTGATGAAGATGCCGGATTTTGAGCATTAAGGTTTTTCATTTGCAACAAATTCAAAGTTATATGCAACAAAAACAAAACATCCAATAATCATTCGTTTATACGCACAATATCAAAAGCATTTGCAACAAGAGCAAATGCTTTTTTTTATTTCTGAATGTAGCTTTGGACTATCGAAATAAGAAATATCCAATAAATTTTTACAATTATGAAAACTTTAATTTTTAGTCTAATTACAACTTGTCTGTTGATGTCTTGTCAAAGTAGTAATTCAAAAACAGATACTACTATAATTGGTGATTGGGATGCCCATCTAAGCCATAATGGAAAACCGTATGTTTTGAAGGCGCATTTTGGGACAGATAATAACTATGATGGATTTACCGACGGAAAATTATTTGTCACGGGTAAATATACGATTGACGGAGATGTAATGATTATCTCTGATTCACTTTGTAATGAGCAATACAAAGGAAAATATAAAATCGCATTTTTCGCTCAAGATTCTTTGCGTTTTTCTGTGATTGAAGATACTTGCAAAATGAGAAACCAAGGAATAAACGGACTTGCAGTTAAGAGATTACAGTAAAAAAGCAATTCCAGGCTTTCACTCATTCTGATAATGCTTCTAATCATTGTCTTAATACCTACAAAAAAAACTGATAAAGTTTGGATAAGAATGTCAAGTTCATTATAAAGTTTGTTAACAGAATAACTCATCCGAATAATTAAAAAATACCATTATGAAAACACTTAAACTATTTTCGCTATTACTGCTTATCACTGGATTAATCACTTGCAGAAAGGAAGATGATAACGACAACCTGAAAACATACCCTGAAGAAAATCCTCTTGCCCTTTATCTGGAGAAATCGGGATTTAATCAAAAAACTAACCCATTTACCAATTCCGCTACTTATGAATTGGGTTATAAGTTCAAACCGAAAGTAAAGGGAAAAATCAACGCAGTTACTTTTAAAATCCCGGACAATGCGGCTAATGTGAGAGTTACGATTTGGGACGTTTCCACAAAAGCCATTCTTAGAACTTTTAACATCCCAGTTGCTACGGCAAATACGGAAGTGAGAACAGCGATAGACCCAATGACCGTCAATCCGGACACAGAATATTTAATCACGTACAGCGGAAACGATTATTATTTCAGACAGAAAACCGATGGATCTGATACAGTTTACCCCATAGATGCTGGAAATATTACAATAACCGGCTACCATTGGCGGAACGGGGCAGCACAAATTTTTCCCGAAGAAATGGCGGTTTACTACTACACCGGAGATTTGAGCATTGTTTTCCAGCAGGCGGAATAAGCAACAACTTTTCATCATATCAATGGAAACTCCTAGATTTTCTTTTTGTTGTATTTTTTTAAATAAAATCATTATGAAAACACTTAAAATAATTTCGCTATTACTGCTTCTGATTGGATTGTTGTATTGCAGAAATGACGACAATGGCAAAGAACCAGAAACTGTAGAAGAACCATTTGACATTACAGATTATGTGCTTGTAGCATTGGCAAAGGATGATAATCAATTTTCAACTTTTATTCTAACTTTTGAAAAGGAAGCTCAAGGAAAATCTATTGAGTATCACACCTTTGCCCCAATTGAAGGTTATAATTACAATTACACTTTTGTAGATGGCATCGTAAAAATTTATAGTGCAGGTTACGTTATCAGAGAATTTAAGATTCAAAATAAAACGATTGTATCAGCCAATAATGCGGATCAACTTAATTACAAATTAGCATTAGTGAAAATTTCCAATATAAACCAGCTCAATGGCAATACCTATGTTGGATCGTGGAGAGTTCCAGGAACCAATACCCAGTATGCTGTAAATTTAAGGTTTTCTGGCACTCATTATTCCGAATCATATCCTAATCCGATTGATCCTAATCACGAATATAAAATTATAAAAAACGTCGCTGCATATTCAATTGAAGCGAACAAACGATCTCTATGGATTCTGGTAGATGGTAAATTAGAGGGTTACAGGCAACTTTTTCCTCTTGCTCAGCAGATTGGAACTTTCCAAAAACAATAATTTCAAAATAAAGATCATTATGAGTACCAATATTTTTAATGTGCATTTTAGGGGCATACTACGGATCAGTTTACTTCTAATCATAAATATCAGTCAAGTATTGCAGGCACAAGACCTTACAACACCACAAGTTGTAGGCCAGCCTTCCGGAAGAAGAATGACGACTCCAATGCCATTCGATGTTAAAGGAATAGCATTTTCGGAAATACGCAATAGTGTATGGGCTCCGCAGTCCGAAATTGTGAGTGAATTTCAAGTAACCTATTATAGAGAAGGCGACCCCAAGCAATATATAAATAAAAGCATCACAAAAGTGAGTCTTGCCCCATACGGAAACTGGCAACTTCACAACCTCTATGTGGAACCTTTGCCTTACCATAAACCCAATGTAAAGCTGGTTGCCGGGAAAACAGAATATTCATTATTTATCTATCAACTCTACCAAGGCAGAAAATCTGCAATATGGAATGCTGCTATCGACATAGACGATTACAAAAGGTGGAAAACACCCAAGGATATTAAAAATGGTCCAATCATCGTACATCCGAAGGACAAAGTCATTCTCAATCCTCAACCCATTCCACCGAAAACACCATCCAAAAAAAAGTTAATCATTAAGTAATCTAAAAAAATTTCATTATGAAAACAAAAATATACTTAATCCTATTCGTTGTTTTTACCGCATTGATGCACGCAACACCCATTATCACAAAATGGAACACCAATGCCAATGGTGACAATTCTAACCAAATTGAAATACCGACAGTTGGTGCTTACACCTACACCTATTATAAAGCGAACAATCCTTCGGTTACTGGAAGCGGAAGCGGTATCAGCGGAGAGACAACCATTACATTTCCCTCGGTAGGAGAATACATTGTAACGATAACGCCAAGTTCTACTTTCAAATTAAGTTTTATCACCAACTCATCAAAAAAAATAACCGAACTGCAACAATGGGGCACTACGGCTTGGGATACAAATTTAAGCAGTATGTTTTATGGGTGCTCCAATCTGAAAATTACAGCTCCGGACATTCCTAATTTTTCCAACGTGACCAGTATGTATAGGATGTTTTCTGGATGCTCTTCTCTAACCACAATCCCAAATGCTAATAGCTGGAATACGTCTAATGTTACCAGTATGAATAGTATGTTTGTAGGCGCAACTGCATTCAACCAAAACATCGGGAGTTGGGATACGTCTAAAGTTACCAATATGAATAATATGTTTTACAATGCAAAAGCCTTCAACCAAAACATCGGGAATTGGAATACATCTAATGTTACCGGTATGAATAGTATGTTTGGACGTGCAACTGTCTTCAACCAAAACATCGGGAGTTGGAACACGTCTAAGGTTACCATTATGAATTCTATGTTTGTAGATGCAACTGCATTCAACCAAAACATTGGGAACTGGGCTTTGAATAGTAATGTTGATTTACAAGGTATGCTCGAAAATTCCGGAATGGGTTGTGAAAATTACAGCAAAACCCTAAAAGGCTGGGCAGAAAACCCCAGTACACCAACTGGCAGAGCTCTCGGAAGTTTAGGAAGAACATACGGACCCGCTGGGCAAAGTTATAGAAATATCCTTATCAACAGCAAAGGCTGGACAATCTCCGGAGATTCTTATGATGCAGGTTGCACAGTAAATTTGGCTACAACAGACCTTAATAAAAAAGAAATTGAGCTTTACCCAAATCCTGTAAAAGATATCCTCCACTTTTCGGAAGAAGCCGGCAATATCAGCATCATAGACCTCTCGGGAAGACTGGTGAAACAGGTGTCTACTTTTGGCAAAACCATAGATGTATCAAAACTTCCAAAAGGAATCTACATTATATCAGCCACCACAAAAGCTGGTAAGGCTATTAATCGAAAGATTATAAAAGATTAAGAAGACAGATAAGATACTCATAATCAGTCGTTTATTCTCAAAAATATATGATTAAATAATTAACCATTAACCACATCATTATGAAAACAAATATTTTCAATCTATCCAAAACAATTTTTTCATTGTTCATTCTTCTTATGATGAGCAATGAAGCACAAGCACAATTAGGAAAAAAACGAAAAACCAACACTCAAGAAATCAAAAATAATCCTGCAATTACCTTTCCAACGGCTGGTTCGGTAATCGATGGACCGTTTGTGATAATGGGAAAAGCAGAACCTAATACTTATATCAATCTCAGAGTTTCTCCTATTTACAATTTTCCTGCAAATCCATCAGGTAAACCAACCTTACGAATAAGTACAAAGGAACACAATCCACAGGAATTCAGCATCAAAGCAGATGAAAAAGGTGTTTGGCAAAGCCCGCCTATTCAGGTTTTGTTTGACCCGAAAGCCATTAATACCAAAATATTTGCTTTCATTACCCAAAAGTTAGGGTCGCAATACTACGAAAGTAAAAATATAGAATACAAAACTTCGCCAAAATTATTTCTGAAAACCATTCCGATGAAAATCCCGGCAAAGAATAACAATGATAATAGCTCATCGGGACAACCGCAAAAAGATGAAGGTCTTATCAAGGGTGGTGCTGTTTCCAATTTCAAAATCATTTCTCCATTTGATAACAAAAATGTTGGTCGGGATGGATTCTACATTAGTGGAGAAGCTCCAGAAGGTGCGTTGGTGAGAGTGGAAGTTCGATTTTCGGGCTACAAGTCCAAAACTGAGATAAAAATTGGTAATGTAGGTCCAATTTTCCCTATTCCGAAGATTGATAAAAATACAACTACAGTAGATAATGCGCTTTGGGGAACTTACAATGTACGTTACAATTCTTTAGTGAAAATGTGGATTACAGACGAAATCAAACTGATTAAAAAATCAAATGACTATTCCTATTGGGCAAACAATTATACCATTACGGCAAGTCTTGTAAATGAAAAAGGAGAAGCAGTGCATTCTAAAACCATCCAAGTTTCCCGAATGAAAACCAAAGCCATCTGATGAAAAAGCTTAGAATAATTAATTTGATATTCTGCCTGTTTGCCAATTTTTATCAGACGCAGGAACTCACAGATTGTTTAAAAGAACTTGGAAAAGAAAATGTTGGTAGTCTCAGCAAAATAAAATTTGAAAGAATGATTGAGCTCAGCGGAAACAGAAAGGTATATGAGTTTTCTATAAAAAGCGATAGACGCTGTATGGATTGTTACAATGGTAGAATCTTTTATGACAGCCAATGTAAACAAGTCGCACGATTTGGAATAGGAAGAGGAGTAGACAAATTTGTAGCGGAAGGCTATACCGTTGGAGATTTTGGAATAGTACCAAGACCTACGAAAAATGCTAATCAAGAGAATATAGAAAATGTATTGTTTTATATTTCTAAAAACGAAGCGAAAGAGTTGGAGGGTTTTGAATATGATGACCAAATTGAAATATCTACAAAAGAAGGCTTAAAGCATTTTCGTAAAGGAAAATTAATCAACACCTATAAAATTATTCCAAGAAAATTTTCATCCACAGAAATAAATCTTCCGCGTATTTACTATTTGCCCTCATTTCAGTTGTATTTTAAGGTTGTGGAGCGTCAATTTTATATCACCAAAACAAAATTTCAGGATGATGTTTCTAGCAATAAAATAGATGACAATGATTGGGTTAAAGCTTTTCATCTCATAAAACAAAATTAAAATGATTATGAAGAATATTATCATCTTATGTGGCACTTTTTTATTCCTCCTTACAAGTAACGAAGTCAAAAGCCAAAGCAAGAAACAGAAGGAGGTCACAATTGTATATCCCAAAAACAATCAAAAAGTTCGGGGTACTTACAAAATATATGGAGGTTCTGAACCCAACGCTGTGGTAAAGCTCGCCATCACTAGTACGTATTACAAAACCAACAATAATAATGGAACTAAAATTACCAAAGGTGAAGGACCGTTAAAAAGGCTCAACCGTACTTATTCTTTAAAGACCGATCGCCACGGCACCTGGAAAATTGAAAATATTGAGCTTACCAATGCTGGCTATGAAGAAAGCTTCGTCATAAAAGCGAGTGATGGCAAAACAGCAAAAACCATTACGGTATATGATAAAACCCGACCTGTTTTAATTGATTAATTACAAACTACAGAAAAATGAAAAGACGTAATTTTTTAACAACTTCTCTGCTTGCACTTCCGATATTGTCGTTTGCTAAATGGGCAGATTTTACATTCAGAAAAAAAATGAGAAAATCACTATTTGTACGGGCTGATGAAAGTCGTTACTTCGGGAAAGACACAAAATCGGAAGCCAATTTCGGTCGTTGTATCATCTCTTCCAAAGACACGGAAAATCAACTATACATTGGTGCGGATGTAGCAAAATCTAACCTGGAAAAAGGTGGTCCCGGTTTGCATATCCATCATCAGGATGACGAGATTTTTTACGTGATTTCCGGGGAATTTTTGTTTCAGATTAACGAAGAAATTTTTATGGGCAAAAAAGGCGATACTGTATTTGTACCAAGAGGTACGGCACATACCTATGCCAATCCTTATGACAATAATCCCGGTGAACTTTTGATTATCCATCAACCAATTTCGCCGAGTTTGGAAAAATTTTATCAGGTATTTTCAAAAATCGGATATATGAATGATGATATGCTTCGGGATAACTTTGAACCGGAAGTTTTGGCAGATTTAATGAAAAACAACGCCTTTGTAGGTCCTCCTATTGACATAGATGCTGCCCTCAAAAAACTAAAACCGTAGTGATGGAGCGAATAATCACTATTGAACTTATCCTATTCCGCCCAATAGGGACACCTAAATATAACACAGTAAAAATGACCATTAAATTTTAAGATTATGAAAACATTAAAAATAATATCGCTTTTACAAATAAGGACTTCGATAAGCTCAGCCTTACAATGTTAAATATTGCGGTTAGCATTCGAGATTAGCATGTCCTGAGCCTGACGAAGGGAGGGGCTTCCGTTAGAAAACCTTTTATTAGTCGTTGATATTCAATATTAACTAAAGGGATAAATGTCAGTAAGAATATATAAATTAGAAAAAACTAACGTTATGAAAATATTAAAATTAATTTCTTTTTTAATACTCATTTTAAGCTTATCAGCTTGTAGTAGAGAAAATAATGAACCTGAAACTATCAATACCAGTGTCTCTGCAGAAGATTTGTTGGGGGCATCAAATGTATTGTGCACGTCAGTTTAACGGAGGAGGAGATTCATATCTACGTTTGATGTATTGTGAGAAAACAGGAAATACCATTCCAGCCAGACCATCGGAGTGGTGCAGGGCATTAACCAAAAACGGCACCCCTCAAACCCATACTAACCATAACGATAAAAACCTCCCAAGTCCATAAACATAAAACCTTACGAAGAATCCTTCACTCAGTTCTATTCCGATTTCTACCAGCAGTTAAAAAATCTCTAGAAGTTCTCATTCTTCAAAGTCAGAGAATATGAAGTTCAAGAAACCGCTCAGGAACTCCAGCATTATCTAGGCATAATGCCAACAGGGAAGATACACAAAAATTATTGGATTTTGCTATTAATATTGGCAGGGTAGTGGACTTATCCATCCTTTAACCAAAAAGGTCATTCTATCCCTTATCAGCCTTGACCGCCTGACCAATGATTTCATTACTTTTCGCACCGAGTGGCTTAATATTCCCAGCAATTTAAGGCGTACAGCTTAGCAAAAAAACAGCACCAGACCCTCAAGTCCTTTTCTTCGAAAATATGCTTTCCCGAAATAATACCTACTTCAGCGTCAACCTTCAATTCAATGCCGAAAAACACTGTATAGAACTCCTTTTCAACAGAAAACTGAACCCTATCAAATTAGAATACCTCCAATACCTTAATCATTATCACAACCAAGATTATAACAAGAAGGATGAGTCATCAACATATCAGAAACCTACAGCGAAGCCAAATAAAAATTCAGCAATTCAGTCCAAAATAAAGGGAAGTGGAATCTAGATGATTATATTCAAAAGCTTTTAAAATACCTATTCTTATCACAAAACCATAGGAGGTTCCCAATTTTGTTTATAAATAAGATTCAATACTTCATTGGCTTTTGTGCAGGTTAACTAATGGAATGTCGATTTTAATTCCAGCCTGTATAATGGTGAGATCAAAAGCACGGTAATTCTTTGTTACTCCATCTACAACTGTACTTTTTAAAGGTAAGAATGAAGCTCCTATAAAAGCCACCAAAGGTGTTTTTGGAATGGAATATAAGAGATTGGCATTCGGTGCAAATACTTCACTGAAATGCACATCCTTATAATATTTTTCAGAGCTTGTCAGATAGTGATTCACAATATTCCCTAAATCTACCACATTAGCGCTCAGTCCCCAATTGTTTTTTCCTACCTTCCACGTAAAGGTTACACCGATAGGTGCGGTAATGCCTCCTGTCCAGCCCTCATTGAAGGTTGATCCCGCGCTTGGGAAACTGTATGCACCATAAGCTCCAACGTAGCCATTGAAATCAATTGAAAAAGCAACTCGTCTTTTAAGTTTATATGAAGTTGGTGGGAGCGCGTGAGAACTGATGACATCTGCCATCTGTTTTGAATCTGTGGCGGTGAGAATATCTCCAAAAAATGACGTTAATTTAATCAGCTGATCTCTGTATTTTGCATCAACCTTACTGATGTATACTGCGCTTTCTGACGAAGTAGTTGTAATTGCACTCTTAACCATTGACAATTGTACATTGTCCACTGAATCGAAGATTCTTATCAATTCAGCCAGATCCAAATCAAACTGTCGAAGAATATTTTTTTGTATAATATTAAAACCAGAAAGTTTTATAAGTTCTTTAGCATCATCTTTATTAAAAGAAGTCAGACTCCAAAGCTTTCTAAATTTACTGAAGTCATTAATAACAATTTTATCCTTTTGCCCTGTGCTGTCTTTGGAGATTGCAAACCCGTCATTAAGTTTCCAAATAAATAGTTTTTGTTCATTTTTGGTGAAAGAATATTGATTATCGCTAATATGTTTTACTTCATAACCATCCAAAGTGCTTATGTCATCATTATTTTTAAACTGATTGATCAGCTTAAATGTATTCTGTATAACACCGTTGAAGTTATGGGTCTGCAGGCTTTCATAAACAGCAAGGGTAGTCTTTAAATTTTCACTGACCATTTTACTGTTCTCTTTGGCAGACTTACATTTTACAGCATCGGCGAAACAAATCTCATTAAGATTGTCAACGATCTGATCGATAATCTTCCATATACTGTAGAAATTCTGTTTTGAAAAATCCATCTTTTCTTTACCGCTGACATTCACCAGATCATTTCTGATTTTATCAAACTGCGACAGATTGATAAGCATCTGGCTAAGTACAACTTTAACAGCATTAATATTAAGATTATTGTTAAAGATAGGATTGCTACCACCATTGTTGCTTTCTCTATCGTAGAAATACTTTAAATAAATTAATGACGTAAGAATATTCCACTGATCCTTATTCAGCGCATTAAGTTCTTCAAAGTTAAGCAGTCTGTAATTAGGCTTATCAGAGATATAATCAATGCTGTACAGCTCTTTGGTCAATGAATAGAGCAGTATAATACTATTTCGGATATTTTTATCGTAAGAATTGCTAGCTGTGTAGTCTACTTTAAGCTCATCTAAATATAATGACTCAATAATATCTCTGTAATTGAAATTACCAGCCATCAAGCCATTTAATTTATAACCCAATTTAATGGAACTACGTATTCCGTTGAGCTTTGTATCATCACCGATGGTAAGCCTGACCCATTCGCTATCAGCAATATGTTCAGGCATTTTGATAAAATCTGTGGAAATGGCATAACGCCATTCTGTTCCAAAGTTCGGAACCTTGTAGTCCTCCAGAGAATGGATTAACTTAATGGTTTCAGGAAATGCATCTTTAATCAGCGGGTTCTGCAGCCTTGATCTTACCTGATCCATAAACCAGATTGCCGCCTCCTGCTTTGCCCTGTTGGCAAGGAAAAGAGCCATAGCATCAATAAGCTGCGCCTGTGATGGAAGCTGAAACCCAGAACTTCCCTGGCTTTGAACAGACTGCACATAATTATTCGTTAACTGCAACGATTGCCCTGCTTCGGTCTGCCCATAAAACTTTTGCGCATCCAGAATACCCACTTCAGAAAAAATATATTTAGGATTTGCTTTAAAATAATCAGATGAAAATGTATCAATTTTACCTTTAAGAATATCAGACTTCTCTTTTATCAATACATCACGAACAGACTTCGACTGGTCAAATGCGTTTACTTTTGCGGCCATTTGGGCTTGAAGCAGAACTGCTGAATCCTGTCTTGCCTTTATGATCACCGTATCAGTTCTGATCCGATCAATCTGTTTTATAATCTTATCCTGATCATCATTATAAGTCTTTAATTGATTAATCTGTTCAATCTTAAGCTCACTGATTTCCTCGGAAATCGATTTAATTTCCTGTACAAACATTTTATCTTTTGCGTTCAGCTTAAAATCATTATCCAGCTCTGTCCATTTGCTTTCTCTCAAATAACTTAGAAATTTATAAGTCGCCGGAGATTGCAATATTACGCGGTTAAGGATTTCTCTTAAATCTTTGAGATCGTTATCATTTGATGCTAACAAGTGTTCTAATTTTTCAGTTCCTATCAAAGTAAGAAACTGAGCATAGACCGCAGTCTTTTGTTTTGTTTCCAAATTTGGATTGGTTAAGTATTTACTCAAATAATAGAAATTATAGAGGGGCAGATCAGCCACTACTTCCTTTTGCTGTTTGATAGGCTCTAAAGATTGGGAAAAGCAATTCAAACTGAAAAGCAAAATAGATAAATAAATAAATTTCAGTTTCATGATGTTGATTTTTAATGATTTAGTTTTGTTTAAAGTTAAAAAATAAATTAATCACGGAGTGATATTTTATTTAATCATAGTTATCATACTATAATTATTAACCTCTTTTTACTATTTAAGCGACTAATGCAGGACTTTTACAATTGCAGTAATATTAAAATATCGATAAAAGAAAAACCTTGTAATGGTCACAAGGTTTTATTTTTATTTCTGTCGATTAATAAGTAATAGTGTAATACTTAAAATTGTTACTTTTTAACAACCGCAGGGCTTGTCAGCTTTTTCATGTCTTCGAAAGAATGATTAGTGAAATTCTTAATCAATTCTGCAATGGTGGAAGTATCAGTACGAACAAGCTGACTGTTAATAGTAAAAATGGTATCAAAGAAATCCATTGTAAAACTGATTTTTGCCACAGAACTTTTACCTACGGAAGCTTTCCAGGAATGCTGATTAATCTTTAAATAGAACATTCTTATTTTTCCTGTCAAGACAGGATCTTTAATTCCAGGAACCTCTATAGGTTCTATGTAGTTGGTAAAAATCATATGGTCAAGCGTTTCATCTTCTGATTCAAAAGATACCTTGAGGTTGGCAAGAGAGTTTTTGACCTGTGTCAGTATCCCATCCAGCTTATCAAAAGCAGCTTTAGGAAAGTTGAACGACCCAAAGATTTCTGTTAAAAAATCAAGATGAAGATCGACGCTGGTAACTTCCTTGCTGTAATGCTGGCTTGTCGTTTCACCAGGTATGGCATAGGCGCCCAACCTTCGGGTAAACGTATCATTAAGGTTGACAGCCTGTGCCCTTACAAAAGCTGTGGCCTGCTGAGGAATTGTAATATCGTATTTTTCTGGATGATCGTCGTATAAAGATTTCATAGATACTACGTTGGCTAAAGAACTTAAAACAAGCATATCGTTATAGATTGCCAGAGCCTCAGCATTGGGATTTCCACCAGATGTTCCAGGTCCTGTTGTGTCTACAGCGGCGATAGAAGTGGAGCCTGGAGCTTTCTTCGATTCCTGCACCAGTGAAAAAAGATCATCACCTGAATCCTCTTTCAACATCAGACGCGCTCCGATATTGTTAAGTGAATGCTCTTTAACCGTACTTCTAAAAGAGACAACCATTTCGTCTAATGATTCGCCATCTTCTGCTGATTTGGAACCAACTGCAGGCTTCGTGACGTAGGTGGTATTTGCCAGATCATCATGAGGATATTTGGCAACATAATTTTCTCTTGCCAACCTTTTGGCTTCTGCTTCACCTTGGGCAGTACACCAATCTGATCTGTGGTCTGCATCTACCGTGCTTTTTAACTGTGCTTGTACTAACATTTTAAATAAAATTTATAAGATTTCCTACTCATAAGGCTTTTCGGTTTCCGCCCCTTATCAGTTTGGGATAAGGACCATTTTTATTACAGTGGTTAAAATCACATTTTATTTATCTTAACCAAAATCATCTGTAACATCTACCTGATACACAGACATCAATCATCCCCTTGATCTGATGTAGATCAATGGTCAACTAATTGTATTATGAAAATGTATAAAAGATTATTAGGTGCTAAGAATCCACCACCAAGCTTAAGCTTACAATGGTTTCAGCACTGTTACTAAATCATTAAAGGCAGGCTGTTCTGATGTTTATGATTCCCGGACATATTAGTTTTGTTTTTTGAGTATTGTTGTTAACTTTCTTTACCAACTGCAAGAGACAGTAGAGTAGTGATCATTATTTAGTCGGCTATTTTAGTATATTGTAAAATATTGAAATGTTGTTCCTGTGAAATCCAATTCGACGACAAAATAAATGCACAAGACTGGATAATGCTGCCTAAAGAATGTAAAGATTTTAATTGGTTTTGTTGTATGATGAATTAGTTTTTAAGCTTCGGCATTGATCACCCTTAGTATTCCAAAGTAACAACTATTTTCTATTTTGCAGTACAGTATAAAATACTATATATCAGATTACGTAGAATTACTATTAAAGTTTTACTATAATTACTGCACGCTCTATAAATCATTAATAGAATAAAAAATGGTTACTATATATTTTAATGCACTAGATTTATTTTTACACTAAAAAAAATCAATTTTATTTCTCTATGGACAATAAAATTGATTTTAAAAACAAGTAGTATTTTTATATATTTAATTTGGTATATTAAAGTATATTATTGCCAATAATAAATGATGATAAAAAAAAGTGAAATTATCTTTCATTCTTGAATGCGAAAAATGATAATATTGCTCCTAAAACTGCAAAAAATCCAAATACCTGGAAACTTTTGTTAATACCAATATTGATGATGAGGCTGAATATCAGACTTCCCAATCCATAACCCATAAACATGACAAATGCAAAGAGTCCGATTGCTATACCTTTGCGTTCAGATAAGGTCGTAATAATAGCAGCGAAAAGAGGATGCGTCATGTCAAAAGCAAGTGAAAGGGTCGCAATTAAAAAACAGGAGATTAATAATGGGTACTGCATCGCTAGCAATAAGGTGGATATTGCTCCGACTGTTATTCCGATGGGAATGATTCTATTACGACCAAATTTGTCAGCCATCTTTCCTAAAAAAGGACCTAACAGCAGACCGGGTATTCCATAGCCCAGCAATGCTAATCCTACACCTCTTTCAGTAAGATAATAGTTGCTGAAAAAGAAATATCCTGTCCATGCAAATATACCACTATGAAACATGGAGTTTAAAAGAACAAATATATAGGTACGACGCGCTCTGCTCAATTTGAGTATATTATAGTATTCATATAACATCATTTTAACCCTTAATGTACTTTCATTTTGCTTTTGTGAGAAATTGCCACGATTTATTACGAGAATTCCCAAAATAATAATTCCTAATCCAGCAACAATCCAAAATAGCATTCTCCACCCTACAAATGAAGTCAATAATGCACCTGCGCTTGAACCAAATGCTGTTCCCGCAGCCATAAAACCGAAGAATATTCCCAAAGCATGACCTCTTTTCTCATACGGAAAATTGTCACCGATCCAACCGATTGTTGTCGGAGCGACACCTCCGGCGAGAAGTCCGGTCAGAAGCCTTAGAAAAATAAGTTGATCGATGTTTTGTACAAAGCCTGTTAGAGCAGTAGCCATTATAAATCCACACAGAGAAAAAGTAATTACTGGAAAACGTCCATATTTGTCTGACAAGGGTGCATACATCAATGTTGAAATACCATAGCTCAGCAGATAGGCAGGTTCAATGAAACTTACGTGTTGAACGGTGACCTTGAAAAGCTCAGAAAGTTGTGGAAGTATGGGAGCAACCATAAATCCTTGAAAGAAGACGATGAAGGTTCCAAGAGAAAGAATTGAAACCCACATTATAGAAGGGCTTTGAACAGATAATGATGTACTATTTTTATATGTATTCATTTTATTTAAAACGATAAGGAGAGAAATAAGTTTAAAAGTAATAAGCTAATATCATGGACTCTTTAATTTATTAGTGGTTAATGCGATTTTGTTACCATGAAAATATCCCTCGTGGCTCACAAATAGACATGTCGGTACGGATTTATCGAGGGTTGCATACTTAAAGATTAATCCTGCTGCGTTAGATACCGAACCTGTGTCTTTATAAGCATTAAATCCCTTAGCAGTATATCCGGGATCTACGGCTAGGTACCCTTAAGTTCATAAGCAAGCATTACTCTGTATGCATTAAGTGCTGTTTTGGAAGGACCATAGCCAGCATCCTTGAACTCATAGAATTTCCAGTTCGGATTGTCATGCAGCGTAAGTGAGGCTAATTGCGGGAGACATTTACGATGCGCGGATCGGGTGATTTTCTTAGCAATGGTATCATGGTCTTGGTCAGGCGCATTGAACCGAAAAGATTGGTCTCATAAATCTCTTTGATGTTATCCATATCAAGTATTGTTGGTGATTGAGACTGCTGACCGCATATTTCTGCATTGTTGATTAATACTTCCAAACTTGGAGTATATTGGGTGATGAATTCAAATGTTTGGTCGATAATTGTTTGATCATGGGTATCCAGAGAAATGGGTATGATTTTTAAATATCCAGAATTTTTTAGCTCTTCGGTTACATGTAAACCGTTTTCATAATTTTTCGAACCAAGAAAGACTCTATATCCCTGTTGGGAAAATTTTTTGGCAGTCTCCAGACCAATTCCTCTGTTTGCACCGCTGATAAGCACTGTTTTCATATTTTATAATTTAAAAGTCAATTAATATTGGTTCTATTTTGAACATCTGACAATCAGGCTATTCTTAATGGTTTTTCAAAGTTAAAAACATTATATTTGCAGTACAGGTACAGTTTTAATCAAAATAAACAATACAGATGAAAAGTTATAAATTTGAATTGTTCACGAGTGAGATCGAAAAAAATGTTAGGGAAGGGATTTACAAACCTGGACATAAGCTGCCATCAGTACGTCAGATCAAAGAAAAATATCAACTTAGTAGCAGTACTGTGCAACTAGGATATGAACATCTGATACTTAGCGGATTCGTTGACAGTATTCCAAAATCAGGTTATTATGTAAGCAACAACAGGGAATCAAACGCACAACCGTCAACAATTAAACATAAACCTGTTGTGAGAGATGCGACTTTCAGTAATCATCTGGCACTGACTACTTCTTTAAGGATGGGCAGGAAAATTTCAGAATTTAATGTAGCTGCTCCAGGTGACCTTATTATCCCGCAAAAGTTATTGTTAAGAACCATGCAGCAGGTCATCAGAAAGAACAGCGCTGGACTATTACGATATTATCCCGCAAGCGGATTACCTTTACTAAAACAAAATATTGTAAAACAAGCTGCATCTTATCAAACCAGGATTAGCCAAGATGAACTTCTAATAACAGACGGTGCCTTACAGGCTTTATATATTGCGTTGTCAGCAACTTGTGAGTCAGGTGATGTAATTGCGCTGGAAAGTCCGTGCGTTTTTTCTGTTCTGGAGGTTATCAGGGTATTAAAACTTAAAGTTATTGAGGTTCCCGTTGACTCCATATTTGGATTTGACATTGATTTTTTTAATAAAGCCTGCGAGAAGAATAAAATAAAAGCTGTTGTAGTTACTCCTAATTTTCATAATCCCACCGGAACTTTACTAAGCGACGAACAGAAGAAAATGTTATTGAATATCGCTCAAAGACATCACATTGCTGTAATAGAAAATGATATCTATGGAGATCTGCATTTTCAGGGTCAAAGACCCTCCACCATAAAGAGTTTTGATGAGAACGGTCTCGTGCTGACCTATTCTTCCTATGCAAAAACACTGGCTCCAGGGATCAGATTGGGATGGCTAAGTTCAGGCCAATTTATGGAACGTGCTGAACAGGTCAGGTTTTCATTGGGTAGCAGTGTTTCACCTTTGTATCAGGAGACGGTAAATCATTTAATTGAGAGCAGCAGTTACGATCGTCATGTAAGGTTTTTTCGCTTGCAATTGGCAAAAAACGCTCACTTTGCGACCAATTTACTTTCAACTCATTTTCCCGAAAATATCTCTTTGGTAACTCCATACGGGGGATATAACCTTTGGGTAAAGATGCCCGAGACAATTGACATGAGATTCTTTTATCAACAATGTGATAAAATAGGTGTTAGATTTACTCCAGGCTATACCTTTTCATTTTCATCTGCTTTCGACCAATACTTTAGACTTGTTTTTGCAGACACTTTTTCACCCAAAAGGATAGAGGCAATTAGACAGTTGGGGCAGCGTCTAAGATAGATTCAATTATAGCAACGGAGACAGGATTTATTTTCAAATAACTTTACCTATGGTGATTATTTATTGCATTGATTGTTTATTTCATTTTGATTAAACCTTCTCAAACCATTACACAAAATTAAATCTGTAATGGTTATATTTCAGTAATTTGTACCATAACAAGTAAAGTTAAAGATTATAAATTTGTTGAAATTTTTCACAGCAATAATAAGAAAGATAGACAATGATAGAAGCAATATTATTTGATATGGATGGTCTGTTAATCGATTCCGAACCTTTTTGGAAAACTGCCGAAAAAGAAGTATTCGGATCTTTAGGAATTGAGGTAACAGAGTATCACTCAACTATAACGAGCAACATGACAACGGGAGAAGTTACTGACTATTGGTTTAGTCTTAAACCTTGGAAGAATATTGGTTTAGCCGAAATCGAGCAGCAGGTTATTGATAGAGTAGGAGAACTGATTGATTTACAGGGACAGATAATGCCTGGAGTCGAAAAGACTTTAGCCTATTTTAAAGCTGCAGGATATAAAATTGGTCTGGCTACAAACTCACCGGATACGCTTATTTTCAAAGTACTAAAAAAATTGAATATTGAATGGTATTTTGATGCTATCCTCTCAGCAGAATTTGTTGACAAAGGTAAACCTAGTCCGGATATTTATATTAAAATAGCGTCTATCTTATTAGTTAATCCTTCACGATGTGTTGTATTTGAGGATTCTTACTCCGGACTTACCGCTGCAAAAGCTGCTGGTATGTTTGTAGTTGTTGTTCCTGAAAATACCCAATACCATCACACCAAATTTGATTTTGCTGATTTAAAGATCAACAGCCTACTTGATCTACAGGAAGAGCATATTCAGCATTTTAATAATTTAATTGAATAATCTACTTCTTGCCTGTCTGATTTCTAAATTATAATAAGATATCAGGAAAATTATTTAGATTTTACAAATTAACTACGATGAAATTACCTATACTTGCTTACCTGCAGAGTATGATCGATAAATCATTACTGCCTGAAATGAATACGCATTTGCAGTATCCAACTGCTATAGCTACCACGCTTGGAATGGAAGTCATTGAGATTGGTCCGGGAAGAGCAACGATATCAATAGAGACATCAAAAGAATTGCACGCTAACCAACAGGGAACCATACACGGAGGTCTTATTAGCGAATTGGCCGATGCAGCCATCGGAACCGCTCACTCAACCTTTATTGAAAGAGGAGAATCTTTTACGACTATAGAACTAAAGATCAATTTTTATCGCCCGGTTTTTAGTGGATCACTTAAAGCAAAAGCCTACCCACTGCATAAAGGTAAGAATATAAGTCATTACTTGTGCGAGGTGAAAAATGCTGAAGACAAGACGGTAGCGATGGCAACTAGTACCGTGATGACCTTACGTGGAGAAATGGCTGTTGGTCGGTAAAATGCAATTCAGAAATTGAGTATAAGTAAAACATTATATTTCCATCATATAACTAGTGAAAAGTTTATCTTCTAAACAATATGTTGAGAAGATAAACTTTTATTTTGATCACCTCTTTGGAAAATCTTCAGCATTGATTTATAAATATATCGGCCTCTGATAGCTTAGAATTGTATATCAAATTTAAGAATATGGATTAAATCAAAATACTGGGGATTATTCAAAAAGATTAAATTAATGTTTACTTCCATTTTTTTAAATAATAAGCCGCTTCCCAAAACTGATATTCCAGACGTGAAGCGGTAATAAATGCATTATTCATTCGGGTTCTTATTTCTGGAGTTGTGTTTTCAGCGGCTTTATTGCAAATCTCGATGGCAGTTTTAACCGCAACAGCAAATTCTTCTCCGCCATAAGTTTCAATCCAGCTTTGATAAGGATTTTCTGATGTTTGCTCAAGATTCAGAATATAATCTCCAACTTCCTTATAAATCCAAAAGCAAGGTAACGTTGCTGCCATCGCCACTTCGACAGGCTCAAAAGCTGCGGTACTTCTCGAAAAATGTATGTAATGATGACAAACAGGTTCTAAAATTCCTTTATCTGAAATTTCAAATTCTTTAAAATAAGATTCGTGCAAAGCATTTTCAACGACAATGGCATTTTCGGCAAATCTCATATATGCCAAAGCGTCTTCAATTTGATGCGCTTTACTCCCAATTAAAGCTAAAGTTCTTCCAAAATGTTCCAGATACAAAGAATCCTGAGCAATATAAAACTGGAATTTTTCTTTGTCTAAAGTTCCATCTGATAATTCCTTAATAAAAGGCATTTCAATGATGTCTTGATAAATATTTTCAATTGATTTCCAGGCGTTTTCAGACCAATTCATTTTTGACAAGTTTTTGAGGATTAAAAAAGTGATTCAAAGGACCGTTTCCTTTTCCTGTTTGTACATCACTACCGTTATAAATAGCTTCTGAAACATAGTTTTGAGCTAAAGCCACAGCTTCTTTCATAGATTTTCCTTGAGCAATAAATGAAGCAATCGCTGATGACAATGTACAGCCCGAGCCGTGGGTATTTTTTGTATTTAATTTTAAAGATTCAAAAGTTTGGAAATCATCATTATCACTATAAAATAAAGAGGTTATTTTTTCGGTTGTTTGATGCCCACCTTTTAACAAAATATTTTTACAACCTAATTTTTTGATATTTTCTCCTGCAATTTTCATATCGTCTAAAGTCTTCACTTCCATATTGGCTAAAATGGAAGCTTCATCCATATTTGGTGTGATAATATCTGAAATTGGAAAAAGTTTCTCAATAATCGTCTGAATAGTTTCTTCTTCAATCAGCCGATGTCCGCTTGTTGCAACCATTACAGGGTCAAAAACAATCGGTACTTTTTTATATTTGGCTAAAGTTTCCACAATGGTTTCAACCAATTCTGGTGTGTGAACCATTCCGATTTTGATGGCGTCAGGAAAAATGTCGTCTAAAATAGATTCTATCTGTTCTGAAACCGCCTGAACAGGAATCGGAAAAATATTGCGAACGCCCATCGTATTCTGAACAGGCAAAGCCGTCAAAACCGAAGTTGCATAACATCCCAAAGCCGAAATCGTTTTTATATCAGCCTGAATTCCGGCACCTCCACTTCCGTCAAAGCCTGCAATCGTGAGAACCGATGGATATTTATATTTTGTCATTTACTGATTTCGTTTTTTAAATTAAAAGCTGCTTTTTGAGGATTTTCAGCACCGCATATTTCTGAAACTACAGCGATGCAATCTGCTCCTGCATCTATTACAGCTTTAGCATTTTTTAAGTGAATATTTCCGATGGCAACTAATGGTTTTTCCGTGAGTTCTCTGATGTTCATTAAACCTTCCAATCCCCATTCTGTAACGGTATCGGTTTTAGTACCTGTTCTGAAAACCGGACTGATTCCTAAATAATCCGAAACAATCGTTTCTTGATTTTCAAGTTGCTCCAAATACTCGATGGAATAGCCAATTATTTTATTTTGAAATAAATTTTCTCTCAAAACAGTTGGCTGAGTATCATTATTCCCAACGTGAATTCCAAAAGCATCGACTTCTTTAGCAACAAAATCATTATCATTAATAATTAAAGGAATTCCATATTTGTGAGTAATTTCTTTCAGGCGAATCGCTTTTTCCAGAAAATCCTGGTCAGAAGAATTTTTCTCTCGCAATTGAATGATATCTACTCCCCCTAAAATTGACTGTTCGGCAACATCCAAAAAGTTTCTTCCTTTACAATCTGCTTCGGAAATCACGAAATATAATTGATAAGGAAAAGAATGAATCATACTCACTTTTTAGAAACTTTTATGTTTTCAAAAAACTCCTGCTCAGAAATATTATAAAACTTATCTAAAATATTCATTTGAAGACTTCCAGGACCATTTGAAATCTTTTCAGACAATTCTCCGGCAATTCCTAAAAGAGACATTGCGGCAACAGTAGATTCGGTTTTATTTTCAGAAATTCCGGCAAAAGCTCCAATAATCGCCGAAGCAGAACAGCCTAAGCCTGTGACTTTTGTCATTAACGGATGTCCGTTTTCAACAAAATAAGTTTCCTTATCATCGATAATAATATCCGTTGCTCCCGAAATACAGACTACAGACTGATAATTTTCAACAAGATATTTTGCCGAATTAATTGCTTCGTTACTTTCTGCTGTACTGTCAACTCCTTTTGTGACAGTTTTATTGGCTTTGGCTAAAGCGATAATTTCCGAGGCATTTCCCCTGATAACGGTTGGTTTGAATTGTAGAAGCTTCGCCAAAACCTCATCTCTGAAAGAAGTTGCGCCCGCTCCAACCGGGTCTAAAACCCAAGTTTTATTAAGTCTCAAAGCTTCTTCTGCTGCAATCAACATTGATTCAAACCAATATTCATCAAGTGTTCCGATATTGATAACAATTGCATTCGAAATGGCAACCATTTCTTTGATTTCAGATTTTGCGTGAGCCATAATCGGGGAAGCTCCGACTGCCAGAAGCGCATTGGCAGTGTTATTCATTACCACAAAATTGGTGATATTATGAACAAGTGGCGATTGATTTTTTACAGATTGAATGTAATTCCAAAGGTTGTTTTCCATTATAGAAATTTTTATGATATTTTTTAATAATTTACAGAGTTTTCTCAAAACAAACACTGTCTTCAACACCTACATATTGCCCGTATTTGGTATGATGTTATAATCACATTTTTTATATAGAGCAACAGCGTCAATCTGTTTTTTCCCGGTTTCTAAAACTGTTCTACTATACTTCAGTTCTTTTGCCCATTGTTCAAGTCCCTTCAAAATAATTGAGACAAAACCTTTTCCTCTATTTTCGAGAAATGTAAACATTCGTTTTACTTCTACGGAATGATCATCAAATTCTTTAATTGCTCCACATGCTACAGCATCATTTTCAAAAAAAAATAACAACATAGTTTTTTAGCATATCGATCTTGTTAAGTTGATCATAAAAGAATGATCTTCATTATTCATGGATGCTAAATAAGTGTCTAATTTTTTCATAAGATCTTTAAAGTCCTTACTTTCTGAAGTTGTTCTTACAATTTGCATATTATTTTTTTTTCTGATAAAAATTGAATGTATTATTGCTCTATTGCTGATTGCGAACCATGATATGTGATGGTATGTCAAATTGTTTTAAGTGGGATTGACCACAAATTTTAAATTGGCTTCTTTCGAAAAAAGGAATAAGTGGATCGTTTTGTGGAAGCTCTATCCAATGCGCATAAGAACGTGTAATCGAAAGGCATTTTTGCCACAATGAATCATATACTTCTTGGGAGATATATTCGGCAGCAATATAAAATGTTAAGTAAACTGCTTTTTTATCTTCAAGAATCTCCGGTTGTTCATATGAACTTTTAACAATTGCGTAACCTAATGGCTTATCGTTCTCAAATACAATTACCATTTGAGAGCTTAAATCATTTAACTCATTAATGGCGTCCCTTCTATCAAGTTTCTTATCAATTAACTGATCAATCTCTTCAGGCTCTATAACCCCGTCACATATCTGTTTAAACTGCAATCTTTTGAGATCAAAAAGAAGATCAATTCCCTCTTCTGAACCAACAGTAAATTTTGAAATGATACTCATATAACTAAATTTTTTAACAAAATTAAATAGTACTTGAGTCATTACTACAGTACAGAATTAGTAGAAATGACAGATACAGTTTATGATTATTGCTATTATGAATTGAATTTTTTTGAGAGCAATAACCTTAAAACATTATGAGTCTGGAGGTATGTTTTTTGCGAAAGATTTCATGTGTTGCCAAAAGCGATTTTTTCATTGTTTTTCTTTTTAAATTTATAAAATGCTTTAGGACTGAAATCACATATGACAAGCATCATCAAGGATAATGATGCATGTGCTTTTCCCTACGTTGGTATTAACCGAATCAGGTTCTAAGGGACTCTCTCAATTCTTTTCAGAATACCCCTAAAGCGAATACAAATTTAATAATATTTAAACTGGCAAGCAAGATATTTTAGGATTTTGATTGTTAAGAATAAAAAACTTTTATCTTTCAAAATAGACCAATCGGTTTTTTATAGTTTTGTCAAAATATTTTAGGCAATTATATATTTGAATGTACCAAATCGAAAATATAAGATATATATGCCTAAAATCATCTAGAATTCTTAAATCTAGTAAAAAAGCTGAAGTTTTAGATAAAGGTTATATCTTGGTACATTTAAGTATATTGTCACTTAGCGGAAATGATCATTCTTAATTCGCTCTGTTCTTCTCCTCAAATCTTACATTACGATCCTGTGCTTTTACTTTTCTATTTCCAAAATTGTAAGTTAACGAAACGGTCAGATTTTGTCCATCATAGTAATTGTTGAATGAGTGGACAGAATTCTGATAGTAGATCTCACCGTGACTTTTAGCCTGACGGAAAATATCAGAAACATATAAATTCATCTGAAGATCTTTGTTCATCATATTTAATTTTATACCGGATGTGAAGTTTCCGACAAAGTAAGAATAGACATTTCCAATATCGGAAGGCAGGCGAAACCAGTAATTCATAAAAAACTGGATTGTTTTGTCTTTTTTTAAAGCAAAGCTATTCTGGAGGTTGAAAGTGGTGCTGTTTCCTTTTCTGGAAGCTGCATCGGTCGCAAAAACCTGAGTTTCCATATGAGAGAAATCACCTGAGTAGTTCATTTCCCAAAAATTGAACAGAGTATCGGAGAAACTCAGGGAAATGCCTGTACTGTTTTTATTAAAAAAATTATAGAAGTTGCTGGTCTTATTTTCTCCATCCAAAACTACAAGCTGGCTGAAAGCATCTAATTCTCTCTGAAAATATGTCGAGGCAGAAAATTTCCCTTTATAAAGATATGACAGTTCAAAATTATGATTGATAGAAGGGTTTAAAGCCGGGTTTCCGGAATAGTACGAGTTAATATTAGTATACCAGCGAAATGGATTAATGGCACGGAAGCCCGGTCGGTTGATCCTTTTTGAGTAATTGATATTAAACGTGTTGTCATCATCAGCTTTGTATGATAGGTAGAAGGTTGGAAACAATTTACCATAGGAATTTTCTGTATTCTGTCCTGTGGATACTGATGCACCGTTTACAGTAGAATATTCATATCGTAAGCCTGCTTTGACAGTCCATTTTTCTGCCAGTTCCTTTTCCATGCTCACATATGCAGCATAATTCTTTTCTTTATAATTAAAAATATTGGTTCTCAGCGGATCTGTGATATAAGTTCCATTTATCAGATTCTGGTATCTGATGTCGGAATTGTTATCAAAGCTGGTAAATTTAATTCCGGTTTCTGTCTTTGCAAATTCAAACGGAAGCGTCAGATCAGCCTGACCGGAATATATTTTGTAATTCAGTTCAGACGGTGTTTTGACGATGAAAGAATTACCAGAGTTGTCATCCGTTGTGAAATCAATGTTGCTTGCGGGCGTATTAGAAAAATAGTTGCCTGTGATGCTCAGTTTGTTATTCCGCTTACCAAATTTAAAATCATAGTACGCGCTTATAGTATTGTTTTTATTTTTGGTTCTGTGCTCAGCATAGGTATATAGAGAGTTGGTGTAGTTTCCATTTTGAAAATAATCCGAAGTATTCGTTATATCCATCCCAGAGTTTCCCAGTCCGTAATCGTAAACTAATCCTATACTTGATCTTTTATTGAGCTCGTAGTCCAAACTATAATTAATACCGCCACCGTTCCAAAAATCTCTTCTGTCATCTGAGCTTACCATACCGTCTGAACCTTCAATCTTGTAATTCTCATACGAATGTTTCTGACTGTCATATTGTCTCAGCTTCAGTGATGACCTCAGTTTTTCACCTTGATAATTGACCGTCGCAGAATTGGAAAATCCGGCATAGGTGGTCTGAAAGAGGCTGGTAGTCAGGTTGCTGCTCCAGCCCATATTCTGGTTTTTCTTCAGAACAATATTAATCAGTCCACTATTACCCTGAGCTTCATATTTGGATGGTGGAGCAGTGATAACCTCTATTTTTTCGATATTTTCCGAACGCAGACCTTTCAGGTAGTTGATGAGCTCCGTTCCTGTAAGGTTCAGCATTCTATCATTGATCATCACAGCGATCCCGCTTTTCCCGACCATAGAGATCCCCTCATTCTCATCAACTCTGATCTGTGGCGTGTTGTTAAGCGCTTCTATGCCATCCACTCCCTGCGAAGCTGCAGAATTGGCAATATTAAAGACCAACCGGTCCGCTTTTCTTTCGATCAATTTCTTTTTCGCCGTTACCACTACGCCTTCGATCTCTTTTGCAGGCTTATTTTCAAGAGTAAAATCGTGCTTTGTACTTCCGTTGATGGTAATAAGATCTTTTGAAACTTCAATACCGTCGAGAATGCAAACTATTTCATAAACTCCATTTTCAGGAAGTTTCAGAGTGAAATTTCCCTTTTCGTCGGAGATAACACTATGTTTTAATTGATTTTTTACCGCAATAATTTCTGCATATGAAACCTGATTTCCCGATTGTGTAATCTTTCCTGTGATACTTTGTGAGAAAGCCAGAAAAGGGGTTATTAAAATAACTGAAAGCAATGTCTTCTTCATGATTGTATTAATAGTTCATTATGATGACAATCATGAGCTGTTTTTTATTACATCTACTCATTATTTGATGCAACAATTTTTTCTTCATCTTTGAAAAGGGAGCATCTTATTGCATTTTTGAATCAATGAAAGATTCTGGGATTTTTGATTGAAAATCCAAAATTCAAAGTGTAAATTAGCCCATAAATTTTATAAAGACTACGAAAGAGATGACTTTACCGTTTTACAGGAAAAGCTACAAAGTAATGTTGATAAGATTTTAAAGGTTATTGATACAAAGTCCAATATTGAACTCTATGAGACAACTTGGTATGAAAAATGGACGCTTGGAAGGATGATTCAATTCAATACAGCTTCCCCTTACACAAATGCAAAGGCAAGACTGCGTAAGTGGAAAAAGAAAAATCAGCTATATTTAAGTCATTGAATCATTTAGTTTTATCTTCTTCAGCACAGGTTATTTACTGTTCCTGATTTCACATCTTACCGATCTGCAGTTTATTCGCGTTTATGATATGTAAGGATCAATGAATTTATTGATTTTTCAACAAATGATGTAATAGATCAATTGTTACCTCCATTTCCTGTTCGTTCATTGACGCAAAACCTAAACGAAAGGCATTTGATTCTTCGTCTGTCCTGATGATTTTCAGCAAATGAGTATTTTGAAGTTGTTTCACAGAATAATCTTTTTTCAGGGTAATCCAAACAGCCATTCCACCATTGGGCAGAGTGAATGAAATATAATCAGAAAGTTGACTTTGCAGCAGATCATTTAAAAAATCCCTTCGGTGATGGTAGATCTTTTTGGCTTTTTTTAGATGTCGTTTAAGTTCTCCTATCTTTATTAATTCAGCTAAAGAATTTTGCATATAGCCGTCACCACCCACATCGATCATCTTTCGCAGCGCTGTACATTGTGCTATAAAATTTTTGGGAGCTACCATAAAGCCAATACGAAGCGAAGGATCCAGTAACTTTGAAAAAGAACCGATGTAGATAACATTTCCCTGATGATGGGCACTTGCCAAAGGAAGATAGGGCGAGGATGCATAATGATAGTCATAATCATAATCATCTTCTATGATGACAAATGAATAGCTGTTGGAAAGTTCCAGGAGTTTCATTCGCCGCTCCACGCTAAGTGTTACCGTAGTTGGATAATGATGATGCGGAATAACATATACCGCATTGATTTTTTTCTTTTTACATAGCTGTTCTATTTGATCAGTATCAATGCCATATTCATCCACAGAGACTTCAATAAGCTGAGCACCTGTTTCAGTGAAGGTTTCGTTGGCAACGGGATAATTCGGTTTCCCTACAATGATCGTGGACTGTTTATTTAATAATAACTGTGCAGCAAGATAAATACTCATTTGCGCCCCGTGCGTAATCAGGATATTCTCAGCTGAAATGTTTAAACCTCTTGTGTCCGAAAGGAATTTGACGAGCTCTTCCCGTAGCCTGACCGTTCCTTGTGTTGTTCCTGTATTTGCATTTTTGATAGCCAATTTCCTTGAGGTTAAAGAGCGGTATGTTTTCAGCAATTCATCAATCGGTGACAGTCTTACATCAGGATGCCCGTCATCGATAATGATTCCGGTAAAATCTTTTTCGACAGACCAGGATTTGTCAATTATTCTGAAGTTTATTTTCAGATCATTATCATAAGAATGTCCCAACTCGTTTTCATTCCATTTTTTAGGCTGAAGCAATGGGAGTTTTTCTGCAACCATTACAAATTTTCTCGGGTAAACCGTGATCCATCCCTGCGCTTCGAGTTCATCATAGGAAGCAATGACCGTTTTGCGGTGCACATTTAAAATTGCAGCCATTTCCCGGCTTCCAGGCAGATGTATTCCCGGTTTTAAGATACCGTTTTGGATCGTATTGATAATTGCAAATGCGATCTGCTTATAAACAGCAATACTACTTTTTTTGTCAATCAGGATGATATGTTCTAAAGGAAGCATATTGGACTACTTGTTATATTAAAACTGGATGACAAATATAGTCCAAGGTATTAATATTTTTGTCACCATCATTAAAAAATAATTTTCAACTATGGATTACAAAATTAAAAAAGCCAGTTTAGAGAACTTGGAGGAAACAGCAGAATTATTCAATCTTTATCGTATTTTTTACCGTCAGGAATCTGACCTGGAAAAAGGAAAAGAATTTCTGAAAGAACGTTTCTTAAACAGCGAGTCGGATATTTTTTTGGTTGTTGTAGATGATAAAGCGGTGGGTTTTGTGCAGTTATATAAGCTGTTTCATTATACCAAATTACAGAAGCAATGGCTGTTGAGCGATCTTTTTGTTCATCCCGATCACAGAGGAAAAGGATTGTCGGTTGCACTGATAAACAGAAGTAAACAATGGTGCGAAGAAACCGGAGCATGCGGATTGATGCTGGAAACTGAAAAAACCAACGATATAGGCAATTCTCTTTATCCTCGCTGCGGATTTGAATATGATGGACTGCACAATTATTACCATTGGTGGTTATAAGAACTATAAAGTAATTAATATTAGCCGGTAACTGTTAAGGATGAATATATTTGATCTGATCATAGACGATAAAGAAAAAATAAGGCTTGATGATATTTCTCTAAATGATGACAATCGACGTGTCTGTATGCAAATAATGAAAGAGAACTTCTACAGCGAGGAACTTTCACGTTATGGGTTGCCGGTTAGCAATAAAATTCTGCTTCACGGTACATCTGGATGTGGCAAGACGATGACAGCAAAAGCAATGGCTTGCGAACTCAATAAAAAAATATTGATTTTAAATCTCAGTAATGTGGTTTGCTCACGAATTGGTGAGACGTCACAAAACATGAGGCAGATCTTTGAGAAGGCAGGAAGGGAGAAAGCAGTTTTATTTTTAGACGAATTTGACCAGATCGGGAAATCAAGAGGTAGTGATGATAAAGATGTCGGTGAGATGCGAAGGCTCGTTAACACCATTATTCAACTGATCGACTACTTTCCGCAAAATGCCTTATTGATTTGCGCTACCAATCATACTGATATTATTGACGCGGCATTGTTGAGGAGATTTCAAATAAAATTAAAGTATGAACTGCCAGAAAAAGAAATTCTAGATAACTATTATGATCGTATTCTGTCAGTGTTTCCCGAAAATGTAAGGCAGATAACACGCCAATATGATATTTCATTTGCCGAAGCCAAAGATCACACTTACACCACTGTAAAATCAATGCTGATAAACAAATGGGATCAAAATGAAAAAGAAGAGGAAATATGCACGACGAAATAATTAATAATTTGAACAACATTTTGAATAGAATAGAAAATGCCTGTATTGCAGCCAATCGAGATCCTGATACAGTCAAGCTTTTGCTGGCTACGAAAACCGTTTCTGCTGAGCGAATCAGGATTGCTTTGCAGAACGGACAGACATTAATAGCAGAAAACAAAGTGCAGGAACTTAAAGAAAAGTTTGATGCATTAAAAGATAGCAAACATACGAATCATTTCATCGGCCATCTGCAATCCAATAAAATTAAAGATATTCTTAAATATGACGTCACCTGCATTCAATCCGTAGATCGTATAAGTTTGGCCGAAAAACTACACCAAAGGCTGCAGCTGGAAAATAAAAGTATGGACATCTTTATTCAGGTTAATACTTCGGGTGAAGAAAGTAAGTTTGGAGCGCATCCGGACGAGACCATAAGCCTGATTCGTGAAATCGCTCAATTAAATACTCTTAAAATAAAAGGCTTAATGACTATAGGTCTGTTCAGTGCAGAAACGGAAAAAGTCCGCCATTGTTTCCGTTTATTGAAAGATATTCAACAGCAAATCATCTCCTTGGAAATTCCTAATGTAGAAATGACAGAACTGTCTATGGGGATGAGTAATGATCTTGAAACAGCTATAGAGGAAGGATCGACAATCGTTAGGGTTGGTACTGCGGTGTTCGGACAAAGAATGTATCCTGACAGTTATTATTGGAACGAAAATAAAGAAGATAAGAAATAAGGGTATTAACTTTTGTAAAGTGTTATATTCATTAGATTTGTAGAAAAATATTCTTCATCAGTCAAGAGTAAAGTAATAGGACTAAAACTATACAATGATAACTGCATTTAAAAATTATATATTGTCAAAAGGGGTGTTAACAGACGAAGAATTCAATTTTTCCGCTCAGTTCTTCAAACCAGTGCGTCTAAAAAAAGGAGAATATTTCATTCAGGAAGATAAAATTTGCCGTTATATTGGATTTATTGTTGTTGGTGCTGTAAAAGCATATGCTATCGACAATGAAGGAAAAGAGAATATAACCTGTTTTAAGTTTGAAAATGAATTTATTACGTCATTTTCGGAGTTTGTGGCCCAGGAAAAATCCAGAAGGAATATCAAGACTATAGAAGATAGTGTGATTTACATGATAAGCTACCCGGACTACCAGCATCTCCTTAGTCGGGTAACCGCTTGGAACGTAATTATAAGATCAGTGGTAGAGCATGAGTATAACCAGAAAGAAAGTTATCTGCTGAATTACAACAATAAGCCTGCTATGGATAAGTATCGCCATGTCCTGTACAAAGAACAGATGCTTGTTCATCGAGTATCCACTCAGGATCTGGCGTCTTATCTGGGCATTACTCAGCGATCGCTTACGCGTGCAAAGGGACAACTTCTGAGATCTAACGTATTATAGGACAAATGTCCTTATTCAATCCTGGTCAGCAATGTAGTTTTGCAAAAAAAATATATGTTAAGCCGAATTGCCCCCAGAGTGTATCAGGTCTCATTGATGCCACGAAATAGTATTAACTGTTATATTATTGAGAATGTTTTGGTAGACTCCGGGATTCGGAGTTCGTATGCTACTATAAAAAAAGCACTTCATAAAGTTTCTATTTACCAGCATATACTGACCCATGCACATGCAGATCACCAAGGTTGTAGTGATCAGATATGCGCTGAGTTCTCAATACCATTGATTTGCCACCCAGACGAAGTTCTCAGAACCGAAACGGGTATGGTGACCACTGATTACCCAACACCGCAACATTGGGTGGCAAAACTACAGGAAAAGTATTGGGCAGGCCAGGGACATAAAGTTGACCGGACAGTAGTTGAAAATGATCGGATAGGAAACTTTCGGGTAATAGAAACGCCTGGACATTCGGCAGGCCATATTTCTTTATTCCGTGAGAAAGATGGAGTGCTGATAATCGGAGATGCAGCGACTAATATGAATCTGCTAACTACAGCAATCGGTCTGCGGCTTCCACCAAAGATATTCACTTCGGATCAGCAGCGCAATATACAGTCACTAGAGAAGTTAGCAAAATTGAACCCAAAAATTATCTGCTTTGGTCACGGACCTGTCATGCGAAATACCAATCGTAAGTTTGAACAATTTGTTGATAAATGCAGTGTTGCTTTATTTAAACAAAGGTAACTATCTGAAGAAATAGTTTGTCCTATTTTATAAAAGCCTTAATTTTTTATTTCTATCTGCGAAGCCCAACAAATGCTTCCAAGTTCTGAAGTGGCATAATAATTTCAATATTAATCCGGACTTTAAAATTAAATATGATGGATGGGAAATTTATGCAGGTATTAGGATGGGTAGCAACAGGGACTGCAATGGCAATGTATTTTTCATATATCCCACAGATCGCCCATAATTTAAATGGTGATAAGGGTGATTGGCTTCAGCCTTTGGTTGCCGCACTCAATTGTACACTTTGGGTCACTTATGGATATATTAAAAAACCTAAAAGCGACTGGCCGATCGTGGTCGCGAATTCGCCGGGCATATTCTTTGGTTTGTTCGCATTCATTACTGCCTTATAGAAAGATACTGCAACAATTGCTAATATCAAATGATGAACAAAAATCTCGCAATGGCTTAATTTATGTAACTAGGCTTAATACCAAAATGAATAAAATATGTATAAGAAAATTCTTGCAGGCTTAGTAGGCGCCATTGCCCTTAACCTAGTCCATGAGATCATAAGAAGGAACTTTGATAATGTTCCTGAAGTGAATAAAGTAGGAGAGGAAGCTTTAAATAAAGCATTAGATACAGTAGACCTCAAGATTACGGATCAAGATCATCTCTATGGTTTGACACTAGCAGGAGATGTTTTCAGTAATGGAATTTATTATGCTTCAACAGCCACGAGTGGTTTCAATATTGCCTCGGGATTAGCAGCAGGTCTGGGAGCTGTCGTACTACCACAAAAAATGGGGCTTGATGACTCTCCGGTTGCGGAAACCAATCAGAAGAAAATTATGACATTCGGATATTATCTTTTTGGTGCGATAGTAACGAAGCTGATCTATGACAAGATAAAATAGTACATTTTATAAATTTCCCATCAAGCTGGGTTCTTGTATCTTTTTATAATAGCAGTAAAGTGATTGAGTGCAAAGATGGATAAGCCATCAGTGAAATATATCAGGTAATTAATTTGTTTTTAAATAGTTGTCTCATTAAGTGACTTAACGAGCGTATCTTCAAACACTTTTGTCGATGATTTGATTCGATTAAGCCAAATTAAACAAGAATTAGCTATAATTAATTTGGGCTTTCATTTCTAATATTTTTCAATTTAATTTTTAGGTTTTGGGAATAGTGGGAATTGGCATAATTTGACTTTATTATATTTCGATTGTCTTCTACCTTTTCATAAAGGTTTTACGAAGTTATATTTAATTTATATAATGATATAACTTGTTACATTCAAATACAGTTTCCTTTATTTTTTTTACTAATGATTTTAAAAGATTAATTATGAATACTATATCAAAATGTAATTATCATTTACATTTTGATTATTTTTTTATTATCTTTAAGCAAATGAAAATTCATACAATTTTACTGATATGAATTATACCATCTCTGTTTTTCACTTTTCATCATTTTGAATTGTTAAAAGTTTGGTTCTCAATGATAAAATAGTTTTTGTAGAAAATTTTAAAATTATGAGATTCAGGAAAATTCTACTTGCCTCACTTCTGATTTTTTCTTCCAAAATGCTTTGTCAGCAATATACATTGAAGGAATGTATAGAAAAAGGAAAGCAAAATAATGTCGTTATAAAGCTGGCGGAGCAATCTTTGGAAACCCGTGAAAAACTTCTGCAATCCAACAAAAACAATAATCTTCCGAAAGTCGATTTTCTTGGTGGTTATAATTACATCGGAGAACCTATCAAAGTCAATCTTCAGCAAGTAAAAGACGGAATTGTAGAAGGTTCAGCCACTCAAAGCGCATCTTCAGCCAATGCCGTTTATCAACAGATTACAGGAAATCCACTTCCTCAGCAAGTTCAGAATGTGATTTATCAGACTTCCAAAGATATTATCAGTGCGGTTTATCCCAATTACAATCCTGCGATTGCAAAACAAAGTTATTTCTTGGCAGGAATTCTCGCTCGTCAACCGATTTATTTGGGCGGAAAACTGAATGCTGCAAAAGAGCTTTCTAGACAACAGGTAGAAAGCGGAAAAGCGAATCTGAAATCTTCGCAAGACCTTACAGCCTATAATATTTCATTGAATTATATTCAGGTGATGTATCTCAATTCGATGATTCAAAAACAGGAAAAAATAGTTGAATCTCTTGAAAATAATGAGAAATATGCACAAAGTCTTCTGAAAGCTGAAATCATTCCGCCTTATCTTAAAAACTGGTCAAATATTACGAAGCTTCAGGGCGAAACCAATCTTAAAAACCTGAAACTCGAAAAAGAAAACGCGCTTTTGACTTTGAAAGATTTAATGGGAATTTCGCTTGAGGAGTCAATAGAAATCAATGAAGAACTGAATGAAAATATTGAAGTTCCCACTTTCTCCTCATCAGAAAAAAATGCAGATTTAAAATTATTATTAAGTAAAAAGAAAGAAGCGGAAACGACTCATAATATTACCAAATCTCTTTCCAGACCAAACATTTTCGCCATTGGAAATTATCAGTTTTTCAGAAATGACCTTCCGCTCATCACGCCGCCTTGGCTAGTCGGGATAGAAATGCAATGGACACTTTTTGACCCAGAAAGGAAATCCAAAAATCTAGCTTCACAATCCTTGATAAAAGAAGCTGAACTTTTGATTGATCAGAAACAAAAATCTGTGGATTTGGCAACCAAAATTTCTGAGAATAAATTAATCAGTTTCAAAGAACAGAGTGAAACCTTTAATGCGGCAAGAAAACAAACTTATACGACCACGGAAATGGTAAGGAAAAGAATGGAAAACAGCCTTTCTTCCGTAAAAGATGTAAATGACGCTTTGCAACTGCAATATGAAGCCGAAAAATTGTATTACACGTCTTTAGTGGCTTATCAAACTGTGATTGCAACTTATTTTTATATCACAGGAAACGTCGAAAATATTACCAATTACATTCCTTAAACTGATAAAAAGATGAAAAACTTTATAAAAAATTATTGGGCAGTTTTTATTCCGATTATGGTGTTGGTCATTGCTCTGATTTATCTTTTTCAAAATAAATCCTCGGAGAATAATAAAGAAACTGTCATCGGAATGGTGGATGCAGAATTTGTAGATGTTTCCGCTTCTTTGCCGGGAAGAGTGGTTGATTTATTAGTGAAAGAAGGTGATGAAGTGAAAGAAGGTCAGGTTGTTGCCCAAATGAAAACTTCAGAAATCGAAACCATTCAGTCGCAAATGTCGGAAGCGGTTACGGTTGCCCAGAATCAATTGGATAAAATCAATCGTGGTGTAGAACCGGAAGTTTTGAAATCAGCAGAAAATCTTCAGCAAATCGCCAAACAACAAATGGATTTGATGAATAAAACCTACACCCGTTTTCAGAATCTTTATTCAGAAGGCGTGATTTCCGGACAGGAGAGAGATGTGATTTATTTTAAATATAAAGCGGCTCAAAAGGAGTTGGAAACCGCAAATCTCAACGTTCAATTATTGCAACGCGGAAATAATAAGGAACTTAAAAATTCGGCTCAGGCTATTCTGAATCAGGCAAAAGGTGCAGATGAATTGGCAAAAGAAATTAAAGATAATGCTTCTATAAAAGCACCCGCTTCCGGAAAAATTTCCACAATGATCTCCAACAAAGGAGAAATGGTGAATGCAGGTTATCCGATGATGACCATTCAGAAAGACAATTCGTTTTTTGTGAAATTCAATATCCGTCAAAATCAAATGTCCAAAATCGATAAAGGCAGCATTGTGAAAATGAAAATCCCGGGTTGTACTCCGGAAGAAGTGAAAGGTGTAATTTCAGATTTAGCTCCGGCTTTGGGTTACGCAGATTGGGTTCCTGAAAAACAAAACGGCGAATTTGAACTGAGAACTTTCCAGATAAAAGTGAAACCTGCTAATGCAAGCTCGATAAAAGGACTTCGCTCGGGAATGACAGCGCAGCTTATTTTTGAGTAAAGAAATGATTTAAATCAAATAAATAAAACATTGAAAACCATCAGCCAAATTATGATTCGGGAGTGGAAACGGATTTTTTCGATTCCGAATTTTTATGTGATTTTGCTGGTCATTCCACCGATTATTTTTCTTTTTTACGGATTTATTTATCAGAAACAATTTGCGAAAGAACTTCCGATGGCAGTTTGGGACGAAGACCAATCTCAGGTTTCCCGTATGCTGACCGATATGATGGAACATAATGAGTTCATTCAATTTACTCAAACGGTTCACAGCAATGCAGAAATTGAAAAATTGATGAAAGAAGGCAAAATCTTCGGTGCAGTTCATTTTCCAAAAAATATGGAATCTGATGTCAAGAAAAATCATCAGTCCAATATTACACTTTATACCAACGGAGCATATCTGGTTCCTGCGAAAATGATTTATAAGGGTGCTGCCGAAGTTATTATCAAAGGTGGACTGGCGGTCGTTCTTCAAAAAGCTGAAAAGCAAGGAATGTCCGCTGAGAAAGCAAACACGCTGGTTCAGCCTATAAAACTGAATACAACAACATTGTACAATCCCGATTTCAATTATCAGATGTATCTCACGCCGGGATTGATTACGGTCGGGCTTCAAATGGCTTTGGTTGTGGCATCTGTCTTAATTTTAAATCTTGAATTTAGAAGAAATACAATCGACGAACTTTTACAGATTTCAACTTCATCTTCGCAGATTGTAGTCGGGAAAATGCTGGCTCATCTTTGCATTTCGTGGATACTTTTTGTGTTGGTGGCTTACGTTGTTTTTCCTGTTTATGAATTGGGAAAACCCAAAACCGATTTCAATTTTTTTCTGATTTATACGTTAATGTCTTTGGCTTGTATCGGGATTGGAATGATGCTTTCCGCGATTTCCAATAATCTTCTTTTTGTGACGGATGTTGCTCTGTTTTTTACATCTCCGGCTTTCGTTTTCAGTGGTTTTACATTTCCGAGATGGGCAATGCCTTGGTACGACCGGTTTTATGCGGACATAATGCCTTATACGCATTTTTTGGACGGATTCATCAAACTCTATTTTATGGAACTTCCGTTGTCTTATGCAACTCCGGAAATTTTCAAATTGCTGGTTTTTATTGGAATTACATTTCCTTTGAGCATTGTATTTTTTCAGAAAAAAGTCAATCAATATCTTAAAGAAAATCGTGTATGAAAGAGATTTTCGACATATTGAAAAGAGAACTTAGAAACGTTTCGAAAGATTCGAGTCTGTTTCTGATTTTGCTTTTGGCACCGATTCTTTATGCATTTATGTACGGAAGTATTTATCTAAATAAAGGGGAAGAAAAAGTAAAACTGGCTTTGATTGATAACGACGGAACTGCGATTTCCAGAACATTGACGGAGCAATTTGATTCGACGCCGATGATAGAAATTATCCCGAGCTCTGATATTAATGACGCTCAGGAGAAAATGTATCAGGGAGAAGTTCAGGGGTATTTTTATATTCAGTCCGGTTTTGAAAAGGCTATTCTATCGCAAAAACAAACCAATGTGAATCTGGTACTGAATGCCTCAAGGTTTTTGCCTTCCAGCGATTTGCTAAGTACGGTTACCAAAGTTTGTCTGACGGTTGGAGCGGGTGTGAGAAAGACGTATTTCAACAAACAAGGAATGGGAGAGGACGAATCGATGAAAATGACCAATCCGATTAATATGGATTATCGTCCGCTTTATAATTCGGGGATGACATATGGTTCGTTTCTTTTGCCGGGATTATTGGCGATTATTTTACAGCAAACACTTTTGATAGGCGTTGCAGCGGCTTTTACTTCTGAAAGAGAGGAAAATAAATTATTGAATCTTTATCAAATTTCAAGGCAAAGTATTTCTAAAATGATTTTCGGGAAAAGTTTGCTTTATTTCTTTGCATTTATGATTTTCGGTTTGTTTTTTTCAATCGTGAATTTTTCCGTTTTCGGAGTTGAGATTAGAGGGAATTATTTTGATTTGGCTGTTATTTCAGCATTATTTATTGCGACAATCATTGTCTTTGGAATGTTGATAGGAAGCTTTTTAAAGACCAAACTTTTTGCTTTTCAGGTTTTGGTATTTTCGTCTTATCCGATTTTTTTAATCACAGGATATTCTATGCCGTATCAGGCTTTGCCGAAGTTTGTTCAGATGTTGTCTGATACTTTACCGACTTCTCCGTTTTTAAAAACATATATCTCAATTGTACAATCCGGAGGTTCACTCGCCGATAATCTGAATTCTGTTATTCACTTAATAATCCTATGGATCGTTTTTGAATTTCTGTTAATTTTAAGGATAAAATATTTGATTAAAAGTAATATCATTTCTTCCTGAAAAATAACGCCCGACTATATTCATAATTCATTCTGGCGATATTCAAAACAGAGATTCCTTGCGGACATTCCACTTCACAAGCTTCGGTGTTTGAACAGTGACCAAAATGCTCAGAATCCATTTGTTTAACCATATTGAGAACCCTTTCACCTCGTTCTTCTTTTCCTTGCGGAAGTAAAACCATATGGGTGATTTTTGCTGAAGTAAATAAGGCTGCACTTCCGTTTTTGCAAGTCGCAACACAAGCACCACAGCCGATACACGCTGCCGAATCAAAAGCTTCTTCAGCTGTTTGATGAGTCACTGCAATTGCCGTTGCGTCAGGAGCTTGTCCTGTATTAATGGAGACAAATCCACCTGAAGAAATAATCCTGTCAAAGGCAGAACGGTCGACTTTCAAATCTTTCTTAATAGGAAAAGCCAGCGCTCTGAAAGGTTCAATCACAATCGTTTCTCCATCTTTGAAAGAACGCAAATGTAATTGGCAAGTCGTCGTATGTTCCAAAGGTCCGTGAGCCAAGCCATTAATCATCATTCCGCATTGTCCGCAGATTCCTTCACGGCAATCGTGGTCGAATTCTATGGGTTCATCACCTTCAGTAATCAATTTTTCATTTAAGGTATCCAGCATTTCAAGGAAAGACATATGAGGATTTAAACCTGTCAAATTATAATTTACCAGTTTGCCTTCACTTTGATTATCTTTCTGCCGCCATATTTTTAGATGTAAATCCATAATTTCTGTGCTTTATTTATAACTTCTTACAGTAGGTTGTATTTCTTCAAAAACTAAAGGT
>Ga0308157_10000552_pt1 | contig 117532 bp, 111 predicted proteins | sample PhyBR1_FD_201035 | JGI IMG/M metagenome (GOLD analysis project Ga0308157, IMG submission 201035) | Phyllosphere microbial communities from UC Gill Tract Community Farm, Albany, California, United States - DLSLB.R1 | ecosystem: Host-associated > Plants > Phyllosphere > Unclassified | place... | reverse complement strand
GCGAGCGGCTGATCGAACACGACGCCGTGATCGAGTTCTTCAACGAAGTGCTCAAGATCGCCGACAAGAAACACTGGCTCTCGGGCGAGCACTTCAGCGTGGACGGAACACTCATCCAGGCCTGGGCGGGCCACAAGAGCTTCGTGCGCAAAGGCGACGATGACGCGAGCGGTGATGATCGTGATGGCAATGGTGACAACACAGATGATGGCCCTGGTGCAGAAGCCAAAGCCCATAGCGATGGCGGCAACTTCAAGGGCCAGCGGCGCAGCAACGACACCCATGAATCCACAACGGACGGCGATGCCCGGCTGTACCGCAAAGGCAAAACCGCCAGCGAGCTGCGCTACATGGGCCACACCCTGAGCGACAACCGCCACGGCCTGGTGGCCAATGCAGTGGTCACGCTGGCCGATGGCTACGCAGAGCGCGAAGCGGCCAAAGCCATGGTCAACGACGCCAGACAGGCGCAGGCCGATCCCACGCGAACCATCACGCTGGGGGCGGACAAAGGCTATGACGCACGCGAATTCATTGAGGCCTGCCAGGCCATGAACGTCATTCCCCATGTGGCGCAGAACAAGTCAGGCAGAAACTCGGCTGTGCCCGATGCGATTGCGCAAAGCGAAGGCTACGCGGTATCGCAACAAAAGAGAAAGCTCATCGAGCAAGGCTTTGGCTGGGCCAAGACCGTGGGCGGCATGAGGCAGGTGATGGTGCGAGGCCTTGAGCGCGTGGACCAGATGTTCGTGCTGACGATGGCGGGCTACAACCTGGTGCGCATGCGCACTTTGGAGCAATTGGGACAGGTGCGTCTGCAAGGGGCGAATTGAGGACAAACGGGGGCAAAAGCGGCCCGCAAAGTGCCCAGAAACGCCCATTTGAGCAAGCCAATCCCGGGATGTGAAAAATGCGAACCACCCTGCAGCCGTGGGGCAGGACGGGCTTGGAATCTGGGTAGTATTTCTTCAGCCTGGTAGAGCTCATGGTTGCCTGACACCAGCACAATTGGTTTCTCAGGAAAGCTGCGGCGAGCCCAAGAAGTAACCGAATCACTACTAAAAATGTCGCCCGCGAGCACTACGACATCGGCCGCCGATGTGACGTCGGGATGAGGGGTGAAAGGAGAGTGCTCAACGTGAAGGTCAGAAAGTACAAGAATTTTCATTGTGAATAGATGCTTAGGAATGGGAATTTTTCAACGGGACGAATTTATGTCCCGCATAATTTGGACTGGCACCTGGACGCGATCAATTGCGCATGCGATTTGCGCCTACAGAGTCGACGGCTGGTCTTCGTCATAATCTCCAGCACTTCAATTTCACAAGTCTGATAGGAAACCAACATGCCAAGCTACAAAGAACTTCTCGCCCAGCGCAAAAATCTCGAAGCCCAAATTGAAGCCGCCCGAAAAGCCGAGATGCAAGACGCAGTATCTACAGTCCGAAATCTGATCAGCGAATTCGGGCTCACAGCATCCGATGTATTTCCAACAGGACGCGCGAAGAGCGCTACCAAAGGTTCGACGGTGGCTCCAAAATACAAGGATCCAGGCACCGGCGCGACATGGACCGGTCGTGGCAAAGCACCTCTGTGGATTGCGAACAAAGATCGAGTCCAGTTCGAGATCAAGTGAAACGCGAGCGTGCCGCGATACGGCACGTCTAACGCGAGAGTTCATTCAATCTAGCACGCAGCAGCTTGGACGATTTTTCGTCCAAGCCTCTTTTGCCATCCACTAGAAATAGGTTACGGCAGAACGGTCTGAATAGCCAAGGGCGATCATCCGCTGCAATCCAGCGTGTCCAAGGAGGGCGATTAGCAGACATCCAAGCCACGCACTCAGTCTCTCTCTCGAATGGAGCGCACGAGCCCGAAATTTCAGGCAATTCTGAGTACCTAGTCGTTGTTCCGACGATGAGGTTTGCAATAGGGTCTGAAAATAGTTCCTTGATCTCGCACAGTGTTCGACCAAGGCGCCAGGTGCTGCTCACAACAAGCTCAACATCGTTGCCTATAAGCGCTGAAGCAAGGTGGCGCTCGCATTCAAAATGCTTAGTTGCGTTGCAAAACTCTGGGTGCAGCACGCCGTCAAAATCAAGAAACATGACTGGCATAGCTAGTCCTTGCCTTGCCCGGCAAACGTTCGCGTGCCGCTCGTAAGTCTGCGAGAGATGTCTCTCGTGTCGGTGGCAATTTTTCATAGAGGTGCGCGGACGTAGCGAGGGATCTCCAACTCGTGGGTCCATTTCGGGGTAGCCAAGCTGTCCGAGCCGCTTCTGCAGAACATCCGAAAAACTGTCTGAAATGAACACTATAGATTGTAGTCTTATGATGTTCATTGCCACGTAATCGAGGCATGCCCTCGACCAAGGTGATCCACAACAAATTGCCAGCCGCACTCAAGGCTGCGCGCGCGTCTCGTGGCCTCTCACAGGAAGATTTTGGGCTTGTGTCTAGCCGAACGTACCTGAGCACGCTGGAACGAGGCATACAAAGCCCAACCCTTGCGAAGATTGAGCAGTTGGCGCAAACACTGAATTTGCATCCGCTCTCGCTTCTAACCATGGCGTACTCCAACTCAGTAAGTGTCTCAGACTTGCAAGAGATCCAGGATTTGGTCAGGGCCGAGTTGTCCGAGCTCAGTTGATTCATTTTGGCTATCAAATTTTTTTCAACTTTTCGGGGGATGCAATGCGTCAATACGTTCTTGTGTCGGGTCATATATCGCCTTCCTCAACTCGAAATGTCAACGCCAAAATATGAGCAGCCTAAAGCCGCGATCCACAACGCGCTCAAAAAGCTGCGTATCGCGCGCGGCGTTAATCAAGCGGAATTGGCTCCGGTTATCAGCCGGCGTCACGTGATTCGCATTGAGCAAGGCCGACAGCTTCCAAGCATCCAGATGATCGAGAGCCTCGCGAAGGGTCTTCACATCCACCCTATGACCCTTCTCGCGGTGGCCTATTCGCCTCATTTCCAAGTCTCAGCCGTAGAAAAATTATTGGACGAAATACGGATGGACGTATTAAAGCTGCTGCCTGCAGATTCCGATTAGCCGATCGAAAGGTCGTTGGCAGGCTAGTTGCTGACCATGATGGATTCGATGCTGTTCAGGATGGCAGATGCCTCCTCTTTGTTCGGCCGGTTGAGAATTCGGCTTACGATCTCCCGATCGGCAGCCATGCTGAGCACCATTAACACATCGTGCAATTTCGCCATCCTTCCTTCCAACTCGAATTCACCGTCTACGGTACGCAGTGACGGATCGGCCTTGGCCATCAGCAGAAGCGCCATCGCGATTGAGCCGTTAGGCTCGCCATCCGGCCCTCGAGTGCCCTCACCCCAAAGCGTGCCTCGAAGTTGATCGGAAACACTGACCAACTGTCGGTCAGTGAGGCCGTTGGGGAGGATGGCCTCCCATCCACTGGTTTCGAGAACTTTCGTCAGGTCCATCTCGCTGAAGCGTTCAATTTCTTGCCGGTCAATCTGTAGCATGGGGTCTGTTTTCATGTGACCAATTGGTCACTTTTGATGCGGAGCGTGCGAAGATAGCGGAACTTTCCTCGCGCCAGTCCAACTTGCAGCCGGACAAACGCAAATGGAAAGCTCTCAGTTGTCTTGGCCTGAAGTTTGGACAACCGGAACGTTGTTTTGCTCCCCGACCTCACCTGCACTTTGAAAAACCGCTTGGACCTTTCACGCTTGGTTGAGCTTGACAGCCAGCTCCGCGAGTACGCTAAGGTCCATGGCCAAGGCGTGCCTAGTTGTGGCTGGGTGAAAACCATCAGACGCACACTTGGCATGAGTTCTATAGCGCTTGGTGGCCGCGTGGGCATGTCCGCGCAAGGCGTTCGCCAGTTGGAAGTGGCAGAAGTGGACCTGTCCATCTCATTGAGAACGCTTTCTCGCCTTGCAAACGGGTTGAACTGCGATGTGCACTACGTTTTGGTGCCCCGAGGCTCATTGGTTGAGCAGGTAATGGCGAGGGCCAATGAACGGATGGGTGGAGCGCGCCCAGGCCACGCACCAGACTCAAGAGCCTTTCTCATTGAGCCTGAGTCAGTCACCGCTCTTTCTGAGCTTCTCGCGCATCTGAACAGACGAGACTTTTGGTGAGGCGGAGACAACCCTAACGCTTACATCCGATCGCAGGTGCTGGCAGCAACTGCATGCATCGCGGACATTCCCTAGATTGCGTATTTCGGTCGCTGCTGGACAGTGGGGGCGAATTGACTTGGACAGCGAGAACGGCGGAAACTGAACACACAGATCTGCTCTCGTGTGCATTCATAGGTCGCTGACGATGAGCATCCATCCATCTTCGCCTAGTCCCCTTCTTGGGTGATACAGGGCACTAGCGCAACCAGCTAGACTTCCGGTATCGGCCGAGGCTATGTGGAAACGTCGATAGACAACTTTTGCAGGGGTACTCCAACCATTGCTCGCATCGAGATCGTGCGTTGTAGGCCGATCGGAGCGGTCGATTTCTGAGTCGGCTGGTCAGTCGAGGGCCTCAACACGCGTTTTCACACAGCCTCGGCCAGAACCAGACACTCAACCTCATTCCTTCGTGTAATCAAAGTGGCCGCGCCCCACGGGGCAGCGCAAATAACAATTCAAAGGAGCGGAATGCAAGTTGACCCGGAACGTCTCGCGTATTGGTTCTTTCGCCTTAACGGGTTCTTCACCATACCCAACCTCATCGTGCATGCTGAAGGAGCGCAACCAGATGGCAGCTATGGGCAGCGCACGGAGATTGACGTCCTTGGCGTGCGTTTTCACCACCGAAAGGAAAATGCCGACCGACCGATGCAGGACTTCGAACTGTTCGCGGCGGAGCAACGCACGCAAGTGGTGCTGTGTGAAGTCAAGCCCAGGGCAAAAATCAACGGAGCATGGACGAATCCGGCGCTGAAAAACCTCGAGAAAGTGCTACTCACCGGCGGTTTCGTTCCTGGAGCCAGTGTCGACGCTGTGGCTGCGAAACTCTATGAGTGCGGCGTTTGGTGGGACGATTCGATTTCCATCAGCATGATTTGCCTGGCGACCGAATGCAGCCGTTCGCTTCGACAACGTTTCCCCGCAGTGCATCAGCTTACGTGGGCGCACCACGTGCTGCCCTTCATTTACAACCGATTTAGGGAATACGCTAACGAGAAAAGACTTCACGAACAATGGGAAAACGAAGGCAAACTACTCTTTGACCTTGCAATGCAGAACGATGAAGCCGCTTTCATCCAAGCCGTATTGAAATCCAATTAGTACCACCATTGAATACGGCTATCAGCACCATCGACTGTCTGCAACGGGCCCCATTGCGGCTTCCCGCCAACGAGATTCACCACCCTGATCTTGAGGCGTTGCATACTCATATCCGCATGCTCCTTTGCGAGGCCCAGATACGATGACAGCGGGACAGTACAGAGAGTTTTGGAACTGACAACAACCACGGCTGAAAAAGCATCAAGGTGCTGCTTTTTCCAGCGCAAAGCGGAAAAAATGACTGAACGTTTAATTGAAATAACCCAAGATGCTGCAGCCGTAATTTCAAAAAATGACGCAATTCAGGGCGTCTATACCGAAAAAATTGCAAGCTGCGTCATATACGTGCTTGAAACAGATATTTCTTATGTGGTTGTTCACGATTCTGGTCAAATCATTAGAAAAAATATAATTGATCTTTTCAGAGAAAATGGAAAACCAAAGAAGCTCCGGACGCTTTGGCCTACAAAGGCAACAAGCCACCCTGGCGTCATAAAGAAAAATCAAGAACGATACGCGGCATTCCGCAATATACTCAATCTTGACAACAGACATATCGATAAGTACATTACGCCCTTTCTCACCACTTACAGAGCTGTTTTCAACAAAAACGCAGCACTTCTTGCCACACAAAACGTACCAGATAACGTTGACTTTATCAATGAAAAAGAAAAACGTCAGGCTGTAGCAGAACTCAATAACAATTTCGCACCGCTGGGAAAAGAGGCACTTCCAATAGATGTTCAATTCAGAGGTGGAGCATACCAACCGCCAGCGAAAATAATTCGCTCAATGGGTGAGATATTTGATTTGCTCAAGGAGCAAAAAAAATTCTATGCGGACAATATGTGCTTCTTGCGGAATGCTAACAATCAAGGAGTTTTGCAATTGGATGATAATTTTCTCATTGCAACTATGGGCAATCATCCTCCAGAAAATTTCGATGAACTCATTGAGAATGCAAGAGCAAAAAGCACTCTCCTATAAGTGCACTCCTTATTTTTATGCAGTGATCAACCGACATGAGCATGCGATACACCAGCGCGACCTGATGATTTCCTATAGATATGAAATCTTCGGAGCATGATTCGAATCTTGCTCAATTTGCCACTTTTCACACTTACCCATCTGCCCGCTTGCCGGCCTTTAAAAGGCTGGCGTGCCCCGCGTGTCCCAGAGGTTGCCGCCATTTGTCACACCGAGATAGTACGCTCACCAAGCTCGCCTATCGGTGGGCCTACCGGCACAACATATGCGTGTAGCCCTTGGTTGTGCCAACAAGTCAGGGCAAGTTATTGGCGGTTGAGCATTGTCTGCACTACGAGGATAGACTCGATGCACAGCGGCTACAAGTCATAAGAAAGACACGACGTGAAAAAAATCGAAGTACCGAATAAGAAGGATTTCTTCGGAAAGGCCGCCTTCGACGTTGAGCATGCACTTAGCATGTACGCGCTCAGCTTCTGCACAATCCCAGCAGAGGGTATCTATGACAAGGAGGCGCTCGCCTCCTTAGGAGACGTCCTTAACAAATGCCACATCTACCTCATCGGCTACACGCCAAGGGTAGAGTTTGTCGGGGCCGAGCAAAAGGACCGAAAACTTCTGCTTTCATTCGAGGTCCTTTCAGAAACGCATGTGGTTACTTATGAATTACCCGAACATCTTTCGCTAATGGCGGATGGCGATCTGTGGTACCTGGGCGATGGTTCCGGAAGTAGATTCTGGCCAGACGAAATGGAAATGCAGACCAGGCTCGCTACTGTCATCGGCGCACTCAAGTTCGAAGTCAAGTATATTGGACAAGCCTACGGACAGGCCGGATCCAGAAACGCTATAGATCGTCTTCTAAAGCACGAGACGCTTCAAAAGATTTCCTTGAAGGGACTGCCCGAAGGATATCGACTCACTCTGCTCCTATTGGCAATTGAGTCTAACAACCAACTGATAACGACTTTCAATCCATATGCGAAGAACATGCAAGAAGGTCCATCAAGAATTCGACAGGGGTTGGATAAACTCTTCAACACGACGGAGGCGGAGCGCATCTCGTTGTACGAGGCCGCCCTGATCAGATATTTTTATCCAGATTTTAATAAAGAATTCAAGGACAGTTTTCCGTCTACCGCTTTAAAAATTCTACGAGACTGTTATGAGAAAGACTTTTCCGCTGTCGTGGCGGAGATTTGCATAGACGACTTGCCCTTCAGGCTGTGGTCCAGCGCAGTAGAACCCAAGCTGTATCACCTCGCCAAACATGATTTGCATAAGAGCGAAGATCGTAGGATCTTCTTCGGATTATAGGCAATTGTTAGACCGACTGCCGTGGATCACAGAGGTGTCCAACAGCCCATTGGACGCCGCTACGCAGCGGACTTTCTTAACGTGAGCCAGTTTGGGCGACGTCAACAGTGTACATTCGTGCCTGTGACAACGAAGAATGCGTGCGTGACGATGATTCTCAATTTTCCGCCTCCGGCTAACTGGCAAGATTTCCCGATCCAGACCTAACGACTTGTCGAGCAGGTGTGTGATCCGGCCACTGTCCCCGAGTATGCGCGCCAGGGACAACTTCAAAATGGCGTTGATGTCTATAGCGAAATTTTTGGCGGACTCCATCAAGGCGTTCGTCTTCTGTCTTGTGGCCTACCACATCCTCGTAAGTGACCGGAGCTGTCACCACCGCCTGCTGCAGCAAGCGATAAAACAGCATGCCGCGCGAGTTGGATGTGCGCCGGTTGAAGCGGAACTCGAACTCATCGAGATAGGCATCCAGGTGCTCCAGCTGCACTGAACCGTGGTGCGTACCCAGCACCCAGCGCTGCACTAAGGAGGCCACCCGATGCACTCCCGCCATAGACACATGGGAGGGCACCCCTGAGCCGAGCTTGGCGGTGCGCAGGTGGTCGTAGCCCCAGCTCGGTCAGGGCCCAGTAGGCAGCCGAGCCATCCGTGCGTACCTGGGCTCCAGGCTCGATCAATTCCTGCACGAATGGCATGACGCAGGAGGCCGAGTCCCGGTCAATGCGGCGCAGCCGAATACCCCCAAATCCCTTGGGCTGCACGATCTCGACGGCCATGGCCAACAGCACCTTGGTGGTGCTGCTCTTGCGCCCAACAGCGGTAACAGGGTCTTTGCGGTCAGTGATGGCCAGATGCCGAACCGGCTGTCCAGGACCGCGGAAATACGCACCTAGATGCTTTGCGCTCCGGCGGTTTTGATGGAAGAGGTCGTGCAGTGCTCAGCCGTGACGTTAACGCGTTCACTTGGACAAACTGCCGAGGACACTAAGTGGCAGTTCGTCGAGAAAGAGAACCCCATGGTGCGCCAGCGAGATCTCGCCAGGCCGGGGTGGCGAGCCCCCGCCCACCAGTGCGACGGCGCTGGCCGTGTGGTGCGGCTGGCCCGTGGGTCGCAGGCCCCAGCGCTCCGGGCTGAAGCGCCCGGCCAGGCTGGAGATGGCGGCGCTCTCCAGGGCCTCCTGCACCGTCATCGCCGGCAGCAGGCCGGCAAAACGCAGCGCCAGCATCGACTTGCCCGAGCCGGGTGGTCCGGCCATCAGGGCACTGTGGCCTCCGGCCGCCGCAATCTCCAGCGCGCGCTTGGCCACGGCCTGGCCCTTCACGTCGGCCATGTCGGGGCCCTGCAGCTCCGCGACCATGGGCGTGGGCTGCAGGCGGGTGAAGCCGTCGTCGTCCGCATCGGGCGGCGGGCTGCCCGGCGGCAGAAAGGCGCGCACCACGTCCAGCAGGTGGCGGGCACGCACCACCTGGGCATCGGGCACCAGGGCGGCTTCCTCGGCGCTGCCGGGCGGCAGCACCAGTTGCACGGTGATCTGCTGCGACTGCAGCGCCAGGCTGGTGGCCAGCGCGCCGCGCACCGGGCGCAGTTCGCCCGAGAGAGACAGCTCGCCTGCGAACTCGTGGCCCGCCAGGCGGCTGCCATCGATCTGCCCACTGGCGGCCAGGATACCCAGGGCAATGGGCAAGTCAAAGCGCCCCGAATCCTTGGGCAAGTCTGCTGGCGCCAGGTTCACGGTGATGCGCTTGTTGTGCGGAAACTCCAGCCCGGCGTTCTGCAGCGCCGAGCGCACGCGCTCGCGTGCTTCCTTCACCTCCACCTCGGCCAGGCCCACCAGGGTGAAGCTGGGCAGACCATTGGCCAGGTGCACTTCAACGGTGACGGCCGGTGCCTGTAGCCCCAGAAGGGCGCGGCTTTGCACCAAAGCAAGACTCATGGACGACTTTCTCCCCAGATGGGTGCGTTTTATGGTGGACTGGCGTGAACTGCTTCACGGTTGCACCATGGTGGTGCGGTCGCAAAGTCCCCTCAACCCTCACTTTAATAGGGAATCCCCATCTATCTCGCCCGCAGGTGCCACGGCTCGTTGGCGGCGCATGGCACGGTCCATGCTTAAAGCGCTTGTCCCTACTTTGTCCAACCGGAGGAAACATGACCCGCGCATCCATCAAGTTCCTGGGCGCTGCCCTTGTTGCAACCCTGCCCCTGCTGGCCAGCGCCCAGCTCACCGGCAACGTCAGCCTGACCACCAACTACAAGTTCCGTGGCCAGGACCAGGATGCTTCCAAGGTCAAGGCCGTCAAGCCCGCGATCCAGGGCGGCTTCGACTACGCCTTCGGCGAGTCCGGCTTCTACGTCGGCAACTGGAACTCCAGCGTCGACTGGCTCTCGGGCAACTCCATCGAATCCGACATCTACGGCGGCTACAAGTTCAAGGCCGGCTCCGTCGACCTGGACGTGGGTGCCCTGACCTACATCTACCCCGGCAACAGCAACGGCAACACCACCGAAGTCTATGGCGCCGCCACCTTCGGCCCCGTGACGGCCAAGTACTCGCACACCCTGTCCAAGGATTACTTTGCCTACGCCGGTCCTGGCTTCAAGGGCCGCAACACCGGCTACCTGAACCTGGCGTTCGCCCAGGAAGTGGCGCCCAAGATCACGCTCAAGGCCGCTGTGGGCTACACGCGCTTCGGCGGTGACATCGTGGCTCCCAACTACATCGACTACAGCGTCGGCGGTGCCTATGACTTCGGCTCGGGCCTGTCGCTGGGCGCTGCCGTGGTCGGCGCCAACAAGAAGGACTACTTCGGTCCCGTCAACAAGTCGCGCGTGATCGTCACGCTGACCAAAACCCTGTAAATCTTTCAGGGGCGCCCCGTGCGCCCCTTCCTGGAGGAATCAAAAATGAAAATGGTGACAGCCATCATCAAACCCTTCAAGCTCGACGAGGTGCGTGAAGCCCTGTCGGACATCGGGGTGCAGGGGATTACGGTGACCGAGGTCAAGGGCTTCGGACGCCAGAAGGGCCACACGGAGCTGTACCGTGGTGCAGAGTACGTGGTCGACTTCCTGCCCAAGGTCAAGATCGAAGCCGCCGTGGCGGACGAACTGGTGGACCGGGTGATCGAGGCCATCGAAGCCGCTGCACGCACCGGCAAGATCGGCGACGGCAAGATTTTCGTGACCCACCTGGAGCAGGTGGTACGCATTCGCACCGGCGAAACCGGCAAGGAAGCCCTTTAAAGGGCCCGCCGCACAACACGAAAGACAAATGCCATGAAAAAATTGCTTGCTTCCTTCATTCTGGGGCTGAGCCTGCTGTCCGTCGGTGGACTGTCGCTGGCCCAGGCACCTGCCGCCGATGCAGCCGCATCGGCGCCGGCAGAAGCCGCGCCCGCTGCTGCGGCTGCTGCCCCTGCGGCTGCACCGGCACCTGCTGCGGCCGCCTCCGAGGCTGCCCCTGCCGCTCCCGTACCCAAGATCGACTCCGGCGATACCGCCTGGATGCTGACCTCCACGCTGCTGGTCATCCTGATGACCATCCCCGGCCTGGCGCTGTTCTACGGCGGCCTGGGCCGTTCCAAGAACATGCTGTCCGTGCTGATGCAGGTCTTCGTGGTCTTCTCGCTGATCTCCCTGCTGTGGGCCATCTACGGCTACAGCCTGGCGTTCTCGGGTGAAGGCAAGTTCTTCGGCGGCCTGGACAAGATCTTCCTCAAGGGCGTGAACCAGGAGACCTTCGGTGCCCTGATCACCATCCCCGAGTACGTGTTCATCGCCTTCCAGGGTACGTTCGCGGCCATCACCGTGGCGCTGATCGTCGGCTCCTTTGCCGAGCGCATCAAGTTCTCTGCCGTGCTGATCTTCTCGGTGCTGTGGTTCACCTTCAGCTACGTGCCCATGGCCCACATCGTGTGGGGCGGCGGCCTGCTGGGTGCTGACGGCGCGCTGGACTTCGCTGGCGGTACCGTGGTGCACATCAACGCCGGTGTCGCCGGCCTGGTGGGTGCCTACATGGTGGGCAAGCGCATCGGCTACGGCAAGGAGGCTCTGACGCCCCACAGCCTGACGCTGACGATGGTGGGTGCCTCGCTGCTGTGGGTGGGCTGGTTCGGCTTCAACGCTGGTTCCGCCGGTGCCGCCAACGCCAATGCGGGCCTGGCCTTCGTGAACACCGTGCTGGCCACTGCCGCTGCCACGCTGAGCTGGATCGCCGGTGAAGCGCTGCACAAGGGCAAAGCTTCCATGCTGGGTGCTGCCTCGGGCGCTGTGGCCGGTCTGGTGGCGGTGACGCCTGCTGCCGGCTTCGTGGGCCCCATGGGTTCCATCGTGCTGGGCCTGATCGCCGGTATCGTCTGCCTGTGGGGTGTGGGTGGCCTGAAGCGCATGCTCAACGTGGACGACGCATTCGACGTGTTCGGCGTGCACGGTGTGGGCGGTATCCTGGGTGCCATCCTGACCGGTGTGTTCGCCTCCAAGGGCCTGGGTGGTACGGGCGGCCTGACGCCTGACACCTTCGCCATGGGCGCACAGGTGTGGATCCAGGTCAAGAGCGTGCTGTTCACCATCGTGTGGTCCGGCGTCGTGGCCTTCATCTCCTACAAGATCGCTGACCTGCTGGTGGGCCTGCGTGTCTCGGAAGAAGCCGAACGCGAAGGCCTGGACATCACGTCCCACGGCGAAACGGCTTACAACCGTTGATGGATGGGCCGGAGGCTGCGGTGTCTGGTGGTGCCGCAGCCCGCCCGGTCCTGATTTTCTGATTCCTGTTTTTCTGCGAGAGTCTCCTCGGAATCCTCCTCGGATCCCTTTGCCCGCCGCCCTGGCGGGCTTCTTTTTGACCAACCCGCCTTTCGGCGGGTTTTTCATGGGGGGTACTGGAACGGGCCGCTCCCTCCGCTGTCCTCACGCCGGCCGTTCAAAAAATTCACGGCGGCTGGCAGGGCCTGGGCGGGGTGCAGCCGCTACGATCCAAGGCATGGACTCAGCCCTCGCCCAGATCACCGAACGTGTGCGCGCCGCCGCAGCCGACCAGACCCCTTTGCGCATCCGCGGTGGGGGCAGCAAGGATTTTCACGGCCTGGCCTTGCATGGCGAGGTGCTCGACACCCGGGTGCTCCAGGGTATCGTGGACTACGAGCCCAGCGAGCTGGTCGTCACCGTGCGCACCGGCACACCGCTGGCCGAGTTGGAGGCCGCCCTGGCCGCCCAGGGGCAGTGCCTGCCCTTCGAGCCCCCGCACTTCAGTGCGCAGCCGCAGGCCACCACGGTCGGCGGTATGGTGGCGGCCGGTCTCTCGGGCCCGGCGCGTGCCAGCGTGGGCGCCGTGCGCGACTACCTGCTGGGCGTGGTGCTGCTCAACGGCCGTGCCGAGCTGCTGACCTTTGGCGGCCAGGTCATGAAGAACGTGGCAGGCTACGACGTGTCGCGCCTCATGGCGGGCGCCTGGGGTACGCTGGGCCTGCTCACCGAGGTCAGCCTCAAGGTGCTGCCCGTGGCCCCGGGCGAGGCCACGCTGCGCTTCGAATGCAACCAGGCCGATGCACTGCGCCGCCTGCATGCCTGGGGCGGCCAGCCCCTGCCGCTCAACGCCAGCCGCTGGGCCGGCGACGCCCACACGGGCACGCTGCAGGTGCGCTTGCGCGGCGCCGTGGCCGCGGTGGAGGCGGCCTGCCGCACCATGGGCGGCGAGCGCCTGGACCCCGCCGTGGTAGCCGCTGACTGGAGCGCCTGCCGTGACCAGGCCCTGCCCTGGTTCGCCGCGCGCCCACCCGGGCACGCCTTGTGGCGACTGTCGCTGCCAGCCACGGCACCCGTGATGGCCCTGCCCGGTGGCGCCCAGCCGCTGGTCGAATGGCATGGCGCGCTGCGCTGGGTGCAGGCGCCTGAATCCGCAGGCGATGCGCTGCGCGAGGCGGCCCGGGCCGCAGGTGGCAGCGCGGCGATGTTCCGGGCACCCCTGGCGCGCGAGCCGGGCGGGGCGGGCCATGTGGCCCTGCCGTCGCGCGCGCTGGAGCAGATCCATGCACGCCTGAAGCACAGCTTTGATCCGGCCGGCATCTTCAATCCCGGGCGCATGGCGCCGGGCTGGTAGGCGGTCCATCCGCACCGCCACTGCGCGGCACAACCATTCACTGTCCAGGCATGCACCATGCAAACCCAACTCTCCCCTGAATACCGCGCCCGCGCCGACGGCCTCGAGGCAGAGGCCATCCTGCGCAAGTGCGTGCACTGCGGCTTCTGTACCGCCACCTGCCCGACCTACCAGCTGCTGGGCGATGAGCTCGATGGCCCGCGCGGCCGCATCTACCTGATCAAGCAGGTGCTCGAAGGCCAGGCGCCCACGCGCGCCACCCAGATGCACCTGGACCGCTGCCTGACCTGCCGCAACTGTGAGACCACCTGCCCCAGCGGCGTGCAGTATGGCCACCTGGTGGACATCGGCCGCAAGATCGTGGACGAGAAGGTGCCGCGCCCCCTGGGCGAGAAGGCCCTGCGCTGGGCGCTCAAGGAAGGCCTGCCTTCGGCGTTGTTCGCCCCGGCGATGAAGGCCGGGCAGATGGTGCGCGGCCTGCTGCCCGAGTCCCTACAGGCCAAGGTGCCGACGCCACGCGATCCGGGCGCCTGGCCCACGGGGGCGCATGCGCGCAAGGTGCTCATGCTGGCCGGCTGCGTGCAGCCCGCGATGATGCCCGGTATCAACACCGCCACGGCGCGCGTGCTCGACGCCGCAGGCATAGAGACCCTGGTAGCGCCCAAGGCCGGCTGCTGCGGCGCGGTCAAGTTCCACCTCAACGACCAGGACGGCGGCAAGGCCGAGATGCGCGCCAATATCGACGCCTGGTGGCCGCTGGTCGAAGCGGGAGGCGTGGAGTGCATCGTCATTAACGCCTCGGGCTGCGGCGTCACGGTGAAGGAGTACGGCCACATCCTGCAGAACGATGCGCAGTACGCCGCCAAGGCCGCGCGCATCAGCGCGCTCACCCGCGACCTGTCCGAGTTGCTGCCGGACCTGCTGCCCGAACTTGCCCAGCGCCTGGCCGGCCGTGTGCAGCCCTCGCCTGACACGCTGTTCGCCTACCACCCCCCCTGCACGCTGCAGCACGGGCAAAAGCTGCGCGGCGGGGTGGAAACGCACCTGGGCAGGCTGGGCTTCAAGCTCCGGGTGGCGCGCAATGAATCGCACCTGTGCTGCGGCTCGGCGGGCACCTACTCGGTGCTCAACCCCGGCCTGTCCCACCAGTTGCGCGACCGCAAGGTCGGCGCGCTGGGCGAGGCGTTTGGTGAGCAGCCGCCGGATGCCATCCTGTCGGCCAACATCGGCTGCATCACGCACCTGCAAAGCGGCACCGCGACGCCTGTACGCCACTGGATCGAGGTGCTGGACGAGGCCTTGACCGCTGCGCAGTAAGGGCGTGTGTCTCCGTCCGGATGGATGCTGCACCGTCGTGCGAGGGGCCGGCCGGAGGCCCTGAATTAGGTGCCCGGCGCCAAGACTGGCATGATTGAGGGTTTTGTTGCCCCCTTCCTTCGCTACGCCATGACCGACAACGTGCCAGAACAAGAACAGACCGCCGCGCCCGCCGCCGCTGCCCCTACGGCGGCAGACGCTGCATCGGCCCCCGCCGTGGCTCCAGGCGATGCCGGGGAGGGTGCTGCGGCGGCTGCCGCTCCTGCGGCCCCCCACCGTGAGGGCCGGGGCGGCCGCGGTGGCCGCAACAACAATCGCCGCGACGGCCGTCCGCGTGGCGAGGCCGGCGCCCCGGCTGCAGGCCAGCCCGCTGCGGCCGCGCCAGCAGGCGCCCGTGCGCCGCAGCGCACCCATCCCGCACTAGAGCAACTGGCCGGCCTGTACCCGCAGCTGTTCGGCGCGGTGTTCCGCCCGCTCAAGCGCGGCATCTTCCAGGACATCCTGGCCGCGCACCCCGAGCAGTTCGAGCGCGATGCACTCAAGGTGGCCCTGGGGCTGCATACCCGCTCCACCCGCTACCTGCAAAGCGTGGCGGCCGGCGAGAAGCGCCACGACTTGGCCGGTCAGCCCGTGGAGGCCATGGCCCCCGAGCATGTGCACCACGCCCTGCTGGAGGTCTACCGCCGCAGAAAGAACAACAAGGCCCGCGCCAGCGAGGACCTGCTGCCCAAGCTGCGCAACCGCATGGTCCAGGCCTTCGAGGCCTCGGGCCTGACGCGCGAGGCCTACATCGAGCTCGTGGCCGGCCGTGACGAGGAGGCCAACGCCCTGCTCGAAGAGGCCTTTGCCGAATGGTCCGTGCGCAACGCCAAGGACGAGGCGCTGCTGCGCGCCTTCGATGCCAGCGGCCAGGCCCTGGAGGCGTTTGCCGACATGTATGGCATGGCGCCGCGCGCCGTGGGCCAGACGCTGGAGCGCGCACGGCGCTACCGTGGCCTGGTGGCTGCCGCTGCTGCTGCTCCCTCTGCGGCGGTCCCTGCCGCCGACTGACCTGTCACCGGCACCGGGCCTTGCCCGGTGGCAGTCCGGTCGCGCCCGCGCTGCAGGCTGTGCGTGGTGCAATGGTTCCCTGCTGACACTGCGTTGGCAGCAGCGTGCATGCGGACCATGCAGTGGCGTTACCTCTCACTTTCGGCTGCAAATTGTGGATTGCCGCGCCATCCTGCTGACACCAGGTTGTCAGCAGCAGGGCAGCACCATGGCTACTCCAGACCAACCAAAAGAGAGAGGAAACCGCATGCCACCCGTTTCTGAAAAGATTCCCGCCTTCCGCGTTGCCGGCATTGCCGTGCGCACCCGCAACAGTGACGAGATGAACCCCGAAACCTCCCGCATCGGAGGCCTGTGGGACCGTTTCTTCAGCGAAAGCTGGGAGCACAAGCTGCCTCGGCCCGGGGCGGACGGCCGCATCTTCGGCGTCTACAGCGCCTATGAGTCCAACGAGCATGGCGCCTTCGATGTCACGGCCGGCGTGGCTGCTCCCGAAGGCTCGGAGGTCGTGGGCGGTGCATCGACCATTGCCATCGAGGCCGGCGACTACCTGGTGTTCCACGGTCAGGGCAGCATGCCGCAGATGGTGATCGACGCCTGGGGCGAGGTGTGGCGCTACTTTGATGAGAACCCGCAGATCCAGCGCCGCTTCACCACCGACTTCGAGGCCTATGCGGGCCCTGATCGCGTGGCCATCCACATCGGCGTCTAGGCCTGTTCCTTCTCACCAGCCATGCGCCGTGCCGACCGCCTGTTTCAGATCGTCCAGCTCATCCGCGGGCGGCGCCTGTCCACCTCCGCCTTTCTGGCCGAGCGGCTGGAGGTGTCGCAGCGCACCATCTACCGCGACGTGGCCGACCTGCAGCACCAGGGCGTGCCCATCGAGGGTGAGGCGGGGGTGGGCTACCGCCTGGGCGCGGGCTTTGACCTGCCGCCGCTGATGTTCAGCCAGGGCGAGGCGAATGCCCTGGTGGCCGCCGCGCGGCTGGCGCAGGCCTGGCTCGATGCAGGGCTGGCGCGCGAGGTGGAAGGGGCGCTGGGCAAGATCCTCTCGGTGCTGCCACCCGAGGCGCGCGTGGCCGCCGAGTCGCAGGCGCTCTACGCCCCCTCGGTGGGCCTGGGCCCGCGTGCCCAGGCCACCCTGCAGACCCTGCGCGAGGCGGTGCACAGCCGCCACGTGGTGCAGATCGACTATGCGGACGTGCAGGGCCGGCCCAGCGTGCGCAGATTGCGGCCCCTGGGCTGCTTCTACTGGGGCAAGGTCTGGACGCTGTCGGCCTGGTGCGAATTGCGCGAAGACTTCCGGGGCTTTCGCATCGACCGCATCGCCGAGCTCACGGTGCTGCCCGAGCAGTTCCGCCAGGAGCCCGGCAAGACCCTGGCCGACATGCTGCGCCAGGTGGAGGCCGAGATGGCCTCGCGCCCCCCATCCCTGAGCGACGAGGCCCCTTGCGCATGACCGAGGTCACCTACTACGTGGCTGCCACGCTGGATGACTTTATCGCCGGCCCCAGCGGCGAACTCGACTGGCTGCACCCCTTCGAGCAGGCCGGTACCGACTATGGCCTGGCGGACTTCATGGCCGGGGTCGATGCCCTGGTCATGGGGCGCACAACCTATGCCGTGGCCCGCTCCTTTGGCGACTGGCCTTACGGCGAGCGGCCGGCCTGGGTATTGAGCCACCAGGACGCACCCACCGATGGAAGCTTGCCGCCCAGTGTGTTCTGGGGTGCTGCGCAACCGCACGAACTGGTGGCGCAATGGATGGATCGAGACTTCCGGCAGGTCTGGCTGGTGGGCGGTGGCCAACTGGCGGGGCAGTTCCTGCGTGCCGGGCTCGTGGACCACCTGATGCTGGCCACCATTCCGGTCACGCTGGGGTCGGGCCTGCCGCTGTGGGGCGTGCCGCAGAAAATGGCGCCGCAGCACTGGACGCTGCAGGCGCACCAGGCCTATCCGAATGGCGTGCTGACGCAGCACTTCAAGCGGGTGCGCAGCGCTCCCTCCTGCGGCTGATCAGCTCGCTGTGCCCTGCTGGGCCAGCGCACTGCGGTAGCGGCGGCTGCAAGGCACGGTGCTGCCATCCTTCATCAACAGGCGGGCATCGCCGCTGTCCAGCGGCTCGATCTCGGCCACCGCATCCAGGTTGACGGCATAGCTGCGGTGCACGCGCACGAAGCGCGCCGGGTCCAGCTGTGTGAGGAAATCCGCCAGGGTGGAGCGCACCAGGTAGTCGTGCCCGTTCACATGCAGGCCCACGTAGTTGGCCTCGGCCTGCAGCCAGGCGATGTCGGTGGCGGCGATCAGGAATTCGCGGCGCAGCTTGCGCACCAGGAAGCGTTCGGGGCGCTGCACGGGCAGGGACTGGGCCAGTTCAGGCGCCGCCGGTCCGGTGGCGGGTGATGGTTCGGGAATGGCGGGGGATTCGGGCGTGTCCAGCACCCGGGCCTCGCCCTGCAGCCGTAGCAGCAAAAAGCGGTAGCCTACCAGGCTGCTGACGATGAGTGCATAGGTGCGTACGTCCTTGAGGTACTCGTAGCCCCACTGGGCCCACCAGGGGCCGTTCAGCCGGTACTCGGCGCCCATGGTGGAATAGGCCAGGTGCCGCAGGGCCATCATCCCTGCCAGGTGGATGCTGCAGTAGGCCACGCTGCCCACCAGGTGCCAGGGCAGGTGGCGGCGCAGCATGTCCCAGTGCAGCGGAAAGCGCCGCTCGAAGGCCACGATGGCAGGGATCAGCAGCCCGACCACGAGCACACTGGACAGTTCCCACAGTGCCGGCTCCCAGGCGGCCACGGGCCGGCCGGCAGAACGCAGGTCGATCAGCGTCACCACGCTGTTGAAGGCCGCCTGCACCAGCAGGAGGACGGCCCAGAACGCCACTTCTGCACGGCGGCGCAAGGGACGATAGCGTTCGGGCCAGGGCAGGGCAGGTCGGGACATGCCGCCAGTGTAGGCAAGGCGCACGGAGTTCTGCGAAATCGACGCCCCAGACCATCCCAGCAGGCCACCGCTCGTCCCAAAAAGGGCGGCTGCCGTCCCGCGCCCGTGCGCTGTGCGCCCCAAGGTCCCGAGCATGCACCCATGACCGATCCATCCCACCCTACCGCCCGCCGCCACGACATCGACACCCTGCGTGCCCTGGCCTTCGCCCTGGTCATCGTCTACCACGTCGCCATGTACTACGTGGCCGACTGGCATTGGCACATCAAGAGCCCGCACGCCGCAGAGTGGCTGCAGATGCCCATGCGGGCACTGAATCTCTGGCGCATGGACCTGGTGTTCCTGGTCTCCGGCCTGGCGCTCGGCCTGGTGCGCCGGGGGCAGACGCTGGCGGGGCTGGTCCGGCTGCGCAGTGGGCGCCTGCTGCTGCCCCTGGCCTTTGGCATGGCGGTGGTCGTGCCCTACCAGCCCTACGCGCAGGGCGTGGCCAACGGGCTGGTCACTCCCGGCTTCGGCGCCTTCCTGCTGCGCTACTACGGCGGGGGCCCCTGGCCGGCCGGCGCCTTCGATGGCTGGGAGGCCCGCGTGACCTGGAACCACCTGTGGTACCTGGCCTACCTGTGGGCCTACACCGTGGTGCTGGCCGTGCTGCTGCCCTGGCTGGAGTCCGCACCGGGCCAGCGGCTGCGCCGGGCGTTCACCGGCCTGCGTGGCCTGGCGCTCTTTGCCTGGCCCGTGCTGCCGCTGGTGCTGTATTCGGTGCTGCTGTGGCGGCATTTTCCGCCCACCCACGACCTCATTCACGACGCCTGGCTGCATGCGGTGTACTTCACGCTCTTCCTGTATGGCTACTGGATCGGTCTTGACGCCGGCCTGTGGGCCGAGCTGGTGCGCCTGCGCTGGCGCGCCCTGGTCGCGGCACTGGCACTGCTGGTGCTGTTCACGGCGCTGCGCGGTGTGGCCGTGCAGCAGGGCGGCTGGCTGGCGCGCACTGCCATGCGCGTGCTGGCCGACCTGTACCTGTGGAGCACGCTGCTGGCCATCCTGGGCTGGGCCCACCACCGGCTCAACCGGCCATGGCCCTGGCTGCGCTGGGCGCAGGAGGCGGTCTACCCCTGGTATCTGCTGCACCAGACCGCCATCATCGTGCTGGCGGTGGCACTGGCACGCTGGCAGCTCGGCCCGGTGCTGGAGCCGCTGGCCCTGCTGGCCGGCACGGTGCTGGTGTGCTGGGCCCTGACGGCGGTGGTGCGACGGGTGCGGTGGCTGCGGCCGCTGTTCGGGTTGCCGCGAGGAGCCAAGGGCGTGCGACCACGGGCGGCAGGGCCTTCGCTGGGTTCGCCGCAGATGCCGTGATGGCGCGATACTGGCCGCCTGGCCACTCCGAAATCCATGGAATCCACCCCACCGAACGTTGCCGGACTCTCAGCGCTGCGGCCCGCTACCGGGACCGATGCCCCGATGCTGGCAGCCCTGTGGCGCCGGGCCTGGGCCTCGGCCAATCCGTTGGTGGCCGAGGTGGCGCCCCTGGCGCATTGGCTGGAGCGAGTCCATGCCGAGTTCGGCCCGCCCTGCCTCACGCTGGTGGGGGTGCACGACGGAACCGCCGTGGCGTTCATGGTGCTGGACGTGGAGGCGGCCCATCTGCACCAGCTGTTCGTCGACCCCGGCGCGCAAGGGACCGGCATCGGCGCTGCCCTGGTGGCCCATGTGTGTGCGCTCTGCCCGCAGGGCTGGTCGCTGCATGTGGCCAGCAGCAACCTGCGGGCGCGCCGCTTCTATGCGCGCTGCGGCCTGCAGGAGCACGGGCACGACCGCCACCCGATCACAGGGCGTGAGCGCGTGCTGTGCCGCTGGCAGGCGTAGGACCTGGGCTTCAGGCCAGCGCTGCCTCGATGTCGCCGGCCAGCTTCTTGGGCGCATCCTGCGGCGCATAGCGGCGGATCACCTTGCCGTCCTTGCCCACCAGGAACTTGGTGAAATTCCACTTGATGGCCTTGCTGCCCAGAAGGCCCGGGGCCTCTGCGCTGAGCCATTGGTAGAGCGGCGAGGCGTTGGCACCGTTGACGTCGATCTTGGCCATCATCGGAAAGCTCACGCCGTAGTTGAGCTGGCAGAAACTCGCGATCTCGTCGTTGCTGCCCGGGTCCTGGCTGCCGAACTGGTTGCAGGGAAAGCCCAGCACCACCAGCCCCTTGTCGCCGTACGCCTTGTGCAACTCTTCGAGCCCGCCGAACTGCGGTGTGAACCCGCAGGCGCTGGCCGTGTTGACGATGAGCATCACCTTTCCCTGGTACTGCGAGAGCGGCACGCTCTGGCCATTCATCTGCTGGGCTTCGAAATCGTAGATGCTGTCGGGCATGGGGGCTCCTCGGTGGCTGAAGGGCCCATGGTAGCCGCTGTACGATGTATTTGCCCGCACCGGTATCGCTGCGGCCTGTGCAAGGCGCGCGGCCCAAGCCAGTGACCGCCGCGCAAGGGCCGCCCCGCCGCGCTGGCGGTGTCCCCCTTCCCGAATTGCGCAGCAATTCGAGAGAAGGGGGAAGGCGCGTCAGCGCCTCAGGGGGATGCCTTAGTGATGTGCGTCCTGGCGCGCGATATGCAGCAGGTGCTCCACCTCTTCGCGGTGGTTCACGCAGTTGCGCTGGTGCCAGCGGCGGATGATCCACATGATGGCTGCCACCACCAGGCCGAAGATGGTGATCGCGCCGAACACCGACAGGCCGAACTTGAGCGACAGGCTGTAGAAGGCGCCCAGCGCCAGGATGCAGGCTTGCTCGTTGAAGTTCTGCACGGCGATGGAGCGGCCGGCGCCCATGAGGTTGTGGCCGCGGTGCTGCAGCAGCGCATTCATGGGCACGACCAGGTAGCCGCCCAGGCCGCCCAGCAGGATCAAAAAGGGAATGGCCAGCCAGATGTTCTTGATGAAGACCATCAATATCAGCAGCAGGCCCATGGCGATACCGAGCGGGATGACCCGGGTGGCCATATCCAGCCGCATGCGCATGGAGGCCACCACGGCGCCCACGGCGGTACCGATGGCCACCACGCCGGTAAGGGCCGAGGCCTGCGTGGTGTTGTAGCCCAGGGCCACGCCGGCCCAGGCCAGCACGATGAACTTGAGATTCCCGCCCGCCCCCCAGAACAGGGTGGTGGTGGCCAGCGAGATCTGGCCCAGCTTGTCGCGCCACAGGCGGTTGTTGCAGGCCCAGAAGTCGGGCAGCAGCGCCATGGTATTGGCCAGGATGCTGCGCGAAGCATCGGAACGCATGGGGCGCATCTCCACGCCGGTGTGCGGGATGCGCGTGTTGAACCAGGCCGCCAGCATGTAGATCAGGATCAGGCCGGCAATGGCCGCCTCGGCAGGTGTGTCCACCCCCGTCTCGATCATCGGGAAGTCGAAGCTCAGCATCATGCCCGAGACGTTGTGCCCCACGAGCTGGCCGCCCAGCAGCACCCCGAGGATGATGGAGGCGATGGTGAGCCCTTCAATCCAGCCATTGGCCTTGACCAGTTGGGAGGCGGGCAGCAGCTCGGTCAGGATGCCGTACTTGGCGGGCGAGTAAGCCGCAGCGCCGAGCCCCACCACCGCATAGGCGATCAGCGGGTGCGAGCCGAACAGCATCATCAAGCAGCCCACCACCTTGATGGCATTGCTCACGAACATCACCTTGCCCTTGGGCAGGGCGTCGGCGAACGCGCCCACGAAAGGCGCCAGCACCACGTAGAACAGCGCGAACATGGGCACCAGCGCGGCGCGCTGCCACTCGGGAGCACCTTCTGAACGGAGGAGTTCGACAGCGGCCACGAACAGTGCATTGTCGGCCAGCGAGCTGAAAAACTGCGCCGACATGATGGTGTAAAAACCGCGCTTCATCGAATGGCTGGTGCTGCATCAGTTGGACTGATGCCCTGTTAAATATGGGGGGCCTTGCTGCTGACAGATGGTTATATCACGGGGATAAACGGTGCCGGTGCCAGAATCCAGGACATCCCACCCGGTCAAACCCCATGCCACGCCCGATACAAGCCACCATCCACACCGCCGCCCTGCACCACAACCTGGAACGCGTGCGCCGCAGCACCCCCGACGCCAAGGTCTGGGCCGTGGTCAAGTCCAATGCCTACGGCCATGGCATCGAGCGTGCCTATGAGGGCTTGCGCGGGGCCGACGGCTTTGCCCTGCTGGACCTGGCCGAGGCCGAGCGCGTGCGCCAATTGGGCTGGCGCGGCCCTATCCTGCTGCTCGAAGGCGTGTTTGAGCTGCGCGACCTGGAGCTGTGCTCGCGCCTTAACCTGTGGCATGCCGTGCACTGCGACGAGCAGATCGATATGCTGGCCACCCACAAGACGCAGGTGCCGCACCGCGTGTTCCTGAAGATGAACTCGGGCATGAACCGCCTGGGCTTCACGCCCCAACGCTACCGCGCTGCCTGGGCCCGGCTCAACGCGCTGCCGCAGGTGGACGAGATCTCGTTCATGACCCATTTCAGCGATGCCGACGGTCCGCGCGGCATTGCCCACCAGATGGCCGCGTTCAACACCGCCGCCGCCGACCTGCCGGGTGAGCGCACACTCTCCAACAGCGCTGCCACCCTGCGCCACAGCGCTGACGCGGCTGTGCGCGCCGACTGGGTGCGCGCCGGCATCGTGCTGTACGGCAACGCGCCCGATCACCCGGAGAACTCGGCCGGCCACTGGGGGCTGGAGCCCACGATGACGCTGTCCACCAAGCTGCTGGCCGTGCAGCAATTGCAGGCGGGCGATACCGTGGGCTATGGTTCGAGCTTCACCGCCGAGGGGCCGCTCACCATCGGTGTGGCTGCCTGCGGCTACGGCGACGGCTACCCGCGCCACTGCCCCACCGGCACGCCGGTGCTGGTCAATGGCGTGCGCACGCGCATCGTGGGCCGGGTGAGCATGGACATGGTCACCGTGGACCTGACGCCGCTGCTGCAGTCGGGCATGGCGCTGGGCACGGATGTCGGTTTTGGCAGCGAGGTCACGCTCTGGGGCCGGGCCGGCAACGGCGCCGTGCTGACCATCGATGAAGTGGCCCAGCCGGCGGGTACCGTGTCCTGGGAGCTCATGTGCGCGCTGGCGCAGCGCGTGCCCGTCGCCGTGGAATGAGGATTTCTTCACGGTGTGCCCCGCGGGCAATTCCGTGAAACACGGCTGGATCGGGTACGCTGCGCGCCTGACCATCCGCTCTGACAGGAGTGCCGCCCATGGCCGACAACAAGCGCAGCAGTTCCCGTAAAAAGACCTCGAACTGGCGCTCCGTGCGCATGCAGCCCCAGCACCAGCTGGCGGACAGCCTGCAGCAGCGCTACAGCCTGCGCCTGCACGGCTTTCTGATCGGCGGCTTCACGCTGCTCATCATGTGGTGCACATCGCACGTGCAGATGCTGCTGGGCATGGAGACGCTGGCGCTGCGTTACCTGGTCACCCTCTCGGTCGGCTATGTGGGCTACCTGCTGGTGCTGCGCATGTGGGCCGCCCGTTTGATAGATGAGGACGGCGATTCTGGCAGCGGCGCGGGCGATGCGGCCGAGGCCGCGACGGATGTGGCGGACATGGCGATCGATGCCGTGACCTGGCGCGGTGGTGGCGGGCCGCGCATGCCCATGCCCCGATCCGGTGGGAGCAGCGTGCACACCGGCAGTGGCTCAGGCGACTTCGGCTCGGGGCTCTCGGACGCGGGCTCCGGCCTGGGCGACCTGGCCAGCGGTGCGGCCGATGCGGTGTCGGGCGCTGACGAAGGCGCGGTGGTGGTCATCCCCATCGTCGCCATCTTCCTGATCGGGGCCGCCATCGTCTTCGGCGCGGGCGCCCTGGCCATGCTGTTCTTCGGCTGGGACGTACTGCTCACCGTGGCGGTGGAGCTGGCCTTTTCCGTGGTGACGGCACGCGCCGCCATGGGCGTGGAACGCGAGGGCTGGCTCAGCGCCGCCGTGCGACTGACCTGGAAGCCCATGCTTGGCGCCGTGGTGTGCGCCGTGGCGCTGGGCGCCACCATCGACCATTTCCTGCCCCATGTGAATTCGCTGCCCGAGGCGGTGCGGGCCATACAGTCCGGCATGAAGGCACGCTGAACTCTGCGCTGGTCGGGCGCATGCTCAACCACACCAGTACAGGTTCGGGCCGTCTACCTTGCATCATTCCGGCCACCCCAAAAAAAAGCGGGAGGCGCCTTGGGCGCCCCCCGCTTTGAGCGGCTGGACTGGGTCCTTGCTGGTGTGCTCAGCGTGCCGTCACAGCAAAGCCCTGTACCAGGCCACCGGTGTAGCGTACGAATAGCTTGCTGCCTTCAAACCACCAGTTGCTGTCGGCAGGCCCCGTGCCCGCAGGCAGCAGAGCCAGGTCGGGCACCAGCTGAAAGCGCTGGCCGGCCACGATCAGCTCGGTCTGCAGGTCGAGGCCGGTGCGCAGGACGGTGGCCGTTCCCAGGAGCGATTGCAGCAGGCTGGTGAGGCCCTCGTAGTCGGCCACGTCGCCCTGCAGCGCCTGGCTCACGCCATTCGCATCCGTGAAGACCAGGCCGGTCGTGCTGCTGAAGACAAAGCCTGGGGCATTGCCCGTGCGGCCCATCGGCAACCATTGCGCGCGCAGGTGGAAGACGGTGCTGCCCAGGGAGACGCGCAGGGCCCCATTGGGCTGCAGTACCGTCGTGGCGCCCAGGGCCGTGAGGGCCTGGCCCATGGAGGGCAGGGACTGCAGGGCCGGTCCGAAGCGGGTCACCAGGCCTGCCGTGGCCACCTCGATGCTGCCATCGTCCGCCACGGTCGCGCCATCGGCGCGGCCGGGCACCACACGCACTTCCAGCGGCACCACGGGGAAGCTCACGCCGCCCAGGGTCCAGGTGACGCTGCCATCCGCAGCCTGCGCCGCGCTGGTGATGCCAACGGTGCGCAGGCCGTTGTTGACCAGGGTTTCCAACGGCGTGCTGCCGCCCGTGCGGGTGGGCACGCCCGCCAGGCGCACGAAGCCCACGTTGGCGTTGATGCCGGTTGGCAAGTCTGTGCGCTGCACGGGGTCGCCCAGGCCGTTGCCGGCCACGGTACCCAGGCGCACGCTCTGCACCTTGCCCGCGCCATCGAGCCGTGCCACTTCGCCGCTGTACACCGTCAGGGCGGCAGCCCCATTGGCAGCCGGTGGCAGTGCCACCCGGCCTGTGCGCACGAACACACTCCACGACTGCGGCGTGCCAGCGGCAGCGCGCGGGGTGGTGATGAGCGTGACCGACACTGCGCCATCGCCCAGCGCGGTCAGCGGCAGGTTGCCCGTGGTGGTGGACAGCAGGGCCACCACCGTGCCCTGGCTCACCGTACCGCTGAGCGTGACTTGGGAGTCACCCGAGGTCGACGGGTTGAGCACCAGCGCCACCTGGGGCTGGCCATTGGCGCCGATCAGCGTGACCACGCTGAGCACCGTGGCCGTGTTGGGCTGGGGCTGGATGCTGAAGGTCTGGCCACCGATCACCAGGGTCACCGGCGCCGGGGTACCGCCACTGCCTGCGGGGGGCAGGGTGATGGTGGAGCCACCCGATTGGGGGTTGAGCGTGATCGTGCTGCCTGGGGATGCCGTGACCTGCACATTGCCGCCGACGATGACCGGCGCGCCTGGCGTCACTGCCACGCTGCCTTGCGTCACCACCGTGGGTGGAGTCGAGCCACCACCACTGGGCACCTGGGCCGTGTAGGTCAGCACGGGGCTGCTGGCGCTCTCGTTGCCTGCAGCGTCCGTGGCCTTGAGCGTGAAGTTGTGCACCACGAAAGTCAGGCCGGACACGGTGACCGAGAAGTTGCCGCCCGTCGCCGTGCCGCTGCCCAGCAGGGTCGCGCCTTCGTACACATCCACCCGGCTGCCGGCTTCTGCCGTGCCGCTGATGACCACCGAGCTGCCTTCGGCCGATGCGTTATTGGCTGGTGTGGTCACTGCCGGGGCTGCCGGAGCGCTGGTGTCGTACTTGACCCCCGTGATCGATGCGGTGACTGCGGGGTTGCTGGCCGCATCGGTCGCGTCGAATGCGAAGGTGTAGATCGCACCATCGACCAGACCCAGGGGAGCCGTGCAGCCATTGGCGTCGGCGGTCAGCGCCACACCATGGGCGCCCGCATTGAGGGCGGTGCCCTGCAGGTTGCAGGTGTGGGGGGAGGCGCCGTCGGCCGTGCCGCCCGTCTGGGTGGCGGTGATGAGCGCGCTGGCCACAGCCTTGCTGAGCGTGAAGCCCAGCGTGGAATTGGCCTTGATGGCTGCGTTGTTCGCCGGGGTCGTCGCACTGAACGCCGGGGCGTTGGTATCGCGCGTCAGGGGCAGCACCAGTTCCGCGCTCACATTGCCTGCAGCATCGCGCAGCGTGATCCGGAAGGTGGCTTGCTGGCCATTGGCAATGCCGCTGGTGTCGATGCTGATGCTGGCGGTACCGCCCGCGATGACCTGGCCGGTGTTGCTATTGCCGAGCCAGACCTGCAGCCCATTCTCGGCGCTCTGGATGGTCAGCGCGGTGGAGTTGCCGATGGCGTAGGTGGGCGTCGTGGCCAAGGTGGGAGCCACCGGCACGCTGGAGTCCACCAACACGCTGGCAGTGGCAGCGGGCGCGATGGCAGAGACGTTGCCGGCATTGTCCTTGACGAAGCCGTACAGCGTCTTGTTGCCATCCGATGCAAACGGATAGCTTGTGGGCACCGTACCCCAGGCGCAGCTGGCCGACACGTTGCTCTCCTGCAGGCAGTAGCCTGCAGCGGCAATGCCGGATCCTGCATCGCTGCCGCTGAACGCACCGGCTGCCACGGTGATCGTGCGGCTGGTGGAGGTGGCGGCCAGGGTCAGGGTGGCCGTGGGGAGCGTGGTGTCATAGGTGACCCCAGTGACCTGGGTGGCCGCCGATGCGTTGCCCGCCTTGTCCGTGCCGCTGAAGGCGATGCTGTAGATGGCGTTGCTGACCAGGTTCAGCGCCGTGGCGCAGCCGTTGGCATTGGCGGCATAGGCGATCTGGTGGGTGCCCGAAACCAGCGCAGTGCCTTGAAGTGTGCAGGTATGCGGTGTCGGGTCGGCGGCGCCGCCAGTGCGCGTGAACACGATGGTGGCGCCGGCCACCACGTCTTCGCTCAGCGTGTAGCCGATCGTGCTGCTGGCACCCAGGAAGCCACTATCGGCCGGCAGGATGTTGGAGAACACCGGCGGCGTTCCGTCGCGCGTGATCGTGAGCGTGCCGGTGACCAAGGTGGCCCCACCGCCCGCGGTCTTGGTTTCGACCAGGAAATTCTTGTTTCCATCCGGGGCCGGAGTATCGAGCGTGACGGTCAGCTTGCCGCTGGCATTGATGGTGCCCTTGTTGGCACTGTCCACCCACACCTCGGCATTTTGCGGGCCGCTCACCGTGACCTGCTTGGTGTCCTGGTTCGTAGAGCTATTGATGACCTGGGCCACGCCTGCAGAAGTGCCGGCCAGGTAGTTGCTGTCGCCGGGATACTGGGCCGTGATGGTGTGCACACCCACGACCAGGGTAGCCGGGCTGCAGCTCGCAGTGCCATTGGTCAAGGCGATATTGGAGCAACCGGCAATGGCATCCACGCCGGACAGCAGGCTCACCGTGCCCGTGGGGGTGGTGCCGCCGGTCAGTGTCACCGACAGGGTGGCAGCGCTGCCCACGGTGACCGGTGTGGTAGGTTGGACCGTGATGGTCGGAGGGCTCTCTGGATAGGCTTGTCCTTGCGACACGCTGCCCGTGGTGGTCAAGGTGGCGCTGCTGCCCGTGGCATTCATCACGGCCACACCCAGAGGAACGACAGAGCCCCCTGTGCTGCTACCGGTGTTGGCACCGAACTTGGAATTGAGCAGGTCGATAGTGGTTACCGCCGTGCGGTTGACCCACACCGCGCCGCCGCGGTCGGCCGTGTTGCTGTTGAAGAGGGATCCGTCCACCGTCATCGTGCCGATGTTGCGGATGGCTCCGCCTTCACCGGCTGCCGTGTTGCCGGTGAAGGTACAGGCGTTGATGGTCAGCGCGCCGCGGTTTTCGATGGCACCGCCGCTGGACTGGGCGTCGTTGTTGCGGAAGGCGCAGTTGCTCAGGTTGGCGGTGGAGCCTGTGGGGATGAACAGCCCGCCCGCATTGCTCATGGTGCTGCTGGCCAGCGCCTTGCCGCTTTGTACGGTGAGCCCGGTCAGGGCCAGTGTCACGCTGCTGCCGATAGGAATGTCCAGCACGCGAACTTGGCCGCCACCTGAAATGCTCGTGGAGGCCGCGCCGTTGCCCGTGATGGTGAGGTTGCGCTGAATGACCAGAGGGCCATTGCCCGCGGTCAGTACGATTGTCTGGGCCGCTGCATTGAAGCGAATTTCGTTGCCGCTGGCATCCCCCCGAGTGCACTCCGCTGCTCCCTGGTTGGCCGCGTTGGCGTTGGAAAGGGCCCTGCGCAGGGTGCATCCCGTGTTGCCATCCCCCAGCGTATCCACCGTGATGGTGGCAGCCATGGCATGGCCGCTGGCCCCCAGGGCCAGAACCAGCATGCCCAGCCCAGACCACCAGGTCGGCTTCAGGGTTTGGATCCATCGTTGCATGAAATCAACTCCTCGGTCGGCCCGTGGGCCTTGCAGCGCCAGGGCGCCTTGTGGGTTCTTGTGTGGATCAGTTGCGGGACGGAAAAATGCCCTGCAGCGCGATCGCGAAGTTCACCACCAGAAACGGTGGGCGGTTTTCGTGGGGTGAAGAACCTCCCCCGCTGGAGACCAGGGTGGCCTGGGTTCCATTGCTGCTGGTGGAATACGGTGAATCCACCGTCGAGGCGGCGAGTGCATTGCCGCCTGGCGAGGCTTGGTCGCCTGAGGCGCTGGATGCCATTAGGGTATGGTTGTGGGGTGCCAATTCCAACAGGGTCAGCTCGTGGGTTTCGGCACCGCCCACCTGCCCCCACACATAGTTGCTACCTGCTCCCGTGCCCATGCCGATGGTGCGCCGTCCGCGCAAGTCCGGAAGTGCAAATGTAGTCTGCCCATTGCCTCCATAGGTGGTGCCGAGCAAGGAGAACAAAGCCGAGTTTTGCGCAATGGACAAAATTTGCCCATTGCACAGAGCCCAGCCACGTGGCGCAAAGTTGAAGCCGCACATGCGGATTTCGCCGATAAAGGGATCTGACATGGATATTTTTCCGAGGGTTTTGCCGGGGGCGACGGTTTTAGTTGCGAGACGGGAAAATACCTTCCGTCGCAATACAAAGGCCCACCGCCATGTAAGGGGGCATGTTGTTGTGAGGCTGGCCGCCACCGGCAGTATTCACTGCAAAAGAAGACATCGCTGTATCCGGTGCGGTGGCGGCGTACAGATCGCTACGTATGCTCGATTGTGCGAGGGCGTTCCCAGCCGGCGCGTCGCTGGTGCCGACAGCAGCCACGGCAGATACCAGGTGGGTGTGTGGCGGTATGTGTGCTGCCGTCAGGGTAACAGTCGTTGCGCCCAGTTGCTCGCCCAGGACGTACGGGCTTAAACCTGGCCCCTGGCCTTGTTGGATCGGGGTGCGCCCTGCGAAGTTGGGCAATGCGAACGTGGTCTGTCCGTTGCCCCCGTAGGTGGTTCCCAGTATGGAAAAGAGGGCTGTATTTTGGGCAATGCTCAAAATCTGGCCTTGGCAGGCCATCCAGCCCCGAGGCGCGAAGCTGAAAGCGAAATGGCGGATTTCTCCGATAAATGGTTCGGACATAGATACCTCAAACTCAATTGCGCGACGGGAAGATGCCTTCCAGCGCGATGATGAAGTTCAGTGCCAACACAGGCGCGCGATTCTCATGCGGCTGTGCGCCGGCACCGGACGAAATGGTGCCGGCATGCAGAGCGGCGCTTGCCGCAGCGTTGGAGTAACGGAAATCGCGCGCTGGGGTGGTTGCGGGCAAGCCTCCCGACGGCGAAGCCTGGGTCCCAGTGGACCCGGCGGCCAAGGTGTGGCTGTGGGCAGGGATCTCGGTGGCGATCAAGGACACGCTTTCTGCACCTCCGAACTGACCCTGGTCATAGTTCCCGCCCCCGGTGAGTTGGCCCGCGTGAACTGGTGCGCGGCCGCGTAGGTCGGGTAGGGCGAAGGTTGTTTGTCCGTTACCTCCATAAGTGGTGCCCAGCAGGGAGAAAAGAGCGGTATTTTGCGCAATAGACATGATTTGGCCTTGGCAAAATGCCCAGCCCCGGGGGGGGAAGTTACCGGCAAACATGGTGATTTCGCCAATGAATGGTTCGGACATCGTCAATCGCTTTCTAGGAAATTCTGGAAGATGCTCACGCTGCCAGATAAGTGCCTGTGACCCGGCTGAGCAGCACGTCACACAATCCTTGGCAGGATGCGGCCGACACGGAGGGCAGGGTTACCGCTGCGCGGGCCTGTTTCAGGTGCAGGGCGTGCAGGTAGGCTGCCGTCACTGTTTCTCCAGAGATCGCATCCAGGCGCACTTCTCCGCGCGGTGTCTGCAGCACGGCCGCTGCCATGGCCTGGGCCAGCGGCAGTCCAAGAGGGGCCGACCGGGCTGCTGCGTGCAGGCGTTGGGCAAGTTCGTACCCCAGCAAATGGAATGTTGTGGGCTGCTGCACGCGCTGAAAGGCTGTCACACCGCTGGTGCCCTCCGCCTGAGGTTGCCAGGAGCGTGCTGCCCAGATCTCCAATCCCCACGCCGGTTGGTGGGCAGCCGCCATGGTTTCCGCGAGCATGCCGCTGGCCACAAGGGGTACTTGGCTGGCAATGTCCGACTGTGTCCAGAATTGCTTGAACGCATCGGCCCGGTGACCGGAGTCCAGCGCGAACACGAAGTCGGGTCGTGTCTGGCGCACCAGCAGCGCCAGTTCATCCAACAGGCTGGTCCCGTCGACTGAGCGTGTGAACACCGTGTTCTGCACCCGCCCACCGGCAGACGCAAAACCGCGCTCGAAGGCGGGAAGGTGGTCAAATCCGCAGTCTGCCGGGCCCACGGCCACAATGGCGCGCGGGCCGAGCGCCTTGGCGGCCCAGCGGCCTGCGGCCCAGGCTGCCTGCCAGTGGCCCAGGCTGTTGTGCACCACCCAGGGCGAGCGCGCCTGGGGACTGAGCGCGTTGGCGCCGGTATCACCCACGAGCAGGGGCACCTGGTAGCGTTCCAGCAGGGGCTCCCAGGGGGCGGCCTGCTTGCCGGTATGGACGAAACCGGCCAGCACATCCACCTGCCCGGTCGCCAGCAACTCCTCTGCGGCATGTTGCGCCTGGCTGGAGTAGTTTCCGTAGGTGACGGGCGAGAAGCGCAGTTGCGGGCCACCGGTCTGCTGCTGCGCAAAGGCCTGTGCGCCGGCCATCAACTGTGCGCCGAGCAGAGGGTAAGCCCGCCCTTCGGGCAGCAGCATGCCTACCCGCAGCGTACGGCCCGTGCTCATGGTGGTGGTTGTGGCCAGGGGTGAGGAGGGAGCAGCACCGACAAGGCCGGGAGCGCCCAGTGCGGCGGCAACTGCCATCGCTCCGGTGCCGGCCACAAACCGCCGGCGGCTTTCCGATTCCAGGGCCTGCGGGGCCAAAGGCGCGGTGTCTTCGAATTCCATGGTTTGTTGTTCCTGGTTCAATCAGTCCACTATCTGTTTGTCGGTACCACGGCTGCCAGGCTTCCTAGGGGAAGCCCGCCGTGGCTTGCTGTGCGGCCACTCCATCTGCCGCACCATGCCGTCATCGGTCACGCTCTCAAAGCCGCAGCGCTCGTACAGGCGCACCACGGGGCTGGCGCTGGCGGCCTGCAGCCGCAGACCCACGCCAGCGGACACGGCGTCCTGCTGGAGCCGGGCAATCAGTTCGGATCCTATGCCCTTGCCCCGTGCGGCGGGAAGGAGCTCGATGTTCACCAGCACCCAGCGTTCCGCACTGCGGCACACCGCGAGCATTCCCGCAGGGTTTCCTTCCCACAGCACCAGGGTCGTTTCCACGGGGGGCAGGTACTGCCCGTACCCCGCCGTGCGAAACCGGTGCTGCATTTCGCAGAAAGCATCGATCTGGGCGTCCGGCCAACCGATGGCCTGGAGCTCCGGCTCGCGCACCGAGCGGTACACGGCGCACAGGAACGCGGCATCCTGCTCCGTCGCAGGACGCAACGCGAGGGCCTGCTGCTGCTTCGCCGTTGACGCTCCCACTTGCCACACCTTTCTTGCCGCCCACCCGGGCAGGCGCTGCCTGGCGGCGCAGGGCCGCGGAAACTCGAAGTTACACGCAAATTTTAACGATTGCACGTAAAGTTTTACGGACTGGTGCAATTGTGGCCCCGAAGCGGCAGCTCCGCCACAGGCAAATTCTGCATGGGGCCGGCGCCAGGTGGGCGTGGTGCCTGTGTCAGCCCCGCTGGCCGCACGCCGGCAAGGCGTCCAGCTCGCCACGCAGCTGTCCCAGCAGCGCGAGCAACTGCGCTTGGGTGCCTGCATCGCAGCCTTCCAGCAACCGGGCCGACAGCGTCTGGCGCAGGCCGCGCACCGTGTCCTGCAGGGCCTGGCCTTCCGCGCTCAGGGCCAGGATGCGGCTGCGGCCGTCCTCGGGGTTGGGGTGGCTGGTGATCCAGCCGCGCTCGGCCAGCTGGGCCACCATGCGCGCCACCTGGGCCTTGTCGGCGCCGCTGTGGCGCACCAGGTCTTTCTGGGTGGCCCCGGGGTGGCGACCGATGAAGCCCAGGGCGCGTACCTCGTTCATCGTCAGACCGGGGTGGATGGCCGCCATGGCCCGCACCATGTGCGCGCGGTAAACGTGCATCAGGTCGTGCATCGCTTCAAAGACATCGGAAGGGGGGCGGTTGCGGTGCATGACAAAGCCAACCGGTTGACAAAGTCAACTTGTTGGCGGATGATCTGGTTGATTAAGTCAACATTTTAAATCATGAGCACTGAAGCCTCCAACCCCCTTGCCTTTGCCGATCCTCTGGCCATCACCCGCGTGCGCCACACCCTCAAGGCCCGCCATGCACAGGTGCTGCGCCGCACCGAGGTCAGCCCCGGCTTCGTGCGGCTCACGCTGGGCGGGCCGGATCTCGCCGACTTCGTGAGCGCGGGCTTTGACGACCATATCAAGCTCATCCTGCCGCACCCGGGGCAGGAGCGCGCCTCGCTGCCGACGGTGCACGATGGCCGCCCGGTGATGTCCGAGCCGCGCCCGGTGCTGCGCGACTACACCCCCGCGCACTACGACACCGCCAAGGGCGAGTTGGACATCGAAGTGGCCCTGCACGACGCCGGCCCCGCGTCGGACTGGGCTGCCGCCGCGGCCGTGGGCCACTGGGTGGGCGTGGCCGGCCCGCGCGGCAGCATGGTGGTGCCCACGGCCTTTGCCTGGCACTGGCTGCTGGGCGACGAGACCGCTGTGCCCGCCATCGTGCGCCGCCTGGCCGAGCTGCCGGCCGAAGCCTCCGCGACGGTGCGCATCCAGGTGCGCAACTCCGCCGACCAGCGGCCCCTGACCAGCGCCGCGAAGCTGGATCTGCAGTGGGTGGCTTCGTTGCCCGAGGCGGCCCAGGCGCTGGTGATCCCCGAAGGCGATGGCTATGTCTGGGCGGCCGGTGAGCACGCCGACATGGCAGCCCTGCGCAAGGTGGTGCTGGCCAAGCCGGGCGTGAACCCCAAGCGCATGCGCATCGCCGCCTACTGGAAGAAAGGCGTGGCCGACCACCACGAGGATCTTCCTGCCTGATCCCTCAGCCTAAGGCAGCAAGGCGGTGGCCGCAGCCTGCTGCACAGCCTCGGTCATGCGCTGCAGTGCCTGTACGTTCAGGCGCCAGAACTGCCAGTGCAGTGCCACGTCCACTGGCTTGCCGGGTACCAGTTCGACCAGGTGGCCGGCGTCGATGGCCTCGCGTGCCAGTTGCTCGGGGCTCATGCCCCATCCCAGCCCGGCCAGGGTGGCTGCTACGAAGCCTTGGGACGAGGGCAGCCAGTGCACTGGTGGTGCCAGCGCGCGCCGGGCGATGCGGCGCATGAAGCGCTCCTGCAGGGCGTCCTTGCGGTTGAAGACCAGCACGGGTGCCTGGGCCAGCGCTGCAGCTGTCACGCCCTGGGCAAAATGGCGCTCCATGAACGCGGGGCTGGCCAGCGCCCGGTAACGCATGGTGCCCAGGCGCACCACCTGGCAGCCCTGCACAGGTTGCGGCTCGGCGGTCACGGCGGCCATCACACGGCCCTGGCGCAGCAGCTCGGAAGAATGGTCCTGGTCCTCGACATGGATGTCGAAGGTGATGGGCGGTGCCATCCCTTCGCCCGGCTCTGCGGCAAGGGCCATGGCGTCCACGAACCAGGAGGCCAGCGAATCGGCATTCACCCCCAGCGCCAGCCGCACCGGCGCCAGGCCGGCGCTTGTGCCCGCAATGCTGCGCAAGGCGTCGGCCTCGCTCAGCGCCATCTGCTGTGCGTGGCGCAGCAGGGCCTGGCCGGCGTCGGTCGGGGTGCAGGGCGAGGCGCGGCGGACCAAGACCTGGCCCACGCGCTCTTCGAGCAGCTTGACGCGCTGGGAGACGGCCGAGCGCGTGACGTGCAAGGCCAGTGCCGCGCGCTCGAAGCTGCCTTGCTCCAGCACGGCGGCCAGCGCGGCCAGTTGGGCGGTGTCGAGGTGCATTCAGTTTTGCTTACGGGTAGCAAAAAAGTATAGCTTCTCTTTCCGTCCACGGCTGGGCACCATCGGGTCCATGAACCTTTCTTCGGCCTTTGCCAACGGCTTTTCCTCGACCGCCATCCTGATCATCGCCATTGGCGCGCAGAACGCCTTCGTGCTGCGCCAGGGCCTGCGGCGGGAGCATGTGTTGCCCGTGGTGATGGTGTGTGCGCTGTCCGACGCCATCCTGGTGCAGGCCGGCGTGTGGGGGCTGGGTTCGGCCGTGCAGTCCCACCCCGCACTGCTCGTGGCCGCGCGCTGGCTGGGGGCGGCCTTTCTGCTGGCCTATGCGGCGCGCGCCTTGTTGCGCGCCTGCAAGCCTGCCGCGATGCAGGTAGCAACCGACGGTACGGCGCCAGCCGGCTGGCAGCCCGTGGTCCTTACCGCCATGGCCTTCACCTGGCTCAACCCCCATGTGTACCTGGACACGGTGCTGCTGCTGGGGGCGATCGCCAGCCCGTATCCCCCGTCGCTGCGCATGGGTTTCGCGGCAGGCGCCAGCCTGGCAAGCCTGGTGTGGTTCGCCGCGCTGGGCTGGGGGGCACGCTGGCTGGCGCCGCTGTTCGCATCGCCCCATGCCTGGCGTGTGCTCGATGGCCTGGTGGCGGCCATGATGCTGGTACTGGGCGCAGGGTTGATCCTGCATTGAAGCCCGCGCTGGACGGGACCACAGGAGAGCGCATAAGGTTACAACAAGAAATTCGTTCGCACGGGGGGCAGCCCAGTCCATAGTGCAACGCACAAGACTTTCTGTACAGGCCTACCCTTCATGCGATTCCAATCCCTCTTGCTGGCGGCTGCGCTGGCCGGCGCGCTGCCCCTGGCCAGCCACGCCAACACCTTCCGCTGGTCGCGTTCCACCGACCTGTCTTCGTGGGACATCCACGCGCAGAACGTGGGCGTGAACAACACGCTGCATGCAGCGGTGTACGACACCCTGGTCGAATACAACAGCAAGACCTTCAAGCCCGAGCCCTCGCTGGCCACCGAGTGGAAGCGCGTGAGCCCCACGCAGCTGCGGCTGACCCTGCGCAAGGGCGTCAAGTTCAGCGATGGCAGCGACTTCACGGCCGACGACGCCAAATTCTCGCTGGAGCGTGCCAAGGCCAAGACCTCCAACTTCGCGGTCTACACCCAAGGCATCGACCGCGTGGAAAAGGTCGATTCCCACACCATCGACATCTTCTCGGAGGTGCCCAACCCCGTGCTCGTGAACCAGCTCACCGAGCTGCGCATCCTGAGCAAGGCCTGGGCCGAGAAGAACAATGCCACGGCGCCCAAGGACATCAAGACCAAGGACGAACCCTTCTCGCACCGCAACGCGTTGGGCACTGGTCCCTTCACGCTCGAGTCGTGGACGCCCGACCAGCGCCTGGTGCTCAAGGCCAACCCCACCTGGTGGGGCAAGGGCAAGTACACGGGCAACGTGACGCAGATTGTCTACACGCCGATCAAGTCCGACGCCACGCGCACAGCCGCGCTGCTCTCGGGCGAACTCGACTTCGTGCTCGACCCGGGCCTGCAGGACCTGCCGCGCGTGCGCCAGACGCCCAACCTCAAGGTCCTCGACGGGGCCGAGAACCGCACCATCTTCCTCGGCCTGGACCAGTTCCGCGAGGAGCTGCCGGGCTCCGACGTGAAGGGCAAGAACCCGCTCAAGGACGTGCGCGTGCGCAAGGCGCTCTACCAGGCCATCGACATCAGCGCCATCCAGCGCGTGGTGCTGCGCGGCCTGGCCCAACCCACGGGCGCCATCATCGCGCGCCAGGTCAACGGCTGGACGCCCAAGGCCGACGCACGCTGGCCCTATGACCCCTCTGCCGCGCAGAAGCTGCTGGCCGAGGCCGGCTACCCGCAGGGCTTCGAGGTCGACTTCGCCTGCAGCGCGGGCCGCTACATCAATGACGAGCAGCTGTGCCAGGCCATCACGGCCCAGTGGGCCAGGATCGGCGTCAAGGCCAAGCTGCGTTCGCTGCCGTTTGCAACCTACTTCCCGATGATCCAGCGCAATGAGGCCAGCATCTACCTGCTGGGCTGGGGCGTGCCGACGTTTGACGCCTTCTACTCGCTGCAGTCGCTGGTCCGCTCCAGCGGTGCCGGCGGCGACGGCAACTTCAACCTGGGGCGCTTCTCCAACCCGCAACAGGACGCGTTGATCGAACGCATCAAGAAGGAAACCGACACCGCCACGCGCAACGGCCTGATCGAAAAGGCCCTGATCGCCGACCACGAGCTGATCTCGCACATCCCGCTGTACAACCAGATCATCCCCTGGGCGGCCACGCAGAAGGTGGACATCGTGCACCGCGCGGACAACCGCGTCGATTGGCGCATTCTCAAGGTCAACTGACAGCTTTGCCTTCAACCGGCTAGCGTCGTTGGGCAGCCTTGCCGTGCTACAGCACTGTCTGCGGCTTCCCGCCTGCCTATCCGGTCGAATCCAAAGCCGTGGGCACCGGGCTCACTCGCGAAAAAGCCCTCGCAGCCGTCCTGGCAGCGAGGGCTTTTTTGTTGATCAGAGAGATCAGGCCAGCGCGCGTTGGACGGCGGGGCGCTCCAGCATGCGCGCGGTGTGCGCAGCCACCTTGGGAAACAGCGCAATGTCCACGCCATCCGACTTGAGCCACGAGGCAATGGTGAACAGGTAGGCATCGGCCACCGAATACGCCTCGCCCAGTACCCACGGGCCTTGCAGGTAGTGGCTCTCGATGACGGAGAAGGCCTCGGACATGGTCTGCGGCACCTTGCGCTGCATATCGGCGATGGAGCTGGCCTCGTCGGCCCAGCGCCCGGCGCGCCGCCCATGGGCGTGATTCACGTGCACGGTGGAGGCCAGGTAGCTGTTGAACTCCTGCATGTGCGCCAGTGCGAACGGATCTTCCAGAGGGGCGAGCTTCGCGGCCGGGAAACGCTGGGCGATGTAGAGCAGCAGCGCGGTCGTCTCGGAGAGCACGCCCTGCTCCGTCACCAGCGTGGGCACGCGGCCCTTGGGGTTGATGGCCAGGTACTCGGGGCTGCGCTGCTGTTGGTTGGCAAAGTCCAGCGTCACCAGTTCATGGCCGGCGTCGGCCTCGTGCAGGGCAATGTGCGCGGCCAGGGAGCAGGTACCGGGGGCGGAATAGAGTTTGAGCATGGTCGGATGGTGAGGTGGGAAATCAGTACAAACCGCGGGTGCGGGCCATCAGGCGCGCCAGACCGAGCAGGGCGGCGGTGTGCGGAGTCGGGGTGCCGGTGATCTGCCCCAGTTCGTGGACAGCGCCCACCAAGGCGTCGATCTCCACGGGCTTGCCGGCCTCCACGTCCTGCAGCATCGAGGTCTTGAAGGCGCCGAGCTTGCGCGTCACGGCATGGCGGTCTTCGGGCTGCTGGTCGATGGGCAAGCCCAACTGCTCGCCGATGGCCTTGGCTTCGAGCATCACGGCCGAGACGAAGCCGCGCACCAGGTCGTCGTCGAGGATGCGGTCGGTGGTGGCCCCGGTGAGTGCGCTGATCGGGTTCACGGTGAGGTTGCCCCAGAGCTTGAACCAGATGTCCTTCTGGATGTTCGTGGAGACTTCCATGTCGATGCCACCGCGCTGCAGCGCATCGGCCAGCGCCTGCAGCCGCGTGCTGGCACTGCCGTCGGGCTCGCCCACGATCAGGCGGTTGCCGAAGTGCTGCTTGACGAAGCCCGGTGCCTCCAGCGAGCAGCTGGTGTGCACCACGCTGCCCAGCACCTGGCCTGCGGGGATGGCACGGGCGATGGCACCGCCGGGGTCCACCGATTCCAGCGTGCGGCCTTGCGCCGCGCCGCTGCAGCCACCCAGGAACCACCAGGGCACGCCGTTCATCGCGGTCAGCACGACCGTCTGGGGGCCGATCAGCGGGGCCATGGCGCGCGCCACCTCGGGCAGGCCCGGCGCCTTCACGGCCACCACCACCAGGTCCTGCACGCCCAATGCGGCCGTGCTGTCGCTGGCGCGCACGGAGGCGTGCACCACACTGTCATCGGGGCGGCGCAAGCGCAGGCCGTGTTTCTCAAGGGCCGCCAGCGTGGCGCCGCGCGCCACCATGCTGACCTCGCTGCCCGCTTGCGCCAGGGCCAGCCCGATCCAGCCGCCAATGGCGCCGGCGCCGTAGATACATGCTTTCATCGTTGCATTGCTTTCCATATCGAAGGGTGTTCAGTATCCGTTGGGCATTGCGGCTGGGGCGTCCGCGCGAAAGCGCGCCAGCAACTGCCGGGCCGCACTGGCCAGCAGCATGGTATCGACCCCCACGGCCACGAACAGCGCGCCCGCTGCCAGCCACTGGCGCGCCTGTGCTTCGTTGGTGGCCAGGATGCCCGGCGCCTTGCCCGCGCGCAGGATGCGCGCAATGCCCTCGGTGATCGCGGCCTGCACGTCGGGGTGGCCGGGGTTGCCCGGGTGGCCCATCGATGCGGACAGGTCCGCCGGGCCGATGAAGACCCCATCCACGCCGGTTACGGCGGCGATGGCATCCAGGTTGTCCATGGCCTGCACCGTCTCGGCCTGCACCAGCAGGCACACCTGGGCATTGGCCTCGTGCACGTAGTTCGGGTAGGCCTGCCAACGCGAGGAGCGCGCCAGGGCGCTGCCCATGCCGCGCACGCCCTCGGGCGCATAGCGCGTGGCGCGCACCAGGTCGCGGGCCTGCTCGGCGGTGTCCACCATGGGTACCAGCAGGGTGGTGGCTCCAATGTCGAGGTATTGCTTGATCAGCGCCGTGTCGCCCACGGGCACGCGCGCAATCGCGTGGGGTGGTTGCGCGCCAGCGGGTAGCGCACTGGTTGCGCTGGCCACCGCCTGCAGCAGGTGCAGCTGCGAGCGCAGGTCGTTGGGCGCGTGCTCGCCATCGAGCAGCAGCCAGTCGTAGCCCGTGCCGGCCAGTACCTCGGTGCTGTAGGCATCGGCCAGGGCCAGCCACAGGCCGATTTGCGCGCGGCCTTGGGCCATGGCCTGCTTGAAGGGGTTGATGGGGGTTTGCATGCGTGCGTCTCTTTCTGGCTCTGGTGCAAGGCCGCCATCGTACGGGTTGTGCACACCCTGCGGCGGGCGTGCGCCAATTGCCCCGGCAATGCGCCTTGGCTGGGCTGGCCGGTATAGTCACCAGCCTGCCTTCTGTTTGTCCCCATTTCCCACGCCATGGCCAAAGAAAAAACCGTTTTCACCTGCACCGAATGCGGCGGCACCAGCCCGCGCTGGCTGGGCAAGTGCCCCGCCTGCGGCGCCTGGAACACGCTGATCGAGCAGGTGGCCGAGGCCGGGCCGGGCAAGAACCGCTACAGCGGCGCGCAGTTCGCGGGCCTGAACCAGGCGCAGGCGGTGATGCCGCTGTCGGCCATCGAGGCCAGCGACGTGGAGCGCACGCCCAGCGGCATCGACGAGCTTGACCGGGTGCTGGGCGGCGGCATCGTCGAGGGCGGTGTGGTACTGATCGGCGGCGACCCTGGCATCGGCAAGTCCACCTTGCTGTTGCAGGCGCTCGATGCGCTGCAGCGCGCGGGCCTGCCCACGCTGTACGTGACCGGCGAGGAAAGTGGCGCCCAGGTGGCGCTGCGCTCGCGCCGGCTCGGGCTGGACCACAGCCAGGTCAATGTGCTGGCCGAGATCCAGCTCGAAAAAATCCTGGCCACCATCGAATCCATGCAGCCCGCCGTGGCCGTGATCGATTCCATCCAGACGGTGTACTCCGACCAGCTCACCTCGGCACCGGGCTCGGTGGCCCAGGTGCGCGAATGCGCGGCCCACCTCACGCGCGCGGCCAAGTCCTCGGGCGTGGCCATCGTGCTCGTCGGCCACGTCACCAAGGAAGGAGCGCTTGCCGGCCCGCGCGTGCTCGAGCACATGGTGGACACGGTGCTCTACTTCGAGGGCGACACGCACAGCCAGTTTCGCCTGGTGCGCGCCATCAAGAACCGCTTCGGCGCGGTCAACGAGATCGGCGTGTTCGCCATGACCGAGAAGGGCCTCAAGGGCGTGAGCAACCCCAGCGCCATCTTCCTGAGCCAGCACAGCGAGCCCGTGCCGGGCAGCTGCGTGATGGTCACCCTGGAGGGTACCCGCCCGCTGCTGGTGGAGATCCAGGCACTGGTGGACAGCGGCGGCCCCAGCCCCCGGCGCCTGTCGGTGGGCCTGGACAAGGACCGCCTGGCCATGCTGCTGGCCGTGCTGCACCGCCACGCGGGCGTGGCCTGCATGGACCAGGACGTGTTCGTGAACGCGGTGGGCGGTGTGCGCATCAGTGAACCTGCAGCCGACCTGGCAGTGATGCTGTCCATCACCTCCAGCCTTCGCGGCAAGGCGCTGCCGCGCGGCTTCCTCGCGTTTGGCGAGGTGGGCCTCGCGGGCGAGGTGCGGCCCGCGCCGCGCGGGCAGGAGCGGCTCAAGGAGGCCGCCAAGCTCGGTTTCAGCGTGGCCGTGGTTCCCAAGGCGAATGCGCCCAAGAAGCCTATCGAGGGGCTCACCATCCACGCCGTGGAGCGCGTGGAAGAGGCGATGAATGTCGTGCGCGAGATGGGCTGAAGGCTTTCAGCCTTTCAGTTTCGCGGAGTCAGAAGGATTCCCAGTCTTCGTCCGAGCCCTTGGCCTTGGGGGCGGGCCTGGCGGCGGCCGGTGCCGGGGCTTTGGCGGCCGCAGGTGCGGGCTTGGGCGCCTGCAGTTTGCGGGTCGCGCTGCCAAGTGAAGTGACTTTGGCAGTGGCCGTCGCGGCTGGGCGCGGCACCGGGGCGCGGGCAGGGGCCGGCCGGGGCGCGGGCGCAGCAGCCGCCGGCTGGTAGCCCACATTGAACACCGACACCACCTCGGCCAGGCGCTGGGCCTGATCGCGCAGCGACGAGGCGGCGGCGGCGGATTCCTCGACTAGCGCGGCGTTCTGCTGCGTCATCTGGTCGAGTTGGGTCACGGCCACGTTCACCTGGGCAATGCCGTCACGCTGTTCGGACGAGGAGGCGGTGATCTCGCCGATCAGGTCCGACACGCGGCGAACGCTGCTGACGATCTCGTCCATGGCCTGGCCGGCCTGGGTGACCTGCTCGGATCCGGTCTCCACCGATTCCACCGACGCCGTGATCAGGCCCTTGATCTCCTTGGCCGCCTCGGCGCTGCGCTGCGCCAGACCGCGCACCTCGCTGGCCACCACGGCAAAGCCCCGGCCCTGTTCGCCGGCCCGGGCCGCTTCCACGGCGGCATTGAGCGCCAGGATATTGGTCTGGAATGCGATGCCGTCGATGGTGCCGATGATGTCGGCGATCTTGCGCGAGCTGTGGGTGATGGTCTGCATGCTGGTCACCACCTGGGCCACCACCTCGCCACCCCGACCGGCGGCCTGCGCAGCCGTGCTGGCCAGCTGGTTGGCCTGGCGTGCGGTGTCGGCCGACTGGGTCACGGTGGCGGTCAGCTCCTCCATGCTGGCGGCGGTTTCTTCCAGGTTGGCGGCGGTCTGCTCGGTGCGCGACGACAGGTCGTGGTTGCCGGTGGCGATCTCCACCGAGGCGTTGGACATCGAATCCACGCCGCTGCGCACTTCCGACACCAGGCCGCGCAGCTTGGCCGCCATTTGCGAGACCGAGCGCAGCAGGTGGCCGAACTCGTCCTGGCGGTCATCCGAGGACTGCACGGTGAGGTTGCCACCGGCAATGGCGTCGGTCAGCTGCACCGCATCGTTCAGCGGCCGGGTGATCGAGCGCACCAGCAGGAAGGAAAGTGCCAGTCCCAGCAGGAACACCACGGCCTGGATGGTCCAGGCCAGCGCGCGGGCACGGGCCATGGCGCCTGCAGCCTCCTGCTTGGCCGTGTCGCGCTGCGACTGCTGCAGCTGCACGAAGGCTTCCAGCGAATCCACGTAGCGCCCGATGGCGCCCAGGTATTTCGACTCCACGAAGGTCTTGAAAGCGGCAGCATCGCCGGCCAGCTTGATCTCGCGGGCCTGCTTGTTCAGCGCCAGCACATTGGTGCGTTCGCTGGCCACGCGCTCCAGCGCAGCTTTGTCGGCGGGGCTGGTGGCCAGTTCCACCACCTTGGACTGGATGCCGGAGATGCCGGTCACGCCTGCCTTCACGCGTGCGTCGAACAGCGTGGTCAGCTCCGCATCGGGCGTGGAATTGCTTGCCAGCACGCGCTCGCCCGTGGTTTCGGTCGCGCCTTTCCATTGCTGGGCCAGGGAGATGCGCTGTTCGAACGCCTCCAGCGACGCCAGCGTCTGCGCCATTACCTGCGAGGCCTGGTATTGCGACCAGAGGGAGACCAGCAGCATGGCACCCAGCAGGCCCACGATAGACCCCCAGAGCTTGGGGGAAAGGCGTATGTTGTCCAGTTTCATGGCTTGTGCTCCCGCAGGCGTCACCCGGCGTATCAGGTTGTATCAACTGGCGAGCGTAAACCGCAGCGCGCGGTTGCGCCATACGCCAGGCACCCGTATGCATTTGATGTAGCGTTTGCACAACGAATCTGCAGCCCGGGCCATGCTGGTGCGGCCTGCGCGGGTTTTTGGCGCCCATCGGCCGGGCAGTACCCGCAAGACCTGCGGTCTTCACGTACGGCGGCACGCGCTGGCCATATGACAATACCGCCCATGAATTTGCGCAATATCTTTGTTCCGCTCGCTGCCGTGGGTGCCCTGGTGTTCGGTTTCGTGTCCTATGGGTGGCCCGGCGTGGCCGCTGTGGGGGGGGGGCTCCTGATGTGGGCGCTGCTGCACTTCACGCGCCTGATGAATGTGCTGAAAAAAGCGGCAGACAGGCCCATCGGCCACGTGGGCAGCGCCGTCATGCTCAACGCCAAGCTGCGGACCGGGGTGAACCTGATGCATGTGGTGGCCATGACGCGCTCGCTGGGACAGCTGTTGTCGGACGACGGCGCCCAGCCTGAGCTGTACCGCTGGACGGACGGCAGCCGCTCGTTCGTGACCTGCGAGTTCAAGAACGGCAAGCTCGTGAAGTGGGAGCTCGTGCGCCCGGCGCAGGAGGAAGAGGTGCCGCCCGCAGTTGCCCCAGTGGCCGAGGTGCCGCCAGCCCCGTAAAATCGCTCTTTTGCGACCCACAGCAATTCAAAGGACACCCATGAGCCCCGTAGTTCCCTCAATGGCCGACCGTGACGGCAAGATCTGGATGGACGGCCAGATGGTGGATTGGCGCGACGCCAAGATCCACGTGCTGAGCCACACCCTGCACTACGGCTGCGGCGCGTTCGAAGGCGTGCGCGCCTACAAGACCGCCGACGGCACGGCCATCTTCCGCCTCGAAGAGCACACCGACCGCCTGTTCAACAGTGCCAAGATCCTGCGCATGAAGATCCCCTTCAGCAAGGAAGAAGTGAACGAGGCGCAGAAGGCCGTAGTGCGCGAAAACAACCTGGAGTCGGGCTATCTGCGTCCATTGACCTGGATCGGCTCGCAAAAGCTCGGCGTTTCGCCCAAGGGCAACCAGATCCACCTGATGGTGGCCGCCTGGGCCTGGGGCGCCTACCTGGGCGAAGAGGGCATGCAGCGCGGCATCCGCGTCAAGACCAGCAGCTACACCCGCCACCACGTGAACATCACGATGACCCAGGCCAAGGCGGTGAGCAACTACACCAACTCCATCCTGGCCAACATGGAAGCGCTGGACGACGGCTACGACGAAGCCTTGCTGCTGGACAGCAGCGGTTTCGTGAGCGAAGGCGCGGGCGAGAACATCTTCGTGATCAAGAACGGTGTGATCTACACCCCCGACCTGTCTGCCGGCGCCCTGAACGGCATCACCCGCAACACCGTGTTCCACATCGCCAAGGACCTGGGCCTGGAGATCGTGCAAAAGCGCATCACGCGCGACGAGGTCTACATTGCCGACGAAGCCTTCTTCACCGGCACGGCCGCCGAAGTCACGCCGATCCGCGAGCTCGACCGCATCGAGCTCGGCAGCGGCAGCCGAGGCCCGATCACCGAGAAGATCCAGAGCGCCTTCTTTGACATCGTCAACGGCCGCAATCCCCAATACGCCCACTGGCTGGCAAAGGTCTGAACCATGTCCCAAGCTGCGATCGAACTGCTGGCCAAGGACTTGAACGCCCAGGGCGGGGTCTTCTGCCCGAGCCCCAAGGCGGACATGAAAATCTGGAACAACCACCCCAAGGTCTATCTGGACGTGGCCCGCAGCGGAGAGGCCAAGTGCCCCTACTGCGGCACGGTGTACCGCCTCAAGGCGGGCGAGCACGTGCACGCTGGCCACTGACGGATGTCGGCGGCCGCTGGCGACGAGAAACCGTCGCCCACGCTCACGGTGGCGGTGCTCACGCACAACGAAGCGCACCGTATCGAAGCCTGCCTGCGCAGCGCCGCTTTTGCCCACCAGGTGCTGGTGGTTGACAGCGGCAGCACGGACAACACCGTCGCCCTGGCCCAGGGCCTGGGTGCAGAGGTCCATTCCTACCCCGACTGGCAGGGCTTTGCCGTGCAGCGCAACCGCCTGCTCGCCCATTCGCGGGGTGACTACGTGTTCTTCCTCGATGCCGACGAGGTAATGACCCCGGCCTTCCAGCAGGAGCTGCAGGCCATCGTGCGCTCGGGCGCGCGCGGCGTGTGGACCATCCGCTGGCGCATGGTGGCCTTTGGCCAGGAGCTGCGCTATTTTCTGTCGCAGTCGCGCATCGAGCGGCTGTTCGTGCGCTCCATGGTCCGTGAATTCACGGGCGTGGTGCACGAGCAGGCGCAGCTGCACCCCGAACCCGGTGGTGTGGCCGTGCCGCGCCATCTGGTACGCGCCCGCCTGCTGCACTACACCCGCAACTCGGTGCGCACCAGCCTCGAAAAGCTCACCCAGTATGTGATGCTGGGCGCCGCCAAGCGGGCCGAGGCGGGCAAGCGCGGTGGCGTGCTGCGCGGCTTGGCCTCGGGCGGCTCGATGTTCCTGCGTCTGTATGTGTTCCGCCTGGGCTTCCTGTGTGGGGGCGCGGGCTTCCTGTACTGCCTGTTCGTGGCGCTGGAGGGCTTCTTGCGGTATGCGGCCCTGCACTACGACCGCGACAGCCTCACGGGCCGGGTGATACGGTGATGGTCAGGTCCTACCGCTGGTTCGGGCGCTGCGCGAGCATCGGCGCATTCATGGTGCCTGGCCTGGCCCTGTGGCTGCCCTCGGGCTATTCTTATGGCGCGGCGCTGCTGCTGCTGGCGGCGCTGGCCAGCGCGCCAGTGTGGTGGAAGCGCCCCGCCCCCCGCGCCGCCTGGTGGCTGCTGGCCGCCTTTTCGTGCATGGCCGCCCTGTGGCTGCTCGACGTGGGCGCCACCTGGGGCTGGGGCAGCATGGACCGCCCGGTCAAGTACCTGCTGGCGCTGCCGTGCATCTTCTACCTCATGACGTTCGAGCCGCGCGCCTCCTGGCTGTGGATGGGCGTGGCGGTGGGCGCCGTCGGCAGCGGCCTGGTGGCCATCTACCAGATTGGCGTGCAGGCGCTACCGCGCGCCAGTGGCTTCACCAATGCCATCCAGTACGGCAACCTGAGCATGCTGCTGGCCGTGATGAGCGGCCTGCTGCTGGTGGTGCAGTGGAAGCGCTGGGTGGCCTGGCAGCGGCTGCTGCTCACGGCCGCCATCGTGCTCGGCGCGGTGGGCTCGGTGCTGTCGCAGTCGCGCGGCGGCTGGCTGGCGCTGGTGTTGCTGTTGCCCGTGTGCGCCTGGCTGCTGGTGCGCACCACGGGCCAGCGCCGTGTGTACTGGGGCCTGTGTGCCCTGGCGCTGGCCGCTGCGGCCTTGTCGCAGGTGCCGGCCGTCGAGCAGCGCGTGGACGAAGCGCGCCAGGAGGTGCAGACCTACCAGCAGCGCGGTGATGGCCGCAGCTCCGTGGGCCAGCGCCTGGCCCATTGGCACTTGGCCTGGCAGATGGGCTGGGACCGGCCGTTCACCGGCTGGGGGCGGGCCGGCTACGAGCAGGAGAAGGCGCGCCGCGTCGCCGCTGGCCTGGCGCACCCCGTGGTGCTCGAATTCGGCCACGCGCACAACGAGGCGCTGGACCTGTTCGCCAAGCGCGGCCTGCCTGGCGTGCTGCTGCTGCTGGCGTTCTACGGCATTCCGCTGGTCATGTTCTGGCCCACGGCCCGGCGCATCCGCGACGGTGCGGGCAAGATGGACCGCGAATCGCTCTCGCTGTGCCTGGTGGGCGTGATGCTGCCGCTGTCGTACATCGGCTTCGGCCTGACCCAGGTCTTCTTGGCGCACAACAGCGGCAACATGTTCTACCTCTTCATGTGCCCTCTGGTGCTGGCGGCCCTGCATGAGCGGCGCGCCCGCATCGGCTGCGGCCGCCCCTTCTGACGACAGGTATCCTCCATTCCATGCACATCCTGCTGGTCAACAACTCCTCCATCCCGGTGTACGGCTACGGCGGCACCGAGCGCGTGATCTGGGACTTGGGCAAGACTCTGGTGCAGTTGGGCCACCGCGTGAGCTACCTGGTGCCCGAGGGCTCGAGCTGCGACTTCGCCCAGGTGCTGCCGATCAAGCCTGATCAGCCCTGGGACAGCCAGATCCCGGCCGACGTGGACATCACCCACTTCCAGTTCAACCCGCGCAGCGAACCCTCGCGCCCCTACCTCGTCACCGAGCACGGCAACGCGCGCAAGCCCAAGCCGCTGCCGCTGAACACGGTGTTCCTCTCGCGTAACCATGCCGCGCGCTATGGGTCGACCGAGTTCGTCTACAACGGCCTCGATTGGTCGGCCTATGGCCCGGTGGATTTCGAGCGCCCGCGCTCGCACTACCACTTCCTGGGCAAGGCGGCCTGGGGCGTGAAGAACGTGGCCGGTGCCATCAAGGTCGCCAAGCTGGCGGGCGTGGAACTCGACGTGCTCGGCGGCAACCGCATCAACTTCAAGCGCGGTTTTCGCTGGACGCTGTCGCGCCGGATCCATTTCTTCGGCATGGTCGGCGGCCAGCAGAAGAACGAGCTGCTCAACGCCTCGCGCGGCCTGATCTTTCCCGTGCGCTGGCACGAGCCCTTTGGCCTGGCGGTGATCGAAAGCCTGTACTTCGGCTGCCCGGTGTTCAGCACGCCCTACGGCGCGCTGCCCGAACTGGTTCCTGCCGAGTGCGGCAGCCTGTCGGCCAGCGCCAGTGAACTGGCCGAGGCCGTGCGTGCCCACAAGGCCGACCCGCGCGCCTGCCACGCCCATGTGCAGCAGCACTTCAGCGCCGAGGCCATGGCACGCGGCTACCTGCGCTACTACGAGCGCGTGCTGGCCGGCGAGGTTTTGCACCGCGAGCACCCCGTTATCCAAGGCACGGCCCGCGACCTGCCCTGGACGCGCTGAGCTTCTTGCTTCAGTGCGTAGCGCCCACGCGCGCGCAGGCCTGCTTCCATTCCTCTTCGAGCAACGCCATCAGCGCAGCGGCGGCCATGGGCCGAACCGCCTCCACGCCCTGGCCAGCCCACAGCGACAGGTAGTCGGCCCGGCCGGCCTCGTTCGACGCCTTGCGCAGGGCGCCCGTGAAGGCGTTCTGCACGGGGTAGGGCGGCACGGCCGCCTCATCGGTCTGCAGCCGGTCCATCAGCGCGTTGACGATGCCACGTGCGTGGCGCCCTGTCAGGGCGCGCGTGGTGCGCGTGTCGGTGCCCTTGGCGCTGGCCAGCGCCTGGCGGTAGGCCGCGCCGATGCCCGATTCATCGCAGGAGAGGAAGGCCGTGCCCATCTGCACCGCCTCGGCCCCCAGCGCCTGCGCGGCGGCGATGCCGCGCCCGTCCATGATGCCGCCGGCCGCGACCACTGCCACGCCGCGCGGCTGCAGCGCATCCACGCAGCGCGGCACCAGGGCCATGGTGCCGATCATCGAAGAGGCGAAGTCCCCGAGAAAGGTACCCCGGTGACCACCCGACTCCATGCCCGAGGCGCAGACGGCGTCCGCCCCCACGTCGGCCCAGGCCACGGCCTCGGCGACCGTGGTCGCGGTGCCGATCACATAGCAGCCTGCAGCGTGCAGGCGTTCCACCTGCGCGGCACTGAGGATGCCGAAGGTGAAGCTCGCTACCGCCGGGCGTGCGGCGATCAGTGTGTCGAACTGCGCCGCGAAGTCCTCGCACCAGCGCGCGGGTACGGCCGGCTGTTGGCCGAACTCGGCGTACAGCGGGGCGAGCCGCGCCACGGCGGTGTCCACCGTGGCCGCGTCGGGCGCGGGCGTGTCCTGCACGAAGAGGTTCATGCAGAACGGCCGGTCGGTGCGCCTGCGCACCTCGGCAGCCGCCTCGGCCATGGCTGCAGGTGAACGCATGCCACAGCCCAGCGAGCCCAGGCCGCCAGCCGCGGAGACGGCAGCCGCCAGGGCCGGGGTGTCGGAGCCGGTCATGGGGCCCTGGATGATGGGCAGGCGCAGTGAAAGGGCGGTGCGAAGGCTGCGGTCGGTCATGGCGGACTCCTTGGGGGAATTGAAAAGCGGTCAGGCTGCGGAAAGCAGCGCCTGCTGCAGGGCATCGAGCGCGCTGGAGCGGTAGCCCTTGCGCCAGGTGAGCAGGGTGTCGATACGGGTGATCGGCTGGTGGCTCAGCAGCCCGGCGTGGGGCGTCATGGCCAGCACCGAGCGCGGCACGATGCCCGCGCAGCTGCCGGCGGCCACGCAGGCCAGAATGGCGTGGTACGAGCCCAGCTCCAGCACCTGCATGGGCTGCGGCCGGGGAGCGAACCAGTCCTGCCCGATGCGGCGGTAGGTGCAACCCGGCTCGAAGACCGCGAGCGTGCCGGGCTGTACATCCTGGGGGCCGGCAACGACAGGGTGGCCGGCGGGCAGCACCAGCAACAGGTCTTCGGTGAACACATGCCGGGTTTCGAGCGCCGGGTCCGGGGCCTGGCCCGGCGGCCACGCCACCAGTACCGCATCGAGCGCGTGTGCGCGCAGCCGCTCCACCAGCTCGCGCGTGGGTGCGGTCGACAGCTCCAGCGCCACCCCCGGCCACTGGCTGTGCAGGCGTGCCAGCGGCACAGGCAGGCGGCTCGCCGCCGTGCTCTCCATCGAACCCAGGCGCAGGCGCCCGCCGGGTGGGCCTGGACGCACTGCCTGGCGCGCTTCCTCGGCCAGCGTCAGCAGCCGGTCGGTATAGCCCAGCAGCACCTGGCCCTCGGGCGTGAGCGCCATGCGCTTGCCTTCGCGCAGGAACAGGGGGGTGCCCAGGTTCGCCTCCAACTGGCGCACCCGGGTGGTCACGTTGGACTGCACGCGTCCCAGCCGATCGGCCGCGCGCGTGACGCTGCCTTCGGCCGCCACGGTGCGAAAGATGTCCAGGGCCGCAAGGTCCAGCAAGGGTGAAGAAAATTCAATCATCTTAAAAAAGTATGAATTACAAAAATTCAATCTCTTGGTAAGATGATATGCAGCGGCATCTGCCGTGGCAACTCTTTCCGGTATCTCCCGCATGGACCAGGTGTCTTCCCCCTCCCCCGCCCGCGTGCACAGCGCTGACATGGCGCCTTTGCGGGTCGCTCTGGCCGGCATGGTCGCCCTCGCGGTCGCCATGGGCATCGGCCGCTTCGCCTTCACCCCGCTGCTGCCCATGATGCTGCACGACGGCGTGGTGGACATCGCCACCGGCAGTTGGCTGGCCACGGCCAACTACGCCGGCTACCTTGCCGGGGCGTTGCTGTACATGGCCCTGCCGTGGCTGGGCCGTCGCCTGGGCGCAGTCCCGGGCAATGCGGCCCTGGCGCGCGGCGGGCTGGTGGCCACCGTGCTGCTGACCGGGGTGCTTGCCTTTCCCTGGCCCGCATCGTGGCCCCTGCTGCGTTTTCTGGCGGGTATCGCGAGTGCCCTGGTGTTCCTGGGGACTGCCAACTGGTGCATGGGCCAGCTCACCCGGTTGGGGCGGCCCCAGCTCGCCGGCCTGATCTTCTGCGGGCCGGGACTGGGCATCGTGGTGACCGGCCTGCCCACCGGTGCCATGGTCGCTGCGGGCTGGAGCGCGGCGGCGGGCTGGGCCACGTTTGCCGCACTGGCGGCGCTGCTGTGCGCGGCGATCTGGCGGGTGCTGCGCGGCGGCGAGGCGCCTGGGCAATCTGCGGGGCCGGCCGCCGCAGTCTCCGTGCCTGCGCCTGCAGCGCAGCGGGCACTGCACGCCGTGGCCTATGGCCTGGCAGGCCTGGGCTACATCGTCACCGCCACCTTCCTGCCCGTCATCGCGCGCGCCGCGCTTCCGGTCGGCTCGGCTTGGCCCGACCTGTTCTGGCCGGTGTTCGGCGCCGGCGTGGCCCTGGGCGCCTTTTTGTCCACGCGCATCGCACCCCACCGCGACCGCCGCTGGCTGCTGGCCGGCGCCTACCTGCTGCAGGCGGTGGGCATTGCGCTGGGCCTGCTCTGGCCGGGGCCGGCGGGCTTTGCCCTCGGCAGCCTGCTGCTGGGAGTGCCGTTCACGGCCATCACCTTCTTCGCCTTGCAGGAGGCGCGGCACCAGTGGCCACAGGCGGGCGCGGGCTTCACCGGGCTGCTCACGGCACTGTATGGCATCGGCCAGATCGCCGGGCCGCCCATGGCGGCCGCGCTGCTGGCGCAGGCAGGCTCGCGGGCGCAGGGTTTCGACTGGGCGCTTGGTGTAGCGGGCTCGGTGCTGGTGCTGGGCGCCGCGCTCTACGCCTTCATGGCGTGGCGCTGGAAGAAGTGACCGGTAGCCGCAGCACGAAGCACGCACCGCTGGCGCCATCGGGCCGGTCTTCGCAGAACACCATGCCACTGTGGCGCCCGGCGATCGAGCGCACCAGCGACAAGCCCAGGCCCACGCCGCCCGCGCGCTCGCTGGCGCCCGGCAGGCGGTAGAAGGGCTCGAAGATGCGTTCGCGCTGGTTGGGTGGAACGCCCGGGCCATGGTCGCACACGCGCACCTCGGCATGGCCCTGGCGCCGGTGCACGACCACGCTGACCTCGCCTGTGCTGTAACGCCGCGCGTTCTCCAGCAGGTTGCGGATGGCCCGGCGCAGCAGCTTGGAGACGCCGCGCACGTCCACCGCATCGGGGCTGGCGCCCACGTCCAGGTCGGCGTCCACGCGCGCACATTCCTCGGCCGCCAGGCCCACCAGGTCGACTGTCTCCACCGTGCCCACATCGGCCTCGCGCGCGTCCAGGCGGCTGGCCAGCAGGATCTCGTCGACCAACTGGTCGAGCTCGGCGATGTTGCGCAGGATCTCGGCGCGGAACGTCGGCGAGGGCTGCTGCCCGCCCATGAGCTCCATGCCCATGCGGATGCGCGTGAGCGGCGAGCGCAGCTCGTGCGAGGCGTTGGCCAGCAGCGATTTGTGCGACTTGACCAGGGTCTCCACCCGTTCCGCTGCGGCATTGAACTGGCGCGCCAGGTCGGCCACTTCGTCCTGGCCCTGCTCGGGCACGCGCACGGAGAGATCGCCTTCGCCAAAGTGCTTGACGCTGCGCTGCAGCGCCTCCAGCCGCAGGGTCAGGCGCCGGATGATGGGGTACACCCCCGCCGCCACGGCCAGGCCCACGATGCCCAGCAGCCACAGGAAGCCAAAGGGCGGGCGGGTCCAGAAGGCCGCGTCGCCCTGGTTGGGACCGCTACCGGGCCGCCCGCCGATGCGGGGCTGGCGCGGTGCCATCTGCAGCACAAAGGCCTGGCCGGTGTCGGATTCGATGTGGAACTCCACGTTCTCACCGGGCTCCGACGGCTGCCGTGTCGCGGGCCCTTGAAAGACGACATCGCCCTTGGCATCGCGCAGCACCATTTCGCGCGAGGGCGGTACGAAGGGCTGGTTGTTGCTCGCCTTCTGCTCCTCGGCAATTCGCCAGGCCCAGCCCACGACCAGCGTGAGCACGGCGATGCCGCCGACCACGGCGAGCCAGATGCGCAGGTACAGGCGCCGGGCGAAGGGGTTGGAAAGGCTCACCGGGCTTCAATCCTGCTGCTTGGCGAACACATAGCCCACGCCGCGCACGGTGAGGATGCGGCGCGGGTTCTTGGCATCGACCTCGATGGCCGCGCGGATGCGGCCCATGTGCACGTCGATCGAGCGGTCGAAGGCCTCCAGCTCGCGGCCGCGCACGGCCTCCATGATCTGGTCGCGAGTGAGCACGCGCCCCGCGCGCTCGGCCAGCGCCACCAGCAGGTCGAACTGGTAGGAGGTCAGGTCGGCTGGCTGGCCGGCCACGGTGACGGTGCGCGCATCGCGGTCGATCTCCAGCGTGCCGAAGCGCAGGGCCTGGGCCACCGGCGTGCCGCCATCGGTGCGTCGGCGCAGGATGGCGCGGATGCGCGCCAGCAGCTCGCGCGGCTCGAAGGGCTTGGGCAGGTAGTCGTCGGCGCCCAGCTCCAGGCCGATGATGCGGTCCATCGGGTCGCCCTTGGCCGTGAGCATGAGCACCGGTACCTGCGCAGCCGGGCCCTGCAGCGAGCGGATGCGGCGGCAGACCTCCAGGCCGTCCATGTCGGGCAGCATCAGGTCCAGGATCACCAGGTCGGGCAGGGCGGCGGCGTCCGGCCCCTGCAGCTGCGCCAGGCCGCTCTTGCCATCGGCGCGGTGCGTCACCACCAGGCCGGACTGGCCCAGGTACTCGCCCACCATCTCGGCGAGGCGGGTGTCGTCTTCGATCATCAGCAGTTGGGAGCTCATGGGGTCAGTGTAGTAGCGGCCTGTCCATGGTCGCGCAAAGGCGTCACAAGGTGTTGAAGCGCCTGTAAAGCTCCCGTAAACCTGCTGCCTGTGCCATCGCTTGCATTGCTATGCAATGCATAGCAAAAAATCGCCTACTTGTGGTTAGTGCCCACGATTTCGACCCGAGACGCCAGCCATACCAGCAGCAGCACGGGCACACCCAGCAGCGCGGTGGCCGTGAAGAAGTGCGCGTAGCCGAACCCATCCACGTAGCGGCCCGAGAAGCCTGCGATGAACTTGGGCAAGAGCAGCATCAGCGAGCTGAACAGCGCGTACTGCGTGGCCGAGTAGCTCACGTTGGTCAGGCTCGACAGGTAGGCGATGAAGGCCGCCGAGGCGATGCCGCTGGCCAGGTTGTCTGCCGAGACCACGGCGATCAGCGCCGTCACATCGTGCCCATGCCCCGCCAGCCAGGCAAACAGCAGGTTGCTGCCCGCGCTGAGCACGGCGCCCAGCATCAGGATGCGCATGACACCGAAACGCATGGACAGCACGCCGCCCACGAAGGCGCCCACCAAGGTCATCACCACACCGTAGATCTTGGTCACGGCCGCGACTTCGTCCTTGGTGAAGCCCATGTCCACGTAAAAGGGGTTGGCCATGATGCCCATCACCACATCGCTGATGCGGTACACGGCGATCAGCGCCAGGATCAGCGCCGCATGCCAGCCATAGCGGGTGAGGAAGTCGGCGAACGGGTCCACCACCGCACCCTTGATCCACTCGGCCGCGTTCTTTGCTGGTGGCAGCACGACCTGCGCGGGCTCGCGCGAGAACAGCACCGTGACGATGCCCACCGCCATCGACGCCGCCATGGCCAGGTAGGCCACCTGCCAGGCGCCGTTCTGGTAGGCAGCCGCGCCCTGTGCCACGGCCTGGCCCACGGCGGGCGCCACTTCGGCGCGTGCGGCTATCCACAGCACGCCCGCGCCGGCCCAGATCATGGCCAGGCGGTAGCCCGTCTGGTACGAAGCGGCCAGGGCCGCCTGGTGCCGTGCGTCGGCGGACTCGATGCGAAATGCGTCGAGCGCAATGTCCTGCGTGGCTGAGCCGAAGGCCACGGCCAGCGCGCACCAGACGATGGGGCCCAGCATCTCGCGTGGGTCCGCCAGGGCCATGCCGACCAGGCCGGCCACTACCACGGCCTGCGACAGCAGCAGCCAGCTGCGCCTGCGGCCCAGCCAGCGGGTCAGCAGGGGCAGGGGCATGCGGTCCACCAGCGGTGCCCAGACCCACTTGAAGCCATAGGCCAGGCCCACCCAGCTCAGGTAGCCGATGGTGCTGCGGTCGATGCCCGCTTCGCGCAGCCGGAAACTCAGCGTGCCCAGCACCAGCAGGAGCGGCAGGCCGGCCGAGAAGCCAAGGGTGAGCATGCGCAGGCTCGCAGGCTCCAGGTAGACGCGCAACGTCTGCAGCCAGGTGGGGCGGGGGGCGTCGGTCGGCGCAGCGGATACGGTCGATGCGGTCGGGATAGGGGAGGTGTCTGACATGGGTACCTGGGTTTTTGTCTATTATTCCTGCATGTGCATGCTTTGCCCCTCTCCTTCCGCCACGCCGTCATCGATGTGGTCCGCGCGCCGCGCTTTTCTTCTGGCGGCGGGGACGGGTGCCATGGCCCCGGCCATCGCGCAGGTGGACGTGGGCACCTCCTCCACCCTGCGCAAGCTGATACCGGCCGAGACGCTGGAGCGGTCCGCCGCGCAGCAGTACCAGCAGATGCTTGAACAGGCCCGCGCCAAGCGCGCGCTCGCGCCCGATGACTTTCCACAGCTGCAGCGCCTGCGCGTGATCGCCCAGCGGCTGATCCCGCACACCAAGCCCTGGAACGAGCGCGCAAGCCAGTGGCGCTGGGAGGTGAACCTGATTGGCAGCAAACAGATCAACGCCTTCTGCATGCCCGGTGGCAAGATCGCCTTCTACACCGGCATCCTCGACCAGCTCAAGCTCACCGACGACGAAGCCGCGATGATCATGGGCCACGAAATGGCCCACGCGCTGCGCGAGCATGCGCGCGAGCGCCTGGCCAAGACCCAGGCCACCAACATTGGCCTGCGCCTGGGCTCGCAGCTGCTGGGCCTGGGTGACCTGGGCAATGCCGCCGCCAGCCTCGGTGGGCAACTGCTCACACTGCAGTTCAGCCGCTCGGACGAAAGCGATGCCGACTTGGTGGGCTTGGAGCTGGCCGCGCGCGCGGGCTACCAGCCCGATGCGTCGGTAAGCCTTTGGAAGAAGATGGGCGGCGCCACGGGCAGCAAGCAGGGAGGCCTGGCCTTTTTGTCCACCCACCCCTCGGGCCCAGCACGCATCCAGCAGCTGGAGCTCAACGTGCCCAAGGTGCAAAAGCTGTACGAAGCGGCTCGAAAGGGTTGACGGCTGATCAGCCTGCCGTGACGCGGTTGCGGCCGTTGTTCTTGCTGTGGTAGAGCGCCTGGTCGGCCCGTGCAATGGCCGCTTGAAGGTCGTCGCCATGGGCCACCTGCGCTACCCCGAAAGACATGCTCAAAGGTACCGGCTGGCCCTGGCAGTCCATCTGGATCTGCTCCATCGCCATTCGGATGCGCTCGGCGACTTCCATGGCGGACGCCTGGGGGCTCGCCGGCATCAACGCCAGGAACTCCTCGCCGCCCCAGCGCGCGATCACGTCGCTCTCGCGCAGGTTGCGCGCGAGCACGCCGGCCACGGTCACCAGCACGCGGTCACCCATGGCATGGCCGTGGCGGTCGTTGACCTGCTTGAAATGGTCGATGTCGCACAGCAGCAGTGCCACCGGTTCGCCGGTGCGCTGGGTGCGGTTCAGCGTGTGCCCGGCCAAGGTGTGGAAATGCGCGCGGTTGTTCAGCCCGGTCAGCGCATCCAGCGTGGCCTGCTTGAGCAGCCGGTTTTCGGCGATGAGGATGGTGCGGCGGTAGAACGCCGCCAGCGCCGCAAACATGCCGAAGACGATGCACACGTGGATGGCGTTGACCACCTGCTGGCCCTTGCCGGTCAGGGGCGCGAGGGCGCCCCAGTGGTCGCAGGCAAGGCGCAGGCCCAGGTAGTAGGTCAGCAGTGCCAGCACGATCGGTACGGCGTAGCGGCCCGAGTTGGCAATGACCACGGCCGGTATGAACAGCAGCAGGTAGTAGTGAAAGCCGCTGTCCCAGCCCACCAGCAGCGAGCCCAGTGCCGAGTGGAAGATCACCTCCAGCCAGATCAGCGAGATGCCCGCCGTGTTGCGCCGCCGCTTGATGAGCGCGTAGGCGCCCAGGTACATGCCGATGCTGGCCAAGTTGACCAGCGCCAGCGGCACCGAGCCCAGCCAGAGGAAGAGCAGGATGTAGCCGCAGTCAATGGCTGCGGCCGTCAGCGCCACCCGCTGCGCCATGGCCCAGTAGGCCTTGCCAGCAACGCTGGAGCCGCGCTGTGGAATGGCGAAGGGGCGGGGAGGATGGGCGGTGGGAACGGTGCTTGCAGGGGATGCCATGGCGGGACGATGCCCGGCACGCGCCTCCGACCGCCGGGATTGTTAACAGAATGTCACATCTTAAAAAGTTGCAATGCAGCGCATCGCCGGATCAGGCGGGGCAAAGCATCCCAGTTCTACGTTACCCGCAAAGGGAGGGACTCAGGTGCCGCCGACGTAGGGATTGCTCTTGCGCTCGCGGCCGAAAGTGCTCTCCGGGCCGTGGCCGGGAATGAACACCGTCTGGTCCCCCATGGGCCACAGGCGCCCGGTGATGCTGTCGATCAGGTCCTGGTGATTGCCCTGTGGGAAGTCCGTGCGCCCGATGCTGCCCGCAAACAGCACATCGCCCACGAAGGCCCGGTCGATCTGCGGCGCGTGGAACACCACATGGCCCGGCGTGTGCCCAGGGCAGTGGCGCACGTGCAGCGTCTCGTTGCCGATCTGCACGGTGTCGCCATCGGCCAGCCAGCGCGTGGGCGTGAAATGCTGCGCGGGCGGAAACCCGAACATCGCGCTTTGATCCGGCAGCGCATCGATCCAGAACTGGTCCCCGGGGTGCGGCCCCACGATGGGCAGCGACAGGCGCTCGGCCAGTTCGCCCGTGCCGCCCGCATGGTCAATGTGGGCGTGGGTGAGCCAGATCTGGTCGAGCGTGAGGCCCAGGCGCTCCACCTCGGCCAGCAGCACGTCGAGGTCACCGCCGGGGTCGACGATGGTGGCCTTGTTCGTGGCGTCGCACCAGAGGATGGAGGAGTTTTGCTGGAAGGCGGTGACGGGGACGGTGAGGTAGTGGAGCATGGGTGGGTATGGATTTCCTGGCCGAGATTAGACATCGGTCGTGAACCTGCGTGCGCCCAAGGTGAGCGCCTGCTTGTTACCGCGTGCCGAACCGCTTCTCGAACCACCGATCCAGCAACGCCTTCTCATACCGCAGCCGGTCCCCGCTCGAATACCTGTTGCTGGGCACCATGAAGTTCAGGTCGCTGAGCACCTCTTCGCCGCCGGAAACCGGGGCGCTGTCATCGCGCACCAGGCTGTAGCGCAGCTTGATGCGCGGGCCCGTGACATCGGTGACCACCCGCACGTCCGAGCCACCCACGCCCATGGGCGGGAAGTGGCCGGCGAGGTCGATGTCCAGCACCTCGACCTTGAGGGTGTCGGTGGGCGCCAGGCCCCGCGTGGCCAGGCGCTGCAGGTGCTGCTCCACATCGCGCAGCACCTGGGCGCGGTCGGATTCGTTCGCCACGGGGTGGGCGTAACTGGCATCGGTGTACTTTTCCGGCGCGGTGAACGTGACGCTGGCAGTGCCCGCCGCCGCGCTGGTCGCCGTGATGGCGGCGCAAGCGGCGAGCAGGCCGGCAGCCAGAAGGCGGGCGGGGCGTGGTGGGTGCAGCAATGGCAGCAGCAGCGACATGGCGCGTTTCTCCTTGAATGGTTGGCAGTGTGACGCAGGGCGGCGGTACGTGGTTCCATTCCACCATCGATGGGTCGGCTCGCTGGCAGGGATTGCGGCCGTCGGTCGATCAGTCCTCCTACCTCTGGGGGCCAATCGAGGTGGAAGGGACCCGTGGGATCTTCTTTCCCGGAATGCAACAGCCCCCAGACAGGCGGCGTTGTATGCCCCGGAATGCCCATTTTCGTTGCAACGATGCAACGTATTGATAACCACTTTGCTGCGAATTTTGTAGCAACGGGCCACGCATTGCGGTCGATTCGGGTTTTCCCGGCACGGCGCGGATGGGCCTCTGGCGGGCTTTACCGAGGAGGGTCTACCCGTTCGGAGGTTGCTAAATTAAAATGCGAATAGTTGTCGTTCTGATTTGTGTCTATAAACCAAGACGGCAGGCCAAGTGCGTTGCCTCTGGTTGTATGACCTCCTGTCTTGGATTGGAACCGGCCTTGGCCGGTTTTGGTTCGCTCGTCTTTTTCTTGTTTCCTGGCCCCACCCACCATGCATTCTTCGACCGTCCGCGCGTTCCATCGCTTCGCTCCCCGTCCTTTGGCCCTGCTGATCCGCCAATGCCTGGGCGCCGGGCTGGCCATTGCCGCCGTGGGTGTGGCTGCGCAGACCAGCACCTCCGGCACCACGCTCGACGAAGTGAAGGTGCGCGAGCAGGCCGAAGCCATTGGCGGCCTGCAGAAGACCTACCACGGCGGCCAGTTCGCGCGCGGCGGTGACCTGGGCATCCTGGGCCGCACCGACCAGATGAATGTGCCGTTCAGCACCACCAACTACACCAACGAGCTGATCCAGAACCAGCAGGCCCTGACGGTGGCCGACGTGGTGATGAACGACGCCTCCGTGCGCAGCCTGCAGGCGCGCGGCGGCTACGGCGATGACTTCCAGGTGCGTGGCCTCACGGTGTCCAACACCGACGTGAGCCTCAATGGCCTGTTCGGCCTGAGCCCCTCCACCCGCATCCCGCTGGAAATGATCGAGCGCGTGGAAGTGCTCAAGGGCCCTGGCGCCCTGACCAACGGCGTGGGCCCTGGCGGCAGCGTGGGCGGCAGCATCAACCTGGTGACCAAGCGCGCGGCCGACACGCCGCTGACGCGCCTGACCACCAGCTACATGGGCAAGGCCCAGTTCGGTGCCCACCTGGACGTAGGCCGCCGCTTCGGTGAAGACAACCAGTGGGGCGTGCGCGCCAATGCGCTGGTGCGCAACGGTGAAGGCAACGTCGACGGCGGCCGCCAGCGCGCCGACGTGGCTGCGCTGGGCCTCGACTACGCCGGCGGCCGCCTGCGCTGGTCGCTGGACGCCTTTGCCACCGAAGGCGAAACCCGGCAGTTCCGCCCCCAGACGGCTTTTCGCGCCGGTGTTACGCAGATGCCCGCCGCGCCGGACAACCGCACCAGCATCTACCCCGGAGCCAACCTGACGGACGACATGCGCACCGTGATGTCGCGCCTGGAGTACGACGTGAGCGACAGCACCACCGTGTACGGCGGCGTGGGCTACACCCACAACACCAACGAGCAGAACTTCCCGACCGCCGGGCTGCGCGTCGACGCTCTGGGCAACTTCACGGTGGCCAACGGCTACTACGATGCCTACAACAAGACCTCGTCGATGGACGCGGGCCTGCGCACCAAGTTCCAGACCGGCGGCATCGGCCACACCGTGGCCCTGGCCACAAACTACCTGGACCAGGAGATCGGCTACTTCTACCAGCTGACCAGCACCTACGCCCCGTCCAACATCTACAACCCCGCGCCGCTGCCGACCATCAACTTTCCGCGCGGCAACCCCAGCAAGAGCAGCGAGCTCAAGCAGCACAGCCTGGCGCTGGCCGACACCATGTCGTTCGACAACGGCCGCTACCTGCTGACGCTGGGCGTGCGTGACCAGACCATCGAACAGGGCAGCTTCAACGTCAACACCGGCGCAGGCACCAGCTACTACAAGGCCAGCGCCGTGACGCCGCTGGCGGGTCTGGTGATCAAGCCGACGAAGAACATCTCGGTCTACACCAACTACACCGCCGGCCTGACCCGTGGCGGCACGGCCGGCCCCGGCACGGCCAATGCGGGCGAGACGTTTGCGCCGCAGAAGTCCAAGCAGAACGAAGTGGGCGTGAAGATCGACTGGGGCCAACTGACCACCCAGGCCGCCATCTACCAGATCAAGCGCCCGAGCGCCCTGACCGACCCGGCCACCAACCGCTACAGCTTTGGCGGCGAGCAGCGCAACCGCGGCCTGGAGCTGACGGCCTACGGTGAAATCCAGCGCGGCCTGCGTGCCATGGCCAGCGCCTCGTTCAACACCGCCAAGCTCACGCGCACCGCCGGTGGCGTGAACCAGGGCAACGATGCAGCTGGTGTGCCCGACCGCACCTTCAATCTGGGACTGGACTGGGATACGCCGCTGCGGGGCCTGAGCGTGAACGGTCGCGTGATCAACACCTCCGGCATGTACGCCGACGCCACCAACCGCCTGCGCGTGCCCGCCTGGACGCGCCTGGACATCGGTGCCCGCTACGCCACCAAGGTGGCCGGCAAGCCCGTGGTGCTGCGCGCCAACCTGGAGAACGTGAGCGACAAGAACTACTGGGTGATCAGCAACTACGTGACCGTGGGCGCACCCCGCACGCTGATGCTGTCGGCCGCGGTGGACTTCTGAGGTATGGGCCTGACCGGAGTCTTGCCATGATGCCCGTGCTGCGCGCTGTCTGGCGCGCCGGGCCGCTGGTGTCGCGCATCGTTGCGGCCATCGGTGGCGGCTATGTGCTGGCGGCGCTGTTCAGCGTGGCGGTGCTGGCCCTGCCCATGGCCCGCACGCAGGCCGTGATCACCGGCATGCTGGCCAGCTTTGCCATCTACACGGGCGCGGTGATCTGGGTGTTTGCGGTGCGCAGCGCCTGGCGCGCCTGGGCCGGGCTGGTGGTGGCGGCGGTGCCGCTGCTGCTGGCCGCATGGACCGTGTGGTCCTCTGCAGGAGCTTCCCAATGACGACGACCAACAGCGACGACGTGCCGGTGGACGAGTCCAAGGCGCCAGGCATCCGCCAGACCATGTCGGACCTGCACACCTGGGCCGGCCTGCTGTGCGGCTGGTTACTGTATGCGATGTTCCTCACGGGCACCGTGAGCTATTTCAAGGACGAGATCTCGCAGTGGATGCGGCCTGAGTTGCCGCACCGCGCCGTGGTGCCCGATGCGGCCGAATCGGCCCAGCGCATCGCCAACCAGCTCGTGCAGTTGGTGCCGAATGCGCCGCAGTGGAGCATGCGCCTGCCCGACGAGCGCTACACCACGGTGGACAGCTTCTGGCGCCTGGCACCCGGGCAGGGGGCGGCTGCCAACGGGCGCAACTTCGGCAGCGCCAACTTCGATCCGCTGACCGGCGAGAAGGTGGCCTCGCGCGAGACGGTGGGCGGCGAGTTCTTCTACCGCTTCCACTTCCAGTTCCACTACATGCCCGTGCGGTGGGGGCGCTGGCTGGCGGGCTTTTGCGCCATGTTCATGCTGGTGGCCATCGTCAGCGGGGTCATCACGCACAAGAAGATCTTCACCGACTTCTTCACCTTCCGCTGGGGCAAGGGCCAGCGCTCGTGGCTCGATGCGCACAACGCGCTGTCGGTGTTCGGGCTGCCGTTCCACTTCATGATCACCTACACCGGCCTGATCACGCTGATGGCGCTGTACATGCCGTTTGGCGAGCAGGCGGCGTACAAGACACCGGCGCAGCGCCAGGAGCTCACGGCGCAGCTCAGCGCCTTCATCCAGCCGCGCAAGGCCACGGGTCAGGCGGCGCCGCTGGCACCGGTGGACGACATGGTGCGCCAGGCCCAGGCGCGCTGGGGCGATGGCAACGTGGGCCGCCTCACCGCCACGAATGCCGGCGACTCCGCGGCGCGTGTGAGCGTGACGCGCGGCGAGGAAGGCCGGGTCTCCATGAGCCCGCAGTACATGCTGTTTGATGGTGTGAGCGGCAAGCTGCTGGAGGTGAAGGAAAGCGTGGGCCCCGCAGCCGAAACGCGTGGCGTGCTGTACTCGCTGCACCTGGGGCGCTTTTCAGACCTGCACATGCGCTGGCTGTACTTCATCGTGAGTCTGGCGGGCACGGCCATGGTGGGCACGGGACTGGTGATGTGGACCGTCAAGCGCCGCCGCAAGCTGGGCGATCCGGCGCGGCCGCACTTCGGCTTTCGCCTGGTGGAAAAGCTCAATATCGCCAGCATCGCGGGCCTTTCCATCGCCATGGCCGGTTTCCTCTGGGGCAACCGCCTGCTGCCGCAAGGCGTGGCCGAGCGCACCGATTGGGAGGTGCATGTGTTCTTCATCATCTGGGCACTGACGCTGGCGCATGCCATGCTGCGCCCCTCGCGCCGCGCCTGGATCGAGCAGTTCTGGGTCGGCGCGGCCGCGCTGGCCCTGCTGCCCGTGGTCAGCGCGTTGACCACCGAGCGGCCCCTATGGCGCAGCCTGGCCGAGGGGGACTGGGTGTTTGCCGGCTTCGAGCTCATGCTCTGGGTGCTGGCCGGCCTGCATGCCTGGCTGGCGGTGCGCACGGCGCGCCACCAGGGGTCCAAGCCCCGGGCGGCACGGGCGCCAGCGCCATCCGCACCCACCGGCTCTGCCATGCCCCAGGGGGGAGCGTGATGCACCACCTGCTCACCTTCGTGACCTGCCTGGCCGCCTTCGCAGCCCTGGCACTAGGGACGGAACGCCCGCAGGACGAGCTGTTCGGCCAGGCGCTGGCACCGCGCGCCACCTGGCTGTTGCGCATCGCGGGCTGGGGCGCCCTGGCCGTGGCGCTGGCCATCATCGTGCAGGCCCAGGGCTGGGGCATGGGGTTGGTGAGCTACAGCGGCCACACCAGCCTGGCGGCCGGCATCGTGCTGTGCGGGCTCATCGTGCGCAGTCGGCGCTGACTGAGCCGGTGCTGCCGCTCTCACATCTTGACGTCGTAGCCGAGGGTGATCGGCGCGTGGTCCGAGAACTCCACCTCCTTAGATGGTCACGGTACGCGCAAGGGTAGTTGTCGCCGGCGTTGCCAAGTGGCGTTGATCGCGAGGGCGCAGGGTGCGAGAGAATGGTTGTTTCGGGCGATTTCGCGCCCTGCCAATTTCGTGAGCACTGTTACCCTGCTGCACCATGATCCCAGCTTTCAATCACTCTCACGTTTTGCCCCCTTTCGAGGGCGAGCGTCTGACCAGTGCACACAGTTCGCCCTATGTAGTTGCGACTGGAGAGTTCGTGCAGCGCTTCGCCATCAACGCGGCGCGCCACGCGATCATTGATGGGTTCATGCGCTACCGTGGCGAATTGCGCCGTCTAGGGTTTGTCCGAGGATTTCAGTGGCTCGACGGCAGTTTCGTTGAAGATGTCGAGTCTCGTGAGGGGCGCGCGCCCAGGGACATAGACATCGTGACGTTTGCGCATCCTCCCGCCGGCATGAGCACCGAGCAGATCAGGGACATGATGCAATCGCATGCAGATCTTTTCGACCACGCTCTGTGCAAAGCGGCTTTCCGCTGCGACACTGCGATCGTCAACCTGGCAACTTCACCAGAGTGGCTGGTCACTCAGACTCGTTACTGGTACGGCCTCTACTCCCATCGCCGAGGCGATGCGTTGTGGAAGGGCATGTTGCAGTTGCCCTTGGATTCGAACGACCTCGAAGGGCTCCAAATGCTGACGGAACTGAATTTTGAAGGAGAGAGCAATGCTGGCTCAACTTGAGAGGCAATTCCTTCAGGCCGATCTCGCGCAAGCTCGGCAACTACTCGCCGAGGGATGCGCGCACAACGACCCTTTTGCAGAAAGCCAATATAGCCAGCGAGTGGCACGGCTTGAGCGCGAACTGACTGAGCTTGCTGTAAAAGCCCAGAGCGCTCCGACCGGGGTCGCCTTGTTCTTTGGTGGTAGGCCGGTGATTGGATCGCATGGCATCAAGGCTGCGTTCGGAACACAGGCTGTGGGCCAGTTTCAGAAGTTAGTCAGCCAGCGCTACGCGGCGGCGGAGACGGGGCCCTTGGCGTCACGCGGGCGAGTGCCAATGAGCGAGGAAACTCAACTTCTTGTGACTGATGTAGTGCGAGGGTCTTTTGGATTTGTCCTGCAAGGAAGTCAGCCTGCAGAAAGCGATGCGACGCTCAGACAGGTAGTGGGCGAGGTCGCTGACACGCTCTCACGAATGGCCAGTGTAGACGATGCGCTATTCGATGAAGCGTCCGCTCGAGTTGACAATCGGCAACTCGGCGCATTGAAGGAGTTTTTCAAACTGCTCGACGACGAGGGAGCAAGCTTGCGAGTCGTGGAGGGTGAGCGGGATTTCGAGTTGACGACGCAAGCAGTGCAGCGCGCTCGCCAACGTGTCGAAGCGCTTGTGATCGAAGATCGTCTCGAGACCCATGAAGGCGAAATCATCGGATGGGCCGAATACTCGCTTCGCTTCGAAGTGCTCCTCCATGCGGACCGAAACGTGATTGTCGGTTCGATGTTACGGGAAGCGATGCAGAAGCTACTGGAAGAAGGCGTTAACCCGCTGCACCAGCACGTTAGTGCGCGGGTCAAGGTCCGCGAAGTTAGGCTGCGCAATCGCGCTCCTCGAAAGACGTTTGTATTGCAGTCGGTCGAACGCATTGGAGCACCTCCGGACTGGCCGGTGAGAGCGGCGCAACAATCTATTGCCACGTTGTCGAACGACTACAACGTGAAGTCGTAGCCGATGGTGATCGGAGCGTGGTCCGAGAACTTCACGTCCTTGTAAATGGTCTCGGTGCGCGCCAGCGCAGCCATGGCTGGCGTCGCAAGGTGGTAGTCCAGCCGCCAGCCCACATTGTTGGCGTAGGCCTGCCCGCGGTTGCTCCACCATGTGTAAGCCGTGTCGGTGGTGGTCGGTTGTAACTGACGGTAAACGTCGATCAGGCCGCCGCCTTCATCAGTTGTGTGCAACAACTTTGTCATCCAGGCGCGTTCATCGGGAAGGAAGCCGCTGTTCTTCTGGTTACTGCGCCAGTTTTTCAGGTCGATCTGCTGGTGGGCGATGTTGATGTCGCCACACAGGATGAACTCTCGCTCCCGCTTGAGCTGCATGAGGTGGGGATGGAATTCCGCGAGGAAGCGGTACTTGGCGAGCTGGCGCTCCTCGCCCGAGGAGCCGCTCGGAAAGTAGGCGCTGATGATGGACAGCTTGCGCGCGGGGGTGTCAAAGCGCAGCTCGAGGTAGCGGCCCTCGGCGTCGAACTCGGTCGAGCCGTAGCCCACGATCACGTCGCTGGGCAGGTGGCGGGTGTAGATGCCCACGCCCGAATAGCCCTTTTTCTGCGCGTAGTGGAAGTGCCCGTCCATCTCGGCCAGGCGCTCGAAGCGTGTGGCCACGTCGGCGGCCTGCGCCTTGACTTCCTGGACGCAAATACAATCCGGCCGTGTGGCAGCCATCCAGCTTTCCACGCCCTTGGTGGTGGCCGAACGGATGCCATTGAGGTTGAGGCTGGTCAAATTGAACAAGGAATTTCCCATGGTAGATGTTGTTGCGCAGGGCTCGGATGAGGGCCAGCTGGCGCAGGACTTTGTACGGTTTGCCGTCGAATCGGGCGTGCTGCGCTTCGGGGAGTTCAAGACCAAGGCCGGGCGCCTGAGCCCCTACTTCTTCAATGCCGGTCTGTTCGACGACGGCAGCAAGATGGGGCGCCTGGCCGAATTCTATGCAAAAGCCCTGATCGCCAGCGGCATCGAGTTCGACATGGTGTTCGGGCCGGCCTACAAGGGCATCCCGCTGGCCGCGACCGTGGCGGTGGAGCTGGCACGCCAGGGGCGCAATGTGCCCTTTGCCTACAACCGCAAGGAAGCCAAGGACCATGGCGAGGGCGGCACCCTGGTAGGGGCTCCGCTCCAGGGCCGGGTGCTGATCGTGGACGACGTGATGTCGGCCGGCACTGCGGCGCGCGAGTCGATTGCCCTCATCCAGGCCGCAGGCGCCACCCCCCATGCGGTGGCCATTGCGCTGGACCGCCAGGAGAAAGCCACCGAGAATGGGCTGGACGTGGAGCACAGTGCAGTGCAGTATGTGCGCCAGCAGCTTGGCATGAAGGTTTGTACTATCGCCAGGCTGGCAGACTTATTGCTGTACCTATCGCAAACAGGGGGGGCGGAGATGCGCGCCCATCACGAACGGGTTTCGGCCTACCGCGAGCGGTACGGGGTGAACGAAGGGTAACTAGTTGCACAAGACGGCGTGGCTCATTGGCGAATTGGCATTGGCAGGCCTGGTCACGGCGTCCGCGTGGGCGCAGCAGACGGGACCGGTGGGCAGCATCTACACCTGCGTGGACCGCAATGGCCGCCGGCTCACGGCCGACCGCCCCATTGCCGAATGCGTGGACCGTGAGCAGCGCGAGCTGGGCCCTTCTGGCATCGTACGGCGCCAGATTGGCCCCACGCTGACCGAGCAGGAGCGCGCCGCCCTCGAAGTGCGCCAGCGCAAGGAAGCCGAGGAACGCAGCCGCGCCCTGGAAGAACGCCGCCGCGAGCGTGCCCTGACGTCGCGCTACCCCGACAAGGCCGCGCACGACGTGGAGCGCAAGGCCGCCATCCAGATGGTGGAAGACGTGGCGGCCACGGCCCAGAAGCGCATCGTCGAGCTGCGCCAGCAACGCCAGGCCATGGACACCGAGATGGAGTTCTACAAGAAGGACCCCAACAAGGCCCCGATGACGCTGCGCCGCAAGATCGCCGAGAACGACGACAGCATTGCCGAACAGCAGCGCTTCATTGGCGGCCAGGACGACGAAAAGCGCCGTGTGCACCAGCGCTTCGACGTGGAGCTCGCACAACTGCGCAAGCTGTGGGATGAGCAGCGGGGCGTTGGCGTGCCTGGTGCTGCGAGCAGCGCCCCCCCGGCGTCCGCCGGCGGTGCCCGCTGATCAGGGCCCATTCAGGGTTCTCGGCGATGGATGCCCTCCACGCAGGGGGCGGCATCCACCGGGCGTGATCAGACAGCGAGCTTGGCGCGCAGCAGGTCGTTGACCTGTTGCGGGTTGGCCTTGCCCTTGCTGGCCTTCATGATCTGGCCCACGAGTGCGTTGAAGGCTTTGTCCTTGCCGGCGCGGAACTGGGCCACATTGTCGGCATTGGCCGCAATCACGTCGTCAATGATGCCTTCCAGGGCACCCGTGTCGTTCATCTGCTTGAGGCCCTTGGCCTCGATGATGGCGTCCACGTCGGGTGATTCCCCGGTCCACAGCGCCTCGAACACCTGCTTGGCGGCGTTGTTCGACACCGTGCCGTCGGCAATGCGGCCGATCAGCGTGCCCAGTTGGGCGGCCGACACGGGCGAGGCATCCAGCGCCATGTCGTTGGCGTTCAGGCGGCGCGAGACCTCGCCCATGATCCAGTTGCTGGCCAGCTTGGGCTGCTTGCTGGCCTGGGCTGCGGTCTCGAAATAGGCGGCCATGGCCTTGCTCTGGGTCAGCGTGGTCGCGTCGTACTCGGGCAGGCCATAGTCGGCCACGAAGCGCGCGGCCATGGCGCGCGGCAGCTCCGTCATCAGTGCGCGCTGCTCGTCCACCCACTGGCGCGAGATCTGCAGCGGCGGCAGGTCCGGGTCGGGGAAGTAGCGGTAGTCGGCCGCGTCTTCCTTGGTTCGCATGGCCTCGGTTTCGCCCGTGTCGGGGTCGAACAGCACCGTGGCCTGCTGGATGGCGCGGCCATCCTCGATCTCCTCGATCTGCCAGCGGATCTCGTAGTCGATGGCTTGCTGCATGAACTTGAAGCTGTTCAGGTTCTTGATCTCGCGGCGCGTGCCCAGGGGGGCGCCGGGCTTGCGCACCGAGACGTTGGCATCGCAGCGGAACGAGCCCTCCTGCATGTTGCCGTCGCAGATGCCGATCCAGGTCACGATCTTGTGCAGCTCGCGCGCATAGGCCACGGCCTCGTCGCTGGAGCGCATGTCGGGCTCGGTCACGATCTCCAGCAGCGGCGTGCCGGCGCGGTTCAGGTCGATGCCGCTCTGGCCGATGAAGTCCTCATGCAGCGACTTGCCTGCATCTTCTTCGAGGTGGGCGCGCACCAGGCGCACGGTCTTCTTCTCGTCGCCGAGAAAGAACTGCACCTCGCCGCCCTGCACCACGGGGATCTCGAACTGGCTGATCTGGTAGCCCTTGGGCAGGTCGGGGTAGAAGTAGTTCTTGCGCGCGAAGATGCTCTCGGGCGCGATGTGCGAGCCCAGCGCCAGGCCGAGCTTGATGGCGCATTCCACGGCGGTGCGGTTCATCACCGGCAGCGTGCCGGGCAGGGCCAGGTCCACGGCGCAGGCCTGGGTGTTGGGTTCGGCACCGAAGGCCGTGGAGGCGCGGCTGAAGATCTTGCTCTGGGTGGCGAGCTGGGCGTGGGTTTCGAAGCCGATCACGACCTCGTAGCCGTGGATCAATTTGCTGCTGGTTGCTGTCGTCGTCGTCGTCATGTCACAGACCTTCGGGTTGGCGCAGGTGAAAGTCGGTGGCCTGCTGCAGCCGGTGTGCTGCGTTGAGCAGGCGCGCTTCCTGGAAGTAATTGCCGATCAGCTGCAGGCCCACGGGCATGCCGCCTTCGCCAAAGCCCGCCGGCACGCTCATGCCGGGCAGGCCGGCCAGCGAGCCGGGCAGGGTAAAGATGTCGGCCAGGTAGTCGGCCAGCGGGTCGGCGCCATGCTCGCCAAGCTTCCAGGCCACGGTGGGGGCCACGGGGCCGGCGATCACGTCGCACTGCGCGAAGGCCTGCTGGAAGTCGTCGGCAATCATGCGGCGGATCTTCTGGGCCTTGAGGTAATAGGCGTCGTAGTAGCCGTGCGAGAGCACGTAGGCACCGATCATGATGCGGCGCTTGGCCTCGTCGCCAAAGCCTTCGGCGCGGGTCTTCTTGTACATGTCCTCCAGGTCACCGTAGTCCTTGGCGCGGTGGCCGAACTTCACGCCGTCGAAGCGGCTCAGGTTGGACGAGGCCTCGGCCGGCGCGATGATGTAGTACACCGGGATCGAGAGTTCGGTGCGCGGCAAGCTGATGGGCACCAGCCTGGCGCCAAGCTTCTCGTATTCCTTGAGCGCAGCGTCCACCGCAGCGCGCACGTCGGGCGCCAGGCCGTCCCCGAAGAACTCGGCCGGGATGCCGATGCGCAGGCCGTCGATGGAGTCGTTCAGCGAGCGGCCGAAGTCCTCGGCGGGCATGTCGATGGAGGTCGAGTCGCGGTCCAGGTCGGGGCCGCACATGGTGGACAGCAGCAGCGCGCAGTCCTCGGCCGTGCGCGCCATGGGGCCGGCCTGGTCCAGGCTGGAGGCAAAGGCGATCATGCCGTAGCGTGAGGCGCGGCCGTAGGTGGGCTTGATGCCGGTGATGCCGCAGAACGAGGCCGGCTGGCGGATGGAGCCGCCGGTGTCGGTGCCGGTCACGGCCGGGGCCAGGCGCGCAGCCACGGCCACCGCGCTGCCGCCCGAGGAGCCACCGGGGATGCGCGAAGTATCCCAGGGGTTGCGCACCGGGGCGGGCGCGTCGAAGCCCACGGGGGCCACGGCCGAATTTTCGTTGGCCGAGCCCATGGCGAACTCATCGCAGTTGAGCTTGCCCAGGGTCACGGCGCCGGCCTCGGCCAGCTTGCGCACCACGGTGGCGTCAAACGGGGACTGGTAGCCCGCCAGCATCTTCGAGCCGGCGGTGCTGGGGAAGTCGCGCGTGACGAAAATGTCCTTGTGGGCCAGGGGCACGCCTTCCAGCGCGCCTGCCGTACCGGCGGCAATGCGGGCATCGGCCGCACGCGCCTGGGCCAGCGTGACGTCTTCATTGACCGCCACGTAGGCGCCCAGCGAATGGTGGCTCTTGGCGCGGGCCAGGAAATGCTGGGCCGCTTCCACGGCGGAGACCTGGCGCTCGCGCAGTTGCGCGGCCAGGGCGGTGACGGTCAGATCGTGCAGGTCTGCAATTTGCTTGTTCATGCTGGCCTCAACCGATCACTTTGGGCACAAGGAACAGGCCGCGTTCCACTGCCGGGGCGCTGCGCTGGTTGGCCTCGCGCTGGTTGGGTTCGCTGGCGACGTCGTCGCGCAGGCGCAGGGCGATCTCCTGGATGGCTGCCACGGGGTGTGCCAGGGGTGTCAAGTCCCCGGTATCCACAGCGCGCATCTTCTCCACGATGTCGAAAAAGCCGTTGAGTTGTGTGAGCATGCGCTCACTTTCGCTCGCGCTCAATTCCAGTCGTGCCAGATTGGCGATGCGATCGATGTCCAGGGATGTCAGTGCCATAGGGGAAAAATTCGGGAGAAACCAGATGTAAAGCTGAAATGGGGGGTGGGACCAGGGGAGTTATTCACAGGGGATAGGGTATTATCCCGGCTTTGCCGCAATACCCTCCCTCATGCCGGTCATTGTGCGAAAAAAGCGAAATTTGACCCCGTAAACCCGGCGATGGCAGGCCGATGCGCACGCCATGCCTGAGAGGATTCTTGAATGTTCGGAGCTTTCCGTCGGTACTTCTCCACCGACCTGGCCATTGATCTTGGCACAGCCAACACCCTGATATTCGCCCGCGACAAAGGCATTGTGCTCGATGAGCCCTCTGTTGTCGCCATCCGCCACGAAGGCGGACCCCATGGAAAGAAAGTCATTCAGGCCGTAGGCCATGAAGCCAAGGCCATGCTTGGCAAGGTGCCCGGCAACATCGAAGCCATCCGGCCCATGAAGGACGGTGTGATCGCCGACTTCGTGATCACCGAGCAGATGATCAAGCAGTTCATCAAGATGGTGCACCCGCGCACGCTGTTCACCCCCAGCCCGCGCATCATCATCTGCGTGCCCTGCGGTTCCACCCAGGTCGAGCGCCGCGCCATCAAGGACGCAGCCGAGGCGGCCGGCGCCACCGCCGTCTACCTGATCGAAGAACCCATGGCCGCCGGCATCGGCGCGGGCCTTCCGGTCTCGGAAGCCAGCGGCTCCATGGTCGTGGACATCGGCGGCGGCACCACCGAGGTGGGCGTGATCTCGCTGGGCGGCATGGTCTACAAGGGCAGTGTGCGCGTGGGCGGCGACAAGTTCGACGAAGCCATCATCAGCTACATCCGCCGCAACTACGGCATGCTGATCGGCGAGCCCACGGCTGAATCCATCAAGAAGAACATCGGCTCGGCCTTCCCCGGCTCCGAAGTGCGCGAGATGGAAGTCAAGGGCCGCAACCTCAGCGAAGGCGTGCCGCGCAGCTTCACCATCTCCAGCAACGAAGTGCTGGAAGCGCTGACCGATCCGCTCAACCAGATCGTCTCGGCCGTCAAGAACGCCCTGGAACAGACCCCGCCCGAGCTCGGCGCCGACATTGCCGACCGCGGCATGATGCTGACCGGCGGCGGCGCGCTGCTGCGCGACCTGGATCGCCTGCTGGCCGAGGAGACTGGCCTGCCGGTACTGGTGGCCGAAGACCCGCTGACCTGCGTGGTGCGTGGCTGCGGCATTGCGCTGGAGCGCATGGACCGCCAGGGCAGCATTTTTACAAGCGAGTAAGTCCCCCGTGCCTGCGTGCCAGCCATGCAGGCACCCATCGCGCTGAAATGGCATGACCGCAACCGCACCGATGCTTTTTGAGCCGTGCCCCTGGCCGCGTTGGCGCGCCGTGCAGGCCCACCGCTGAGCGCCATGCCCCTGGGAACCCTGGAGCGCAGTGCGCCTCCCTTCTTCAAGCAAGGCCCCTCGGCCCTGTCGCGGCTGGCGCTTTACGGCGCGTTGGCCCTTTTCCTCATGGTGGCGGACGTGCGCTTCAAGCTGACCGGCCCGTTCCGCCAGGCCGTGTCCACCGTGCTCTACCCGGTGCAGTGGCTGATGCTGCAGCCAGTGGAGTTTGCCGGGCGCGGTGCCGGCTACTTCCAGAACCTGCAGACCGCGCAGCAGGACGCCGATGCCGCGCGCAGCAAGATGGCCCAGATGTCGCAGCGTGCGAGCCAGGCCGACCAACTGATACTGGAGAACGAGCGGCTGCGCAAGCTGCTCACGCTGCGCGAGCGGCTGACCACTTCGGCCGAGGCGGCCGAAGTGATCTATGACACCGCCGACCCCTATACCCGCCGCGTGGTGGTGGACAAGGGGCTGATGGCGGGGGTGGAACTCGGTGCGCCCGTGCTCGACGAAGCGGGCATCCTGGGCCAGGTCACACGGGTGTTCCCCATGCTCAGCGAAGTGACGCTGCTGGTCGACCGGGACCAGGCCATTCCCGTGCTCAATATCCGTACCGGTGCGCGCGGCGTAGCCTACGGGGATCCCGTGGCGGGCAACAACGGCGGCATGGAGCTGCGTTTCATGCCCGCCAATGCCGACGTGCGCGAAGGCGACCTGTTGACCACCAGTGGCGTGGACGGCCTGTACCCCCCCGGCCTGCCGGTGGCCAAGATCGTGCGCGTGGAGCGCCGGGCCGACTCGGCCTTTGCGCGCATCTACTGCGAGCCGCTGGCCCAGGTGCAAGGCGCACGCCATGTGATGGTGCTCAAGCCCCTGTCGGGACACATTCCCGAGCGGCCCGAGCCGGCCGCCCCGCCCACCGCTGGCAAGAAGGGACGCCACAAATGATCATGCCGCGCGGCCAGCCGCTGCTGCTGCCTGTCAACCCCGTCTTCATCGCCGTGAGCCTGATGGCGGGCCTGGCCATCAACATGATCCCTCTGGGGCGTGTGGTCTGGACGCCTGACCTGCTGATGCTGCTGCTGGTGTTCTGGAGTGTGCACCAGCCGCTGCGCATCGGCATGGGCACGGCCTTCCTGCTGGGCCTGTGCATGGATGTGCAGCAGTCCTCGCTGCTGGGCCAGCATGCGCTGTCGTATTCGGTACTGGCTTTTGGCGCCATCGCCATCCACCGCCGTCTGCTGTGGTTCAGCGTGCCTTCGCAGGCGCTGCAGGTGTTGCCGCTGTTCCTCATTGCGCATTCCATCGAGTTGCTGGTGCGCGTGGTGTCGGGCGGCATTTTCCCGGGGCTGTGGGTCTTCGTGGCCCCAGTGCTCGAAGCGCTTTTGTGGCCACTGGCCAGTTGGGTATTGCTGGCGCCCCAGCGCCGCCCGCCTGATCGCGATCAGAATCGACCGCTATGAGCCTGGTGTGGACCCTCCAACAATCCGCCTGCGCTTGCCGCACGGTGGTGGGGAGGGCGCAGCGTGACTGAACTGCGCAATGCCGAAGCGGACTCGTCGCGTTTTCGCGCCCGCATCTTCACCGTCGCCTTCGTGGTGTTCCTGGCGTTCGGACTGCTGGTCGCGCGCCTGGTGTTCCTGCAGGTGGTGCGCCACGAGGACCTGGCCGCCCAGGCCGAGAGCAACCGCACGGCGGTGGTTCCCATCGTGCCCAACCGCGGCCTGATCATGGACCGCAACGGCGTGGTGCTGGCCACCAACTACGCGGCCTACACGCTGGAGATCACCCCCTCGCGAGTGGGCGTGCTGGAGGAGACCATCGAGGCCCTGTCCAAGGTGGTCGATATTCAGCAGCGCGACCGGCGGCGCTTCAAGCGCCTGCTGGAAGAGTCGCGCAACTTCGAATCCCTGCCCATCCGCACGCGCCTGACCGACCAGGAAGTGGCGCGCTTTTCCGCGCAGCGCTACCGCTTTCCCGGCGTGGACATCAAGGCCCGGCTGTTTCGCAACTACCCGCTGGGCGTCGCGGGCGCCCATGCCATCGGCTACATCGGCCGCATCAACCAGACGGAAAAGGCGCGCATCCAGGACTCGGACGACGAGGCCAACTACCGGGGGACCGAGTACATCGGCAAGCTCGGCGTGGAGCAGAGTTTCGAGAACATGCTGCACGGCCTGACCGGCGTAGAGCGCATGGAGACCTCGGCCGGCGGGCACGCCGTGCGGCGGCTGGCCAGCCACCCGGCCACGCCGGGCAACACGGTGATGCTGTCGCTGGACATCAAGCTGCAAAAACTCATCGAGGACATGTTCGGCGACCGCCGCGGCGCCCTGGTGGCCATCGACCCGCGCAATGGCGAGGTGCTGGCGCTGGTGAGCAAACCCACCTTTGATCCGAACCTGTTCGTCGAGGGCATCGACAGCGAAAGCTGGCAGGCGCTCAACGAGTCGATCGACAAGCCGCTGCTCAACCGCGCGCTGCGCGGCACCTACCCGCCGGGCTCCACCTACAAGCCCTTCATGGCGCTCGCGGCGCTGCAGCTGGGCAAGCGTGCGCCCAGCATGGTGGTCAACGACCCGGGTTTCTACACCTTTGGCGGCCACACCTTCCGCAGCCACGAAGGGGGCCTGGGCGGGGTGGACATGCACCGCGCCATCCAGTTCTCGAGCAACACCTATTTCTACTCGCTGGCCGTGGAGATGGGGGTCGATGCCATCCACGATTTCATGAAGCCGCTGGGCCTGGGCCAGAGCACGGGGATCGATCTCAACGGCGAGGTGCGCGGCGTGCTGCCCAGCACCACCTGGAAGCGCAATGCCTACAAGCGCCCCGAGATGAAGCGCTGGCACCCCGGCGAAACCGTGTCCCTGGGCATCGGCCAGGGCTACAACAGCTTCACCATCCTGCAGCTGGCGCAGGCCGAGGCCACGCTGGCCAACGGCGGCATCAAGTATGCGCCCCACCTCATCAAGGCCGTGCGCGACACGGTCAGCGGCACCGTGACCCCGGTGGTTCAGCCTCCGGGAGAAAACCTTGGCTACCTGCCGAAGAACGTGGAGATCGTGCGCAACGCGCTGGTGGCGGTGAACAAGGGTGGCACGGGCACGCGCATCTTTGCAGGCGCGCCCTACACGTCCGCCGGCAAGACCGGCACTGCGCAGGCCATGAGCCTGGGCCAGAACGTGCGCTACAACGCCAAGCTGCTCGAAGAGCACCAGCGCGACCACTCGCTGTTTGCGGCCTTTGCCCCGGCCGAGAACCCCCAGATCGCACTGGCCGTCATCGTCGAGAACGCCGGCTTTGGCGCTGCGGCGGCCGGCCCGATTGCGCGGCGTGTGTTCGACTACTGGCTCCAGGGCGAGTACCCGAACGATGAAGACCTTGCCGCAGTGCGCAAGGGCATCGCCGCCGCGCCCATCGGCAAGCCGCGCGCGGTGGCCGACGTGGTGATCAGCCCCCCGGCGCCCTGATCGCTCTTCAGGCGCTGGTTGCCGGGCTGCGGGCCGGCGGCGCCAACTGGCTGAACACCAGCGCAGTAACGATCAGTGCCGCACCGCTCAGGCCCGCCCAGCCCAGTTGCTCGCCGAGCAGAGCCCAGGCGGTGAGGGCGGCGAACACCGGCTCCAGCCCGAAGACGATGGCGCTGCGCATGGCATCCACGCGCTGCTGGCCCCAGGCCTGCAGGGTGACCACCACCACGCTGGCCAGCAGGCCCAGGTAGACCACGGCCACCCAGGCCTCTGCGGGCAGCCGGGCCGCAGATTCCAGCCAACCCATGCCATCCTCGCGCGCGAGCAGCAGCACGGTGGAGGCCAGGGCCATCACGCCAGCCTGCGCGGCTGCCATGCGCGTGGCGCGCAGCGGGTTGTCGGCCGTGCGCCGCGCGCACTCCTCCAGCGCCAGGATGTAGAGGGCATAGAACACGGTGCTGGCCAGCGTCAGCGTATCGCCCAGGTTCCAGGGGTCGTTCTCATGGAACATCAGCGCCATGCCCGCGCAGGCCATGGCGCATGCGGCCCACAGCCGCCAGCCATAGCGCCGGCCCATCAGTGCCATGGCGATCAGCGGCACCACCAAAACGTTCAGGCCGGTCACGAAGGCGTTGCGATTGCTGCTGGTGCGCGCCAGCCCCTCGATCTGCAGCCAGAACGCCAGGAACAGCAGCAGGCCCAGCGCACAGCCCCAGCGGCGTTCATGGCGCAGCATGCCCCACCACAGCGGTGCCAGCACCGCCAGGGCAATCACGAAGCGCAGCCAGATGATCTGCAGCGCATCGAGCTGGGCGGACAGCAGCTTCATGGCGGGGAAGGTGGTGCCCCACACCGCGGTCACCGCCAGCAGGGCCAACAGGCCAAAACGTTCAGATCGCATGTGCAAAAAGAAAAAAGGCTGGCCGGGGTCTCCGGCCAGCCTGTCAGGCGCAAGGGGCGCCGTGGATCAATTGAACAGGTAGCGGGCCTGCAGATTCAGGCGCAGCATGTCGCCCTTCTGGCCGTCGAAGGTGGTGCGGCGGCCGCCGATCAGCTCGCTGCCCAGTTCCACGTTCTTGATCGGCAGGTAGTACATGCCGGCGTGCCATTGGTAGAGCTTGTGGTTGCCTTCGCCGCCGTAGGCGTTCACGTAGTCGTCGCCCAGGCGGTGGCGCGAGCGCACGGCGCCCAGCGACACGGTGCCGCGCATCTTCTCGCTGAAGACGTTGCTCAGGCCGATCACGACGCCGTGCGAGCGGTCCAGGCGCACGGTGCTGCCGTCGAGCACGGGGTAGTTCGCGCCCACCAGGTAGGCGCCATCGCCATCGCCATCCAGGCGCGTGTACTGGGCCATCAGCGTGGTGGTGCCGGTGATCTTGTAGCCGGCGCCGATACCCACGCCCAGGCCGCGCTTGCTGAAGCCGTCGACACGTTGCTCGTGCGAGAGCAGGCGGGCGTTCACGTTGCCCCAGTCGAAGGCCTTGTCCACGCGGGCTACGAAGTTCAGGCCCTTGGCACCGTCGGTGGGCTCTTCGAGTGCGAACTGGAACTTGGCCAGGTCGGGGTTGTTGTAGGTGTAGCGGATCTGCGCGGGGCGGCGGAAGGTGGCGCCGGGCGGGCCGTTGAAGTCCACGGTCTCGGGCAGGTTGTCCGTGTCCATGAAGGTCGACCAGGTCTGGCCGATCAGCCAGCCAGCGTATTCGCCGTAGGCGTGGCGCAGGCGCAGGCGGTTGCGGTTGCACTCGGCACCGCAATAGGCGTAGAAGTCGGCCTCGATCTTGGTGTTGAAGGTGCCGATGGAGGTCGGCGTGGAGGTCTCGAAGCCAAAGCGCGAAGTCTGCGCGGTCAGGCTGCTCTTGCCTTGGCGCGATTCGCCCAGTGGCTGCTCCATCAGGTTCGTGAAATTGTCGCCGGGGGCCGTGCCCTTGAAGTCCTTGACCATGTTGGCTTCGGCAAAGCCGTAGACGCGGATCGAGGTCTCGCTGCCCGGCAGGCGGAAGCTGCCCGGAATGTCGCCCAGCACCACGGCGTCCTTCTGCTTGAGTTCCACGGCCTCGATGCGGTCGTTCCAGGCCGATGCCGACGCCGCAGGGGCGGCGGGCGCCTGGGCCTGCTGGGCCTTGAGCTGGTTGAGCTCGGCGCGCAGGGCCTTGAGTTCGTTGCGCATTTCTTCGAAGTCCTTGGCGGACTGCGCGAAGGCCGCAGGGGGCAGGCTGCACAGGCCGGCGGCCAGCAGTGCGAGGAACGTGTGGTTCAGTTTCATGGTCACTCCGGTAGGGGCTGGTAATGGCATGGCACGGGCCTGGATCTCAGGCGCTCATGCGGCCGATGAAGGCGCGGATGCGGTCGTTGGCGGGGTTGTTGAAGAATTCGGCGGGCGCCGCGTCGTGGGCGATGCGCCCCTGGTCGAAGAACATCACACGGTCGGCCACTTCGCGGGCAAAGCCCATCTCGTGGGTCACCACGATCATGGTCATGCCGCCACGGGCCAGCTCGCGCATCACGTCGAGCACCTCCTGGACCATCTCGGGGTCCAGGGCCGAGGTGGGCTCGTCGAACAGCATCACCTTGGGCTGCATGGCCAGCGCCCGGGCAATGGCCACCCGCTGCTGCTGGCCGCCTGACAGCTGCCAGGGGTATTTGTGGGCATGGTCCTGCATGCCCACGCGGCGCAGCAGGGCCATGGCCTGCTCGTTGGCCTGGGCGCGCGGCGTGTGGCGTATGCGCCGGGGCGCCAGCGTCACGTTGTCCAGCACGCTCATGTGGCCGAACAGGTTGAACTGCTGGAACACCATGCCGACCTCGCTGCGCTGGCGCTGCAGCGTGGCCATGTCGTCGGTCACTTCCACCCGGTCGATGGTGATGCGGCCGGAGTCGTGGGGCTCCAGCCGGTTGATGGCGCGCAGCAGCGTGCTCTTGCCCGAGCCCGAGGCGCCGATGATCACGGTGACCTCGCCGGTGTTGAACACGGTGGACACGTCGCGCAGCACCTGGTGGGTGCCGAAGGATTTGCAGACGCGGTCGACCACGATGAAGGGCGTGGGCCGGCTCATTGGTTGCGGCCTTCCACGTCGAAGCGGTATTCCACGGCGTTCGAGATCTGCGTGACCAGGGTGGTCAGCAGCAGGTAGGTGATGGCCACGGTGGACAGGGTGGCGATGGGCTGGAAGGTGGCCGACTGGATGCGGTTGCCCACGTTGGTCAGTTCCACCACGCCGATGGCATAGGCCAGCGACGAATCCTTGAGCAGCGCCACGAAATTGCTCACCAGCGGTGGCAGCGAGATCTTGAAGGCCTGCGGGAACACCACGTCCAGGAAAACATGCAAGCGGCCCAGGCCCAGGGCCTTGGCGGCTTCGGTCTGGCCGCGCGGCACCGCCAGCAGCCCGGCGCGGATGGCCTCGGCGTTGTAGGCCCCCACGTTCAGGCCCAGGGCCAGCACGGCGGCAGCGAAGTCGGGCAGGTTCAGGCCCGGCACCAGCACCGGCAGCGCAAAGTAGACGAACAGGATCTGCACCAAGAGCGGCGTGCCGCGTATGACCCAGATGTAGAAGCCGGCCACCCAGCGCACGGCCGTCAGGCGCGAGGTGCGGGCCAGGGCTGCGCCGGTGCCCAGCACCAGGCCCACGCTGCCGCTCACCAGGGTGAGCCACAGCGTGGTGCGTGCGCCGTCAGAAAAAGCCTGGGCGTTGGGGCCGATGGGCTCGGGCAGGAAAGAGAGCAATGTGCCCAGCAGCGCCAGCGCCAGGACCATCAGGACGACGGCCGAGACGAGCGTGGCGTTGCTGCGCTGCTGGCGAGACCAGCGCTCGGGCCAAAGGGCAGTGAGCATGAAAAACCCCGGTGATTACAAGCGGGCTTGCTCAGTTGGTGCAGCGGACGTCTTCGTTGAAGTACTTCTTGGACAGCGCGGCATAGCTGCCGTCGGCCATCACTTCGGCCAGTGCCTTGTTCCAGCCGCCGGCCAGCGAGCTGTTGCCCTTGGCCACGGCGGCGGCGATGCGCTCGATGAACAGCATGTCGCCGAGCTTGAAGCCGGCGCCGGGGTTCTTTTCAGCCACGGCCTTGGCCACGAAGCGATCGGTCACCCAGGCGTCCACCCGGCGCGAGTTCAGCGCGCTGCGGGCATCCACGTCGGTGGGGAAGTTCTTCATTTCCTTGATGGACGAAACCTTCTGCACGTTCTCCAGGTAGCTGGTGCCGGTCTGCACGGCCACCACCTTGCCGGCCAGGTCCTTGGCGCTCTTGATGGCCGGGTCCATCGCGATGATCATGCCGCCCGAGCAGTAATGGGGTTCGGTGAAAGTCACGGCCTTGGCGCGCTCTTCGGTGATGCCGTGCGAGGCGATCACCAGGTCCCAGCGGTCCTGGCGCAGGCCTGTGAGCAGGGCGTCGAAGCCCAGGGTCTTCCACTGGATCGTGAGGCCCATCTTCTTGGCCACGAGCTCGGCCGTCTCCACTTCGAAGCCGGTCAGCGTGGTGCCGCTGAAGAAGTTGAAGGGGGCGAACTGTCCTTCGGTCGCGATGAGGATCTTGCCGTCCTTCTTCACCTCGTCCAGGGTCCGGGCCTGGGCGGAGAAGGCGGCGCAGAGCGCGAGGGCGGTGGCTACAGCCTTGATCAATTGCATGGGATGGGTCCTGTCCGGGGTATTTCAGGTACAAAAAATCCGGCATGCGGGTAGGCAGGCCGGAGGCTCGGGAAATGCGTCCGCAGCCATCGCGGATTGCGATGTTAGGCGTCACGAAATAGTCACCAATTATAAGGAGCGGTCTTTTTCTGCCGCCACAGGGGGCGCCCTACAAAAGCCGGTTGTAGGCCAATTCACAACAGGTTTTAGAGAAGGCTCCCGAACTTTTCCAAGTGCTGGTAATCGCGCGGGCGCCCTCTGCAGCGCGCGCTCAGCGCAGAAAGGCGTCGTAGCCTGTCTTGAGGATCAGCGCCCCCACCACCACGATGAAAATGCCGCGCACGAAGCCCGTGCCGTGCTTGAGCGCCATGTGCGTGCCGAGCAGGCTGCCCACCACATTGGCCACGGCCAGCGTCACCGCAAAATGCCACCAGACATGGCCCTTGGCGGCAAACAGGGCGATGGCCGCCACGTTGGTGGCCGTATTGAGCAGCTTGGCCGACGCCGAGGCATTGAGGAAGTCGTACCCGAGCAGCCGCACGAACAGGAACACGAAGAAACTGCCAGTGCCCGGCCCGAAGAAGCCGTCATAGAAGCCGATGGCCAGGCCGATCAGGCTGGCCGCCAGGATTTCCGCACGCCCGGCAAAGCGCGGCGTGTGGTGGCGCCCCATGTCCTTCCTGGCCAGCGTGTAGGCCAGCACGCCCAGCAGCACCAGGGGCAGCAGTCGGCGCAGGAACTCGGGCGAGATGACCGTGACGGCCCAGGCGCCCGCGAACGAGCCGGCAAACCCGGCGGCTGCGGCCGGCAGCAGGGCGCTCCAGCGCAGTTGCACGCGGCGGCTGTACTGCCAGGTGGCCATGGCCGTGCCCCAGACGCCCGCCGCCTTGTTGGTGCCCAGCAGCGTGGCAGGAGGTGCCACGGGAAATGCGGCGAACAGCGCTGGCACCATCACCAGGCCGCCCCCGCCCACAATCGCGTCCACGAAGCCTGCCAGCAGCGAGGCGAGGGTGATGAAAATCCATTCCATCCCCTGATTTTCGCACCCACCCAGCTACGGTTTTGGTAGCGAAGGCATTCCCCGAGCGGAAAGAAAAAAGGCGCTGGGATTGCCAGCGCCTGAAAAGGGGGTGCACCTCGTTGGGTGCTTTATTGGGTTGTTGCTTGTAGGGATGTCTCCTCGGCCCCTCGTCCAGCACACCAGGGCGCGCTTTCGAGTGACGGTACTGTAACGGCGGCACCCGCTTGGTGCATTGGGGGTTTCCCGCCCCCTTTTGGGGGGCGAATCGGGCCGAAAGACGCCCTGGATGCCCCAAATGCGATTTTTTGCTTGGCATGCCTTGTGCACTGTGTCTTGTAACAAATTGCGAAAAGGGAGCTTCCACATGCGGGCAGTCATCCATGGGTTCGTCACGGTCGTGGCCTTGTGCCTCGGGCTTTGCACCGCAACGGTCTGGGCGCAGGCGCCCGCCCCCGAGGCCGCCGCAACGGCAGCCGCACCGGCACCCGCTCCCTTGACGCGCCCCGGCCTGGTGGCCAAGGAGTCCATCAATGCCGCGGACACCGCCTGGATGATGACCTCGACGGCGCTGGTGCTGCTCATGACGCTGCCGGGCATCGCCCTGTTCTACGCGGGCATGGTGCGCCGCAAGAACGTACTCAACACCATGGCCAGCGTGGTCGCCATTGCCGCGCTGGTGAGCCTGCTGTGGTTTGCCATCGGCTACTCGTGGGCGTTCACGCCGGGCAGCGCCTGGCTGGGCGGTACCGAGCGCATGGCATTTGCCGGGTTCGACTTCCAGCTGGCCGCGGGCAAGCTGTCGGTGAGCCATGTGGCACCGGCCATCCCCGAGTCGGTCTACGCCATGTTCCAGCTGACCTTTGCCATCATCACGGCGGCGCTGCTGGTCGGGGCGGTGGTCGAGCGCATGCGCTTTTCCGCAATGCTGCTGTTCATCAGCCTGTGGACGGTGTTCATCTATGCGCCCGTGGCGCACTGGGTCTGGGAGCCGGGCGGCTGGCTGGCGCAGATGGGGGCGCTCGATTTTGCCGGGGGCTCCGTGGTGCACGTGAATGCCGGCGTGGCCGGCCTGGTGTGCGCCTGGTTCCTGGGGCGGCGCAGCGGCTATGGGCGCGAGCCCTTCGAGCCCTACAACCTGGGCCTGACCATGGTGGGTGCGGGGATGCTCTGGGTGGGCTGGTTCGGCTTCAACGCGGGCTCTGCCGTGGCAGCCGATGGCCGGGCGGGGCTGGCCATGGCCGTCACCCATGTGGCCGCCGCCGCAGGCGCGCTGTCCTGGATGCTGGGCGAGGCGGTCATGCGCGGTCGCCCCTCCTTGCTGGGCCTGTGCTCGGGCCTGGTGGCCGGCCTGGTGGCCATCACGCCTGCCGCCGGCTTTGTCACCCTGCGTTCGGCCGTGGTCATCGGGCTGGTGGCGGGCCTGGCCTGCTACTGGGGCGCGACGGGGCTCAAGCGCCTGCTGCGAGCCGACGATTCGCTGGACGTGTTCGGGGTGCATGGCATCGGCGGCATCGTGGGTTCGCTGCTCACGGGCGTGCTGGCCAGCCGCACGGTCGGTGGTGTCGCGGGCAGCCTCTGGACCCAGGCCATCGGCGTGGGGGCCGTGATGCTGTTCAGCCTGGTTGGCACGGCACTGCTGCTGTGGATCACCAACCTCGTGCTCGGCCTGCGCGTGGACGAGCAAAGCGAGCAAGTGGGCCTGGATATTGCACAGCACCGGGAACGCCTGGGTCAGTAGGTCTCCCAATGTTCTGAGGAGTTCACCATCATGCAGGACAGCGACAAACTCGCCATCGCAGCGCACCTGCACGTGCTGCTGCGCCGCAAGACCGGCCGGGTGACCGACACCGAGTGGATGGCAGCCAATGCCGAGTACGCGATGGAAGTCGTGCGCTTTGCGCGCCAGCACGCGGTCGAAGACGGCGTGCCCGAACTTGCCGAATGGGCCGAACGGCTCGACCGCGCCGTGCACGAACCGGCCCCTGCGCCACAACGGCGTCCCTTGCTGGAGACCGCCGGCCAGGCGGTGCGCCAGCGCCTGGCGCCTGCACCGGTGGTCGAAGTGCCCCGCTATGTCGGTGGCATCCGCTGAACTTGAAAGCTCACGCCTTCTGCGCGGCCAGGATCCATTCGGCTGCCTTTTCGGCCAGCATCAGCGTGGGTGAGTTGGTGTTGCCACTGGTGATGGTGGGCATGGCGCCCGCATCCACCACGCGCAGGCCGGCAATGCCACGCACGCGCAGTTGCGAATCAAGCACCGCCATCGGGTCATCTGCGCGGCCCATGCGCGTCGTGCCCACGGGGTGGAAGATGGTGGTGGCTATGTCGCCCGCCAGACGCGCCAGGTCCTCATCGCTTTCAAACTGCACGCCGGGCTTCCACTCCTCGGGCTGGTAGGCGGCCAGGGCGGGCTGGGCGACGATGCGGCGCGTGACGCGCAGGCTGTCGGCCGCCACCTGCCGGTCTTCGGGGGTGCTCAGGTAGTTGGGCGCAATGGCCGGCGCGGCCTTGAAGTCCGCGCTCTTGATCTGTACCGTGCCCCGGCTCGTGGGGTTGAGGTTGCAGACGCTGGCCGTGAAGGCCGGGAAGCTGTGCAGGGGCTCGCCGAAGGCGTCGAGCGACAGGGGCTGCACGTGGTACTCGATGTTGGGCCAGGGCTGGCCGGGGTCGCTGCGCGTGAAGGCGCCGAGTTGCGAGGGTGCCATGCTCATCGGGCCACTGCGCTTCATCGCGTATTCCATGCCGATCTTGGCCTTGCCCCAAAGCGAGTTGGCCATGGTGTTGAGCGTGGGCACGCCATTGACCTTGAACACCGCGCGGATCTGCAGGTGGTCCTGCAGGTTGGCGCCCACGCCCGGCAGGTCGTGCACCACGTCGATGCCGTGCTGCCGGAGCAGGGCGGCCGGGCCGATGCCCGACAGCTGCAGCAATTGGGGCGAGTTGATGGCCCCCGCGCTCAGGATCACCTCTCCGGTGGCGTGGGCTGTCACCATCTCGTGCCCGTCCCAGACCTTCACGCCGGTGCAGCGGCGTGTGCCGTCCGGCTGGATTTCGAGGATCAACTGGGTGGCCTGCGCGTTGGTCCACATCTCGAAGTTGGGCCGGCCGTAGCAGGTCGGCCGCAGAAAGGCCTTGGCCGTGTTCCAGCGCCAGCCGCTCTTCTGATTGACCTCGAAGTAGCCCACGCCCTCGTTGTCGCCGCCATTGAAATCCTCGGTGGCCGGAATGCCGGCCTGCTGCGCAGCCTTGGAAAAGGCGTCCAGCACATCCCAGCGCAGGCGCTGCTTCTCCACGCGCCACTCGCCGGTGCTGCCGGTGGCCTTGTTGCCGTGCAGGCGCTTGAAGTTTTCACTCACGTCGCCGGGCTGGTCCAGGCGCCAGTGGTCCTCGTGGCGGCGAAAGTGGGGCAGGGCGTTGTCCCAGCGCCAACTGGCGTCACCGGTCAGCTCGGCCCACTGGTCGTAGTCGCGTGCCTGGCCGCGCATGTAGATCATGCCGTTGATGCTGCTGCAACCCCCCAGTGTCTTGCCGCGCGGATATCGCAGGGTGCGGCCGTTCAGGCCCGCGTCGGGCTCGGTGTTGTAGAGCCAGTCGGTGCGCGGGTTGCCAATGCAATACAGATAGCCTACGGGAATGTGTATCCAGTGGTAATCATCCTTGCGACCCGCTTCGATGAGCAACACGCGGCGGCGGCCATCGGCGCTCAGGCGGTTGCACAGCAGGGCGCCCGCTGTGCCGCCGCCGATGATGATGTGGTCAAACGTGGTGTCGCTCATGGGAATAACGGTGTTGCAAGAGGTGTCGCGGGTTGATCGGAAGAGTCGGCGCCATTGTGCGGACCGCGCTGGTGGTGTCGAGGGGGTAAACGCGGCTTGCTAGCAAGTTTGTAGCTGGTGTGGCTTGCAGCGGTTGTGACTGCACGCAATTTGATAATAATTGCAAGCATTCGGGCCCGTGTCGTGCTTGCACGCAAGGGCTTGTCCTACCTGCGGGCCATGGGCTCCGCTACCATGCTTCCCCTACCTCCTTGCTGGTGGCTTGCGCCGCCCGTTTCATGACCGACCTTGCTCCGCGCATTGCCCGCACCGACACCTCCGAAGGCCCGGAGCTGCTGCTGCATGGGCGTTGGGGCGCGGCTGAGCTGGGTACGCGCCGGCAATGGAAGGCACTGTCCGCACAGCTGCAGGCGCAGCAGTCCAGTGCCCAGGTCGGGTGGGATCTGCGCGACCTGCAGTGGCTGGACCATGTAGGTGCCCAATTGCTCTGGAACCACTGGGGACGTGCGTGGCCCAAGCGCCTCGCGCTCACGGATATCCAGCGTGACATCCTGGAACGCGTGGCCGAGTTCACCGTGGCCGAGCCGCCGCCGCCCGAGCCCTGGAGCCTGGCCCGTGAAGTGGACCACCTGGGCCTGCTGGTGCTGCATGGTGTGGACCACGCGCGCCACATGCTGCAAATGGTGGGACAGCTGGTGCTCGACCTGCTGCGCCTGGCGCGTGCCCCCCAGCGCGGGCCCTGGCGCGACGTGTCCGGCCACCTGTACCGCATGGGCGCCACGGCGTTGCCCATCACAGCCCTGGTCGGCTTTCTCATCGGGGTGGTGCTGGCCTACCTGATGTCGCTGCAACTGCGCCAGTTCGGCGCCGAATCGTTCATCGTCAACATCCTGGGCATCTCCCTCATCCGCGAGCTGGGCCCCATGCTCGCGGCCATCCTGGTGGCGGGGCGCTCGGGCTCGTCCATCACCGCACAGATCGGCGTGATGCGTGTGACCGAAGAGCTCGATGCCATGCGCGTCATGGGCATCCCGCACGGCTTTCGGCTGGTGATGCCGCGCACCCTGGCGCTGGCGCTGGCCATGCCGCTGATCAGCGTGTGGACCACACTGGCGGCGCTGGCCGGGGGCATGCTCGCGGCCGATGTGGCCATGGATATTTCTCCCGCGTATTTTGTGCAGGCCCTGCCGTCTGCCGTGAAGGTGGGCAACCTCGGCCTGGCCATGGCCAAGTCGGTGGTGTTCGGTGCCTGCATCGCGCTCATCGGCTGCCATTGGGGCATGCGCGTCAAGCCCAATACGCAGAGCCTGGGCGAGGGCACGACCGCATCGGTGGTCACTTCCATCACCATGGTCATCATCGTGGATGCGCTGTTTGCCATCGCCTTCAAGAGCATCGGGATCTGACGCCGTGAGCACCGCCGACATCGCCACCCCGCCAAACGCCGCAGGCAGCAACGCGCCCCAGGCGCTGGCCGTGCCCTCGGGCACACCGCCCGTGGTTGAGGTCAAGGGCCTGTGGAGCGTGTTCGGCAAGGGCAGCGAAGCCTTCGCCGTGCACCAGGACCTGGAATTCACCGTGCAGCGAGGCGAGATGCTGTCGCTGGTAGGGGGCTCGGGCACGGGCAAGACGGTGCTGCTGCGCCAGATACTGGGCCTGGCCCGGCCCGCGCGTGGCACGGTCACCGTGCTCGGCCGCCCGGCCTCCGAGATGGGACGCGAAGGTGCTGCCAGCCGGGTGGGCATGCTGTTCCAGCACGGTGCGCTGTTCTCGGCCTTCAACGTGCTCGACAACGTGGCCTTCGCGCTGCGCGAGCAGGGCACCCTGCCCGACGATCTGGTGCGCGATGCCGCGCTGGTCAAGCTGCAGATGGTGGGCCTCAAGCCCGAGCACGCCAGCCGCATGCCGGCCGATCTGTCCGGTGGCATGGTCAAGCGCGTGGCCCTGGCGCGCGCCCTCATCATGGACCCGCCGCTGCTGCTGCTCGACGAGCCCACCGCCGGGCTCGACCCGAGCAGTGCCGACGAGTTCTGCGCATTGCTGCGCGAGCTGCATGCGGCGCTGGGCCTCACCATGGTCATGGTCACGCACGACCTCGACACCCTGTTTGCCCTGTCCACCCGCGTGGCCGTGCTGGCCGACAAGAAGGTTGTCGTCACTGGCCCGCCGACTGAAGTGGCGCGTTTCAAACACCCCTTCGTCGAGCAATTCTTCATGGGTGAACGTGGCCAGCGCGCCATGGCCCCCCTGGCGGGCTTGCCCGAGCAGCCGCCCGCGGCCCCAATGCAGACTTCCAAGGACGCCTGATGGAAAACAAATCACACGCACTCGCCGCCGGCATCTTCGTCATCGTGGTGGCCGCCATGCTGGCAGGGCTGGCCATCTGGCTCACGCGCGACAACGCCAACTACGAGCAGTACGAGCTGTCCACCAAGGACGGCGTGAGCGGCCTGCAGCCCCAGGCCACGGTGCGATACAAGGGCGTGGCCGTGGGCAAGGTCACGCGCATCGGCTTCGATCCCCAGGTCAGTGGCAATGTGCTGATCCGCATTGCCGTGAATGAGCAGGCGCCCATCAGCCCCAACACCTTCGCCGTGCTGGGCTACCAGGGCGTCACCGGCCTGGCCCATGTGCAGCTCGACGATGCCGCAGCGCCCTACCCCGAGCTGCCCCCGGGCCCGAGCGGCCTGCCGCGCCTGCCGCTCAAGCCTTCGCCGTTTGGACGCCTGGCCGAGCAGGCGCCGGCCATCCTGGGCCAGGTGGAGGAGGCCACGCGCCGCATCAACCAGTTGCTGGGCGACACCAACCAGAAGCTGCTCACCGACGCCATCGGCAACATCGGCCAGGCGGCCGGCAGCGTCAACGCGCTCACCAAGCGGCTGGACACCACGGTGCAGACCCGGCTCGACCCGGCGCTGGCGTCGCTGCCGGCCCTGGCCGGCGATGCGCGCCAGACGCTGCAGTCGCTGCAGAAGGCCGGCACCAGTGTGTCGGACATGGCCGCAGGCATCAACGCCACCAACCAGCGCCTCACCGTTGAAGGCGGCCCCATCGACCAGATCACGCAGGGCACCCAGGCGCTCACGCGCGCGGCCGATGCACTGGGCAGCAACACGCTGCCGCGCGTCACCCGTGCGGCCGACGAACTGTCGCGCACCGCGCGCCAGATCGGCCGGGCCGCCAACAGCGTCAGCGACAACCCGCAGTCGTTCATCTATGGCTCGGGCCGCATCCCGCCTGGTCCGGGCGAAGAGGGCTTTGCCGCACCAGGCGCCGCGCGCTGATGCCGCCGTCCGACGAATTCAAGGAGTACATCGCCATGCTGGATATCCAACGCACTGTCTCGGGGCGCCTGGCTCGCCTGGCCCGCCGGGGTGCCGCCCTGGTGTGCGCCTCTGCCGTGCTGGCCGGGTGCTCGGCCCTGCCCGGCCCGCCCACGCGGGCGGTGCAGTACGACTTCGGCCCCGGTGCCATGGCAACGGCCCCGAGCGACCGCCGGGCCCCGCTGGCGCCGCTGGCCCTGGCCGATGTGGAGTCCACCGGCATGCCCGAAAGCAGCACGTCGGTGCTCTACCGGCTGGCCTACGCCGATGCCCAGCAGCCACGCCCCTATGCCGCAGCACGCTGGAGCCAGCCCCCGGCCGTGCTGGTGCAGCAGCGCATCCGCGAGCACCTGGGCCTGCGCCGGGCCATCCTGAGCACCAGCGACGCGGCCGTGCAGGCCCGTGTGGCGAACAAGCGGCCCACCGTGCTGCGCCTGGAGCTCGAAGAGTTCAGCCAGGTGTTCACCAGCGCCGCAGAAAGCGCCGGCCTGGTGCGCCTGCGTGCCACCGTTGCCGAGCCGACGCATCTGGGCGAGAACCTGGTGGGCCAGCGTGTCTTCATCGTGCAACGCCCCGCTGCCACAGCCGATGCGGCTGGCGGCACCCGGGCACTGGCCGACGCCACCAACCAGGCGGCGCGCGAATTGGACGAATGGCTGGAACAGGTGGGGCGCTGAGCCGCAGGAAGCGGACACGCACCCGCACCGGCGCACCCCCAAAGCCAGTCTTGTTACGGATGGTTGCAGCACCCCTACTCAGGTAGGGTGTCGGTGCCTGCGGTGCTCTTCCATAATGTACCTGAACGTGTTGACGGCCTTCGGGATTGCGCAAATCTCTTGTCGGGCTGCAACGAGGCAGGCTGTCCGGTACGGGGCCCGCAGACCGCCAATGCGTTCCCTGGGTGCCTGGCTCCCGGTGGGTCACTGCCATGGCCAGCCCATCGCCCGCCACCGCCTCCAGCCCTTGTGTTCCCCTTCGCCTGCGAGTGCAGCGCCGGATGGCATGCCGCCATCGCGGCCCACAGCGGGCTCCGATCCACGTTCATTGCCGAGGTAATTTCCCGTATGTTCTTCAAGCCATCGCTGCTGCGCTCCGCCTGTGCCGCCACCATCGCCCTCGCCGCCACTGCCACCACCGCCTGCGCCGGTGACAAGCTTTACGTGCAGGACAGTGGCAAGATCATGCTCGTCGATGTGGACGCCAAGTCCCTGACCCTGGTGTCCCGCCCCACGGTCGATGGCTCCATCACCGACATCGCCACCGATGCCGCAGGCACCCTGTACGTGCTGACCTTCAACTCGCTGTACCGCCTGGCCGCCGACGGCAGTGCCGTGCTGCTCGGCAAGCACGGCATCAGCACCGCCAATGCACTGACCTTCGACGGCAGCGGCAAGCTGTTCGCTGCGTCCGCCGTCAACAAGAACCTCTACCAGGTCAACCCCGCCAACGCGCAGTCCACGGTGGTCGGCACGCTGCCCGCACAATCGGCGGGTGACCTGGCCTACCTCAATGGCCGTCTGTTCTTTGCAGGCGAGAACGACTCGCTCGGCATCGTCAACCTGCGCAACAACCAGCAGTCGGCCAACGTCGGCAGCTTCGGCCTGGCGACCTCGGTCTACGGCCTGGCGGAAGGCGACAGCAATACCCTGTACGGCGCCGCATTCACCAAGCTGTTCAAGGTGGACCCCTCCACCGGTTCGATCAGCTACGTGATGGAGTTCACGGGGCTGGGGCAGGCCGGTGGCCTGGCACCATTCAAGGCCGTGGTCACCCGTGCCGACGACCGCTTGTTCAACTATGCGGAAGACACCTTCCCCACGCTGTTCAAGCCCTCGTTCTCGCCCTCGCTGACCTACGGCAACCAGTACTACCGCTTCTACCGCGACACCGGCGCCATCCTGTCCATCAGCAATGGCCAGCTGAGCTACACCATCGTCGGCAGTTCGCCCGCCGTGCTGGGCCCGGTGGATACCTTCCTGCCGCTGGCAATCGGCGCTGGGTATTGATTCGGTACGTCCCCCTGAGGCGCTTCGCGCCTTCACCCCTTCTCTCGAATTGCTGCGCAATTCGGGAAGGGGGATGCAGCCGGTGCGGCGGGGCGGCCCTTGCACGGCTGCCCTGGCTCAGAGCGGATAACAAAACTCAGCGAAGCGGTTCTGGCTAGGCGCTGCGTCGCAGGCAGTACGAGTAGTACGACAAGACGCAGCAACGACGCCAGAAGAGTTTTGTTAGCCGCTCTTAGGCCGAGCGTGCACACAGGCTGTGCGCGTTATCGCCCTATTCCTGGGCTCGCTTCTTCGACCCCTCGATGCCCGTCACCACGCGCGCGTAGCGCGCAAAGCTCCAGTAGGCCCAGCCCCAGTCCATGAGCACGACCAGGCGGTTGCGAAAGCCGATGAGGAAGTACACGTGGGCAAACAACCAGAACAGCCAGGCGAAGTAGCCTGAAAAGCGCACCGGGCCGATCGGTGAGGTGAGGTCCACCACCGCTGCGTTGCGGCCGATGGTGGCCAGGTTGCCGTAGTCGCGGTAGCGAAACGGCTGGGTCTGCTGCTGGGCCAGGCGGCGCAGCACGTTGGCGGCGGCGGCGCGGCCCATCTGCTTGGCGCCGGGGGAGACGCCGGGGACGGGCGTGGGTTCCTGGCCGGGGACATGGCTCTTGGCGGCGGCCAGGTCGCCCACCACGCTGATCTCTGGGTGGCCGGGCAATGTGAGGTCGGGCTCGACCACCACGCGGCCGGCGCGGTCGGTGGTGCAGCCGGTGGCCTCGGCCAGCAGCCGGCCCAGGGGCGAGGCGGCCACGCCGGCGGCCCAGACGATGCACTGGCTGGGAATCGTGTAGCTGGTGGCCGTGGGGTCAGCGCCCGGCGCGGGGCCTGCCACCGTGAGGCCGATCGCATCGATGGCCGTCACCCGTGCGTTCACGCGCACTTCCACGCCCAGCTTTTCCAGTTGCTCCTTGGCGCGCTGGCTCAAGGGCTCGGGCATGGCCTGCAGCACGCGCGTGCCCCCTTCGAGCAGGATGATCTTCGCGCTGGCCGGGTCGATGTGCCGGAACTCGCCGGGCAGTGTGTGGCGCGCGATCTCGGCGAGGGTGCCGGCCATTTCCACGCCCGTGGGGCCACCGCCGACCACCACGAAATTGAGCCAGGCGGCGCGCTGCACAGGGTCGCCTGTGCGCTCGGCGGCCTCGAAGGCCAGCAGGATGCGCCGGCGGATGTCGAAGGCATCGTCCAGCGTCTTGAGGCCCGGGGCGAAGGGCGCCCAGTCGTCGCGGCCGAAATAGCTGTGCGTGGCACCCGCGGCCACGATCAGGTGGTCGTAGGGCAGGGCGTCGCCACCTTGCAGCAGCACGCTGCGCGCGGCCACGTCGATGCGCTCCACCTCGCCCAGCAGCGTGGTCACGTTGGGTTGTTTGCGAAACAGGTGGCGGATGGGCGCAGCAATGGCCGGTGCCGAGAGTCCGGCCGTGGCCACCTGGTAGAGCAGGGGCTGGAACAGGTGGTGGTTGGTCTTGTCGACCACCGTGACGTCGATGGCGCTGCCGTGCAGCGCGCGCGCCGCCTCCAGCCCGCCGAACCCGCAACCGATGATGACGACCCGGGGGCGGATGGGTGTGTTGGGAATGCTGCTCATGGCTGCATTATGGGCAGTCTGCAGTGGGGTCCCGGAAAGGCACGCCCCGCAGGCGTTGCAGCGTGCGGGGCGTTGTGACGGCGTGGCCGCTCAAGCGTTCATGAAGCCGAGGTCCACGGGGTATTCGGCACCGCCGAAGTGGCTCAGGTTGGGCAACACACTGGCGATCTCGGTGCTGCTCACGCCAAACCACTTGGCCAGCGTGGCGGCGTACTGGTCCACCGAGGTGCTGGGCAGCAGGCGGCCCTGGCCCACGTGCCACTGGTCATCGGGTGCGGCGGTGCTGGTGTTGCTGACCGGGGGGGCCGAGCCGTAGAAGGCCTTGCCCTTGACGGCACCGCCCACCATGAGGTGGTGGCTGCCCCAGCCATGGTCGGATCCATCGCCATTGGAGTTGAGCGTGCGGCCAAAGTCCGAGGCGGTGAAGGCCGTCACCTTGTCGGCAATGCCCAGCTCCACCGTGGCGCTGTGGAAGGCGGTCATCGCATCGCTCAGGCGCTGCATCAGGCCGGGCTGCTGGGAGATGAGGTTGTCGTGCAGGTCGAAGCCGCCCATTGAGACCATGAACACCTGGCGCTTGGTGCCCATGGTGCCGCGCGCGCCGATCAGGCGGGCCACCATCTTGAGCTGGTCCGCCAGGCCGTTGTTGGCGGGGAAGGGCGTGGCCAGGTTCACGCCCGCAATGCCGGTGGTGACCAGCGATTCGGAGGTCACGGCGCGCGTGGTCACCTTGTTGTATTCGTTCTCCAGCGTCTGGCTGCTGGTCTGCTGAATCAGGCTGGTCAGCGCCGAGCGCACGGCCGTGGAGCCATAGACGCTGCTCTTGACGCCATTGATCGGGATCGCGCCACTCGTGCTCACCTGGTATTGCAGCGCCGAGTCGCCCGAGAGGAACACCGCATTGCCCGTGACCGAGATGCAGGTGAACAGCGAATTGGCGTTGGACGACAGGGCCAGATCGCCGATGTTGCCGCCCCAGCCGATGGTGGAGCCTTCGGGCGAGGACGACTGCCACACCGACTGCTGGTCGTTGTGCGAAAACAGCTTGGGCGGCAGCGGGTACAGGCTGCGGTTGGAGCCGTTGTACTGTGCCTTGGTCAGCGGCACCACCAGCGGGCCCACGTTGAGCTGCACGGCGGCTTTGCCGTTGTTGAACAGGCCCGTGAGGCCCGACATGGCAGGGTGCAGCGCGTACTGGCGCCCACCGGGCAGGCCGGCCGTGGGGTTGAGCAGCGTCGCCGCCAGCTCCGCCTTGGGGATGGCGATGCCGCCACCACCCAGGCCATTGCCGCCCCGGATGGCGCTGTACTTGAGGTAGCTCGGGTCGTCGTAGGTGACCACGGTGTTGGCATAGTCGTTGCCACCATAGAGGAAGACGCAGACCAGGGCCTTGTAGTCGGTGGCGGTGAAGGCGGCCGCCTCGCCCATGGCGGCCAGGTTCAGCGCAAAGGGCAGGGCGGTGCCGGCCAGGCCCAGTTGGCCGCTGCGGCGCAGGAAGGCCCGGCGGGTGTGGAGTTCGGGTTGGAGCAGGTGCATGGCGCGCGTCCTCTTATTTCTGGATGAGGTACTCGGCCGAAGCCATGACCAGGAAGATCGCCGACGCGATGCGGTTGAGCTTGACGGCGTCGGTGCTCGCGGCCGTGACGGGTGTTGCCTTGATCGCATCGGCAATCAGTTTCACGGTGGCGGCCGACAGCTGGCCCGCACACATCAGCAGGTTGATGCGCGCGACCAGGGCGTCGGGGTCGACGACCAGCACCATCTCATGCGTGTACAGCGCCTTGATGTCATAGCCGTTGTTCGCATTGCTGCCGTTGTTGGGCAGGTCGGGCGCGTTCACGTAGATGCCATTGCGGATCACGCCCTGGATGTAGTTCAGGTAGCCGCCCACGCTGCTTTCGTTGACCAGTTGGAACTCGGGCGCCACGGCACCGCTCTGGGCCAGGGCCGTGGACGGCGGCACATAGCCGGGCCGAAAGAAGTTGAACACCGAGGGTGAGCGCAGCGGGCTCTGGCCCAGGCGCGAACTGGCGGAGCTGGTGTCCCCGATCTTCCAGCTGCCGAAGGTGGAGCTGATGTTGAAGGTGCGGCCCCACTGCACCAGGCGCAGCATGGGCTCGCGCAGCTTGCCGAAGCCCGGTTGTGTGAGTCCCGCGGACGAACGCGCTTCGTCGTCGAGCAGAATGGCGCGGACCACCGACTTCATGTCGCCGCGCACGCTGGCACCGTTGTTGTTGAACACGCTGGCAACGCGCGCCACATAGGCCGGCGAGGGGTTGCTGGTAACCAGCCGCTGGATCAGCTGCTTGCAGATGAACGGCGCCACGTTGCCGTGGTAGAACAAGGTGTCCATCGCCGTGGCCAGGGCCGCGGCACCGGGCGTATTGGCCGGAATGGAGGCACCCAGGAAGTTGACCGCCAGGTTGGAGTGCAGCGAGGCATTGAGCGACATGGGCAGCCGCGTGAACGCCGTGTTGGGCACCGTGCGTGTCGTGCCGGGCACGGTGCCCTGCTGGTTCAGCGACTGGTTGTAGTCGTAGCCCGTGAACACGCGCGCCAGGTTGGTCACGTCGGACTGGCTGTAGCTTTCGATGGGCTGGCCCGCGCCGTCGCGGCGCACGGTGCCGTCGATGTTGAGCATGACCAGCCCGATGGACATGAGCTGCATGACCTCGCGCGCATAGTTCTCATCCGGCTGGCGGCCCGTGGCGGTGTTCTCCTTCTGGTTGCCGCGGGTGTTGAGGTAGTAGCCCATCGCGGGGTTGAGCGACACGTCCTGCAGCAGGTTGCGGAAGTTGCCGAACGAATGGAATACCAGGGTGTCCCAGTAGTGCGCGATGGCGTGGCTGCGCCAGTTGAAGTCCAGGCCCGAGAGCGAAACCACGAAGATCTCCGACAGCGCCAGCGCGACCCGCTTGCGCAGGCCATCGGGCGATGTCATGAGCTGCGACCAGATCATGCAGTCGCCCGGATAGGTGTTGTCGTAGTAGGCCGTGGAATTGTCGACCGCCGCATACCCGCGCTGGTTGAGCCACTCCCAGCCCGATATGCCGATGGGGGCGTTGAACTGCGAGTTCAGCCAGGCGTCGAAGCCGATGGAGCGGACGGTGGCGATGTCCTGCGTGGTGGCGGCGAACCCTGCCTGCAGCAGAAAGCGAGCAGCGTCCTGGTCGTTGAGCGGCCGGCCGCTGGAGAAGACCGCATCGCCAAAGCTGGCCAGCGCGCCGACGTTGACCACGGCGTTGTTGGTGGGCGGGCCCAGCACCACAACGTTGCCCTGGTACACACCCAGGTAGTTGCGCGTGCCCCCGTAGTAGCGGAAGACGAGCGTGCCGCTGGTCACTGTGGCCTGGTGCGAGTCGAAGTACTGCGGGAAGACCATCTCCGCCCAGTCCATCAGCTCGTCGGGTGTGGGCGTGCGGCTGGCCGCCTGGTCCGACCGGAAGGAGCCCGAGCCGCCCATGTCGCCCAGGAGGGGCATGCGGGGCGCGTTGTCGGCCTGCTTGAGCGCCTGGGGGGCCTCGGCTTCGGCCTCGCCGCCGCCGCAGGCCGCGAGGGCCGCGCTGGCGGCGGCTGCCGCCGACAGCTTGAGCCAGGGAGCGCCCACGGACTCCGGTGCGCTTGGCGCTGCATCGGCCGGCGACATAGAGGAGGCTGTGCGGGCGGGCAGCGGTGCTGCCAAGGCCGCATCGGTTGCTTCGTGGGCGTGTGTCATAGCGACTTTTGTGAAGATTTGTACAGAAGTGTAGGCAACCTCCTACAAAAGTGGCATTCCCTACCCGACAGTAAGCGTTACCAAAAGAAACGCGCTGGCCTCTTACAGAGGAGAGGGCCGCATGGCGCGATGCGCAGCAGCAACACCCGCTTTTCAGCGATTGAAACACCCAGGCGCTTTAGAGCGGCTAACAAAACTCTTCTGGCGTCGTTGCAGCGTCTTGTCGTACTGCTCGTACTGCCTGCGACGCAGCGCCTAGCCAGAACCGCTTCGCTGAGTTTTGTTAGCCGCTCTTAGCGGGTGCTTGTCCGGCATGCCCGTAGGCGTGCGCCGACGTGGGTTCCACGGTGCGGACTACGCGCCGCAGACGGACTCGTTCTTACAGTCTCTCCATCGCATCACGCAAGTGTTCCACGCAATCCGAGTGGATGGCTGAAGCGAATTTTTTCGAGGATGCACACCATGAACGAAGACACCATCAAGGGCAACTGGAAGCAGTTCAAAGGCAAGATCACCGAACAGTGGGGCAAGCTCACCAACGATGACCTGGATGTCATCGATGGCAAGCGCGAGCAGTTCCTGGGCAAGCTGCAGGAGCGCCAGGGCATTGCCCGCGACGCCGCCGAAAAGCAGCTCAGCGACTGGCAAACCCGCCATCCCGACTTCCGCTTCAACGACTGACATGGACTTGGCGCATCGGTAGCCAGAACCCTCCAGGGCCCACGGCCCTGCAGCTGGCGGGCTACCGAATGCACAACGCTCTTTCAGCACCCCTACAAGACACCCCCTGAGACCCCGAGGAGAAAACCATGAAATTCGCACGCACCCTGATCGCTTCCATCGCCGCCGGCCTGCTGGCCACTTCCGCGATGGCCATGACCGACGCCGAGTACAAGACGGCCAAGGACAAGATCTCTGCTGACTACAAGGCTGCCAAGACCAATTGCGACACCCTGAAGGACAACGCCAAGGACATCTGCGTCAAGGAAGCCAAGGGCGCCGAAAACGTGGCCAAGGCCGAACTGGATGCCCAGCACAAGCCTTCCGACAAGGCCACGAACAAGGCCCGCATGGCACGTGCCGACGCCGACTACGATGTGGCCAAGGAAAAGTGCGATGACTTGAAGGGCAACGCCAAGGACGTGTGCGTGAAGGATGCCAAGGCAGCCCACACCACCGCCAAGGAAAACGCCAAGGTGGCCAAGGCCGCAGCCAAGCCTGCCGACAATGCCGCCGAGAAGGGCGCCCAGGTCGCCGAAGCCCGCAAGGACGCATCGGCCGAAAAGAACGAAGCCAACTACAAGGCCGCCAAGGAGCGTTGCGACGCCATGAGCGGTGATGCCAAGTCCAAGTGTGTGGACGACGCCAAGCGCATGTACGGCCAGAGCTGAATCGTGTCAGCCCCCGCACCACGGCCTTCAGGGCCGATGGTGCTCCACCGAGCCCCGCCCCGTGCGGGGCTTTGTCATGGAGCTGCGCCATGGTGTCTGACCTGCATCAAGGCGGCCTTGGCCTTGTGCCTCTAAGCTGGCCCTTCAATTGGCTTGCAAGAACGGAACGGCACATGGCAGCACTGGAATGGTCTGACGCACTCGCACTGGACCTGCCGTTGATGGACGAGACGCATGAGGAGTTCGTCGGTCTGCTGGCGCGGGTCGAGCACTCGGACGATGCGCAGCTGCTGGTCCGCTGGCAGGCGCTCATTGCCCACACCGAGCAGCATTTCGGCATGGAAGACCAGTGGATGGCCGGCACGCGCTTTGCCGCGGGCAACTGCCACAGCATGCAGCACAAGGTGGTGCTGCAGGTCATGCGCGAAGGGGCTGAGCGTGCTGGCCGGGGCGAGCTGCAGGTGCTGCGCATGATGGCCGGCGAACTGGCGCTGTGGTTTCCCCAGCATGCGCAGAGCATGGACGCCGCCCTGGCGCTGCACCTGCGCCGCGTGGGGTTCGATGCGGCCACCGGTGTGGTTAACGCCCCCGAGGCCTTGCCCCAGGGGCTGGTGCACGGCTGCGGCAGTGCCAACTGCTCGCCTTCGGCCCGGCCCGTGCCAGCCTGAGCGTTGGCACGGCGCGGACCTCAGTGGCTCAGCGCACTGGTGGGATGGCGTGGCAGCAGCACAATCGCCATGTGCCAAGACAGATCCCGCAGTGCAGAGCGCAGCGCCGCCGAGGCGGGAGGCCCGGATGTGCCCGGCGGGCCATAGGCTGCCCTCAGCACCGCCTGCTTGGCGCTGTGCAGCGCGGCACGGTCGTGCGCCTGCAGGGCCGCCAGCAACTGGTCGCGGTAGCGCTGCACACGCCGGGCCTCCGCGTCCGACAGGTCCGGTGCCGGGTGGGTGGTGGCTGCGGCACTGAGGTGGTGTGCCCAGGCCAATGCGGGCGAGGTGATGGGCTGCTCGGTGCTGTGCATCATGGACGCCCTGGCTGGGTGGGGGTGGCCAGGCCCGAGTGGGGCGGGGGCACGCTGGGTGGCTCCCGTGGCGGCAGGGGTGGGCGGGGCGTGCCGGCGGGTGAGGTCAGTCCATACCAGTTCACCTTGCGGGTCAGGACCATCACGGCGGCCAGTACCAGGAACAGAGCGATGGAGCCCACGGCCAGCGCCGTCTGCTCCAGCTGCAGCAGCACGTACAGCAGGCCGTACAGCAGCGCGATCCCCGCACCCAGCGGTATGCCGCGCGCCAGGCTGCCCAGCATGTGGCTTGCATAGTAGGCCAGCAGCAGCACGCAGGCGGTTGCCGCAACGCCGTAGGAGATGCCGAACGGCAGGTGCTCCGACAGGCTCACCAGCAACAGGAAGAAGCTGCACAGCGCGCTGCCCACCAGCAGGTACTGCACCGGGTGCACGCGCAGCTTCTTCATCAGCTCGAACAGGCCCACGGCCACGAAGGTCAGGGCGATGAACAGCACGCCGTACTTGGTGGCCCGATCGGCCAGGGTGTAGGGGTTGACCGGGTCCACGAAGGCCACGCTGAAGCTTTCGGCGCATTCGCGCGGGGTGGCGTTGCCCGTGGCGTACTCACTGCTGTCGTCGCCACCGCCGCCGCTGTTCACGCACACCCGCTTGCCGTCGGCAATGTCTTTCTGCGCGGTGGTCGCCAGCGAGGACAGGCGCCAGCGGGCGGTGAAACCTGCCTTGCTCACCTCGCGCTCGGACGGAAGAAACTGCCCCGAGAACGAAGGGTGGGGCCAACTGCTGCTCATCTGTACTTCGGTGTTGCCCCCGATCGGCACGATGGCCAGGCGCTCCGTGCCCACCAGCTCCAGGTCCAGCGTGGCGGTCAGGCCTGTGGCCTGGCCGCGCACCGACTCGGGCAGGCCGGCATGCAGGCCGCGCGCGTACGTGGGGTGAAAGGTGCCGGGCTTGAGCACCAGCGCCTGCTCGCCCAGCGTGACCCGCGCCGTGCGGATGCCGCGCGCATCGCCCACGGCCACCATCAGGATGGGCGCGCCGCAGTTCATGCGCGAGCCCTTCATGGTGCTTTGCGGTTGCAGGCTGGTGAGCGCCCCCCACTGCGCGGTGACGTGCGACTTGAGGTTGTAGGTGTTGACCTTGTGCAGGCCGCGCGCGCGCTCTTCCATTGCGGCACCGGTGACCACCTTGAGCTGTTCGGGCATGGCCGTGAGCAAAAACTCGCGGCGCTGCTCCACGCTGCGGCGCTCCTCGCCCTTGCCGGTCTCCACGTCCCAGCTTTCCACGCAGGCGCTGTGGATCATCGGGCCCATCAGCGTTTGCGGCCCGGCCAGGCTGTCGGCAACGCTCTGCGCCGTCATGCTGCGGTAGCGCTGCCGGTCGCGCACCACGTCCTCGATCAGGCCCAGCCCGATGAGCAGCAGCAGCACGATGACCGCGAGTGCGCCCAGTTTGGTGAACAAGGGGTATTTCAAGAGATCCTCCACATGGAATTAGGTGGAGGCAGTGTTGGCGGCGGGTGTGAGGGGGCTATGAAGTTTGTGAGGGCAGTGTGAAGTTGCTGCGTAGCAGCGAAATCACCGATGAGAGAATGGTGCCTGACAAGGGATCCACATGAAAAATGACAAGAAAACTGGAACGATCAGCACCGGCACGAAGGCCCCGGGCCGTTGTCTCGCAAGGCTGTCGGCCATTGGACTGATCGTGTTGGGAACGGGGAATGCGGTGGCACAGTCCACGGAGGTTGTCTGTACCTACGCGCCCAGCCAGAGCCGTGCTGTAGCTGCAGTGTCAGGTGCTGCCGGTGGCGCCACGGCCACTGCGGGTGCGATGGCTGCTGCCACCGGCCTCACAGCGGTTGCGCACAGCAGTGGCGCTTTGATCCTGACAGGCAGTTCCGGCTACATCGCAGGCACGCTGGGGGCGACCGCCACTGCGGTGGCCGCGGCACCTGTTGTCGTTGTAGTCGGGCTGGTGGTCGGCGGTGCTGCGGTCACCCTGGAGCTTGTGTGCGCCTCCAGGAATCATCCCGAGCAAGTGTCCAAGGTGCAGGCGGCCGCAAGCGAGTTCTCTCGCCGTTTTGACTCGGCCATGCAGCACACGAAGGTTGCTGCGGGTGACATGGTCAAATCGGTAAGACCCGCAGTGGACCGCAGCGCGTTGAAGGTGCGCACCACGGCGCAGGATGTCTGGCAGTACGCTTACCGCAAGAGCGGGGACGCCAAGGCGGCATTTACGGAAGCTCGCAAGTAGCGACATTGCGGGGCATGAAGAAATACACCGCAATCTAACCCTTCGTCAGGCACGGCGGGGACCGTCAGTCTGCACGAGAATTTTGGCTTGGGCGTTAATGTCGCAATAAGGTAGCCATGGACATTGCTCAGCGTGCCGGCCGCATCCTTTCCCGCACCCAGGCCAATCTCTTGTGGGGCAAAGCCGCTATTGGGGGTGGTCTCATGCACTTTTTAATTACCCAGCCAGGGCTTGTTGCTGCCAACGATCACGCGCCGCGAAACTCCAGCTCCACCCGCAACCCCGGCGCCGTATTGCGCACCGCCATCTGCCCGCCGTGCAGCGCCATCACGCGCCGCACGATGGCCAGGCCCAGGCCGGAGCCGCTGCGCTCGCCGTCGGGCCGGGCCGTGGTGAAGAAGCGCTCGCCCAGCCGGGGCAGGGCGTAGACGGGCACGCCGGGACCACTGTCCTGCACGGCCACGGTGCTGCCGGCCAGCTCCACGCGCACGCTGCTGCCGGAGGGTGCGAAGTCGATGGCGTTGTCCAGCAAGTTGGTGAGGGCCAGGGTCACCAGCTCGGCCTCCCACGGCCCGCTGGCGCCGCTGCCAGTGATGGCCAGGGTGATGCCGCGCTGGCCTGCGCGCCCTTGCGTGTGGGCCACGGCGGCATGGGCGCAGTCGTGCAGTGCCACGGGCACTGGCGCATCGGCATGGTGGCGCTGCTCCAGCTTGCTCAGCTCCAGCAGCCGGTCGATGATGCGTTGCAGGCGCTCTGCCTGCTGCACCACCTGGGTCGCGAACTCGGCGCGGTCGGCCGGGGGCAGATCGTCCTGCAGCAGCTCGCCGGCGCCGCGGATGGCGGCCACGGGGCTCTTGAGCTCGTGGGTGAGGGCGCGCACATAGCCTTCGATGTAGTCGCGCCCCTCCAGCCGCGCGCGCATGCGGTCCATGGCGCGGGCCAGGTCGCCCAGCTCGCCCGGCACCTCGGGCACGGCCAGGGCCGTGGTGGGGGGCGAATCGTGGTCACCGGCAGCGGGGCCCTGCACGCTCAGCGCATAGTCGCGCAGGCGGCGCACGTTCCACACCATCCACAGTGTCACGGCCACGCCCACGGCGGCCGACAGCACCAGCAGCAGCACGCCGCTGGCCAGCACCTTGTTCTCGGCCCGGTCGATGAAGCGCTGCACTGTGCGCGTGGGCTTGGCCACGGTGAGCACGCCGGCGATGCGGCGGCCCTCGGCCGCCGTGCCCGGCACGTAGATGGGGGCGGCCACATGCATCACCCCGCTGGTGTCGTCGCCCTCCACGTCGCGGGTGGAGCGCGCGCCGTACTCGCCGCGCAGGGTGCGCGCGACGTCGCGCCACTGCGAATAGTCGGCCCCCACCGCGCGGTTTTCCGAATCGAACAGCACCCGGCCCGTGGCGTCGGTCACGTAGATGCGGTAGTCCAGCGACTGCTTGGAAAAGCCCCAGATCGCCGCATCGATGGGCCGGGTGGCGTAGTGGCGCACATGCTGGGCAAAGGCACTGCCTGCCGCGCCATCCTCCAGCCGGCCGGCCACCAGGTCATCGCTGGCCAGCTCGGCCAGGATGTTGGCGGTGTCCACCATCATGTCCTCCATCACCTCGCGCACACTGGGCTTGATCTCGGCCGTGAACACGCGCAGCACGAAGAAGGCAGCGATGCCGTTGATCAGGAAGAAGGCGAACAGCAGGCGGATGCCCAGGCGCATAGGCGGCAGTCCTTGTCTACAGGTCCAGGCAGTAGCCCATGCCGCGGTGTGTGCTGATGTATTCGCGGCTGGAATCGATCTCACGCAGCTTGGCGCGCAGCGTCTTGATGTGCGTGTCCACCGTGCGGTCGGTGCTCTCGCTGTCGTCGCCCCAGGCGGCATTGAGCAGCGCGTCGCGCGAATGGATGCGACCCGCGCCGCGCAGCAGGCAGGCCAGCAGCCGGTACTCGCGCCGCGTGAGCACCAGTGCCTGGCCGCGCAGGCTGATGCGCTGGCCGGGCTCGTCGTCATGGAACAGCGGCGCAGGGGCTGTCGTGGCGATGGCGGCAGTGTGTGCACTGGCGCGGCGCAGCAGGGCCTTCACACGCGCCCCCAGCTCGCGCGGGCTGAAGGGCTTGGCCAGGTAGTCGTCGGCCCCCAGCTCCAGGCCCAGCACGCGGTCGATTTCTTCACCGTGCGCGCTGAGCACCAGCACCGGCAGGGTGGCGGTGGCAGGCGCGCCACGCAGCTCGCGCAGCAGGTCCAGCCCGCTGCCATCGGGCAGGCCCACGTCCAGCACCAGCAGGTCGAAGGGCTGCTGGCGCATCTGCTGGCGTGCATCGTGCACCAGCAGGCTGTGCGTCACCGCCAGGCCTTCGCGCTCCAGCGCATAGGCCATGGTGCGCGCGATGGCCGGGTCGTCCTCCAGCAGCAGCAGGCGTGCCGGCATGGTGCGCAGCGAAATCAACGCGCCACCAGCACCGGGAACAGCTTGCCCAGGCCGTCGGCCATCACTTCCACCGCCAGGGCTGCGAGGATCAGACCCATGAGCCGCGTCATCACGTTGATGCCGGTCTTGCCCAGCACGCGCGCGATCGGGTCGGCCAGCGAGAAGCACACGGCCGTGGCCAGGGCGATCACCACGCCGTAGCCCACCAGCGCCAGTTGCTGCCAGATGGTTTGCGCCCTGTCGGCATAGATCACCACGGTGGACATGCTGGCCGGCCCCGTGAGCAGCGGAATGGTCAGCGGCACCACCGCGATGCTGGAGCCCGTGGCCGCCTTCTCCACGCCTTCCTCCAGCTCATTGGTCATGGGCTTGGCTTCGGCCGGCTGGGCGTTGAGCATGTTCATCGCGCTGATCAACAGCAGCATGCCCCCACCCACCTGGAAGCTCTGCAGCGAGATGTTGAAGAACTCCAGGATCTGCAGGCCCAGCAGCGCACAGGCCGCGATCACGCAGAACGAGGCAAACGCCGCCGTGCGGATCGTGGCGCGCCGTTGCGCCGCCGAAAAGCCCTGCGTGTAGTGGATGAAGAAGGGCACGATGGCCAGCGGGTTCACGATGGCCAGCAGCGTGATGAGTGGTTTCAGGTCCATCAACGGGCTCCGGAGACGTCTAAGAGTGACATGGTGGTGTAAGGGGATGCGTCCGACATCAGCCACACGATGGCCTGGGCCACCTCGTCGGCCGTGCCGCCGCGCTGCATGGGCACCTGGTGGGCCAGGTCCTGCACCCGGTCGGGCAGGCCGCCGCTGGCGTGGATCTCGGTCTCGATGAGCCCCGGTCGCACGGCATTCACCCGGATCCCCTCGGCCGCCACCTCGCGCGCCAGGCCGATGGTGAAGCTGTCGATGGCGCCCTTGCTGGCCGCATAGTCCACATACTGGTGGGCCGAGCCCAGGCGCGAGGCGGCGCTGGACACATTGACGATGGAGCCACCCGTGCCGCCATGGCGCGTGCTCATGCGCCGCACCGCCTCGCGGGCACAGACAATGGCGCCGATCACATTCGTCTCGAACATGCGGCGCAGGCGCGCCACGCCCATCTCGTCCACGCGGGCCGTCACGTCCACCACCCCGGCGTTGTTCACCAGAGCAGTGAGGCGACCGAGTTGCGCATCGACCGCTGCGAACATGGCCAGCACCTGCTCTTCATGGGCCACATCGCCCTGCACGGCGATGGCCTGGCCGCCTTGGGCGCGGATCTGCCGCACCACGGCCTCGGCGGCGGCCTGGTTGGCCAGGTAGTTCACGGCCACGGCCCAGCCCTGGCGGGCGGCCAGCACGGCGGTGGCGGCGCCGATGCCCCGGCTGCCCCCGGTAATCAATGCGACTTTGTCCAAATCGGCGTCTCCTGCAAGAATGGGGCATTACAGCATTGCCGGGAACCTTTGCGGGGCCTGGTTAGCCCCCTTCCATTCCCCATCTGTCTGGTATTTTCGTCTTCAAGGAGTTGCACCATGGGCCAATTTGTCGATCTGAAGTCCGCCGACGGCTTCGTCTTTCCCGCCTGGGTGGCCGAGCCCGATACCGCACCACGCGGCGCCGTGGTCTTGCTGCAGGAGATCTTCGGGGTCAACTCGCACATCCGCGCCGTGGCCGACCGCTTTGCCGCGCGGGGCTACGTGGCCGTGGCGCCTGCCACCTTCCACCGCGTGCAGCCTGGCGTGGAACTGGGCTACACGCCCGAGGACATTGCTGCTGGCGCAGCCCTCAAGGCGGCCGTGGAAGGCCTGCCCAGCCCCGGCGTGCTGCCCGACATCCAGGCCGCCATCGATCACGCGGCCGAGCGCAGCAGCCGCAAGGTGGGCATCGTGGGCTTTTGCTGGGGCGGCCTGCTGACCTGGCGCTCGGCCTGCCTGCTCAAGGGCCTGTCGGCCGCCGTGCCCTACTACGGCGGTGGCATCACCACCGAGACCGAGATGGCGCGCCAGCCCCAGGTCCCCGTGCTGGCGCATTTCGGCCGGCGCGACAAACACATCCTGATCGACGGCGTGCAGGCCTTCGCGCGCACGCACCCCGAGGTGGAAGTGCATATCTACGAGGCCGACCACGGCTTCAACTGCGACCAGCGCGGCAGCTACGACGAGGCCTCGGCCCTGGCCGCGCGCGACCGCACGCTGGCTTTCTTCGACAAGCACCTGGGCTGACGCCATGGCCTGCAGCTTCCTGCGCGGTTTCGTGGCGTTGGCGCTGGGCGGTTTTGCCTGCGCATCCCAGGCGGCCGACTACACCGGCCCTTTGTTCGACTCGCACCTGCACTACAACGAGGAGGCCTGGAACGGTGCGGCCGGCCCGCACCCACCGGCCGACGTGCTGGCACGCATGCAGGCATCGGGCGTGCGCGCCATCGTGGCCAACTCGCGGCCCAACACCGGCTCGCAGGCCCTGGCCGCTTCACGCGAGGTGCGCGAGGCCGGCATCGCCGTCGTGCCCTTCGTGCGCCTGTACCGCAACCGCGAGGACTACAGCAACTGGTTTCGCGACGAGACCATCTACGAGATGGTGCTGGCCGAGTTGGCCAAGGGCACGGCCTCCGGCCCCTACAAGGGCATCGGCGAGTTCCACCTGTACGACAGCGCCAATGCCGATGGCCCCGTGGCGAAGAAGCTCATGGTGCTGGCCGAGCAGCGCGACCTGGTGGTGCTGGCGCATGTGGACGATGCCGCCATCGACCTGCTCATGGCCAACACCCCGTCCAAGGGCCAGAAGCTGCGCCTGGTCTGGGCGCACACGGGCATCGGCGGTGCGCCGGTGGAGCGGGTGGACGCACTCATGGCGCGCTACCCGGGCCTGGTGGGCGAGCTGTCGTACCGCCCCGGCCTGGTGTGCGACGACAACCAGCTGTGCCCGGCCTGGCGCGCCTTGCTGCTCAAGTACCCCACGCGCTTCGTGGTGGGGTCGGACACCTGGGTCAACCAGCGCTGGCAGCACTACGAAGGCCTCATGAAGGGCTATCGCACCTGGCTGGGTGGCCTGCCACCAGCCGTGGCGCAGGGTGTGGCGTTTGGCAACAGCGCTGCCCTGTTCGGGGTGCCCGTGCCACGCAAATAGGACTTTGGGGCGCGCTGTCGCCTATGATTTCCGTGCCGGCGTGGCGCGGCCAGGGCTTTCCTGGCGCGCCGCAGCCTGCATTGCGGAGACAAGTCCTTGAAAACCATAACAACCCTGTTGATCCAACCCGCGCGGCCAACTACGCACATTGCCTGTGCGTTGGCCCTGGCTGCCGCCAGTCTGTGCACACTGGCACCCGCCATGGCTGCCCCGGCCTTCGGGCCCACCCAGACCGTGCAGGGCACGCCGCTGGTGCTGCAGGGCGCGGGCACGCGCTACCGCGCCGTGTTCAAGGTCTACGACATGGCGCTGTACCTGCCGCGCAAGGTCCGCACGGCCGAGGAGATTCTGGCCATCACCGGCGCCATGCGGCTGGATTTTGTCGCCCAGCGCGACATTCCGGGCACGGACCTGGGGCTGTCGTTCATCAAGGGCCTGTCTGCCAACGCCACGCCCGACCAGATCCGGCGCCACACGCCGTCGAGCAACCGCCTGGTCGAGATCTTCTCGGGCCGCACCAAGCTGGCATCGGGCGACACCTTCGCGATGGAGTTCGTGCCGGGCAAGGGCACCACCTTCTATATCCAGGGCCAGGCCCAGGGCGCGCCGGTGGGCGATGCCGAATACTTCGGCATGGTGCTGCGCATCTGGCTGGGGGCCTCGCCGGTGGACAGCCAGCTCAAGGACGCCTTGCTGTCCTCCGGCGCCAACTGACCTGCCCTTCGCTGCGAACGCGGGGCGTGTCGGCAAGGGCTTTCAGGAGCCTGTCCGGGCCAGGTAGCGCTTGCGCCAGAACACCGCGATCAGGAGGGTGGCGATGGTGATCATGGAGCCCATGGCCCACCAGAAGCCGTCCTGCTTGTGCACCAGCGGGATGAACTCGAAGTTCATGCCGAAGATGCCGGCAATCAGGTTCAGCGGCAGGAACACCGCCGTGAGCGCCGTCAGCGTGCGCATGATGTCGTTGGTGCGGTTGCCCTGCATCGAAAAATGCATCTGCACCGTGGTTTCGGTGCTTTGCTCCATGCGCCGCACATGGTGCACCACGCGCTCGATGTGCTCCAGCACGTCGCGGCTGCGCACCTTGAGCAGGTCCAGGTCGCGCATGCCGGCGGGTGTCTGGGGCGTTTCCCAGGTCTCCAGCGCGTCGATCCAGTCCTGCACGGCGGTGCGCTGGTCTTCGCAGATCTCGTCCAGTGCGTGCAGCGCCAGGCGTGCCTCCAGCAGCGAACTCCAGTTGACGTTGCGTGCCCGGGGCTTGAGCAGCTCGGTCTGCCAGTGATCGAGCTCGCGCGAGAGTTCGCGGCGCAGGTCCAGGTAGCCATCCACCATGAGGTTCACCACGCGCAGCATCAGGTCGGCCGGCGAGGTGGGCTTGCGCGAACCGGAGGCGGTGGGATTGGCCCGGCCTTCACGCGGGTCCATGGGCGCTGGCGCCAGCAGGCGCGCCGCATAGGCGTCGCGCACGCTGCAGTCGCCAGGATGCACCGTCAGCAGCACCCGGTCGAACACGGCGAACCCCACCGGGCTGGTGTCGATGCGCCGCAGCACCGGCGTGCCGCCGCGCCGGTGCGTAGCCTTCGCCGTGTCAGCGCTGTCCTCCGAAGGCACCGTGGCCAGGCGGCGGAACACCAGCAGGTCGTATTGCGAGGTGTAGTCGTAGTGCGACGGCAACTGCCCGTTGAGCAGGTCGGAGACATGCAAATCCACCAACTGCAGGCCGGTCAGCCGCTGCAGGGCACCCTGGACCTCGGCCAGTTGCGCCTGGAAGGCCGGGCGCGCGCAGGCAATCCAGAAAAAGCCCTGCTCTGGCGGCGCATGGGGCAGGACGTCCAGTTCCTGGACCCCACTGCTCTGGATATGGAAGATGCGCATCAATGCCCGTGAGTTGAATGTCTGTAGAAAGTGGCGGCGCCCTGGTGGTGCCGCAGGGTGCTATCGCTTGAGGAGCAAGCGGGCGGCGTCGCGGGCAAAGTAGGTCAGCACGCCATCGGCACCCGCACGCTTGAAGGCCAGCAGGCTTTCCATCATCACCGCGTCGTGGTCCAGCCAGCCATTGGCCGCGGCGGCCTTGAGCATGGCGTATTCACCGCTTACCTGGTAGGCGAAGGTGGGCACGCCGAACTCGTCCTTCACGCGGCGCACCACGTCCAGGTAGGGCATGCCGGGCTTGACCATCACCATGTCGGCGCCTTCGGCGATGTCCTGGGCCACCTCGCGCAGCGCCTCGTCGGTGTTGCCGGGGTCCATCTGGTAGACGTTCTTGTCCGCCTTGCCCAGGGCGCCGCGCGTGCCCACCGCATCGCGAAAGGGGCCGTAGAAGGCGCTTGCGTACTTGGCACTGTAGGCCATGATGCGCGTGTGGATGTGGCCCTGCACCTCCAGCGCCTCGCGGATCGCGCCGATGCGCCCGTCCATCATGTCGCTGGGGGCGACGATGTCCACACCCGCTTCGGCATGCGTGAGCGCCTGGCCGGTGAGGATCTCCACCGTGTCGTCGTTGATGATGTAGCCGGTGTCGTCCAGCACGCCGTCCTGCCCGTGGCTGGTGTAGGGGTCCAGCGCCACATCGGTCATCACGCCCAGGGTGGGGAATTCCTTCTTCAAGGCGCGCACCACGCGCGGTATCAGGCCGTCGGGGTTCAGGGCTTCCTTGCCATCGGGTGTCTTCAGGGCCGCGTCGATGGCCGGGAACAGGGCCAGCACCGGGATGCCCAGCTGCACGCAGTCTTCTGCCACGGGCAGCAGCAGGTCCAGGCTCAGGCGGTCCACACCCGGCATGGAAAGCACGGCCTCCCGCCGGTTCTCGCCTTCGTGCACGAACACCGGGTAGATCAGGTCGTGCGGGGTGACGCTGTGCTCGCGCACCAGGTTGCGGGTGAAGGCGTCGCGGCGCAGGCGGCGCGGGCGGTTTTGCGGAAAGGGGGCGGGGCTTGGGAGGTGCATGGGGAAAATTGTGCCTCAAGCGCGCCCACCAAGGCTGCGAGAGGGCTGCTGCCGGAGTTGTCAAACCCTGCTTGTATGCCCCGCAGGCTGGTGCTAAATTGGTTGCGGGCAGCTTGCTGTCCCCCGCTTTTCCTCCCTGAGCGGGGCCCTGGGCTGCCGTAATGCGGGCAGGGCTTTCGAAGCCCGGCAGCTTTTGCCGGGCTTTTTTTTGTGGCTTGCCTGCCTTGCCTTCTCTGCGTACGCGTCGCCAGGACTTGTTCAGCGTTCCCTTAAACTGCAGCCATGCTCTGGGTCAAAGCCTTCCACATCGTCTTCATCGCCAGCTGGTTCGCCGGCCTGTTCTACCTGCCGCGCATCTTCGTGAATCTGGCCATGGTGGCACCGGGCTCGGTGGCCGAGCGGGAGCGCCTGATCCTCATGGCGCGCAAGCTGCTGCGCTTCACCACCTTCCTGGCGGTGCCCGCGCTGGCCCTGGGCCTCTGGCTGTGGCTGGGCTATGGCATCGGCCGCGGGCCGGGCAACGGCTGGATGCATGCCAAGCTGGCCGTGGTGGTGCTGGTCATCGGCTACCACCACGCCTGCGGCGTGCTGCTGCGCAAGCTGGCCGATGGCAGCAGCCGCCGCAGCCACCGGTGGTTCCGCTGGTTCAACGAGGTGCCAGTGCTGCTGCTGGTGACCGCCGTGGTGCTGGTCGTGGTCAAGCCTTTCTGACAGCATCAGAGCGTCCGTGTACAAAAGCTCGGCCGGCCCCCTCGCGCTGATCTATGCGGCGCTGATTGTCTTTGCCAGCCTGTTTCCGTTCGACGGCTGGCGTGCGCAGGGCATCGATCCCTGGGTGTTTCTCGTGGCCCGCATGCCACCGCCGTATTGGACGGGGTTTGACGTCACCTCCAATTTCATCGGCTATGCGCCCCTGGGTTTCCTGCTGGCGCTGGCATTGATGCGCATGCGCTGGCGCTGGGGGGCCTGGGTGCTGGCCACGGTTGCAGGTGTGCTGCTGTCGCTCAGCCTGGAGTTTCTGCAGATCTACCTGCCCCGGCGCGTGCCCTCCAACATGGACCTGGCGCTCAACTCGGCAGGCACGCTGGTGGGTGCGCTCACGGCTGCGGCGCTGGAGCGCCTGGGGGCCATTGACCGCTGGAGCGATTTCCGCGACCGCTGGTTCGTGCAGGACGCGCAGGGCGCGCTGGTGCTGCTGGCGCTGTGGCCGCTGGCCCTGCTGTTCCCTGCCGCCTTGCCGTTCGGCCTGGGGCAGGTGCTCGAGCGGCTGGAGGGGGCCCTGGTCGAGATACTGGCTGACACCCCGTTCCTGGACTGGCTGCCCATGCGCGACACGGATCTTGATCCCCTGTCCCCCGGCGGCGAGCTGCTGTGCGTGACGCTGGGTCTGCTGATTCCCTGTCTTTTGGGCTACTGCGTGATCCGCCAGGCATCGCGCCGGGCGCTGTTCGCTCTGGCTGTGGTGGTGGTGGGCGTGGTGCTCACGGCGCTGTCGGCGGCGCTGAGTTGGGGCCCCGCCCATGCGTGGGAATGGATGGGCCTGCCCGTGCGCGTGGGCGTGTGGAGCGCGCTTGCTCTTGCGGTCGTGCTGCTGGCTTTGCCCCGGCGCGCCTGCGCGGCCGTGCTGCTGCTGGTGCTGGTGTGGCACCTGGGGCTGCTCAACCAGGCGCCGACCAGTGCCTATTTTGCCCAGACCCTGCAGGCCTGGGAGCAGGGGCGCTTCATCCGCTTCTACGGCCTGGGCCAGTGGCTGGGTTGGGTCTGGCCCTATGCGGCACTGGCCTATGTGGTTGTGCGCGTGGCCCGGCGCGACGGCCCGGCCTGAACGCCTTTTGGGGGTTATGGGCATAGGCCGTGCAGGGCGCCGCTTCTAGAATGGCGGCATGACCGACACCTCCACGACAACGGCACCGGCGGCACAGCCGGGCTACTACCAGCGCCACATCTTCTTTTGCCTGAACGACCGCACCAACGGCGAAGACAGCTGCGCCCACCACGGTGCGCAGGCCGCCTTCGACCGCTGCAAGTCGCAGGTGAAGGCCGCCGGCCTGTCCGGCGCCGGCAAGGTGCGTGTGAACAAGGCGGGCTGCCTGGACCGCTGTGCGGGCGGGCCAATCGCGGTGGTCTACCCCGAGGCAGTCTGGTACACCTTCGTGGACAGCGCCGACATCGACGAGATCGTCGAATCGCACCTCAAGAATGGCCAGGTGGTGGAGCGTTTGCGCACGCCGCCGGAACTCGGCCGCTGATTCGCATTCAGAGCGCTGTTGTCCTTCCTGATTCCAGGCTGCCTGCATTGCCTTGTATGCGCAGACTGCTATTGACCTGGTAGCAAATTTTCGTGAATTCCCAGACCGAACGCCTGACCCTCACCGGCGCCGCCGGCGCCATCGAGGCGGTGCGCGACGCCGCCGTGCTGCCCGAGGGCGCGGCCCCGCGCGGCATTGCCGTCATTGCCCACCCCCACCCGCTGTTTGGCGGCACCATGGACAACAAGGTGGTGCAGACCCTGGCGCGGGCCTTCGTGCACAGCGGCTGGACGGCGGTGCGCTTCAACTTCCGCGGCGTGGGTGGCAGCGCCGGCACGCACGACGAGGGCCGGGGCGAGGCCGAGGATTTCCTGGAGGTGGTGCGCCAGGCTGCGCCCGAGGGGCCGTTGGCCCTGGCCGGCTTCTCGTTCGGCGCTTTCGTGACCAGCCACGCGCTGGCGCGCCTGTGGGGCGAGCGTGCCATCGAACGGGTGGTGCTGGTGGGTACGGCTGCCAGCCGCTTTGCCGTGGCGCCCGTGCCCCCCGAAGCGCACGAACGCACCCTGGTCGTGCATGGAGAACAGGACGACACCGTGCCCCTGGCCGCCGTGATGGACTGGGCGCGGCCCCAGATACTCCCTGTGACAGTCGTCCCCGGTGGGGGGCATTTCTTTCACGGACAATTGCCACTTCTCAAAAACCTGGTGACCCGCCACCTGCTGGCTGGCGCCTGAGCTTCCCGGGCCACCGCGCGCATTGCGCGCGGCTGCATGCCGCTTCGGGCCGTCTCCCGCCGCCTTCTGCTGTTTTCTTTCCTCTTCTCACCCGAATGCTTGTTTCCATGAAGTCCTTATTGCACACGCTGCGCTCCGTCCTCCTTGCTGCGGTGCTCGCGCCAGCCGCCCTGTGGGCGCAGGTGCAGGCCCCTCAGCCACCGGAGATCGCCGCGCGCAACTACCTGCTGCTTGATATCACGGCTGGGCAGGTGCTGGCAGCCAAGGACATCGATGCGCCAGTGGAGCAGGCTTCGCTGACCAAGCTGATGACCGGCTATCTGGTGTTCGATGCCCTGCGTGCCAAGAAGATCGCCCTCGACCAGAAGCTGCCGGTGAGCGTGCTGGCCTGGAAGATGCCCGGCTCGCGCATGTTCATCGATCCCAAGATGCAGGTGCCGGTGGACGACCTGATCAAGGGCATGATCGTGCAGTCGGGCAATGACGCCACCATGGCCCTGGCCGAAGGCGTGGGCGGCACCGCCGAGAACTTCGTCAAGCTGATGAACGACCAGGCCAAGGCCCTGGGCATGAAGAACACCGCCTACAAGAACCCCGAGGGCCTGACCGAGCCCGGCCACACCACCACCGCCCGCGATTTGGGCGTGCTGGCCAGCCGGCTCATGAAGGACTTCCCGGAGTACATGCACTACTACGCCACCAAGCAGTACAGCTACCCGGGCACGCCCGTCTCCAACGGCAACAACCGCAATTCCCTGCTGTTCCGCGACCCGACGGTGGATGGCCTCAAGACCGGCCATACCGCCGCCGCCGGGTACTGCCTGGTGGCCACCTCCAAGCGCGACTTCCCCAATGTCGGCCAGCGCCGACTGCTGTCCATCGTGCTGGGCGCCGCCAGCGAGAATGCCCGTGCCAATGAAAGCCAGAAGCTGCTGAACTGGGGCTACACCGCCTTCGAGGCGGTCAAGCTGTTCGACGCCGGCCAGCCCGTGGCCACCCCCGCTGTCTGGAAGGGCACGGAAAACACCCTCAAGATCGGCCGTGCGGAGGCCATCGTGGTGGCCGTGCCCTCGGGCAGCGGCGGCAAGATCAAGACCGAGATCGCCCGCCCCGACCCCCTGGTGGCGCCCTTTGCCAAGGGCCAGGCGGTGGGCTCGCTGAAGGTGGTGCTGGGCGAGCAGACGCTGGCCGAGGTGCCTCTGGTGGCGCTCGATGGCGTGGCGCAGGCCGGCATTCTGGGCCGCGCCTGGGATGCCATCCGCCTCTGGATAAAGTAAGGCTACCCCTTGGAAGGGGAAAGGCGCCCCTGCGGCGGGGCGGCCCTTGCACGGCGGCACTGGCCTGGGCCGCGCGCTTTCAATGGCTGGTGGCGGTGCTTGAGTGTCAGGCCCCGGGAAACCTGGGGAAAAAGTCGACTGCTGCTTGCCCACCGAGACCCATGCTGCTACATTAGAAGGCTTTTCGGAAATTCCGAAGGGTTTCACGTTTTCGTTTTTTACGTTTAGGGACGTATTCATGCCAACCATCAATCAACTAGTCCGTCAGGGGCGCGAGGTCGAAAAGATCAAGTCCAAGAGCCCTGCGATGGAAAACTCTCCTCAGCGCCGCGGCGTGTGCACCCGTGTGTACACCACGACGCCAAAGAAGCCTAACTCCGCTCTGCGCAAGGTCGCCAAGGTTCGCCTGACCAACGGCTTCGAAGTCATTTCCTACATCGGCGGTGAAGGCCACAATCTGCAGGAACACAGCGTGGTGCTGGTTCGCGGCGGTCGTGTCAAGGACTTGCCCGGTGTGCGTTACCACATCGTGCGCGGTTCGCTCGACTTGCAAGGCGTGAAAGACCGCAAGCAGTCGCGCTCCAAGTACGGCGCCAAGAAGCCAAAGGCCAAGTAAGCCCTGGCGGTTGTGTCTCCATCGGTGTTTGATTCGCCTGGCAGGCGCAGTCAAACGAAGTGACCCCAAGCGCGGATTGTTCCGTGTGGGTCGAGTAAGTGGGGTTCTGAATGAATCTCGCGGTGTCTGAAAAGATGCCAACTGAAGCAATATGAGGTGAAAAATGCCACGTCGTCGCGAAGTCCCCAAACGTGAAATCCTGCCGGATCCCAAGTTCGGCAATGTAGAGCTGTCCAAATTCATGAACGTGATCATGGAAGGCGGCAAGAAAGCTGTTGCAGAGCGCATCATTTACGGTGCCCTGGAACTGATCGAGAAGAAGCACCCTGACAAGGACCCGCTGGAAGCCTTCACCGTTGCCATCAACAACGTGAAGCCCATGGTCGAAGTGAAGTCCCGCCGTGTGGGCGGTGCCAACTACCAGGTGCCAGTCGAAGTGCGCCCTGTCCGTCGCCTGGCCCTGTCCATGCGCTGGATCAAGGAAGCGGCCCGCAAGCGCGGCGAGAAGTCGATGGCCCAGCGTCTGGCCAACGAGCTGCTCGAAGCGACCGAAGGCCGTGGCGGTGCCATGAAGAAGCGTGACGAAGTTCACCGCATGGCCGAAGCCAACAAGGCTTTCAGCCACTTCCGCTTCTAAATCGACGAACTGCTTTCGTCGCCAAGCGCAAGGCTGCCGGCATTTTTGCCTGCAGCCTTGTGGCGATTGAGGTGGTCACAAAATTGACGGGTTGCAGCGCCACAATGCTGGGCCCCTCCCCTGAATAACACGACCCATCCAAGGATCCACCATGGCTCGCAAGACTCCCATCGAGCGCTACCGCAATATCGGTATCTCGGCCCACATTGACGCTGGCAAGACCACGACCACCGAACGCATCCTGTTCTACACGGGCGTGAGCCACAAGATTGGTGAAGTGCACGATGGCGCTGCCACCATGGACTGGATGGAACAGGAGCAAGAGCGCGGCATCACGATCACCTCGGCTGCCACGACCTGCTTCTGGAAGGGTATGGACAACTCCTACCCCGAGCACCGTTTCAACATCATCGACACCCCCGGCCACGTGGACTTCACCATCGAAGTGGAACGTTCGATGCGCGTGCTCGACGGCGCCTGCATGGTGTACTGCGCCGTGGGCGGCGTGCAGCCCCAGTCGGAAACCGTCTGGCGCCAGGCCAACAAGTACAAGGTGCCACGCCTGGCCTTTGTGAACAAGATGGACCGTACCGGTGCCAACTTCTTCAAGGTCTATGACCAGATGAAGCTGCGCCTGAAGGCCAACCCCGTGCCCGTGGTGATCCCGATCGGCGCAGAAGACACCTTCACCGGCGTGGTCGACCTGCTCAAGATGAAGGCCATCATCTGGGACGAAGCGTCCCAGGGCATGAAGTTCAGCTACGAAGAAATTCCTGCCGAGCTGCTGGCATCCGCCAAGGAATGGCGCGAAAAAATGGTCGAAGCTGCGGCTGAAGCCTCTGAAGAGCTGATGAACAAGTACCTGGAAGAGGGCGACCTCACCGAGGACGAGATCAAGTTCGGCCTGCGCACCCGTACCATCGCCACGGAAATCCATCCGATGCTGTGCGGCACCGCGTTCAAGAACAAGGGCGTGCAGCGCATGCTCGACGCCGTGATCGACTACCTGCCCGCGCCTACGGACATCGCAGACGTGACCGGTACCGATGAAGACGAAAACCCCGTGACCCGCAAGGCGGATGACGGCGAGAAGTTCTCGGCCCTGGCATTCAAGCTGATGACCGACCCGTTCGTCGGCCAGTTGACCTTCGTGCGCGTGTACTCCGGCGTGCTCACCAAGGGCGACACCGTCTACAACCCCATCAAGGGCAAGAAGGAACGCATTGGCCGTATCGTGCAGATGCACGCCAACGAGCGCCAGGAAGTCGAAGAAATCCGAGCCGGCGACATCGCTGCCTGTGTGGGCCTGAAGGACGTGACGACCGGCGAAACGCTGAGCGACATCGACTCCCAGATCATTCTGGAGCGCATGGTGTTCCCTGAGCCCGTGATCACGCAGGCTGTGGAACCCAAGACCAAGGCCGACCAGGAAAAGATGGGCATCGCCCTGCAACGCCTGGCTGCCGAAGATCCGTCGTTCCGCGTGAAGACCGATGAAGAGTCGGGCCAGACCCTGATCGCCGGCATGGGCGAGCTGCATCTGGAAATCATCGTCGACCGCATGAAGCGTGAATTCGGTGTGGAAGCCAACGTGGGTAAGCCCCAGGTGGCTTACCGCGAAACCATCCGCAAGACGGTGGAAGAAGCCGAAGGCAAGTTCGTGCGCCAGTCCGGCGGCAAGGGCCAGTACGGTCACGTCGTGCTCAAGATCGAACCCAACGAAGTGGGCAAGGGCATCGAGTTCGTCGACGCCATCAAGGGCGGTGTGGTTCCTCGCGAATTCATCCCGGCCGTGGAAAAGGGTATCAACGAAGCCGTGACGCAAGGCGTTCTGGCCGGCTACCCCGTGGTGGACGTCAAGGTCACGCTGCACTTCGGTTCGTACCACGATGTGGACTCGAACGAACTGGCGTTCAAGATGGCTGCCATCTTTGGCTTCAAGGAAGGCTGCCGCAAGGCCAACCCGGTCATCCTGGAACCCATGATGGCCGTGGAAGTGGAAACGCCTGAAGACTACGCCGGCAACGTGATGGGCGATCTGTCCTCGCGTCGCGGCATGGTGCAAGGCATGGAAGACATTCCTGGCGGTGGCAAGGCCATCCGCGCCGAAGTGCCCCTGTCGGAAATGTTCGGCTACTCGACCACGCTGCGCTCGGCCACGCAAGGCCGCGCCACGTACTCGATGGAATTCAAGCACTACAGCGAAGCGCCTCGCAACGTGTCGGAAGCCATCATGGCTGCCCGCGCCAAGTAAGCAGTTCGCAGGGACTGCCGCCAGCACCTGGTTTCAGGTGCCGGCGGCACCACTCTCCCCACGCAAGATTTTTGCAGTCTGCGATCCGGTGCCGCCCCGTTGCCTGTGCAGGGCGAACCAGCAATCGGATGCAGACGTTAAACCACAACACAGGCATCGCTCTTTGGAGAATTGAAAAATGGCAAAAGGTAAATTCGAACGCACCAAGCCCCACGTCAACGTGGGCACGATCGGCCACGTGGACCATGGCAAGACGACCCTGACGGCGGCCATCGCCACGGTGCTGTCTTCCAAGTTCGGCGGCGAAGCCAAGGCATACGACCAGATCGACGCAGCAC
>Ga0308157_10000551_pt1 | contig 117883 bp, 126 predicted proteins | sample PhyBR1_FD_201035 | JGI IMG/M metagenome (GOLD analysis project Ga0308157, IMG submission 201035) | Phyllosphere microbial communities from UC Gill Tract Community Farm, Albany, California, United States - DLSLB.R1 | ecosystem: Host-associated > Plants > Phyllosphere > Unclassified | place... | reverse complement strand
AGCAACAGAAGATATTATTTACTTGAAGAGATCGGAACAAAACCAAATGTGTTCTATCACGCTAAAGTAAGAAACAGAGTAGAAAAATAAAGTTTAAATAATAAATAGGTAAAAAATGTCAGGACATTACGAAGCTCCGATAAGGGAACCTCTAATTATTGGTCACAAAACTTATCACGATATCACAGAAGATATTGCACGACCTATCGAAGAAAGAGCAGGCAAATTATGGTGGATTTCATTATATGCAGCCTTGGTTCTATTCCTCTATGGTTTTGGATGTATCGCTTATACGATCGGGACAGGTATTGGAGCATGGGGGCTTAACAGAACTATTAACTGGGGTTGGGATATTACCAACTTCGTATGGTGGGTAGGTATCGGTCACGCCGGAACACTTATCTCCGCAGTATTATTATTATTTAGACAGAGATGGAGAATGTCTGTTAACCGTTCAGCTGAAGCGATGACCATCTTCGCAGTTGTACAGGCGGCAATCTTCCCTGTAATCCACATGGGTAGAGTTTGGGTAGGTTATTGGGTATTCCCTTTACCAAACCAGTTCGGTTCTCTTTGGGGGAACTTCAACTCTCCTCTACTTTGGGACGTATTTGCGATCTCTACTTATTTCTCGGTATCCACTGTATTCTGGTTTATGGGATTAATCCCTGACTTTGCAATGATCAGAGACAGAGCAAAAACGCCTTGGACTAAGAAAATTTATACATTCCTGGCTTTCGGCTGGGGTGGTAAAGCAAAACACTGGCAAAGATTCGAAGAACTTTCTTTGGTTCTTGCAGGTTTAGCAACACCACTAGTATTCTCAGTACACACTACCGTATCTTTTGACTTCGCGACTTCGGTAATTAAAGGATGGCACTCTACGATCTATCCTCCTTACTTCGTTGCAGGAGCCATCTTCTCAGGATTCGCAATGGTGCAGACCTTATTGTTGATCGCTAGAAAAGTGTGTCACTTAGAAGACTATATTACCATGTATCATATCGAAATTATGAACATCGTAATCATCCTAACAGGAGGTATGGTAACCGTTGCTTATGCTACTGAATATTTCATCGGATGGTATTCCGGGTCAAGATTTGAAGATTTTACCTATCTTTCTCCGGGAGCTGCTGTTGGACCTTACTGGTGGGCTTTCTGGTCACTGATTATCTGTAACCTTGTAATCCCAGCATTATTCTGGTTCAAGAGAATCAGAACAAACATCATCGCAACATTTATTATTGCTTTGATCATCAACATCGGTATGTGGTTTGAGCGTTTTGATATTATCGTTATCAACCTTTCAAGAGACTACTTACCTGGATCTTGGACTATGTTTAAGCCAACGATCATTGATGTGGGTGTATATTTAGGAACAATCGGATTCTTTTCTGTATTATTCTTACTATACGCAAGAACATTCCCTGTAATTGCACAGGCCGAATTGAAATCGATTTTGAAAATCTCAGGTGAAACTTATAAAGCAAAAGAAGGAGATGAGCACCACTAAAATTGTATACGGACTTTATGCCGACGACGACGACTTAATGAACGGCGTTAAGGCATTCAACGATAAAGGGATTGCGATAAACGAAGTTTATACTCCATTCCCGGTTCACGGACTAGATAAAGCTTTAGGGTTAAAGAAAACAAGAATTTCTGATGCTGCATTTATCTATGCTCTTTATGGAGTGACCATCGGTGCTACGGTAACCTGGTATGTGATGAATCATGACTGGCCTCAGAACATTGGTGGTAAACCTGCCTTTGACTGGGCACACAACATGCCGGCATTCGTAGTTCCCATGTTTGAATTGATGGTATTCTGTGCCGCTCACATGATGTCATTAACTTTCTTGGTAAGAAATAAAATGTATCCTGGAGCTCCGGCTCAGAACCCGGATCCAAGAACGACCGATGATAAATTCATGATGGAATTTGTAACTCAAGATGTAGAATCTGTAAAACAGTTGCTTATTGAAACTGGAGTTGAAGAAATAACTGTTAAAGACGCTTAAAATGAAAAAGAATGTATTAAGAATTACAGCGGTTTTAGGTTTAACAACAGTTTTACTTAATTCTTGCGGACCGAAAGAAAATACTCCGTTGGTTTATTTCCCTGATATGTACTTTCCTGTAGCTTATGATCCATTGATGAAAGCTGAGGATGCCTATTCGGATCATGAAAATGAAATTCCTGCGTTTGTTAAAAATAATGGTGCCACAGGACTTTCTCCGGTAGAAGGAAGTGTTGCTCAAAATAAAGACGGCGTTTTTGAAGAAACACTGCTTCCTAAAAATGTAGACGAATACAATGCAGGATATGAAGCTTCTAAAAAAATGACAGCTTCTCCCTTAACTTCTGCTAATGCTGCAAAAGATATCGAAAGAGGGAAAATGTTATTTGACAAAACATGTGCGGCTTGTCACGGAACAGGAGGAGATGGACAAGGACCAATCGTACAGAGCGGAGCATATTCCGGAGTTCCGAACTATGCTGACAGAGAACTTACGGTAGGATCTGTTCATTATGTAATAACAAACGGTAGAAACAACATGGGATCTTATGCAGGTCAACTTACTGCAGGAGATCGATGGAGAGTAGCAATGTATGTGATGAATGCTTTCAAAAAAGGAGCAGCAGCACCGGCAGCAGCTACAGCGACAGCAACTACTGAAACTACTACCGAAACTAAAAAATAAGAAAAGAAATGTATAGTTTTTCACCAAAATTAAAATCAACTTCTATAATACTTCTTGTTGTAGGTTTAGTGCTGTTTGGTATTGGTTTCTTTTTAAATAAAGGAATTTCTACTGAAAAAATTGAACACATGATGGAAGCGGTACATGCTTCCGGTCATAATGCTCCTACACACTCAAGTGAAATGGTAGGTCCCCAGGATCACCAGGCTCATTTAGAGCATGCTGCCTTACAGATTCATAATCAACCGTTGGCATCTCTGCATTTTGTGGCTGTATTTTTCTTTGGAATTAGTTGTGCTGTATTGTTTTTTTACTGTATTCAGCACGCTGCACACGCAGGTTGGCCAATTATTATTACAAGAGTAATGGAAGCTATTGCTTCTTATATTCCATACGGTGGTATTATATTAGTAATATTAATGTTTTTAAACATTTTCCACCAGGCACACCTTTTCCACTGGATGGACCCAGACCTTACAGATCCTAATTCTGCTCATTTCGATGTGATTTTATTCGAAAAGAAAAGATTTTTAAATATTCCTTTCTACGCAATTAGAACGATTATTTACGTAGCTGGAGCATCTTTCTTTGCCTGGAAACTGAAAGCTCAGTCTAAAAAAGTAGATGAAACCAAGTCTAAAGTAGAGTACCAGATGCTTTACAGGTGGGCAGTAGGATATATCGCATTCTTTGGATTTGCTTCTGCAGCATGGGCTTGGGACTGGTTGATGTCTATTGACCCTCACTGGTATTCTACCATGTACATCTGGTATTCAATGGTGAGCTGTTTGTCAAGTGGTATTGCTGTCATTATTCTTTTAAGTGTTTACTTGAAGAAAAACGGATTCTTACCTCAGTTTAACGACAATCACCTGCATGATTTGGGAGTATTCCTTTTCGCTACAAGTATGCTTTGGACGTATACATGGTTTGCGCAGTTTATGTTATACTGGTATGCCAACGTACCGGAAGAGGTTAACTACTTTTTCGGAAGATTCCAACACTATGGTACAACATTCTTACCTATGCTAATTGTAAACTTTGTATTACCATTATTAGTATTAGTAAGCAGCAGTATCAAAAGAAACTACAAAGTAGTTACCACAATGGCAGTAGTAGTTATCCTTGGTCACCTTCTAGATTACTTCAACATGGTAATGCCGGGAACAGTAGGACCATACTGGAAAACTCCTGAAGTATTTATATTAATATTAGGGGCTGTTTTATTCATCGTTGGATTATTTATGTTTACAGTGCTTACTGCATTATCTAGACTTAAACTTATTCCTACCGGTAACCCTTACCTACACGAATCTGAAATTTATGAGTATCCTTTCTAAGGACTTGTAACAAAATAAAATTGTAAAAGACTGATTAGTAAAATAATCAGTCTTTTTTTTATACTCATATTTTACATCATAAAGATGGAATATCTATCACAATGAAAATCTCAACCACTCAATTAAATTATTATGAAAAGAAATTACTTCATTTTCCTTATTATTATTCTTACTGCGCAGATGTTCAGCGGGCAGTCCCTCACTTTTATTTCAGAAAACAACGGAAAACCTTTACCTAAAGTTTCCGTGTTTGGAAAAGACGGAAGTATCCTGGCGTATTCAGATATCGAGGGGAAAATAGATAAAAAAGTATTACACCCCGATCAGGAAAAATTCCAGCTTGTCTATGATAACTACCCTATTGCTACCTTATCTTATGCTGATCTCGATAAGGAAGTTATAAAGTTAAATGATGTGGTGAAAGAAATTGCTCCTATTGTCCTCAGAAACGGAAAACCGGCAAAATACATTATTGTCAAAGGCAATTTCAACGCTTATGTGACCGTAAACAATACATTAAATTGTTATGCAGACGGAATTGCAGCCTATGTTTTTGACAACGAGACCAAGAAACTTAAAAATACATATGTGGAACAGTACCGGATGTTCAGACTGGAAAATCAGAAAAACGATAGAAAGCAGACTTCATCGTGGGATTACGACGCTGCACTGGAAATCCCGGATATTAAAGAAGTAGGAAATATTCTCGATTATAAAACCAAAAAAAACACGGTGATCAAAGAGCTAAAGGGACCTCGGAAAGACCAGATAGAAATTACCGGGGAAGCATTACAGAAAAAAGAATTCGCTTTCCTCGGATATCGTTTTTTCGATGTCAGAAGTATTCTCAACGTTTCATATGAGAAAGATTCCAAAAAAACGCTTAAAGACTTTGTAGAGTTTAATGAAATCTCATTTCTAAAATTAAAACACAAAAGTGAGCCGGATTATAATCAGCTGATACTTTACACCAACTTCTACCCTTCAGAACTCAGCTTCACCGATCAAGCAGATAAGATAAAAATAAAATTCAACACCCATAACAGTAACTATACAACAAACTACTGGGAAGAGGCCTCATTTCCCAATATGCAGAAAGTGTTCAGCTCATTTTTTAAAGATGATTTGAAAGAACAACAAAATAAAAAATAAAACTTTCTATTAATAAAGGTTTTATTAAATTTGTAGCAAATCATTAAAAATGAAAAAGTTTTCTTTTCTACTCGTTTTCAGCTTATTGCTTTTTACAGCATGCAAGAAAGACCATGTAGATGCAACGAATACTCAAACCCTGCAGTCAAGTATCAATGATATGACTTCCAGCCTTACGACGATTAAACAGATCAAGTTTAACGAGGCACTCTACATCCTGAAAACTTTTGGTGTGGAAGCAGACGGTGATGTTGCAGAACTAAAAGCTCTTGGAGCGCTGATCAACGGTAAAAAAGTTCCCGAAATTCTGGCACTGGCCGATGAGGTAGCACAGAAAAACGGGATTGAATGGGCAAGTACAGCGCCTCCGTCCTTAGGAGAAATGAATATTTTCGGCGACGATAAAGCTAAGGAAAGTGATCCAAATGATGTAAAGGCCAGCTCGCTAAGCATCACAACGAGACCTACCGGAGATGACGGATCGGGTGCAGCCACCGCTATTCAGATTATTCCCAGACTGGTGGATGCCGCGGGAAATCCGGTTTCCTTTACAGGAGCGGGTCTGGAAGCGACTTTAGAAGTTTTCAGCAATGGCGTAAGGCTTGCGACAGCTAAAAACCTAATGCAGGATAATAATTTCAAAGGGTTTAACTTAAAATTCTCATCCATTCCTGCTGCAAAAGTAGTTGACAATAAAATTGACATCACAGTTTCTGTAAAAACAACAGCAAAAACACTTAAAATGTCAAAAATCGGCTTAGAGGTAAACCCATCAGCACTGAAAGTTCCTGCTCCCGCGATAATAGATTCTACATCAGTAAACCAAACTCCTGCAGTAACTGATCCGAATAATCCAGGCTCTGCAGTACCTTCAGACCCTAATGCCACAACAGCTACCCCTGCAACAACAGCTCCGGCAACTACAAAACAGCCCGCAGCTGATCCCAAAAATACAGTGTCCAGCTTTCTGAATAATGTAAGTTCACAAAATCTTAAAGCAGCTTATAATGCTTCCAGCAATCCTAATTGGGGAAGCTATGAATCATTCTCTAATCCAACATCAGGTTTTGGTTCCGTAAAAAATGTAAGTGTAAAAAATCTTACCACCAATGCTACCAATCCGAATGTGGCAAGTGTAAATGCAACGTATGACGTTACAGATAAAAGCGGGAAAACAACCTCGCTGAAGGTGACATTCGGTCTTAAAAATGTAAACGGGGACTGGAAAATTTCCAGCTATAAAATCAACTGATAATAACAATGACTTCACCAGAACTTATCCGAAAATTAGAAGAAACTATTGAAAATATTCCTGACTTCCCTATTCCGGGGATTCAGTTTAAAGACATATCTCCTATTTTTTTAGATGCAAAACTTTACGAAACCGTTATCGAACAATTTGTAAGATTCAGTAAAGGAAAAGTGGATGCGGTCTGCGGAATCGAAAGCCGGGGTTATCTTTTCGGAATTGCCATCGCTGTAGCTCTTGAAGTTCCTTTTATTTTAATAAGAAAGGCCGGAAAACTTCCTCCGCCGGTCATTTCAGAAAAATATGATCTTGAATACGGAAGTGCCATCATTGAAACCCGTGAAGGACAAATCAAACCAGGACAGAGAATCTTAATTCACGACGATCTTTTAGCGACAGGAGGAACAACGGAAGCCGCTGCAAAATTAGTTGAGAAACAAGGTGCTACAGTTTCACAGTTCAGTTTTCTGATTGGGTTGAAAGGACTGAACGGAGAAGAAAAATTAAATAAATTCAGTGCAGAAGTATATCATATTCTGGAATATTAAACTTCGTACCATAAAATTTAAAAATGCTTTATGATTTGCTTCATGAGGCATTTTTTATAGCTAATGACGGGAATTATTTTACTTTTATCAATAATACAAACAAAGTATTTTGTAAATCACTCAGAAACAATTAAATTTGCAATTCAATTTTTAAGAATTTATGGCAAAATTGGGAAAGAATGCTCAAAATGAGCAAGAAGGTAAAGAAACAGTGGAATTTTTTAAAGACCTGGACAGAGAGGCTCTAAATACAGAAAGATTCCTTGAAAGATATTCAAAACCGATCGGTATTATCTTCGGGGCATTGATCTTAGGGGTACTTGGATTTTTTGCTTACAGGCAATTTGTCGTTGCTCCTCAGAATGCTGAGGCTGTAAAAAGCTTTCTTGCTGCTCAGAAAAACCTTACTGAAGGAAAAGATAAAGAAGCACTGGGTGGGAAATCTGCTGCAAATCCCGGGTTTCTGGGAACGGCAAATGAATATCCATCAACCACTATTGGTAAGCTTTCTGCTTACAATGCCGGTTTGCTGAAATTTAAAGAAGGGAAATTCCAGGAAGCCTATGATCTTTTAGATAAATTTTCTTCAGATAACAAGACGATGGAAGCTATGAAATTCGGAGCTATGGCCGATGCTAAATCCGGTCTTAACAAAAATGATGAAGCTTTACAGTTATTGGATAAAGCAGCCTCTGCTTCTGATGATCCTTATACCACCTATTATTTTACCAGAAAAGCAGGTATTTTAGCTTTAGGATTAAAGAAAAATGCAGACGCTAAAAAATATTTCGCTACTATTGACGAAAAATACCAGGATTACGACAACGGAATGTCTGATTCTTATATTGAAATGACTAAATATTACTAAATAATGGCAACAGTTAATCTTTCCGATTACAAGCCACTTCATATAACCAATGCCGATGAGTTTTCTATCGGCATTGTTTTTTCTGAGTGGAATGACTTTGTAACCTATAATCTTCGTGATGCAGCGCTTGAAATCCTTCAGAAAGAAGGGGTAAAGTCTGAAAATATAAAGCTTTTTCCGGTTCCGGGAGCTTTTGAGCTGAACTATGCAAGCATGCAGCTTTGCAAGGAACGTAAGTATGATGCCGTAATTTCAATAGGATGTGTGATCCGCGGAGAAACACCTCATTTTGATTATGTATGTTCTGCCGTAGCACAGGGAATTAAAGACTGTAATATCCTGACAGATACTCCTACGATCTTCTGCGTCCTGACGGATGACACTAAAGAACAATCAATTGCAAGAAGCGGTGGTGACTTAGGAAATAAAGGGGTGGAGGCAGCTGTTACTGCATTAAGAATGATTGATTTCAGGAAAAAACTTTCTGATAAAAAAGGAAATATCGGCTTCGGACATTCTTAATTTTAACATATTTTATAAAAAATAACATCATAAAAAAGAGCTGTATCCCAGCTCTTTTTATATTTAAAAATAAGCATCAATTAATATACACAGCCTTATTTATTAATCTAATAATAATTTAAGGATAAACTTAAATATCATAAAATTTCTTATAAAAATCAAGTTTTTATTTTTTATCTCTGAAAATTTAATATGCAAACTATCTTTGCGGGTAATTATTATCCGATTTTAAAGATGTACCCAAAAAAATTAAAGCCTTTTCTCTACCTAGGTGTATTTTACATTATCATTTCATTAATTTCAAGAGTTATATTCCTTCTGCATCCGATCACGACGGTCCACCTGGGATTTATGGATATTCTTAAGGTTCTGTCTGTTGGTTTTGTTAATGATTTCTTTGTATTCATTTTGACCTGCCCTTTTTTAGTTCTTTACCTTTTATTTCTTTCAAATTCAAAATATCAAAAGCCTTACGGATTTGCAATTTTAGGAATACTGTTATTACTTTTTATCTATATTCTTTTAATTCCGAACAATATTTTTAAACAATATGGAGGCTCTATAGCAGAAATTGCTCTTGTATTTGTTGGTTTAAAAATTATCTTCTTTGGTTTTATGTTTTTCTGGCCGGAAAAAAGAATAAAAATAAGAAATACCCTTTACTTCATAACTTTATTCTTATACGTTTTACTAATAGTCTTCAATGGGGTAAGCGAATATTTTTTTTATAATGAATTCGGATTAAGATACAACTTCATTGCAGTAGATTATCTTATTTATACCAACGAAGTTATTGGCAATATCATGGAGAGTTATCCTGTAATTCCATTATTTACAGCCATTATCATCGCAACAGCATTCATTACTTTCTACATTTACACGAAAACAAAACAGGAACTTCTTCACCTTCCTGATATAAAACAAAAAATTCTATTCTTGGGATTATTTATGATATTAATGGGAACCAGCCTGTTGGGTTTAAGTTTTACGACGAAAATTAAATCCTGTAATGTCTTTGAAGAAGAAATTCAGGCCAATGGTATCCCCAAATTTTACTGGGCGTTTACCCATAATGAACTCGACTACTTCCACTTTTACCCGGTGATTAGCCAGAAAGCAGCAGAAAAACAGTTTTTACAGCAGTTTTCTCCATCAGCTTTAACAAGAGAGATCACTGCAGATCAGCCGGAATTAAAGAAAAATGTTGTGCTTATCTCTGTCGAAAGTTTATCTGCTGACTATCTTGAGCATTACGGCAATTCAGAAAAAATCACCCCGTTCCTAGACAGCCTGGCAGATCGGTCATTATTATTTACCAACCTGTATGCAACAGGAAACCGGACAGTGCGTGGTCTGGAAGCATTAACCCTTTGTATTCCTCCAACAGCTGGCGAAAGTATTATCAAAAGAGAGGATAATAAAAAGAAATTTACTACCGGAGGCATATTTAAATCCAAAGGGTATGACGTAAAATTCCTATATGGCGGATACAGCTATTTTGACAATATGCAGGACTTCTATGCCGGCAACGGATATGGCATTGTAGATCGAAACAATTTCAAGCCGGAAGAGATCAGTTTTGCCAATGTATGGGGTGTTGCCGATGAAGATATGGCAAAAAAAGCCATCAGGACCATGAATGCTGAAGCTAAAAGCGGAAAACCTTTTTTTAATCACTGGATGACTGTTTCCAATCACCGGCCGTTTACCTATCCCGAAGGCAAAATAGATATTCCGGGAGATGCAAAATCAAGAGAAGGAGGCGTAAAGTATACCGATTATTCTTTGAGAAAATTTTTCGAAATGGCAAAAAAGCAGGATTGGTACAAAAATACGGTCTTTATCATCATTGCGGATCACTGCGCCTCAAGCGCGGGAGACATAGAATTGCCGATGGATAAATACCGAATTCCGGCCTTTATCTTTTCAGAAGGTTTTATTAAACCTCAAAAATTTACAAAACTGGTGTCTCAGATCGATGTTATGCCTACCCTTTTCGGCCTGTTGAAATTTAATTATCACTCTAAGTTCTTAGGTCAGGATGTGTTCAGTAAGAAGTTCCAGCCAAAAGCTTACATAGCAACCTATGAAGATCTGGGGCTGATAAAAGACAATTATCTGACCGTCATCTCACCTCTGAAAAAAATAAAACAATATTCATTATCCCCGGAACCATCCAAGCTGTCTCCGGAATTTAATATCCATTATGACGAAAAATATTTGAAAAAACAAAATCAAAATCTGGTTACCGAAACAATATCTGCGTATCAGTCTACTTCACATTGGGTGAAAAACCACGCGCTTAATCAGTAAGTTTTTTAAATTTATTTTGTCCTTTCGAAAAAAGTAAGCATTAAATTTTTAAATTTACATACATAAATTACAAAAATATGAAATGGACAGACGACAGAAGCGGTAATGTGGAAGACAGGCGGGGCTTAGGCGGTGGTGCGGTTGTTGGAGGAGGCCTTGGAACTCTTATTATTGCTGCCATTGTATTTTTCCTCGGCGGTGATCCTTCTTCAATCCTTAATTCGGGAAATGCCGGAAGCAACAGTATCGGTACAGAGCAGAGAGATTTAAGCCCCGACGAACTTAAAATCCGTGAATTTGTACAAATGATTACAGCCGAGAATGAGGAGACCTGGGGAAAAGTTTTTACTGAAAACGGAATGCAGTATAGTCCTGCAAAAGTAGTGTTATTCGAGAGTGCAACGGAGTCCGGTTGTGGAACCGCTCAGTCAGCAATGGGACCTTTTTACTGTCCTGTAGACCACAAAGTCTATATGGACATGAGTTTTTTTAAAGAACTTCAGTCTAAATTCGGTGCGAAGGTTACAGAATTTACCATTGCGTATGTCATGGCTCACGAAATGGGGCATCATGTCCAGAATCTTTTAGGTGTTTTAGAAGAAACAAATAAAGCACGAACCAGTGGAAAGTACTCTGAAGCACAACTCAATAAAATTTCAGTGGCCACAGAATTACAGGCGGATTACTATGCCGGAGTTTGGGCAAAACAGACCGATAGCAGGGAACACTTTCTGCAGCCAGGAGATATAGATGCTGCCATTGAAGCGGCTGAAGCAGTGGGCGATGATAACATTCAAAAAAGATCCCAAGGATATGTGAATCAGGAAAGCTTTACCCACGGATCTTCTGCACAACGCAAAGAATGGTTTATGAAAGGGTATAATTCCGGTGACATCAGACAAGGTGACACTTTTAATCAGCTTTTAAAATAATACAACAATCCCTGAAGAAGTTTCAGGGATTGATATTTACTGCAGTTCAATCGGATTGCTGTTTTTCTTTGCTTCATCTTTCAATCTTTCCTCTCTCTTTTTCATGTCAGCAGGATTTTGATTTCCGCCGCGCCCTCCGCTACCTCTTGGAGTACCAGTCCCCCCATTACCCATCACACGGGTTTGAGAAGAACCACCGCCACCACTCTGAGTCATAAAAGACACCGGATCTTTTTTGAATTTCTCCTGCTGCTTTAAGAAATCTGTTCGTTTTACCTTAATGGTATTTCCAAATTGATTCAAAGCAGCTATTTCCGGGATTTTATAATTCTTCATCAAATCAAAGGAATAATCACCCTGAGCATCTTCTACTTTAACAATCAGGCCGGGAAGACCACCGAATTTATAGGGTCCATCCTGATAAGGCAGATCTGTTGTAAACCATGCCGTCCATTGTCTGCCCCCAAAGTCCGTTTCTGCTTTCTGAACTTTATACTCCCCGATGTGTGTTGTTTCAGAAGAAATTTTCCAATTAAGAGGTCTGTCTTCTTCATACACATAAGCATCTCTTCCGATCCTGTCCTTAAAAAGAGTTTTTTGATTGTTTCTGTCTTTTTCCACAGAATAATTAATATTGGATCTTAATTCCTGCATTTGTTCTCTGTTGAAGCCTCTACCGCCCCCACTCTGAAAATTTTGCTGCATAATAGAATCTCTTTTAAATCTGTTTTCAGAATAGAAAAGCGATTTGTCTTTTGAAATATCTAAATAGGCATTCTCCGTTTTTACCTCATTTTTATTGGTGGCATCCGATTTCATGGTAACCTGGTAGACAAACCTGTTTGTCTGTGCAAAAGCAGTATGTACGAATAAGGCTAAAGCAATAAAACCTAATTTTTTCATTCCGTATTTATTTATTAAATTTTTATCCATCTTAACTCTGCTGAATATTTTCCTGAGATTAATACCGGCAATTTTAATCTCTTGAATGTATATTGACTTAATTTCATCAAGTCTATAAGGCTTGCTATAATGCAAAGTAGATAAATCAATATGACTATTAATGATTCAATCTTTTTCAGAGTAATTTTTTTAAATAGATGAAAAATACTTGTCAAAGTTAAACGAAAAGCAAGGTTTTCATGTTTCGCGGAAAAAATTATATAAAATTAACATTAAGAATCGTCTTAATGATGATTTTACTATGAATAGAATCGTTAAAATAGATATCTTCAATTTGAGATTGCGGAAATTAGTTCGTAGTTTTGCATTATTAAATCATTCTAAATAAATACAATGATAAAAGTATCTGATCAAGCAAAAGCAAAAGCCATCCAACTGATGACAGAAGAGGGGTTTAAGCCTTTTGAAGACTATATAAGAGTGGGGGTAAAAAGTGGAGGATGTTCAGGATTAGAATATGTTTTGAAGTTTGACAACGAAAAAACAGACACCGATCAAATCTTTGAAGACAATGACATCAAAATTATTGTAGATAAAAAATCAATTCTCTATCTGGCAGGGACCATTCTTGAATATTCAGGGGGATTAAATGGAAAAGGATTTGTTTTTAACAATCCTAATGCATCCAGAACATGTGGATGCGGAGAAAGTTTTTCTTTGTAGAAAAAGACATTGGAGGATGGATCTCAGAGATCGGAATAATTCCGGCACTTGAGATCTGTCATCTGAAATCTAAAAAAAAATAATGAGTAAATATACTGAAGACGATTTAAGAGTCGATCTAGAAAATAAAAAATACGAATTCGGCTGGGAAACCAAAATTGATTATGAAGATTTTCCGACGGGTTTAAATGAAGACATTGTCCGTGCGATTTCCGCTAAAAAGGAAGAACCGGAATGGATGACCGAGTGGCGTTTAGAATCTTTCAGAATCTGGCTGAAAATGATAGAGCCTGAGTGGGCAAATATCAAGTATGAAAAACCGGATTTCCAGGCGATTAAATATTACGCGGCTCCAAAATCGAAACCAGAGCTGGAAAGCCTGGATGAAGTAGATCCTGAATTATTGGCCACTTTTGCAAAATTGGGAATCAATATTGAGGAACAGAAAAGACTTTCGGGCGTTGCTGTGGATATCGTAATAGACTCCGTTTCTGTAAAGACAACTTTTCAGGATACTCTGATGGAAAAAGGGATCATTTTCTGCTCTATTTCCGAAGCTATTAAAAACCATCCTGATTTAGTAAGAAAATACCTGGGAAAAGTAGTTCCGCGGGGAGACAACTTCTATGCAGCACTGAATTCTGCCGTATTTTCTGACGGAAGTTTCTGCTATATTCCGAAAGGGGTAAAATGTCCAATGGAATTATCCACATATTTCCGTATCAATCAGGCAGGAACAGGCCAGTTTGAAAGAACGCTTGTCATTGCAGATGAAGGAAGTTATGTTTCTTATCTTGAAGGCTGTACAGCTCCATCGAGAGATGAAAACCAGCTTCACGCTGCAGTTGTTGAGCTGATAGCCATGGACAATGCTGAAATTAAATATTCAACCGTTCAGAACTGGTACCCGGGAAATGAAGAAGGAAAAGGTGGCGTTTTCAATTTCGTTACCAAGAGAGGACTTTGCGAAAGAAATGCAAAAATCTCCTGGACTCAGGTGGAAACAGGTTCTGCTGTAACATGGAAATATCCTTCTTGTATTTTGAAAGGAGATAATTCAATCGGTGAGTTCTACTCTATCGCTGTGACCAACAACCATCAATATGCCGATACCGGAACAAAAATGATCCATATCGGAAAGAATACAAGATCAACGATTATTTCCAAAGGTATTTCTGCAGGAAAATCTCAGAATTCGTACAGAGGCTTGGTAAAAGTAATGCCGACGGCCAAGGGAGCAAGAAATTTCTCTCAGTGTGACTCTCTGTTGATGGGTAACGAATGTGGCGCACATACATTCCCATACATAGAAATTAAAGATCCAAGTGCTCAGCTGGAGCATGAAGCAACGACTTCAAAAATTGGGGAAGATCAGATTTTCTACTGTAACCAAAGGGGAATCGATACTGAAAGAGCAATTGCACTGATTGTTAACGGATTCAGTAAAGACGTTCTGAATAAATTACCGATGGAATTTGCCATTGAAGCGCAGAAGCTACTGGAAATTTCACTGGAAGGTTCTGTAGGTTAGCATATTTAAACATTAAGAAGTTAAGTTTTTATTATCTTAAAATTTTAATGTTTAATTAAGGAATTGATAGATCAATTCTTTTTAGGAAAATTAAAATATGACAAAAGCAGAAGTAACACAACTTTCTTATGATATTGTAGGATGCGCCATTAGGGTTCATAAAGAGCTGGAGCCGGGTTTATTGGAAAGTGTATACAATGTATTTGGCATGTGAATTAAGAGAAAAAGGATTTTCGGATGATCAGCAAATCAATACCTAAATCAATTATAAAAAGATTGAGATTGATACTCGGCTAAAAGTTGACATATTAGTAAATGAATATTTGTCAAACTTCAGGAATGATATGCTGGGATAAAGAATTTACGGAACGCTTACAGATCTTAATTTAAATCAATTTCATTGATTTACTTAAAAAAGAAATAATACATTAGAATTAAACTTAAATTCTTAATGTTAAAAAAATAAAAACGAAATAGTATTTCATTCGCCAGCGTTGAAGCTTTTGTAAATACTCAAAGTTTGACCTTGCGATAAATTTAAACGTATGTTAAATATAAAAAACTTGCACGCCAAAATTGAAGATGGCGCAGAAATTTTAAAAGGGATTAATCTTGAAATAAAGCCTGGTGAAGTTCACGCCATTATGGGACCGAACGGAGCCGGAAAATCTACGCTTTCCTCTGTCATTGCGGGAAAAGAAGATTATGAAGTTACAGACGGTGAAATTATTTTCGGGGGTGAAAACATCATCGAAGATGCCCCTGAAGACAGAGCGCACAAAGGAATTTTCCTTTCTTTCCAATATCCGGTAGAAATTCCGGGAGTTTCTGTTACCAACTTCATCAAAGCTGCGATGAACGAGAACAGAAAGGCAAAAGGACTATCCGAAATGCCTGCAAAAGAGATGCTGGCTTTGATTCGTCAGAAATCTGAGCAATTGGGCATTAAAAAAGATTTCCTTTCAAGATCACTGAATGAAGGTTTTTCCGGAGGTGAAAAGAAAAGAAATGAGATCTTCCAGATGATGATGCTGGATCCTAAACTGGCAATTCTTGATGAAACTGATTCGGGATTAGACATTGATGCCCTAAGAATCGTTGCAGATGGTGTCAATGCATTTAAGAATGAAGGAAATGCAGTTCTTTTGATTACGCACTATCAGAGATTGCTTAACTATATTCAACCTGACTACGTTCATGTACTGGCCAATGGGAAAATCATTAAAACAGGTGATAAATCTCTTGCGCTGGAACTGGAAGAAAGAGGGTACGACTGGCTTCTTAACTAAGAAAAATTTGATTATTCAGAGATTAAAAAATTCCTCGTCATCATTCCCGGTGAATCAAAGCGATAACAATCTCTAATAAGACAAATAGATTATTCATTCATTGTAATGATAATATTTTAGCTCAAATAAAAAGAAATATGGTGCAAACCACAGATATACCAGTAATGGCATTAAAAGAACAAATTATAGAAAATCACGGTGAATTTTTAGAGAGCCTACGTCACAGATTTCTGGATGGCGACAGAAAAGCTGCTCTCCAAAGATTTGAAAATCTTGGTTTTCCGACAAAAAAAGACGAAGAATATAAATATACCAACCTAAAGGAAATTACTGAAAAGGAATATAATTTTTTCCCGAAAGAAAGTCATAACATCACCAAAGAACAGTTGGACCAGTTGCATCTTGGAGAAGAAAATTTCGACTGGATTACTTTTGTAAATGGCAAGCTTCGCAAGGAATTATCAAAAGTTTCGATTGAAAATGTTGAGTTCCTTTCATTCAATTATGCTTTGAATGATGAGAAACACAGAGATATTTTTGATCGTTATTTTAACACCATTGCTTCTGACAAGTCTGCTTTTACCAATTTAAATCAGGCATACTGCAAATATGGTTTCTTTTTGAAAGTTCCAAAAAATGTGGTGATTGAAAAACCGATCCATGTTTTTTACATTTCTCAAAACCAGGAAGAGAACACTTTCTATAATACCCGAAATTTATTAATCGTAGATGAAGGGGCAAAAGTGGAAATCATCGAAAGTCATCACAATTTTGACAGCACGTATGTATTAACCAATTCTGTGACGGAAATTTTCACATATCCAAACGCAAAAGCAGACTGGCATAAAGTTCAGAATGATAACGATACTTCCTATTTAATTGACAACACCTTCGCGAAGCAGGAAAAAGACAGTTTAACGACTGTCAATACATTCTCTTTTGGCGGGAAACTGGTAAGAAATAATCTTGATTTTATTCAAAACGGATCGAATATCAATTCTTTCATGAACGGAATTACGATTATAGGTAAAGATCAGCTGGTAGATCATCACACGGCAGTGCATCACAATCAGCCAAACTGTGAAAGCTATCAGAATTATAAAGGTATTTTCAGCGGAAATTCTCACGGTGTTTTCAACGGAAAGGTCTTTGTAGATAAAATTGCACAGAAAACCAATGCCTATCAGCAGAATAACAATGTTTTATTAAGTGAAGGAGCCAAGATTGATACAAAACCTCAGCTGGAGATTTTTGCAGACGATGTGAAGTGTTCTCATGGCTGTACCGTAGGTCAGTTAAACGAAGATGCATTATTCTACCTGAGAGCCAGAGGGATTTCTAAGAAGGAAGCTCAGGCTTTATTATTATATGCTTTTGCCAATGATGCCATGCAGAATATTGATATTGAGCCTTTAAAAGAAAAAATTTCAAAGCTTCTGGCTGAGAAATTAGAAGTTGATATAGAGTTTTAACAATATATATAATTGATAATAAAAAGCACTTCGCGAGGAGTGCTTTTGTTTTGGCAAATTTTGGCTAAAGCCGATTGTCTCTGCAAATGAAAAGTGGGCTGAAGCCCACTCGTATCGATGATAAATTTGCTTTGATTTTATTAATATTATTTTTTAATCCACCACTGGCTGTCTTTTCTGTCGGATCGTTTTACGCCGTTATTAAGTGTATACGCCAGACCAACTCCTAAAGTCTGTTTGAGCTGGGTTTTTTGAATCTGGTTATGGTCATACAGGACATCTACCGTAATATTAGAAGAAATGAACTTATTTACTTTTAAATTTAAAACCATTCCATAGGCTAAAACGAGTCTTTCCGGATGATCCAGATAATTGGAAAAAACAGAAGCATTATTGGTCATACTTATATTTTCCATGATCTTAAATTTATAAGATGCCGTTCCCAGAAAACCGAACTGTAATAAGGAGGAGTCGCCGTCTGCCTTCAAACCATAATTTCCTGCTACCTGCAGGCTTTCGTCCAAAACAAAAGCCCATCTTGCATTGCTTGGTCTTAAAGTGACATTCAGGTTATCATTCGGCCGGTAAGTGATACCCATACCGACATTCAGGTAACCGGGAGCCATAAAGTTAGATATTTTCTTAGCTTCAGGATTATTCCCGTCTTCGTATCCCAGATAAAACTGCGACTGCAGACCAGCCCCTACGGAGAGATACCAGCTTTTTGAAACTTTTCTTCCGTAGTTGGTAGAGACATTAATCACATCTTGTGTTTTTCTCACACCAATACCCTGTGTATCATTTTGACCATAATTAAGAAGAATAATATTTTCCCAGAGATCTTTGTCATTTTCGTATGTTATATTATAGTCTACCGAAGCCAGCCAACCGACATTGTTTGCTCCACCACCCACCCAGTTTGAGAAGGCAGCCTGATTGATCATTAATGCTTGTTTACCCAGAACTGACCAATGCTTGATCGTATCTACCACTTTTATAGGCTGTTTTACGGCCGGCGTGTCTACAATGACTACTTGTGCACTGCTAAAAACTCCCAAGGAAAGGGAAAGAAACAATAGAAACTTCTTCATTATTCAAAATTTTCATTTGCAAAAATATTAAATATAATTTTTTTCGTTAAGAACAAAGAATAATTTAACATGAATATTTTCAACAAGACGTTTTTTTTATTTCTAATTGTGATAATAAGCTACTTTAATTAATTAAATGACAAAATATTAGGCATGAAATCAAAAAAGAAAAGAAAATCCTAACCTTTTGTCTTAAAATAACAACGGCTATTTAAAATCATCGACATTTTTTCCGAAATTTACTCTTGGCGTTTCATTTGACGTACTACCAGCATGTTTAAAAATGTAATTTCCAAAAGAGCTATTATCAACCCTCTACTGATGCTTTCTGCCATGTGGCTGGGGTATTTCCTACAGTTAAACGGCTTTTTTGAAAATTGCTTCGGAGCAATTATTCCCTTATTGCCGGAGGGCTTATTAGGAATTATTACGTCCCCTCTTTTACATGGTAATTTTGATCATATCGTGGGTAATTCAATTCCGATCGCTGTACTGATGTTTCTCCTTTATCAATTCTATCCGGTCGTCGCCAATAAAGTTTTTGTAATCGGCTGGCTGGCCACAGGATTACTGGTCTGGCTTCTTCCTCCTGTGGATATTGTTACCGGTGAATATATGTACAGCTGTACGATAGGCGCCAGTGGAGTCGTGTATGTTTTAGCTTTTTTCTTATTTTTCAGCGGAGTGTTTAAATGGAATATGAAACTGTTAACGATCTCTTTGCTTGTGGTCTTATATTACGGAAGCTTAATTTGGGGGATGTTTCCGGAAGAGTTTTTTTATAATCTTAATGAACCCAGTAAAATCTCCTGGCAGGCCCACCTGTCCGGTGCTGTGGTAGGCAGTATTATCGCATTTATGTTCAAAAAGGTAGGTGAAAGAAAGAAAAAATACATCTGGGAGTTTCCCAATTATTATAACGAAAAGGATGATAAATTATGGCAGGAATACAGAGAAAATCATCCGGAAGACTTTCTGGAACTGCCTTATAAGAAAAAGGATGATATCTGGGATCATTTGGACGAATTACGGAAAAAATAAAACTTAATTTTCTACATTTGTGAAAACAAAAGACACAAATGTATTCAGAAGAACATCTGTATGCCATTGCTTTGCGTGAATGCAAACTCATTGGCGATATCAATTTTTATAAACTTGTCAGAATTTTCGGCGGCGCCAGGACAGCATGGGAAAATGCTAAAAAAGAATACAAGACCATCGACGGTATCGGTTGGAAAGCCGTTTCTGAAATTGGCAATCCCGAATATTTAAGATTTGCCGAAAATGAACTTCTTTTTTGTGAAAAGAATAATATCCGGATAAAATTAAGACACTGCAATGAGCTTCCGCGTCTTTTGAGCGAGTGTGATGATGCTCCCGCTATTCTTTATCAAAAAGGAGATTATGATGATTCCAGACAAAAAGTAAGTCTTGTAGGAACCCGAAACATGACCATGTACGGAAAGCAGTTTATAACCCACTTTTTTGACGAAACCAAGAGCTACCCTTTCACCACGGTCAGTGGTTTGGCCTTAGGGGTAGACAAAGAGGTTCACGAACAGTCCGTACAAAATAACATTCCTACAGTTGCGGTACTGGCTCACGGATTTCATCTTCTGTATCCTTCAAAAAATAAAAAGCTTTCGGAAAAAATACTCCAGGAAGGAGGGGCTTTACTGACAGAATTTAACTCATCCCGAAAGCCTGACAGAGAAAATTTTATTCAGAGAAACAGAATTGTAGCCGGACTCTCACCTTCAACCATCGTCATTGAAACGGGATTTGGCGGAGGATCGGTAAGTACGGCCACTTTTGCGAATCATTACAACAGGGAAGTATTTGCACTCCCCGGAAAAATTACCGACAAATACAGCCAGGGCTGCAATCAACTGATTTTTCAGAACAAAGCAATGGCTATTTCAACATTGAAAGACCTTATTGATTCATTGGATTTTAACAAGCCTGACAGCAGAATACCCGAACTTTTTCCGGAAAGCAAATTATCCATACAATTAACTGAAAATCAAAGTATAATATATAGTGCTGTTGTAGACCAACCATACATTTCCTTAGATGATTTATGTAATGAGATTTCTCTTCCCTCTTATAAAATTTTACCTGTAATTCTGGAATTGGAACTTTTAGGGAGAATTAAATCGCTTTCCGGGAGGCAATTTGTAGCAATCTAACAATTAATGATTTCTTAATATTGCATTATTTCAGAGATAACATTTAATTTTTAATAATATTTAATGATAAATTATTAATTCAATAATATTTCGACACATTATTATTAAATTTTTAACAATCAGCAAATAAGGTATTGTGAATCTTGAAAAAAAAATTAAATTTGTTGATAATAATATTCAACCTTAATATATGGAACAATATAATATTGACCAGAAAATCCAGGAGTTTATTGCAAAAATTGAGGCAAAAAACCCTAATGAGCCAGAATTTTTACAAGCTGTAAAAGAAGTTGCCGTAACTGTAATTCCGTTCATTATGACGAAAAAGGAATATACGGGAATGAAGCTTCTTGAAAGAATGGCGGAAGCTGAAAGAATTATTATTTTCAGAGTTCCATGGGTTGATGACAAAGGAGAAATCCAGGTAAACAGAGGTTTCAGAATTCAGATGAACTCTGCAATCGGACCTTACAAGGGAGGTATTCGTTTCCATCCTACGGTAAACCTTTCGGTTCTTAAATTCTTAGCATTTGAGCAGGTATTTAAAAACTCATTAACAACTCTTCCGATGGGAGGTGGTAAAGGAGGTTCGGATTTTGACCCTCAGGGAAAATCTGATATGGAGGTGATGCGTTTCTGCCAGGCTTTCATGACCGAACTTTGCAAACATGTAGGTCCTGAGACCGATGTTCCTGCCGGAGATATCGGTGTAGGTGCAAGAGAAATCGGGTATTTATTCGGACAGTACAAGAAAATCAGAAATGAATTTACAGGAGTACTGACAGGTAAAGGCCTTGCTTATGGAGGCTCATTAATCCGTCCTGAAGCTACAGGATATGGGGTTGTTTATTTTGCAGAACAGATGCTTAAAACCATCGGACAAACATTTAAAGATAAAACCGTAACGGTTTCAGGTTTTGGAAACGTAGCGTGGGGAGTTATCAAAAAAGTGTCTGAGCTGGGTGGAAAAGTTGTAACCATCTCCGGACCGGACGGATACATTTATGATAAAGACGGAATTGATGGTGAAAAGGTCGATTATTTATTGGAATTAAGATCTTCAGGAAACAACAGAGCTGAAGATTATGCTAAAAAATACCCTTCAGCCGTATTCTACGCTGGAAAACGTCCTTGGGAAGTGAAATGTGATGTTGCTATTCCTTCTGCTACTCAAAACGAACTTGATCTGGAGGACGCTAAAGTTCTGGTTGAAAACGGATGTCTTTGTGTCACTGAGGCGGCAAACATGCCTTCCACTTTGGATGCCATTAATTATTTCTTAGACAATAAAGTGCTGTTCTCGCCGGGTAAGGCGTCCAATGCAGGTGGAGTGGCTACCTCAGGATTGGAAATGACGCAGAACTCTATTCGTCTTAACTGGACTTCTGAAGAAGTGGATGCGAGGTTAAAAGAGATTATGATCGGAATTCATAAAGCATGTAGAGACTACGGAAAAGAAGAAGACGGCTATGTAAACTATGTAAAGGGGGCGAATATCGCAGGCTTTGTAAAGGTTGCAGAAGCAATGTTGGCTCAGGGAGTCGTATAAAATATAGAGGTCGGGAAAGTTTTCCTGACCTTTTTTGATATACCCTGTTCCCGGGATTACAAATGGGAAAAAAGTAAAAAGTGAAAGGAGAAAGCGTTGATGTATTCAACGCTTTTTTTATTGGTAAGCTATAGAGTCACCTTAAAGATATTAATTATTTTTCATTGTCAAAATTGCAATAATAGGAAACCGGTATGCTCAAAGAAATCCTGAAACATTACATTCAGGATCACCACTCTACTTTATCAGCATTACTTTGGATTTTTCTTCCGGGATTTTTTGTTTCGGCCGTAGAATCTGCCGGTTTCATTGACTCTGCAGTAGCGGTACCGGCCGTAACAGTTGAGGTAGCACCTGTTTGTATGAAGCTCTACTCTTTAATAATATATCTAAAACTCTTATTTGATGTGCTTTTATAGAACTTTATGACGAATTTGGGATGATCCTCCTACTTTCTTAAATTTTTCATCATTCTTTCAACAAATTCAAATGCTGCCGGGCAGATGATTGTATTTTTTACCATCAGGTTATTGATCTGGTATATCTTTTTACGATCTGTGTGGGGATACTCTCTACAGGCCTTCGGGCGAACCTCATAGATTGAACAAGTATTATCTGAATTCAGAAAAAAACATGGAAGATTCTGCAGGACCTTATCGTTATCCTCATCGATCCTCAGAAATTTGGCTTCGAAATCAGCAGGCTTCATGCGCAGATGCTTTGATATACGTTCTATATCTTTCTCTGTATATAATGGGCCGGTGGTTTTACAGCAGTTGGCACATTGGAGGCAGTCTATGGTTTCAAATACTTCTTCATGGGTTTCCTGAACAGTATAATCAAGATTCTTAGGCGGTTTTTTCTTTAATCCGTCCAGAAATTTCTGATGATCCTTTTGCTTCTGTAAAGCCTGTTTCTTGTATAATTCTAAATTCATCTATTTTTCCTCCGCTAAAACAGGCATCTCCGTTGCCTTGTATTCATTAATTTTGTCCAGATCCAGTACAGTAGACGTATTGTCTTTTGTCGGATAATACATCGGAACGAACTTCGCCCCAAAAATAATTTCTTTCGAAACATAGGACGTCCGCTGCACTACCGTATTTGAATACACTTCATCAAATGCCCGTACATGAACAATAATTTCAATCGGTGTATTTTTAAAGTTATCTTCTGTAAATCCATAAAAAGGTGAGCTTTCATCTATTTTATGCACCACCGTCCAGTTCAGCGCCAGGGTATTGATCTGATTCAAATGTGTTTTTAAGGTATAAAAATTGGTTTTCGTCTCTGAATTTTCATTTACCTCAATGGCTGTTGAAACAACAACTTCAGCACTTGTCAGCACATTATTTTTATAAGGGGCCAGCCTGAACATCAATCCTGTACCTTCCTGAAAGGGAGCAATGACTGCTATCTCTGAAAATCTGAGGTACGCTCTGGGACGCGAAAACCGGCCATAAAACAATCCTGTTGCAATGGCAAAGGTAAGCAATCCTAAAAAAGCTTCAAAGGTGGCCACCAGACTGGCCATAAAACCCACCGGCGCTATTCTCCCGTAACCTACTGTGGTAAAGGTTTGCGAACTGAAGAAAAAAACATCAATAAATTCATTCAGCGGATCGCTCTTATCAATTCCCGTAAGATGCTCAACGCCGATCAGGTAATAAATAAAGGCAAAAATTAAATTTACCAGAATATAGGCCGAAACCAGATAAGAAAGAAACTGAATCGTAGATAAATCCAGCATGGTATGATACCAGCTGAATCTGTTCAGAATATTCACCCCTTTCCGTTCTACGTTCGGCAGGCCGTCTTTCTTGATAAACCTTCCTGAAGCACTGGTCCCAAAACCACTGTTCTCTGTATTATTCAGATGAATTTCTTTTCTAAAATCTCGTGCCATTTTTTTATTTCATTGATGTATCATCACCTTATAAGGATTGGACAACCTGCTAAATGATAACCATTTTCGATATGCAAAGATAAAATATTGTTTTTATGAAATTTATCAAGCTGACGGTTGAATTTTGGATTTAATTTTTATTCTAACTTTGAGAAATGAAAAAGTTAGAATCAAGAGAGGATATTCAAAACCTCGTTAATTTATTTTATGATAAAGTAATTAAGGATGAAACTATTGGCTTCTTCTTTACAGATATTGCAAAGGTAGATTGGGAAAAACACCTTCCTAAAATGTATTCATTCTGGGAAACGGTTCTTTTTGGCCAGATGACATACAAAGGCAACCCGATGGGAGCCCATTTTCCGATCAACGAAATCGAAGCCATGGAACAGAAGCACTTTGACAGATGGCTTGAATTATGGAGAACAACTATCGAAGAAAATTTTGAAGGGGAAAATGCAGACATGGCCATTTATAAATCTGAAAATATTGCCAAGCTGATGGCTTTTAAAATGGAACTGGCACGAAGGCTTTAAGGATTACTATATTGGAAAGCCCATTATTACGGGACAATTACCGTAAATATATAAGCCGCCAGGTTAACCAGTAATACTGTTCCGTAAAGAACATTTGTTTTTCCTCTGCTTAACGACAGCATTACGATAAATACAGATAAAGAAAGGAGAATGATATCTTTTTTATCCAACCCTAAGACGAGTGGAATATCATAGAGAATACAAACTACTGAAACTGCCGGAATACTAAGACCTATACTGGCCAAAGCAGAGCCTAAAGCCAGATTTAAACTGGACTGGATCTGATTGCTTCTGGCAGCTCTTATCGCCGCCAACCCTTCCGGAAGCAATACAACCGCAGCAATAATGACTCCGACCAGAGATTTGGGAGCTCCCAGGCTTCTTACCATATCTTCAATGGTCGCAGATAGACCTTTTGCCATCATAACGACAATGGCCAGACAAACGACCAGAAAAACAAAGCTCACGATCGTTTTCATCACTGAAGGTATATAATGTTCTTCAGGATGTTCATCAGGAATGATGAAGTAACTTCTGTGACGTACCGTCTGTACCATCAGAAATATACCGTAAATTACCAGACAGGCAACAGAGACGAATATCAGCTGTGCCTGGTTATAAAACGGACCGTTAACACTTGATGTAAAATTGGGAAGAACCAATGTAAGTACCAAAATAGAGATAATACTTACAAGATAAGTGGTCGCAGAGGTCCTGGCAAAAAACTGCTCATAGTATTTAACACCTCCCACTAAAATACAGATTCCCAAAATACCATTAAGAATAAGCATAACAGCAGCAAAAACAGTATCTCTGGCCAGCGTGATCGCCTGATCTCCGCCGGCTACCATCAGTGAGATGATCAATGCCACTTCGATAATGGTGATACAGAGCGCCAGAATAATCGTTCCGAAAGGCTCTCCTACTTTATGAGCCACCACTTCTGCATGGTGTACTGCCGATAAAACACTCCCGGTGAGTAAAATTCCGGCGATAATATCATAAACCACTCCACCACCCATCAAACCGGAAAAGTAATAAACCACCGCTAAAACAGGAAAAATATACGTGTAATGCAAAAATTCTTTTAATCTCATAAAGCGTTTACAAAATACAAAAAATCTATTGTTTTCGCAATTCTAAAAGAAAATATTAATAGCTCTTTAATGATTCCATAAATAAAAATCCTGAAAATCAGTTAACATATGAAATAACAATCCAATGCCCACAATTCTGATATTCCCTTTAAAAAAGATCATCAAAAAATACACCGCAATGGCATAATAGGAATGCAGAAAATGAAAGCCGATGCTTGCCCGGTCGGGGTCAAAAACAGGATTTGCAAACAGATGATCCAGGTCCACGAGCATGGTAGCCAATAATATGAGATATACTCTTTTCCAGTTATCACGATAAAAAATGAAAGCGATACCCAATGGAAAAATAAAATGCAGAAAGTAATGGGTACACGTTTTAAGCAAGGCAAGGTCTGAAGAATTCATTGTATTTTACCACCTTAAAATTAAAGGCAATTTATCTTTTTTAAATTTTAACTGTAGATAATAGTCCTGATCCCGGTTTGTATAGAAAAGGTAATCCAGGGTAAGCAGTATTTTTCTTTCACGGGAATTTAAAGTTTTAAGAGAAGAGACCATGAGCTTATTATTTCTTACCATCACATAGTTTTCATTCAGCTTCTGCGCAGCCTGCATTTTTTTACGGGTAGATTTTATCTCAAAACCACCACTGGTCTTCTGAATAATATTCGGCTGAAAGGGAATCGCGGTAAATTGATTTTGTACATTGATCCATTTTCTGTTTCGGAAATACTCTTCTGTTTTCGGTGAATCTGAACTTTGAAGACCGATGATATAATTGGGCTGAATAATTTTTTGAATTGTCTTTTTTTCGACCTCATTAAAATCGTCATCATAGCCATAAGTGACCATAGTATCGCTTACCTGTTCAAGATCAGCTGCTGCTTTAAGATGATTGATTTTAGACGAATCCAGAGATTTCCGATTAAAAATAAAATCAAGATTATTGATGTTTTGAGCATCCAATTCGGCTTCGAAAAAAGATTTTGTGTTTAATAATTTGGAAATAAGAGAAGTCGGCGGATTAAAATATATGTTATTTTTAATTTCGATGTCATCGTCATTTACGGTGACGGAAAGGTTCTGACTGCCTTTTTCAGACTGAATCAGAATACTGCCGATACCATGTGTAATAAGTTCATCTGCATCCAGAATATTAATCTTAGAGGATGGAAGAAGCCGGTAGTCTATACTTTCAAAATCCCGGTCAGAAGTTCCCAGAATAAAATTATCTCTTTCTATTTTGACAAAAATCTGATCTTTCCTGAAAACATTATTTCCTCGGTCCGTAAACTTTTCCTGCTTTAAAAAAGTGATGAGCTTTTGCTTATCCTTTATTTCAAAAATGCTGTACCAATCGGAGAATCCGGAATTCCTCAGATGAAAGATCTGTAAAAAATCGGGAATTTTCACTCCCGATTCTCCTATAGAAACTGTTTTTTTGCTTTTATTTTTACTTCCGAACCATTCCGAAGGATGGCTAAGAAGGTTGGAAATATATTGTCTTTTGATTTTTTTCACATCCAGTAAAATGACGACATCTGCCTGGGCAGGCACGACTGTAAATGTTTGTTTATGGTGGTAAAACATTAGATACAACGTTACTGCGATAAGAAAAACCGCGAGGGCAATTAATTTCTTTTTCATTTATAATATGGGTGCCTTTTTTTCGGATTCGTTGATCTTATAAATTTCATCAAACAGATCAAAGAAATACATCAGGCTGTTTTCAGAAGACGTTTTAATATGATAATCTATTTCCGTTTCGACCTTACTGCCTTTCACTTCCGACTTAAAATACATTTCACCTACATTTTTCTTCACAAAATCAAGCGTCTTTCTTTCGGAAGGGCTCTTGAATTCCTTTTCCATTCCTATTAAAAGCCTCTTAACATCAAATCTGCCAGATGCAGCATATCTTGAGGCATCTTTTGTCCATTTTTTAGAAACTTCGGACTGGGCTTTAGGTATAATATTTTCCGATGAGGTGGTAATGTAGACGATTCCGTCTTTTACCGTAAATAGCAGCTGGTCAAAATAACCGTCATTTTTTTCTTCCCTGAATGAATAAAAATCTCCTTTTTTAATAAATTTTTTCGCTGTCTTTTTATTGGTTGTCAGCAAATTAAAAATACGCGTCCAATAGCCTTCATTTTCTGTAGCAAAAGCAAAAGTGAAATCAGGCATTGCTACTTCTTTCGTTTTTTTCACCTCCTTTTCGTTATACTCATCATCGTAATCGTAATCTGTGTATTCCACTGTTTTTGTCTTAAGTTCGTTTAATACAAAAATTCCGTTACCCGGTGCTATTTTAGCGATGGCCTCCTCATCAAGAACAATTTTCATAGTCTCCATCATCAGCTCCATTTCCTTCTGGTAGTCTCCTTCTCCCGAATTTTTCAACAGACTGTACATCAGATCAAAATATTTACTCCCGTCTACATTTAAGGAATAGTATCCGATGCTTTTATCGTTTATAAGATTTGTAAGTTTTCTGTTTTTCTTTCCCTTATACAGTGAGGAAATATTTTTCTGTACTTCCTCATCTTTGTGCTGGTAGCTGTTCACCAGCTTTACTTTATCCTGATCAAAGTACAGATTATAAGAAGAATTGGAATTGTATGCTTTCTCAAAAATACTTCCGAACTCATAATTTTTCATCATCTTTCCGTAGATCCCGTCATTCACAATTCTGCCATAATCGGTATATACGAAAACATCAGAATGAGCATCTCTGAAACCCAGAATGTCTTTTGATATTTCCAGCTCCAGATTTGAATTAAAATACTCATCAAAAGAATCTTCTGCCAGCTTTTTCACAATCTTGAATGTCTCTATTTTCAGAGAATCCATTTCTTTCCGGAATACGGCATCTTCCTCCGTTTCTCCTTCCATGTTTTCGTCCTCTAAAGGCGGCAGAATTTCATTATCTTTTTCAGAATAATTTTTATCCGTAGAGTCTTTTTTCTCTTTAGGATATTCGTGATGTTTTTCAAGATATTTAATGTCTTTCTGCAGTCTGGCAATCTCAGCATTATTATCTTTTATACTCTCTTTTAGATATTTAATATCATCTTTGAGATACTGTATTTCATCTTTATAATTGAACGGCTTTTCCGGCTCTTCGGCATACGCACTGTCTACCGCAGCTGCAGCACTGTCCACTGCAACGGCCATGCTGTCTATATCGTCATCTGTCCAGGTATCTTTGTAGGGTTTGCTGTAGCTGATCATTTTAAGAACTGCCCGCTGGTCATTCCAGGCTACAAAAATATCATCATCGATATCGACGTAGGAATAATTTTTCTTCTTTGTCACTTCCAGACCCTTTTTCTTGGTAGAGTTTATAAACTCCAAAAATTTGTCCTTATTATCTAAGATAAAGTGTGCAGTATAGACTTTCACAGAATCGTTAAACCCGGCATAATGATACTGCGTCGCATCATATTTAATGCCTGTTTTGGAATAATCTGTCCATGAGGGCTTTTCTTTACTCTTTTTAGTAACTTCCTGTAAAAAAGGATTGAATTTCTGCCAGTTGATTTTCTTATTAAGCTGTTTCCCATTTACCTCCATATAAAATACGGCATCTTGCGGGAGTTTCATACTTTGCTGTGCGAAAACAAAGGCACCTAAAATAAGAAAAGTAATTTTTAGTACTTTTTGTAGAGTATATTTCATGGTTTAAGATTAAATTATTGAAAAAGGATATTATTTTGAATTTGTTTTTTCTGAAGGATAAAATCCAAGAGGTTGGCTTCTATTTTCACGGCTTTCCTGTTTGGCGAAAGCAGATAAGAGGTATTAGACTGCGATTTTATCGTATTTTCAAATTGCATGACGGAAGTATACCGGGCATCATTAAAGATCTCTTTATCTGCCTTACTCATCTTATCGTAATCATTTTTAAACGTATTGACTTTGTTTTTGGAAAACAGCTTTTTGCCGGGATTATGACTGTAGATTTGCGTCGGAACCATTTTACCGATTAAATTCCGGGCTTTCAGCTGCTGCAGACCAGCATTGATATTTTCAATTTTTTTGAAATTACAGCTTAGTTTAATGATATAATTAGCAAAATCCAAAGAAGTTTTTACATTACTAATTCCGGAAGTTGCTCTGAATATTTTTGCGGCTTCATTAACTTTATTTTCAATTTCAGCTTTTTTAGGAACTTTCTTTCCGTTAATGGTTTCCATTTTGGAGATAGAAGCGAGTCTGGTTTTGCTTTTACTGGCATTCAGGATAATAGTATACTCACCGCTGCCGTCCGCTTTAACACTGACTTTATCTAATAAGTCGAAACAGCTTGTAAGCAAAAGTAAGGGAAGAAGAAGCATCAACTTCTTGAGAAAAATTTTCATGATTCAGGTTTAAAAAACAAAAATACAATCTTATTTTCTAAATTCTGCCTTTTAAATAGTCCTGCCGTACATCTTCGTCCAGTTTTTCAATGGCATATCGTAAACAGGTTCGGGGCATCTCCTTATAATGCCGGTTGAGATAATCGATTAAATCATTTTCACTCTTCTGGCCCATTTCCCTTAAAAGCCAGCCATTGGCTTTATGCATGAGATCATGAGAATGCTTTAAATTAGCCGTAACCAGCTCTTTCGTCAGGTCAAATGATCCTTTTTTTACATAATACATAGTTCCCACTACGGCGATTCTTTTACGCCACATCACTTCTGAGTCTGAAAGATTTCTCAGAAGCTCATCCCTGTGATTCTCAAAAGCATACCTTCCTAAAAGCTTGTAACAGCTGGAATCTACCAGATCCCAATTATTTACATAAGGTAAATGATTAAGGTAAAATGTAATAATTTCATCCTTAACGGCCTGATCTTTTGTTTTTTCAAATTTTGAAACCAATATAAAAAGTGCTGTCAGACGATGCTCATGATATTGTGATGAAAGCAGTTCAGTCAATTCTTCTAATGAAATTTTAGCACAATATTCTTTTGCTACGGATCTCTGATCCGGAACCTTAACGCCTAAAAACAAATCTCCTTCACCATATTCTCCTTTTCCGGTTTTGAAAAACTTTGGAAAAAATGCTGCTTTTTCCGGAGTGGATAAAGCGGCTAATGCTTCCTGAATTTCTTTTACCATATTAATCGAATCTAAATCTCCCTATTGTTAATGTTTATCTTCAAGAACAACGCTTTCCAGTTCCTCTTCCTCTTTTGCAATTTTTTTAGGATTGGCCACTTTAGCAATCGTAAGTCCCTGAACAATGATGGAAAATACTACCACACAATAGGTGATACTCAAAATAATTTCGCTGTATTCACTCTTAGAAATAGACATTGCCAGAGCAATAGACACTCCTCCCCTGATTCCTCCCCAAACCAGAACTTTTACCGTTTGCGGACTGAAGGTTTTCCTCATAAACTTGGTCGGCCCCCAGATGGAAATCACTCTCGCCAGTAAAACAATAACGATAGCCACCAATCCCGGAACAATAAAATGTCTTAAATCTTTAATCATTAAAAGTTCAAAACCGATGAATAAGAATAAAACAGCATTCAGGATTTCATCAATTAATTCCCAGAATTTGATCAGATAATCCTGAGTGATGGATTTCATTTTAAACTTAACATTAAAATTACCCATAAACAGACCTGCCGCCACCATGGTCAAAGGCCCCGAAATATGCATCTGTCTGGCAATCAGATAACCACCCATAACCACTGAAAGGGTTACTAAAACAGAAATGATATAGTCATCTACCTCACGCATTAATCTTGAAGTAATCCAGCCCAGGACAACCCCAAGTAATATCCCTCCTCCGGCTTCTTTTAATAATAATATCCCAATACTCTCAACTCCCAAATCTACTTCTTTCCCGATCGCCAGTTGTAATACTACAGAAAAAACAACCACCGCCATACCGTCGTTGAAAAGAGACTCGCCTGCCACTTTGGTTTCCAGAGATTTAGAAACGTTTGCCTGTTTCAAAATACTTAAAACCGCCACAGGATCAGTTGGGGAAATCAAAGCTCCAAAAAGAAGACAATAAATAAAGGGCAGATTAATCCCTAAATACGGAAGCGTATAAAACATCCCGAAACCAACGACAAAAGTCGAAATCACAACACCCACCGTGGAAAATATCACGACAGGTCTCAGCTGTTCTTTAAGATCGTTAATATTGATATGAATTCCTCCGGCAAAGAGCAGGAAGTTTAACATGGCGCCCATCAGGACCTCTGTAAAATCGATGCTGCTCATCAGATTATGAAGGTGTCCGAAAGTTCTGGGTAAAATAGTCTCTCCGAAAGAAACCAGAAATATAGAAACTACAATGGCAATCACCATGATTCCGATCGTACTCGGAAGTTTAAGAAATCTGTAATTAAGATATGCGAATATTGATGCTAATACGATTAAAGCTGAAAATGAATAATATAACTCCACTAAGCTGTTTTTTTTATAATTTGATTTATAGATTTAAATATAATACTTTGATGTAAATTTTGTTGCCGCCTTTTTCCCAGATATCATACATCCCGTCTTTTGCCGCTTTTGAATCTCGGGTATAGTCCTGACCGATATTAAGAATATTCAGCAGAATGTATTCATCCCCCACGGAATTGACAAGATAAGCTGTCTTTTCTGATTTTCCGTCACCTGAAGATTTTATGGCATCGGTAAGCGTTCGAAACTGGCCGATGTGGTGCATAAAATGATCCCCGTCTTTTTTATTGTCGTAGGCACGAAGCAAAATCAGGAGAATATCCAGATTGGTAGGATCTTTTTCGTACAGAATTTTCCCCTGCTTTATACATTCTTCAAAATTATTGTTCTTGAAAGCTTCTGCAAGCATTTTAAAGTCTGCATCATCAGTGCTGACAGTATTACTTTTGAAATTCCTGCCGTAATACAGATACTGTGCTTCTATGCTGTCCAGTGATTTTGGATATCCCTTGTATTTGAAAATGAGCTTTTCATAGTTGTAAGGAGATTTAGAATCGGTAAGACTTTTCTCAATTTCCCTGAAATCAATTTTTGATTTCTGAGCAAAACCAAAAATTGAAATCAAGAACACGAATAGGAAAAGGTAATATTTCATTATCCGTTATTTTCTTCCTCGTCGTTATCGAAATATTCGAATAGGAAATCGTTATAAGGGAACCTCGAAATATGAATTTTCATGACCTCATCATAGATCATTTTCTTCATTTCCGGGAAGTTCTCCTTGGTAAGAGCTGAGATAAAAACGGTCGGATATTTTGATTTGCCCATCCATGTTTTTTTCCATTCCTCCAGAGAGATATTCTTTCTTGTAGACGGTGTAAGATCATCATCGTCTTTTTTCTCATAGCTGAAATCGTCGATTTTATTAAAAACCATGACCATCGGTTTCTGATGTGCATTAATTTCCATTAAAATCTGATTGACAGAATCAATATGATCTTCAAAACTCTCGTGGGAAATGTCTACCACATGAATCAGTAAGTCGGCTTCACGTACCTCATCCAGGGTAGATTTAAATGATTCTACCAGCTGAGTCGGTAATTTTCTTATGAATCCTACGGTATCTGTTAATAGAAACGGTAAATTACCGATTACCACTTTTCTCACAGTCGTATCAAGGGTTGCAAACAACTTATTTTCAGCAAAAACTTCAGATTTCGAAAGTGAGTTCATTAACGTGGATTTTCCAACATTGGTATACCCTACCAAGGCTGCACGCACCACTTTTCCACGGTTGTTCCGCTGCGTGGCCATTTGTTTGTCAATGGTCTTCAGTTTATCTTTCAATAAGGATATTCTGTCACGGATGATACGTCTGTCGGTCTCAATTTCTGTTTCTCCGGGCCCTCTCATCCCGATTCCTCCTTTCTGACGCTCCAGGTGGGTCCACATTCTGGTCAGTCGGGGCAACAGGTATTGGTATTGAGCCAGCTCTACCTGCGTTCTGGCGTAAGAGGTCTGAGCTCTTTGAGCAAAAATATCAAGAATAAGATTGGTCCTGTCAAGAATTTTAACTTCGATTTCCCGCTCCAGGTTTTTAAGCTGTGAAGGAGACAATTCGTCATCAAAAATAATGGTTCCTATTTCGTTTTCCTTAGCATATTCTTTTATTTCCTGAGCCTTGCCGCTTCCGATAAATGTTTTAGAATCAGGCTGAGTTAACTTTTGAGTAAAACGTCTGTCTACTGAAGCACCGGCCGTATACGCCAGAAACTCCAGCTCATCCATGTATTCCTGAAGCTTGTCCTCATCCTGATGCTGTGTAACAACACCTACCAAAACTGCCTTTTCGTAATTATGTTCTTTCTTTTCTAGCATTAAGTTCTATCTATATTTGTGAGATCTACAAGTTACCATTTTTCGGTAAAAAATGCAAAACAATCTTTACGCCAATTATCATCAGATATTAATTTTAATCATCAGATTGCTGACTCATAGGTTTAAATAACGTTATAATGATAATTTTTAAATTTTAAATCCTATAAAAGCATTGAAGCCTTAAATGCCACACATAAAATAATTCACGAAATATAAAGTAACATAATGCAAGGCCTTCCGGGCATAGTCATGTACAAGAAATATGAAACAATTTGTAGAACTGATATCAAATCCGGGTTTTTAAGCAAGAATGAAGTCCGCTTATACAGCAGACATATTCCTGATATTCAGTTAAATTAATCCCAATCTAAAGCTACAAATTTCATTTGATGTCCGTCGTCGTCAGAGACTGTCAAAAAATGACCGTCCACCGAATATCTGATCATTTTTTCGAATGTTGCAGCAAAATTTGTTTCCAGGTCCATATTCCGGCAAGCCATCATGGTACTTCCAAGCCCGGATATCTTTACTTTTCCGTTGTTTTTAAATTCGGAAGTAAAAAACATTTTATTACAGCCCATGAAAGCACTTCCTTTGATCTTCTTTCCTTCTATGGGAGCTGTTAAGTTAATCCGTGCTTTATTTTTAATGAACTGATCTTTGGTAAATCCATCAAAAGAGACCAACATCCATTCTCTCTGAATGGGTGTATTATCGGTCTTTACAGATGTGCAGTTGGTAAGAATATTCAGGCACAAAACAATAAAAACTGAAACTATTATCTTATTCATAGAGACTCCGATTCCATTTTCATACCACTCCCAGGCAGAATACCGTAAAAATTAGTAAATTAGCGACACAAAAATTATTTTATAAAATGAAAAGACTATTTCTACTATTCACTTTCCTTTTGGGCTTCGCTCAGATGAGGGCGGATGAGGGTATGTGGCTGTTGATGCTCATCAAAAGGCTAAACGGTGTTGACATGCAAAAACAAGGCTTGCATCTGACTCCGGAAGAGATTTATTCAGTGAACAATTCGAGCATGAAGGACGCGATCGTGAGTTTCGGTGGCTTCTGTACCGGCGAGATTGTTTCTAATCAGGGACTTATTTTCACAAACCACCATTGTGGTTACGGTGCTGTTGCAGCAGCTTCTACTCCGGAAAAAGACTATCTGAAGAATGGGTTCTGGGCCATGAAGCAGAAAGATGAGTTCAATGCGAAAGATCTTTATGTAAGATTTTTGGTAAGAATGGATGATGCCACGCAGAGAATCAATTCTAAATTGAATAACAGCATGACTCCGGAACAGAGAAAAGCGGTGATTGACGCCGAAACCAAAGCTATTCAGTCTGAAAATTCTGAAAACGGCAAATATACGGTTGTCGTAAGAGATTTCTTTAACGGAAATGAATTTTATTATTTTGTATATCAGGACTATAAAGATATCAGACTGGTAGGTGCTCCCCCTTCATCATTAGGTAAATTCGGTGGTGATACAGATAACTGGGAATGGCCGAGACATACTGCCGACTTTACGGTTTTCAGAGTCTATGCTGATGCGGCGGGAAATCCGGCAGAATTTGCGCCAGGCAATGTCCCTCTGAAGCCTAAGCATTTCTTACCGGTTTCTCTAAAAGGGATCAAACCAGGGGACTTTTCAATGATTTTAGGGTATCCGGGGAGAACGAACCGTTATTTAACTTCTTACGGTATCCAGCAAATGGTGAACAAAGATTATCCGGCTTGGGTAGAATCTTCTAAACTTGCCATGGATATTATGAAGAAGTACATGGACAAGGATAAAGCTACGCAGCTTAACTATGCTTCCCAATATGCTTCTGTAGCGAACTACTGGAAAAACAGACAGGGAACGATAGATGCTGTTGAAAAAAACGGTACGATCACTGATAAACAGAAAATCGAAGATGTTTACAGAAAATGGTCTGTACAGCCAGGTAATTCTGAATATGACGGAGTTCTGGAAGATATTGAAGCCTATTACAAGCAGGTTTCCGACAGAAATGTTGAAAGAAACTATGCTTCTCAGTTCTCGAGAAATGCCAAATATATCAGCCTTGCGATTCAGCTAGGTTCTGTATTAAAGGCGTATGTAGCTCAGGATATGCAGGGAAGACTGGCGATGAAGCCAAAAGTAGACGCTGCTATTAAAGCGGCTTACGAAAACTTTAACCCTCAGCTGGAAGGCGAGATGTTAAGCGGAATGGCTAAACTTTATAAGCAAAGAGTAAATCAGAATGTTGCTTCTGCTGCTATTTCAGGAATTGATCCGGGAACTGTTTCCAATGTTGCCTATTCTTCAATTTTTGCGAATAAAACATCTGCAACCAACTTTATTCTTAATCCTGATGCATTGAAATTGGATGCAGACCCATTGTGGAAACTTGCTAACAGTATCGTAGCTGACCAGAAAATGAGTACTGAAAGATTCTCAAAGGTAGATGATAACTTTGCTAAAAACAACCGTCTTTTCTTAGCCGGACTGATGAAAGCCATGCCCGAGAAGAAATTCTATCCGGATGCTAACTCTACCATGAGATTAACTTACGGAACGGTAGACAAACTGCCTGTTAGAGAAGACAGAAATTATTTCGGTGTTACCGATAACTATTATACCGATATGACCGGTCTTGTAGGTAAATATAAGAAAGGGGACGAAGAATTCGACCTTCCTCAGAGAGTGATCGATCTTTACAATATGAAAGATTTCGGTCAGTATGCTGATGCAAAAGGGTATATGCCTGTCAACTTCTTATCTAACAATGATATTACAGGAGGTAATTCAGGATCTCCGGTAATTGACGGTGACGGTAACCTTATCGGTATTGCATTCGACGGAAACAGTGAAGCGCTAAGCGGTGACATCGTTTTTGAACCGGAATGGCAAAAAACCATCAACGTAGACGTTCGTTTTGTTCTTTGGACCATCGACAAATATGCCGGAGCAAGAAGACTGATCGACGAACTGCAATTGGTAAGAGATGAAAATACGCCTGCCGATACGAAAACAAAAGCTCCTAAAGCTGCACCTAAAAAGAAAAAATAATATCTTTTGATATATTTCAAGAACCGTGAAAGTTTCCTTTCGCGGTTTTTTTATTTCCATTAAGAACCATTCCTAAGCTGATTCATCAAAAAAAACTAATTTTTTGTCAGGATTTTACAATGTTGCGACTAAAGTTAAAAGACAATTTATAACGATAAAAAATTATTATGAAAAAACACATCTTTAGAATCACTCTAGCAGCAACAGGAATCATGGCTTTCTTTACTCTTGCATCTTGTGATAGCAATGATACTGTAGACATGCCTTCACAGAAAACCATTACCTTTGAAAATGTCGTAACTCCTAAAGATTTTGTACAAAGCGGAGAAATCCCGGGAGTGACTTTTTTTGCACCTGCAGGTGGCAAAGTCATCCTTCCCGGTGAATCTCAGACGATAACGTTCAGTGCAGGAAAAGCTCAGGCACTCATGTTTGCGACCATGTACGGCGCTTCAAAAGATTGGTTTTTTGCTTCCAAACAACCGGGCATTAAATTATTCGACAGCAATGGAAATGCCATAACGGGAGACGTTTCTTCAGAAGTATTACTCTGGGACAATGGCAGTAAAAATGATATTACAGGACTGGCTGAAAGTAAGCCGATCACCCAGGTAATGAATATAAATGCTTCTCAACTGGTAAAACTAAACCTGGCTTATGATGATGTTTCTTCTAAATTTACCTTAACCATTACGAATACTTCAGGTGGTACTGCAAATCAAACTCCCCTTTCTCCCGGAGTCTGGGCTGTGTCCAATTACAACGGTTCACAGCTGATAAATTCAGCACCTTTTTTCACTCCCAATGCTTTATCGAATCCTGAAATAACTGCGATAGCACAGCAAGGAATGACCGATAAGATGATCGCAAAACTGAATGCCAATACGGGAATAATGACAGGACTTTCCCCTGCTTTGGTTGTTGTGTACAGAGGTGATAAAAACCCTATTTATGAAACAGGAAAAACAGATGCAGGAAAAGGATTGAAAGAGATTGCACAATTTGGAAATGTAACGAAACTTCAAAATTACTTAAAATCATTACCTGATGTAAAAGGGGTATATGTTGCCGGGAATGCACCCATTGCGCCTGGAAGTAAGGTGATGACCACATTCCAATCAGGTGCAGGAGATAAAATAGCTTATGTAACCATGTTTGGTTTTTCTAACGATTGGTTTTATGCGAATGAGCAAGAGATTAATGGCGGTACAAAAGGAGATATCTCTTCACAAGCGGCATTATTCGATTCAGGAACTGGTATTGATCAATATCCTGGCGCAGGAAATCATCAGGCTTTGTTTGGAGGAACCCCTCAAGCTGAAAATAACCCGATTAAAAAGGTAGGAAATCAATATCCCGTTCCTTCGGTACAGCAGGTTGTGAAAGTAACAATTAATTGATCATTTTAAATATATTTTTAAAACCGTGAAAGTATTCCTTCACGGTTTTCCTATTTTTGGAGACTTTAAATAAAACTGTCAACCGGAAGATCTTTAAGTTCAGACAGAATTAAAAACGATTACTACCATGAAATGTATTTCTACCTTTATTTTGCTTCTATCATACGTGCAAGTATGTTCACAGCAGCCTGCCTTTTCTTCAAAAGTAAAAAATAAGGACCTTAAGGCCAGATGATTATCCAGGAAAAAGTAACTGAAGAAATTCTTGATATATTTAATGCTGATCAGAACGCTGAAAAATATATCGATGAATTAGCCGATAAAGAAGCCCGGCAATTCAGAAAAGAACAGAATCTTAAAGATAATCAACCCATAATGAGCGCTCGCCCCAGACTCTCCCATGAAGATTCAGTACAGTTAAAATTATACAATCGCGATGCTCTGCTGTATGAGAAATATAAAGAATATTGTAACGCTTATCAATACATTGAAAAATTAAGCAAAGCCGACAACCAGATGAGAGAGGAATTCCACAGACAGAATATTCAGCTGCTGGACAGCGCTTACAAAGGATTCTATGAAAACAAAAAGAGAACAAAGTCTGTATTTACAAAACGGGCTCTTTATACAACCAACTGGAACGTTCCCATCCTTCTGTCCTGCGAAGGAAATGCAGATCCCGAAAAATGTTTCGGAACAAGTATCCGTACAGAAATCGAAAGAAAATATCAGATGCCGGAATTTGTCTATTATAATGCTGTTCCGCATATAAAATCCAAAGTCTTGTTCAAGATTAATAAAGAAGGGAAATATGAGGTATTGGAAATTGCAGAAACTACCAACACCTATTTTCTGGACATGTGTGCTCTGGAGATTGCAAAAAGTTTATTCGGCAACAAAAAAGTTGCGAAACCTCAGGAAGATGACTTTTATTCTAAGATTCCGCTTACTTTCAGTTTTGAATAATCGCCAAACATCATGACTCCGTTAGATCTGCTTGCAGATATTGCTCTACTCCACCGTTGGTTATGGCAATAATACCATCGTGGTGAGCAACAGTAGCGCCCAGGTCATTTTTTATCTCTTTAAAGTAACCTTTGGAGGTGTAACTTATATTCTTTTGCCATAAAAACTGCGCCGATAGTCCGGTGTTATTTTTAATCATTAAAGTCCCGAAATCATCCCCAGTACCCGCTGAATCAAGATTAACGACAATACTTTCATTGGCTGCAAAGATTTTGCTTAATAACCGGACGGGCTCTTTTATATCTGTAGTATTCATTGATCTGCTTTTATTTTTTTATTAAAATATATATTCACTTTGTTTTACAAACCTCAACATACACAGCGACAAAACTTGACGTATTATTTTTAAATAAAGAACTGATCCGGTAAATATTGAATCACCGACTGATCATTGAATTTTTTATTGATCACTGCAAGATTATACATTCCAGAATTCACGGTCTAAGCTCCGGTACTGTATGGCTTCGGAAACATGCTGCGGCAGGATATTTTCGGACTGCTCAAGATCCGCAATGGTACGGGATACCTTCAGGATCCTGTCATAGGCTCTGGCAGAAAGATTAAGTTTCTCCATCGCTAACTTGATGAGGTTAAATGAAGCGCTGTCCAACTGACAAAACTTTTCCAATTCTTTTGACCCTATTTGAGCATTGTAACTGATTTTTAAGTCCTTATAACGGTTGTTCTGGATTTCCCGGGCTATTAAAACACGTTTCCTGATCTCTTCACTTTTCTCTCCCTTCCTTTTTTCTGCCAGCTGCTCAAATTCAACTTTCTGAACCTCAACGTGGATATCAATACGATCAAGCAGAGGCCCTGAAAGTTTATTCATATACCGCTGCATTTCAAAAACCGATGACGTATTATTGGGATCATCCGGAAAATATCCGCTTGGACTGGGATTCATAGAAGCCACCAGCATAAAACTTGACGGATAGTTTACCGTAAATTTAGCTCTCGAAATAGTCACTTCGCGATCTTCTAAGGGCTGCCGCATTACTTCAAGAACTGTTCTTTTAAACTCCGGCATTTCATCTAAAAACAAAACTCCGTTATGGGCTAATGAAATTTCTCCGGGCTGAGGATAGCTGCCGCCTCCCACCAGTGCTACATCTGTTATTTTCCTAAATGTTGGGGCATTATTTATTGTTATGTAAAGTTCCAATGTGCAATAAAAAAAGGCCTCCCTACTTGGGAAGCCTTCCTTATTTAGATTTTTGGTTGATTTGTCTAATCTAAGACAATTTTAAGCTTTGCTCTGTAAGGAACATTATCTTTTCCAAATAGCTCTACCCTCATTTTCTCCGTAAAGCCTAAATGCTTATAAAATCCATTATTTGTTTGCTCTTCTAAAACTTCGAATAATTTTTTCAATAATTTCGGATTATTCAATTCAAATTCTAAAGGCTCATTTTTTCTAATTGGTGATAGTTTCATCATCCAAAACCTTAATGTTTGCTGTGAGATTGTACCTAAGGTATAAGCTCTATAAACTAAAGAGGATATAGACATATTCCATTCCATCTTTAAGGACTTTAGTTTTTCAATATTAAGTTGTCTCAAAGAACTTTTTATATCTTTAGCTGGAGCTAAAAATGCTGAGGCAAAATTATTAGCTTCAAATTCAATGTTTCTTTCTATTGAAATCATATCATCAAAATGAAGTAATAGATGTCCAAGTTCATGAGCAATAGTAAAAACCTTTCGAGAATTAGGTATTTTATTATTTATTAGAATTATAGGAACACCTTTAACGTAAAAACTTACTCCATCAAATTTATTGTTATCTGAAGAAATAAAATCATAATCAAAAAAATGAATAATAACTCCTCTCTCTTCTAATAATTTAATGATATCGTTAATTGGTCCCCTACCTATTCCTAAGTTTAATCTTACTTCTGTAGCAATATATTCAAAATCAATTTTATATTCTCCATCAATCTCCCTGTAATACTTATCAATATCTATTCGGGGAAGGCTTTGAGATTCTAAATCAACTATTTCTAAAGCTTCTACAATTGTATTATAAAATAAGTTTAATCTTGATTCAAACAAGCCTAATTTAGACTTCGTTACTGATGATAATTTTCGATAAAATAATTTGGGATTAACATTCTCTACATTTCTTTTAAAATAGTTTGGTTCAAAATATTCACTAAAATTTTTGATGTGAATTTCTTCAAGGTTTTTATCACCTTTTTCTAATTTACTAATTACTGGCTGTGAAATACCGAGTAGTTTTGCAAACTGTGATTGGCTTATTCCATAAAAGTCTCTGACAACCTTTAAGGAGAATCCATTGTAGGCTGTGTTTTCCATAGTGATAGTAATGTTTTTTCTTTGATTTTGGTCTCTTCGGGTTAATTTAGATTGCTAATGATGCATCATCATCATTATTTAAATTTTTTGGTTTGATGATATCTAATTTATTAGAAGTAGCAGCATTTCTCATTGTAACTTCTAAAGCAATTTTCTCATCAAAATAATATTGGAGATTAATAAAATCTATAAAATCAGTTGTCTTTTTAAATCCTACAAATAATATAGGAGGTAAATCTGTTAAATTTAATTTAGAAATCTCTTTACTCATCTTTTGAGACATACTAAAAGGTTTTCCTTTAATTATATCTTCAAATCTTTTTGTCTTCATACCTTCAATGACATTTTCTTTTCCTAATGCCTTGAAACATAAAAAGAACTTATTATCTACCAAGGCAAAAGTCATTCTAAAAGTTTCAAAAAACTTAACTCTGTGCTTTGTTTTTTCATTCGTTAAAATTCTTGTTTTAAAAATGTCAATCATGGCATTGTTTAACAATAAAGATTTTAACGTGTTCTTACTGAAAAGAGTAGGCTCACTTTTTACAATGTTACTTACTTTTTCATTACCTGCAATTACCGATTCATAGGCAATTTCTAAAATATCTTCGAAAATTTCAGGATTAAAATTTGCAAGATATCCACTTAATAGTGTACTTTTGTTTACAGAAAAATTTATTTTCTTCATTATACTGGAATTTAATGAAGAGACCAAAATACAAAGAACTCAAACCTTTTTGCTGGTAACAAGAAGGTTTTTTCTTGTTCATACCTGAACACTACAAATTTATTAATTTTTTTTTGAATTAAACAATTTGAGTCAAATTATTTCAAAAAAATTTTATCCACATTCTGAAAAAATTCAAAAAAGAAACAAATCAACTGATTTACAATTAATTATATAACTCATACCCTTGAAAATATTGCTTTTTTAAACAATTGTTTATTTTTCAAGGTATGTTTCTAATATCTTTTTATTGCCTGAAGTCATCTTTAACCTATTACAACTTGATTAATAATTCAACTTGTAGTCTACTCAAACCCTTCTTACTCATTTGCTATATTTAAACTTTAAATTGTATACACTATCTATTACTTTTTTTTTTAAATTCCCTAACTTTAGTTAAAATCTCCATAATTAATAATGCATTCTCAAATAAATAGTACTTTTGTATATGACTTTATTTACCAACAACGATAGTTTATTTTCAAATTCTTTGAGTCCTTTTGAGGAAGCAATAGCTTATGAACTTCTTTGGACTAAAGACAAAGCCAGTTTCAAATCAATATCTGAGCTATTTTCAGGTTCTCCTAAAGATAGACCATCAAGCTTTGTAACTCGTGAAATGATTGAAGAGTTTAAAGATACCTTTCGTAAATTATTCTTTAATGATAAGCTTGATTATAAATTTAATTTCCTTATTAATTCAACAGTAGACTATCCTTTAAAATTACGGGATGCTAAAGAACCTATTGAGGCTCTCTACTATTCTGGAAATCTTGATTATATTGATTCTAAATGCATTTCAATTGTAGGAACAAGAAACCCTTCTCCTGAAGGTTTAGCCAGAACACGAAAAATAGCCAAGCTTCTCGTAAAAGAAGACTTTACCATTGTATCGGGGTTGGCACAAGGGGTAGATACTATGGCACACAAAACAGCTATAGAAAACGGAGGGAGAACCATATCTGTAATCGGAACTCCATTAGACCAAGTTTATCCTAAAGAGAATAAAGAACTTCAAACGTTTATAGCAAAAAATCATTTATTAATAAGCCAAATTCCATTTTACAGATATTCATTACAAAACCCTAAAAGTAATAGATTCTTTTTCCCAGAAAGAAATAAAACCATGTCAGCCCTTTCATTAGGAACTATAATAATTGAAGCAGGTGAAACATCAGGAACCTTAACACAGGCAAGAGCTGCATTACATCAAGGTAGAAAACTATTCATTCTTAATAGTTGCTTTGAAAACAAAAATATAACTTGGCCAGCAAGATTTGAAAAGATGGGAGCAATTAGGGTAAATGACATTAAAGACATTTTAGATGCAGTTTGATATGGCAAATCCACAGTTAATTGATGAACTCATTTTGAGTGATTATTATTACCTTAATGAGGAAGATGAGTGTTTCTTCTTCCATGTTTATCATGCTAATAAGGGTTTTAAATTTAGTGAGTATAATCAATTAATCAGTAATTTCAAAAAGAAATTAGACAGAAAAGGAGAGTACGATTGGAAATACAAACAGGAAGCAGTAAGGAAAGTTGCTTCAATTTTAAGAAGTACTTTAGCTACGATAACAACACCAGTAACAATAGTACCAATTCCTCCATCATTATGTAAAACGGATGCAATGTATGATGATAGAATGCTACAAGCTTTAAAAATGGCTGCAATAGGATTAAAAAACATTACTGTAAGAGATATTATTTCACTTGAGGAAAACCGAGAGGCTTCACATAGTGGTTCAAAAACAAGATTACCACCTTCACAATTATTGGAGTTGCTAACATTAGAAGACAACCCTTCTATTCAAACACAAAATGTTATCCTGATAGATGATGTTATAACTACAGGCTCCCAATTTAAGGCTTGTAAAATGCTATTATTGAGAAATTACGAAGGCATCGAAGTGACAGGTTTATTCATTGCCAGAACACAACATGATAACAACCCTGCTGATGATTTCTCAGATGAAATTGATGATAGCATTTGGTAGTAAAATGGTAATATCAATAAATCTTTTTAATATTTTTCAAGACAGTAGTAATATACATTACAACCCCACCTCGATTTTTCGTTTCTGATACTCCCCCCTACTTTTAAATTAAGTTTTTTACTGTGAGTTCTACAAAAAGTCACATTTATAAACTTTTTGAAATTTATTTTTTGACAAGTAATATTTTTAGACTAAAGTCTAAACGTAGTACAATAGAAGTTTGTTAAACTGATGTTATAAAAGTTTTAAAATATACTAAAAATACCCATTCTAAATTTGACACATTTAGAAAAATGTTGTAAATTTGAATTAATAAAAAAGCCTTGAAGTATTGGAGTACAACAAGGCAAATCAATAAATTTTAACTCTTACTTAAAATTATCAATTATGGCAAATTTACAAAATTGTCTTGACAATTGTAGTCTCTATGTGGGAAGCTACAAAAAGTACAACGAAGGAAGCATCTTTGGAAAGTGGCTTAACCTCTCAGACTATTCTGATTACAACGAACTTTATGGGGCTATGAAAGAGCTTCACAACGATGAGGAAGAACCCGAATTCATGTATCAGGATTTCGAAGCTCCAAAACTCTTTATAAATCAGGGGTTAATAAGTGAATGTCACATTTCAAAAGACATCTATGAAATTGCAGAGAAAATCAACGATTCAGGTTTAGAATTTGACATTATTGAAGCCTATGTAGAATGTAGAGGCAACTATAATCAAGACATACAAGGACTTTTATATGAAGTGTCAGAGTCTTATTTTGGTGAGTATAGTTCGGATGAAGATTTTGTACAGGAAATGTTGGAACAAGATGGCAGTATCCCCGAAAATCTTCCTTCTTACATCTTCATAGACTGGCAGAAAACAGCATATAATTTCATGTTTGACTATTCATGCTCAAACGGACATTATTTCAGAAATTAATAACAACATTGCACCCTGTCAATCAGGGTGCTTTATACCATAATCAAATGAAAGCAAGATATATCAGGGTTTCTACTGGAAACCAGAATACAGCAAGGCAATTACATAAAAGTCACCCGAATGAAAAACTTTATATTGACATTATTAGTGGGGCAACACCATTCAGTCAAAGACCAGAGGGAAAAAATATGCTTGAAGACATTGAAGCTGGCTTGATAGATTATATAACCGTACATTCAATTGACCGATTAGGAAGAAATCTCTTTGATATTCTGAGTACCTTGGAGCTTCTGAATGAAAAGAAAATTGTTTTGAAAGTAGATAATCTCGGAATTGAAAGTTTAGTTAATGGCAAGCCCAATTCTGCCTTTAAATTGATTATCTCTGTTATTGGCAATATTGCTGAGATGGAACGAGAATCACTATTGGAAAGACAAAGAGAAGGAATAAACATTGCCATTGCTAAAGGTGTTTACAAAGGTAGGGTTAAAGGCTCTGTTGAAAGTGATGAACAGGTTTTAGATAAATATAAAGAGGTTGTAAAGTATCTAAAGAAAGGGCAATCTTTGAGAGATACAGCCAAACTGTGTCACGTTAGTTTAGGGTCAGTTCAAAAGGTAAAACAGGTTTTAAATAAACCTAAAAAATAATCTTTTGATTATCGCTATAAAATAATAAAAAAAATTATATATGAAAATTTCACATAGTTAAAATTAGTTAAAAATTTGTTTTTTACAGTAAAATTCACTATATTTGCAATATCATATTTATAATGTGAAATTTTCTTTTAGCTTCAACTTGTAACCTATTTACTTGCTCTGGAGCGAACATGTCAATCATAATTCTTGTCTTTGTAATTAATGTTTAAACTAAAGTTTAAACCAATCATCTTACAATCTATTGGAAGTACCTTAATTATTATAACCTGAGTTTTGAATTTCAAATTTTATTATTTGTAATCTCTCTTAAAGATTTCAGTATAAGAAAATGCCATTTTTAAATTTTGATAACGAATTTAAAGGTAGCCTTCTTAGGTAGGTGAAATCTTAAATCATCTAGTAACATTTAATTAAGAAACTTAAAGCAATCACAAATGAAACAAATTAAAAGTAGAAAAGACATTGAAAAAAAACCTGTCAGAATAACAAAATATATCTCTCTTCCAAAATTTATTGTATGTAAGTTAGAGAGGTCTCTGATAGAAACTCCTCCTTTATTCAACTTTAACAAATCATTAGCCTTCTTTTTTCTTCATCTCATTGCTATACGAAGATATACAGACCCAGATTGTGATGAATCATTTGAAGGCTTTGTTTCGTTAGATTCTTTTTTACTTGAACACTGCTCTTATCAGTATCGAAAGTACTTTAACTACTTTCTTAGTAACGATATTCTTGAAAAAAGAAATTATTCAACAGACAGACATAGGGCTAATTCTTTTCGTTTTATTTATGATTCAAATGAAGACTGTATCGAATTTGTTGAAGTAGAATTAACGAGTCTTCAAAAGTTAAAGAACTTTGAGGTCATTGAACAGTTCAATGGAAAAATTGAAAGATGCCCACATCTTGTAAAGTGGTTTTATGAAGGGCTTGAAATTGAATATGAAAATGCAATCTCGGAGGCACTCAAAGAAGGGGATTTCTTGAAAAGGCAATCATACCTGTTAGGGATTGAGAAATTGAAAAATAAGGAGTACTGGTTCACCCGAAATAGCAAGTCTGACAACAGATTGCATACCCCTTTGACCAATTTGGCTAAAAAAATTAGACCAAACCTCCGTTTTAGGGGGCAAAAATTGGCAAATTTTGATGTAAGGTGTAGTCAACCATACTTTCTAGTAGTACTAATCGAGGAGATGTACTCCTCTATAGATACCCTAATGTTCGAGAATCTTATAGGCATCCTTTATTCAAAGGGATTCAGGGAGGAGTATGGTAAAATTAAAGACTGGATTCTAAAGGATGACTTTTACACTAAGATGGCTAATGAGCTGTTTGATGGTATGGCAATTTCACTGGAAAGAATTGAGTGGTTTGGAAAGGGTAAGAAAAAAGAAATGAAAAGAGTTATCTATGAAAATGAAAGGGAACTTGTAAAGAAACTTATTCTTAGGTTGTTCTACATTGACACCAACAGTAATTCATATAAAAAGGGTGAAGACTTTACACTGTTTGATAGTAAGTTTCCTAACTTCTCTGCTTTTCTAAAGGAGTTTAAAAAGAATGATTATAAAGAGCTCAGTAAACTAATGCAGAATAAGGAAGCTCATTGCATATTAGATGTGGTAACCCAAAGGTTAACCCAGATGTATCCCAAAATGCCCTTATTCACTATACATGACAGCATTATGACTACTGAAAGATGGGCTGAGAAAACAAACTTAGGAAAACTCATTCAAACTATTATGCAGAAAGAAAACGGTGTTAAGCCCCAGATAAATGCTTAAGAATAGATTATTAAGATTACCTATTGCTGGATTCAGCATTGAGTAATCCTTTATAAAAAGATGTTTAATCATACTGGAAGAAACCAAAAGCTATTTTACAAGAAATAGATTTTAAACATTCAGTTTGAATTAATATCTTTGTAATTCAAATTTTATCGAAAACAAAGCATTAGCTATTATTCTGTCAGTTGGAATCTGGTAAATTCATTTGAAGTACAGAGTAAGTAAGTTGAATGCTCATGTCCTATATTGGGCATGAGATTCCCTTGCTTATACTTCAAAGTTTACCAGAACTTCAACTGATAAGTAAGAACTACGGACTCATGCCCTCTTTATTTTAAATCAAATAATTTCTACTTAGAGTTCGGGTGGATTAACAAAATTCATCTTATGAAACATTTATTTCTTGCAGTGACAACTGCATTCGTTATCACTTCATGTGGTGCAATTTCCAGAGGAACAACAGGAACTACTGAAAGTAAACTAATCAAAATCGTATCAGTTGAACAGGGTTGTCCTGTTGAAAACATTAAGATTATTGACAAAGTTAAAGGTTTAGGAAGTGGTTCTTATGCCTTAGAGGTTTGCGGTAAGAGAATGGTTTACAAACAGGCTGGAACTACCTTTATGGAGTCTTCAAAAATGCAAACGATAATGCAAAGTTCAGGTAACTAAAATCAAAATAAGATGAAAAAGATTTTATTTACACTTTTTATTGGAATGTCTTTTATTGGTTGTTCCAATAATGATGATGATTCAACAACTCAGCAAAACAATCCTGTAACAACTCAATATTTTCATCCTCCAACATGGATTCAAGGTTCTTGGAAGGTTGGCAACACATCTTACTATAAATTCACAAATGATGATTTTATTTATGTGATGAATGGAACAAGTTACAAGGCAATTCTAACCCAAACTTCAAGTAATGGACAGACTGCAAAAGTTGATGAAACAATAACCGATACTGACTATAACTTTGTTATTACAGCAGGTGCTTCAAGTGGAAGTTATAAATTCAAAAAGATAAATTCCATTCAGATTCAATGGCTGAATGGAGTTAATAACATTACTTTAGACAAAGAATAATAATTTAAAATAACTGAATATGAAAAAGTTCTTATTACTTTCATTATTGCATTTTCCTCCTTTGTATTCTCTCAAAGTGAGTATAATTCAGCCTACAAAGAGGGTTTTGCAGATGCTTTGTGTTATAGAAAAGGGAGCTATTGCCAACGTAGAGCCCCTTATGATAGTAACATACCTCTCCCAAATTATAATGAAAGGGCTGATTATTCAACAGGCTATATAAAAGGAATTGTTGATGGTTTCAAGTATAGAAACTCAGAGGACAGAACTAATTATGATTTTTCAGATTACATGAATGAAATTGTACAAAGAAAAATCGAAAGTAGAAGAAGAACTGTTGAAAATTATGAAAAATACTTAGATGATGATTTGAGGACAAGGCATCCAAGACCAAAAGACCCAAGACAAGCAGAAATATATGATAAAATCATGAGTAATGATTTAGATTATTAATTTAAAAGTCAGAGTAATGGGTAAAGTTTATGATAAGCTTCACAATTGGCTTTTTCCAATAAATGAATATGAAAGGGACATTGTTACTGTCCCTCCTTATGATTATTTTCATTCAACTTCCTTTCAAAAGCTGATAAAGGAGTATTTGGCTTGGAATGCAACTGATAGAAGTAAAAGGGTTTACCCAACCCGTATTGAAATTCAGGAAAACCGAACATTACTAAGAAAATGTGGTTTTTCAGATGGAAAATATATTGAAAAACTTATAGTTTCTGAGTTTCTGGAAATGAAAAGAAATATCCCTGATTTGGATTCAGTAAAGTTTGCTCATTTTTTTGAAGAACATTACCACAATGTTAAACTTGCCAAATTTGCTACTTTAGAGGCTCAAAAATCGAATGAAATCACAAAAGAGTACTACGGTAGCATAATGGAGTTTTTAATCGAAATTCAAGGCTTTTTAGAAGTTCTTGATTTAAGAACCCGAATTGAGTGTGATTTTGCTGACACTGGAAATTGGAATAACTGCTCCAGAGTAGAGGAATTTGTAACTCCTTTTGCAAAGGTAAGTTTAATTTGTAATAAATCAGCTAAATTCAGCATTAATTATTTTATCAGTCCTCATCTTAAAGAACTTATAGGAGAATCTCTGGCAGTAACTTTGGAAAATAAGTTTAATGATTTAGCCACTGGTGAATTGAAAGATTTTATAAAGATGATTCCATTGGAAAGAAGGTATGACAGGTATTTTGAGGAGTTGTTGAGATTTTCCCAAACAAACCCAAACTATAAAGCTGCTGTTACAGATAAAAATTCTTTATAAATCAAACAACAAGCATAGACCTTTTACGGTGTTTTCAGAAAAAAGTAATTCCCTCCATTTTAGAGGGAATTTTTGGTTCTCTATATATGTAGCAACATAAGTGTAATATTTTACATATTAAGTATTTGATTATCAATGTTTTATTAAAAACAAATGGCAGATTGGGTTTTAACTACTTTTTCACTGTCTTGAATCTGCCATTTTGATGACAAGATATCAGATAGTTAGCATTAAAAAAATGAAAGATAGTAGAAATATAAAAGACATTCCTGCTACTATAAAATCTTGGATTTTCATTTTTTTATAATTAATTGCTATTGAGATAATTAAAACTACCTGAATTATAAGACCTATATAAAACCCAAGATTAAAAAGCCCTTGTAATTGTCTGGGATTAATGACTTCATAAATAGAGCTTGGGATTAATTTACTGTATAAATTATATCTAACTAACAAACAGAGTATTAAAACCAATAATAAAAAAAAACTTCTCTTTCTCATATTGTCATTTTTTGTAAGTTCCTTTATAAAAATATTTATGTCCTCTCCAAATAGCATTTTGGTCTCTGGAACTATCACTTCCAAATTCATTTAATCTTGCACCCCACAATGCTCTCTCGGAAGAAAGACCTGTGTACTTTGTCCATGCTCCCCACATAAAGTTACCTGCATCAAAAGTATTGTAAATCATATTTACACTCCCAAATCTAAAAAAAGCATTTGGTATGAATTTATCTTGCATGTTTTCGTTTGTGATTTCTACGTTTTTACTTTGTAAAAGAGGGACTAAAAAACTATATGTAAAATCAGAGCCTTTTCCTCCTCCAAAGTTATATGAATTCAAAAACATATCAACATAAGAATTAAATTTACTACCTATACCATCCAGGCTGTTCATAAGTATTAACTGATTATTGTGGAAAACTCCTGTCACTTGGGAATTTAAATCCGAAAATGAAATTGGAAAGTATAATCTATCTCCTACGTTAAAGTTTTGAGAAAGCATATACTTGTCATCATGCTGTGAGTCATTAAAATACAATTGTTTTCCACTTTCATCAAAGAATCTATTAGGCTGACCATTTCTCAAAATGCTACTAACAAGACCTTTGTTATTAACAGTTATATCATCAGTTGGTTTAGATGCTGACATTGAATTTTTTAATTGGAAAAATGCTGACTTTGCATCATCTCCTGTATAAGTAATGTTATCTCCACTGCCAATAACTGCTCTACCATCTGGGTCTATGTTTTTTATGGGATTGTTTAAAGCATAGTTGTAAGGTGACCAACTGCTAAATTCCTCACTCAACGGGTCAGGTGAAAACCACCTTCCTGCTGTATCCAAGTAAGGTTGTGTATCTGGGTCACTTAAATCTATCTCCCTGAACTCAACAATTTCTTTTGTCTTTCTATTAAACCTTACTGAACCAATACTCACAATAGAATCCTTGTCATGAAATTCTAAATACTTTCCTTTGCTGAGTGTAGCTACTTTAGGATAATAACCGTATTTCTTAAATGGGTTTCCAGCTTCAATGTTCTTTCTTCTTCTTTCTGCTTCCTCTGGAGTTAACGGGTCTCTTGATTTCAAAACCTCATCCATGTAAGGTCTGTTTCTTTCCTCTTTAGTAAGTTTTACAGGGTTGATATATGGTTTCTCTGCTTTGGGTTTAGTTTGGGATTTACTTTTCTCCTGTGCCTGTGTAAATCCTGCTATAAGCACAAAGCCAGTCAATACAATTCTTTTCATGGTCATTTGTTATTTCGTAAAGTTATTTAATAATTTTTTATTCTCGTATTTTTCTCTTTCTGTTTTTAGTGATACGAGCCAGTCTAAATACATTTCCTCTGGCATCTGCCTGTAACCCAGCTCATAGATATGAGTATATTCTTTAGTCATCAGCTCCATGATTTCTTTAGCTTTTGGGTCTTGTTGAGCCTTTTTTATGTTTTCAGGATTGGTGGAACTCAAATTCTGCTTATCCATTAATTTTTCAAACTGTGTTTTATGGGTTTCAGCTCTCAGAATTAAGGCTTTGGCAAAGTTGGGGTAAATCTCAATTGCTCTGTTTACAGCCTTTAGTACAAACTCACCATCATTATCAGGAAAATTTCTGTTGTATGCCTGTGCCAAATCAAACAGGCATAAAGCAAGGCTTTCTTTATTGCTCAGGGCTTTCATAAACACCCCATTTTTGATGGCATCTAAATGAATGTACCCAGAAGCCATTAACCATGAATCCTGTGGAAATATACCACTCGTAAGCTCTGTATTATACCATCCATCGGACTTAATTTGATGTTTGATATAAACATGGTTTGGTGCTAATGCCAGATTTGCATCTACTCCCAACTCCTCAGCTAAAATCTTGTACAGATAAGGCATAGAATTGCAATTTCCTTCTTTGGTCATTAACAATTTTGATACAAAGAGATTTGTTATATCATTGTGTCCGAAAACATCTTTAAAATCATAGTTAAAGGGTTTGTATTGAACTACAGTATCTTTAACAGCAATAGGCAAAGACTGGCAAATGATAGAATACACTGCTGCATACTTGCTCACCTTATCTTTATCAGATTGCTTATAGGTCAACTCTCTGTTTGCAATGATTGCCTTTGCAAATCTTGTTAAAAATCTTACTTGATTATTTAATTGTATCGTGTCTAATTTCCCTTGAAAATAAGCATTCTCTACACTGAATACAGCATCTTTAAAACTGTACTTCTGTTTATCATTCACCATATTGTCAATGGTCTGATAGGCATCATTGTAAAATTGATTGCTTTGGGCTTTTAAGTTTCCTGTACTCAACCATACAAAGGTGAGGACTAACAGGAATTTATATGATAAATTTCTTTTCATTATAGTTTACTTGGGTCTATAGGGGTGTATCGGGCTTTCTCTTTGGACTGTTCGGATTCTCTTTTCTTTTGTTCTTGGGCTTTTCTTAAAGCTTCTTGCTGTTTTTGCTTTTGCTTTTCAGCATTAATCTGTCTCATTCTTTCAGCAAGTTCTTCACTCTTCTGTCTGTTAGATTCACCTTTCATGTTGCCCAACCATTGCTCATAAGCTCCTTCGGGCATCATCACGAATCCCAGATTATCAATATTGTTAAACTGGGCTTTAGTTTCCTGCAATAAAGCTACTGCCTGAGGGTAAAATCTTATCTTTTTAAGGTCTTCAGGGTTTTCTAAGTCTGTAACACCTAACTGACCAGCTACATAAGCTAATCTTGCCTGTTGATACATAGATTTAAGCTGGTTGGCATAAATGTTATTGGGAGAGTATTCAAGTGCTTTGTCTAATGTATTCCCTACAAACTCATCCATTCCATATTTGTGAATGTACCCATTGGCTAAGTCAGCATAGAATTGTGCTAAAAGTTCCTTTTTGCTTAAATTTTTCATGTAGATGTCATTCTGCAAAGCTTCGGATTTGATGTATCCAGATTCCAGAATTAAAGAATTGGCTGTAAAAATACCATTGGTAAGCTCTGCATTTTGCCATTCTCCCTCACCATCCAAAAACTTGATATAAGTATGATTAGGTGCATAGGCTAAATAGGCTTCGGTGTTCATTTCTTCTGCCAACATCAGATACAATAAAGGCATTGAATGACATTGTCCTGAGCCTGTTTTTAACAGTTTGGAAACAAACATCTTTGAATGGTCTTTTTGCCCCATGTAGTCCTCAAAATCATATTTCATGGCTTTGTGCTGAACTCCTCCCAGATTCATGTCTTTAGAGAAGTATTCAAACACCATCAGATTTTTATCTGTATTGCTTTCTGTATCTTGTTTTCTTTCCTTCATTTTCTGCAAGAGTTGTTTTGCAGTTTTCTGAATTCCAGATTTAAACTGATTGTAGTTTTGTTTACCTCCATAGTAAGCATTCTCCACAATGAAATTGGCTTCACTTACGGTGTAGTTTTCAGTATTGAGTGATGCTAATTTATTGTAAGCATCATAATAGGCTTGTGTTCCTACCTTTCCTGACAAAGAAGGAAGGTTATAAAATGAATGCTCTAAGGCTTGTTGCCTGTTGTATTCTTCTTTTTTATTTGTGAGTTCCTGTTCCTGAGCAATCCTTTTAAAATCATCCTGAAACATTTTTTGATTTTGCTGTTCTATCTTCGAACTCCTCTGATTGGATAACCCACCATAAGGCACAGAGGGAACGTTTGACCTTGTTGAACTTCCATAATTTGAATTTGAAAAGTTACCCAAATTACTTGGGTTGGGAGCTTGGGAAGTGGGAAAATTGGGAATCTGCCCAACTCCATATAAACTTAAAGATAACAAGCTCAAAACTTGTAATTTTTTCATCATAGATATTAATAATTCATGTGTTTTGGTGGTTGCAATTTTACAAAAATTTATACAAAAGTAAAAACGGTTTTCTATCACTGTAAACATTAATGTTTACCCACCCAGCAAATATAAAAGATAATATTGACATCAATGTCAATAGACCCTAACAAATTTACATCTTATCAAAAGAATCTGGGAGGGAGGCTTAAATGTATCAGAGAATCCAAAGGGTACTCTTTGACTGATTTAGCTTCTCTATGTGATTTGGAGAAAACTGCTATTTCCAGAATTGAAAATGGCAGAACCAACATTACTCTCAAGACAGCTATTATACTTTGCACAGCTTTAAAATCGAGCTTAAAGACTTTTTTGATATTCCAATAAATTAAGGTTTTCATTTAACTTTTTCTCCATTTCAATTAATTTTCTCCAAATGTATAATAGGGTAACGACAAAACGTGTCACATTAAAATTTGATTTAAAGTTAGTATGAAATTATATGTTGAGAACTCTGGTTTATTCCAGATTGTAAAAACCCATTTTTAAATTATTCATTATTAAATCTTTTATTTATTGCATTCAAATGTCCTTCAAATACAGAAGTAAACCACTCTTTTATCCCTTTATTTTTATATTCCTTATGTTTTTCTACAAACAAATTATAGAGTGAGGCTGACTTATCTAATGCATAGATGTTGAGCCCCGAATCATTACAAAGCCAATGGGGATTTAAATCGTAAAACTCTATAACTTTCTCAAGAGTCCAACTTCTCATTTCACCATAAGGAATAAATGTATTTTTAATAAATTCAAGACCATCTCCATGGTCAAAATGTGGTTTTAATAATATTCCTTTTTGAGTGTGGAGACATTGTTCGTTCATGTCTTCAAAACTTACAATATACTGTATTTCTGAATCTACAAGTTTTCTAATTGCTCTGTCTCTAAAAGAAAATAGATAACCATCTTTAGCCCTAAAAATATACTTCTCCTTGACTATCTCGTTTTTAAACTCAATCTCTAAAGAATAACAATTAGGAAATTCAGTTGTCTCATTGTAGGCAACAATTATTTTTTCAATGTACTTATGTACAAGATTTCTTTTAACCTCAAAATCAGTTTCTAAAGTATATTTTTTGAAATCTTCTTTTGTTTCAACAATCAATCTCTCAAAGTCTTTGAAATTAGATATTCTTAACTCAATCTCTGAAATTTTAATTCTAATTTTGTTATTGTTACTTTTAATTTGTTCTAACTGAGTTTTGGCATCATCCATAGTAATTGCACCACCAGCAATAAATTTCATAAGATTTTGCCTTCCTTTCTCATTATCTTGGAATCTTTTTTCCACAAGCTCCTTTTCGATTAAAAGTTTTTCCAAAACTGAATCACCAGAGTTTGAAGCCTCATTTAAAAGCTTCAAAAGTTCATCTTTTATAAAAAAATGTTCCTAGATAAGGTTTTCAATCTTATCAATATTTATAGCTCTGTTACCACAGTTCTCACCTTTAAATCTTCGAGATGAACAGATGTAGGTGTGGTCTCTTTTATTAACTCTACTTCTTCCATACATATTTCTTCCACAGCTACATTTAATGATACCTTTTAACAAGTATTTATGCTCAACTTTCTTTCCAGTATTGTTTCTATTCTTTTGTAGGTTCTCATTAACTTTTTGCCAGTAAACCTCATCAAAAATTGCAGGTGCTTTGTAATAATTACCTTTCCAAAATCTTTCTCCTTTGTAAAGAGTATTTTTTATAATTCCTTGTACAGTTTTTCCTCTCCATTTGGCATCACTTTTTTTCTTTTCTGTTACACGAGTGGGGTCATATCTATCTCTTATTTTGTAACTGCCTCCTTTAACATCCTTATTATATGATGTTGGGATACCTTCATAATTTAGAATTTCAGCAATCTTATCAGTACCCTTACCTTGCAAAGACATCTGATAAATTCTTTTTACAGTTTTAGATTCTTCCTCATCAACAATTAAATAACCGTTCTCATCTTTAGTGTAACCAAATGCTGATTTAGCATGAACCTTTCCATCTTGAATGTTTCGAGCTAAAACACTTTTTATCTTACTACTGGCAACCTTTGCATAAAAATTATTTATTAAAGAGGTGATATGAGAGAATAAGAAGTTCTCATCACTTTCAAAATCAAATTCAGGGTTATCTTTAAACGAAAGCTTAACTTTCTTATCTTGAAAAATACCATAAAGTTTTGACCATACATCTTTATTTCTTTCCAATCTCGATTGGTCATAAGCAAACACATGAGTAATTTTTTTATTTAATATATCCTCAACTAATCTCATCAAGTCTGGTCTGTCTTCAATATCTAAAGTGCCTGAATATCCTTCATCAATATATACCTCATAATCAAGTTTTAACTTTTCAGCCAATTCTTTACCTGTTTGCACTTGGTCATTAATTGACCTATCTTTACCTTCTAATTTTTCTCTCGAAATTCTTGCATAAATAGCTAACATACAGTGATTTTTATGCAAATATAAAAATACACCACATTCTACACAACAACATCCGATATCGTATGATGGGGTGCCCTGTAGGGACGCGTAGTCATGAGTGCTGTTTCAAGACCCATTTTTCCTGCTACAGAATGTATTTTTGTCGTTTCCAGTGCCTCCTTTAGCGTCAGTGGAGGCAGAATGCTCGGAACTCTTTTGGCGAGCATTGTTTTTCCACTGCCGGGCGGACCTATTAATATAATATTATGGCCTCCCGCTGCAGCGACTTCCATTGCTCTTTTAGCAGTTTCCTGCCCTTTAACTTCGGAAAAATCAAATGGGAAATCATTAATTTTCTCCTGAAATTCTTTACGGGTATCAATGACAAATTTCTCAAGAGGCTTTCCTTCGTTAAAAAAGTCGATTACTTCTTTAATATTTTCCACGCCATATACGTCTATATTATTGACTATAGCGGCTTCCCGCGTATTTTGTCTGGGAAGGATAATTCCTTTAAACCCTTCTTCCCTGGCCTGGATTGCAATGGGCAGGACTCCTTTTATCGGCTGAAGGGTTCCGTCTAAAGACAGCTCACCCATAATAATATAATCCTGGATATTTTCAGCCAGAATCTGATCCGAAGCAGCCAGGATTCCAATGGCAATACTCAGATCATAGGCAGCTCCTTCTTTCCGGAGATCGGCAGGCGCCATATTAATGGTAATCTTCTTCCCGGGGATTTTATACCCTACATTTTTAAGCGCTGCAGAAATCCTGTAACTGCTTTCCTTAATTGCATTATCCGCAAGGCCTACCAGGTGATAGCCTATGCCTCCGGTATCTACATTAACTTCGATGGTAATGGTCTGGGCCGATACTCCAAATATAGCGCTTCCGTAAATTTTAATCAGCATGATCGTGTTTTGGCGTAAAAATAATTAATATTTTTTTCTACAAAATGCCGATTTACAATGTATAATATTTTATAAAAAACTATTTTAAAAACATGAATTTTAAGAATTTTGTCACATAAAAAAGGCGCAAACTTCGTTTGCGCCGATCAGATAAAGATTGAAAAACCAAATAACTTAGGATCTATTTTCGTATTATTTCTTGATGAATTTATTTTTATACATTTTGCCACCAGAACTTTTGGAGACTATCATATAATTTCCGGGAACCAGCTGACTTACATCTATCGCTTTATTATAGTGATGATCAGATTTTTGCATGATCAATTTTCCGGACATATCAATAATGGAAATCTGATAATTTTTATCAGATTCTTTGCCTACATACAGAAGTTGAGTCGTGGGATTCGGATAGAGTTTTAAATTGCCTTCTTTTGTTTGCGTTTCATCGGTTCCTAAAGTACAGAACGAGAAGTTTCCGAAATTAAGCTGTACGAAACTGCCCATTCCCAGAAACTCGCACTGATCGGGACAATATTCGGTACAGGCATAAAAGCCATAATATCCTGAGGTTGTCGCATCGTAAAAATCTCCTGTGGCCCCTCCTATGATGCAAGGATCTCCGGGAACCGGAGGAATATTGCCGGGTGTACATTTATACCAGGTATGAACGCCGTATACTGTGGGATAAATATTTTCAAACCTCACCGTAGCCCCTTCACACACATTGTAGGTATCAGCATCGGTCTGCTCATACGTCCCGGGAGCAAGCGTAGTCATCATGGCCGGAAGACCGTAGGCATAACCGTCTGCAAGAATTTCCGGACTTTCCGCATTACAGTCATTCTGGGTAACTACCACTTTAAAATAATACAGCATGTCGTTTGTACCGTCAATCGTCAGATTCTGAGAAGTTGCTCCGGGAATGGCCACCCACGGATTATTATTCGGCGTCTGCCAGTCCCATTCCTGTTTGTACCACTGATAGGTGTCATATGCCTGCGTGGTGGATAATGTCTCCGATTCGCTGTTACAAAAAACAACTTTATCAGGAAACATGGTTCCTAGTCGTGGACTTGTAATCGCTGGATTACATTGTGCCTTTAAGGTAAAAAAGCCAGACAGCAGGGCCGTCAAAAAAATGAGTTTTGTTTTCATATGGTAATATTTAATGGTTGATTTAGCGACTGTTTTTACCTTTTCACCAGAAAATAAAAAATATGCTCCTGAAGCTCATACCCCATAAGCCTTACATATTCTTTTACTTCTGTTAATCATCCGGTTATTCGATCAATACTCTGATTCCGAATTTTATATTAAAGTTTAAAGGTTTTTCCTTATAAATGGTATTCAGCGTACTGTTATCTTTAAAATGGTAACCTACGCCGGGTTCTGCGTACAGCCCGATTTTATTCACAATTTTATACTGTACCCCAACCGCAGAGTTTACAGAAAACTGAAAGGGTTTCTGGTCTATTTTCCCGGTTGTATTATCTTTCACTTCTTCATTCACAACATATTGGGTCTTAAGGTTGGCAGCCACTGCTTTTTCAATCATCGTCCCGCCTGTAACATACCCTGTTAACTTTCCTTTTTGAACTACGTTATAGTTTACCTGTACAGGAATTCCGATATAATGGAGCGTCTGTTCACTTTTAATAAAATTTGCCTGGCTTCCTGAACGGACTTCTGAAGAAAGCTTTGTATAATTAACACCGGTACCGATTCCCCATTTTCCATATTTTCCTAAGCTATGGTATACAGAAGCTCCCAGCGTAAAAGGCATTTTATGAACAAACCTGGCATCTACATTCTGATCCTGATTGGCGACCAAAACGGCGACCAGAGGATTTACTTCGGTACCGGAACTCTGATAGATATCATCCGCTTTTATCGGAGCACCGCTTATTGTAGCATAACCCGGAATTTGATCGGCAGAAGAAGCTGCATTTCCGGCGAGCATGCTTAACATCCAGAATTTACGGGATACCGGTTTTTTTATTTTCCCCGGCCCTGGAATTTCCTTTTTTATTCCATTATTGGAAATAAGTTCTGCAAAATCATCTTTCTCATCAGAAATTTTATTCTCGATAACTTCATTCTGCTTTTGTGGAGTATCTTCATTTTTATACCGTGAACTCACCTTTTTATTTTCACCTATAATTGATTGTATATCGACCTCTTTTTTATTTTCTATATGAAAGATTTTTTCAAAAATGTCTGTGCGACTATTTTGATATTTTACCAGTTCCGGCATTTTGGCCTTCTCAGATAAACCAGATGCTGAATGCTGATCATCTGCTATTAAATCACCCTGATTTTCAATGGATTGAAATACATCTTTTTTATCTGCTTTTATCACACGTTCTGAAGAAGCATTTCCTGTAAAATAATCAGAGATGCGATTGCCCACCACAAAAAATAAAGCAATGGCAGCCGCTGCTCCAACAGCACGGTATAAAGGTTTCAGTTTAAAAACAGAAGACTCTTCTTCCCCATTCGATTTAGCCGTATTGTCTTCTGCAGCCTGAAAAACCGCCTGAATTCCGTCTTCGTCACCAAACAACTCATCTTCAATATCGTCCCACAATCCTTCCGGAACTTCCTCAGCATGATCTTTCATTTTCATGCGCAGATCATCTAACCAGTCATTATTCATAGTGCGCTGTTTTTGACATTTTATTTTCTTTTATTTTCTGAGCAAGCATGGCTTTTGCCCTATGAAACTGTGATGCTGAAGAGTTCTCTGCAATTCCCAAAAGCACTGCGATCTCTTTATGGCTCTTATTTTCGAAGACGTACAGGTTAAAAACAGTCCTGTACCCATCCGGCAGAGCCCTGATCATTTTCATAATTGCTGCCTGAGAAATTTCATTCAGGTCCGGTTCTTCTTCATCAGGAACATCAGGAATTTCGAGGTCTGTCACCATTTTAAAATCAGGATTTTGCCTGATGTGCTTCAAAGATTCATTAACAACAATACGGGTAATCCATGCTTTCAATGAGCCGCTACCCCTGTACTCGAATGAGTCGATCGAACGGAACATTTTTATAAAACTGTTCTGCAGGACATCATGTACATCATCCTTACTGATGATATATCTGGAGCATACATAGGTAAGCGTTCCGGAATAAGCTCCAAAAAGCTCCTTCCAGGCAGACTCTTCTTTCGAAAGAAGCCGTTTCGCCAAATCCTGTTCTTTAGTTTCCTCCATACATTCTGCAAGACCACCTGATGATCAATCTTTAAAAATTGATGCAAAAATAGATTGTGTCTTATAAAGCACAACCTATTTTGCATAATAAAACCAACTATTTTATTTTTTCAGACAATATGGAAAGTCATACTTAATCACCTCATAAGGCGTTACTTGCACACCGTCGACTTCTATTTTCTCTGCAATTAAACCGAATCTTAACGACCAGTCCTGTCCGACATAAAATCCTTTCTGATTATCTTTAAATGTTACTTTCGTATTTTTATTTGTCCCGTCTACAGGAATTGTTAAATCCAGTACTCTCGGCGCAAAAGTAAGTTCTACAACATTATTTTGGGTATCAATTTTTGAAGTATAATTAAGATTATATTTCACTTTTCCTATTGCTGCAATGGCTGCCTCTGCTTTTACGGGATCTGCAACTACTGTTTTTACAATTCTTTCAATCTGAAAATCATCAAATTTAATAGTATCCTTTTTTGCTTCAAAACCAGTAATTTCCTCCGTTTTTTTATTTCCCTGTGTCGTTATCAGTTTTGCTTTATAGCTTCCGGGAATATCATCTGATGTAACAGGCACCGGCTCATAATCATCCTGACAAGACACCAAAGAAAGTCCTGTGAATACGATCAAAACAGCCATACAGGCTTTAAAAATTAATTTTCTCTTCATTACTTAAAATTTTCATTAAACATTAATTATTTTGAGCGCTCATTTATATAAATCCCATTTTTCCGGAATCTTGCGTAACATTTCAAGAAAAAACAAAGAAAAACCGTAACTCATTGATTTTAAATAGTAAAAATTCCTTTAGTTATGCTTCCCCGGTTTTTCATTATTTTAATACATTTGTTAAAAGGTATTTCTGATGAATTTCGACCCTATTAATTTCCATATTGACGCTTATAAGAAACATGACCAAATTTTGGATGCGGCTAACTATTTAATCAGCTCATTTAACCTAGTGCATGAGAACTTTGCGGGTTTCGGTTTCCGGGAGGAGCTTTCCCCACATTCTATGCTGCTTACTGCAGAAGGAGAGCTGGGAAAACCTCAAAAAGTAATGATTCCAAAAAATTTATTCGATTTTGATCTGAATCTGGTTTTAAATATGCTGGCACACGAAATGCTTCATGTAAGACAGAAAGCGCCGGGAAATACAGTAGCAGATAAAAACGAACGGGAATTTCAGGCCTATTACGAAATGCTTTTTCATAAAGTTTTTCCGCAGATTCCAGATATTTCAGATTTTCACAAGAAGTTTTTTGGAAATAAAGCGCTGGAATATTATAAAAGAATGGGTGAAAACTCCGATCTTCAACAAAAATATGCCGACCGAAAAAAAGAAGTTGAACAATTAATCAATACCATAGCATGACCATAAAACCCGAGATTACCTGGGCAGATTTTGAAAAACTGGACATTAGAACCGGAACAATAGTCGCCGCTACCGATTTTGAAAAAGCGAAAAATCCATCTTATCAGCTGGAAATCGATTTCGGAGAGCTGGGAGTTAAAAAATCTTCTGCACAGATCACTTCTTTATATGCAAAAGAAGATTTAGTTGGCCGGCAAATTCTGGCTGTCGTTAATTTTCCTAAAAAGCAGATTGCTAATTTTTTCAGCGAATGCTTGGTTTTGGGAGTATATGGTGAGGATCCAAAAGATATTACGCTTTTAACAACATCCCTGCCTACAAAAAACGGAATGCAGGTGGGATAGACCTCAGCCAGATAACTTATAGATAATTTAGGACAAATGATACAACATATTCCATTAGAAAGAGTTTTATTCCTTGATATAGAAACGGTACCCGGAACAGGCAACTGGCATGAACTGCCCGAAACCGAACAGAAACTCTGGGAAAAAAAAACGAGATTTCAGCGAAAAGAAGAGGTTTCCGCTGAAGAATTCTACCCCGAAAGAGCAGGAATTATGGCTGAATTTGGGAAAATAATCTGCATCACCATTGGGATGATCGAAAAAAATGACACTCTGAAGATCAAAAGCTTTGCGGATGACGATGAAAAAAAGATGCTGATTGAATTTGGAGAAATTTTTAACAGTCCCAGACTGAGAGAGGTAATTCTGTGTGCTCATAACGGTAAAGAATTCGACTTTCCGTGGATTGCCAGACGGTTCCTGATTAACGGGATACAGCCTCCTGTACCATTCCAGATGTTTGGCAAAAAACCGTGGGAAATCCCTCATCTGGATACAATGGAACTTTGGAAGTTTGGGGATTATAAAAGCTTTGTATCTCTGGAACTATTAGCTCATGTTTTCGGAATTCCGACTCCAAAGGATGATATTGACGGCTCAATGGTTTCATCAATTTACTACATAGAGAAAGACTTGCAGCGAATAGTCAACTATTGTGAAAAAGATGTCTTAACTTTGGCAAATATATTCCGGCGGATGCGTCAGGAAGATTTGTTGAAAAGGTACATCAATTAGATTAAAAAATGAAATTTACAGACGATCAGATTGCTGACATTGGTGAAGAAATCATCAATGTCCTAAAAACCGTTTATGACCCTGAAATTCCGGTAGATATCTACGAATTGGGTCTGGTTTATGATGTTCAGATTTCCGATGATGCGGACATTAAAATTATAATGACTCTTACCACTCCGAACTGTCCCGTTGCTGAAACGCTTCCGCAGGAAGTGAAAGATAAAGTCGCAGAGGTTGAAAACGTAAAAAGCGTTGATCTGGAACTTACTTTTGAGCCGAGCTGGAACAAGGATATGATGAGTGAAGAAGCGAAATTTGAGTTGGGAATGCTTTAAAACCCGTATTAAAATAAAATAGGCTGTCAGAATGTTGACAGCCTTTTATTTTTGCTTTGTAATAAATAATGCTCAGTTTATTTAAGGAAATTCAATTTTAAGCCAGGCTTTAATTACTTAGTCGTTCAGAATATCTTATTGAATTTCTTTCGCGACTTCTTTTCCATCCCTCCTGCTCCACTCACTCCATGAGCCAACATATAAATCGGGAATCGGAAAACCGGCGTAATACAAGGCCAGAATACTATGGCAAGCCGTCACTCCGGAACCGCAGTGAACGATTAAATGCTGAGATTTATCTTTTAAAAGTTCTGTGTATTTTTCTTTTAAAATTTCCGGATTCAGGAAATTTCCGTTTTCATCCAAATTTTCAGAAAAAGGAATATTAATGGCTCCGGGAATATGCCCTGCTAACAGATCAATGGGTTCAGATTCTCCATTATAGCGGTATGCATCCCGCACATCAATGACCGTTGCAGATGTGTTTATCAGTTCATTTTCAACATCTTCCAGGGTCGAAGCCGGCAGAAGCCAGTTTTCTCTTTTAATGATTTCCGTCTTTTTAAAGACTTCTTCTCCTGCTGAAAATTCCAGATTTTCCCGCTCTGCATTTTGAAATCCGCCATCCAGAACCTGAACGTCCGTCAGCCCAAAAGATTTCAACATCCACCAGGCCCTGGCGCCTGCATTGGCTCCATTCTTATCATCATAAATAACGACATGAGAGTCTTCTGAAATTCCGAGACCGGCAAGAGTCACTGCAAATTTTTCAATGTCAGGAAGAGGATGCCTCCCTCCAAAAGCCGCATCTTCTCCGATGTCAGCCAGATCTTTATCCAGATCTATAAATCTTGCCCCTTTAATGTGCTTATTAAGATAATTCTGATACCCATCCTTACCTACTCTTGTATCAAGAATAATAAGATTTTCGGTTGATTTGTTTTTTAATTCGGATGGAGTGATTATTGGTGACATTTTTTATTTTTTTGAATTAGTTAAATTGATTTGGGCCAAAACCGAATTGAGCTTTGAATAAATAAGCGGGCTAAAGGCCCGCTCCTGTTTATATTTTATTTTGCAGCCTTCTGAAAGACAATAAAACTGACTTTCAGTTGAAACTTGTCGAAACTCTTCTCACTAGCTCTTTAACCAGCTTAAGATGACATTACTATGCTGAACGAAGTGTATAATTTTGATTAAAAATGAAAAATATCCTTTGCTCTATTATAGGAACTTTCGAAGTTCAGTAAATTCAGTTTATGGTCGGCTTTTTCTACACTCATAAAATTAATCACCTGCTCGGTCGGCATATTTCCAACAAGATCATCTTTTGCCATCGGGCAGCCTCCGATTCCTTTAATGGCACTGTCAAATCTTCGGCAGCCTTTATCATAAGCAGCCTTTAGTTTAACATAAGAATCTTCGTAGCGGTTATGAAAATGTCCTCCGAAGTTAATTTCAGGGTATTTTGATGGTATTTTATCAAATAAAAGGCTGATCGTTTCCGGTGTGGCAACCCCTGTCGTATCAGAAAGTAAGATGTCTTTAACTCCGATTTCTGAGAACCGCTGCGCCCAGAAATCCACATCTTCCCATTTCCACATTTCCCCATAAGGATTTCCAAAGGCCATCGAGAAGTATATATTCAGTTGCTTTCCTTCAGCTTTCACCAATTCGAGCATTTTAATAACTTCCTGAAAAGCTTCGTCCTGGTTTTTGTTGGTATTTCTGTGCTGAAAGGTTTCGGAAATAGAAAATGGAAATCCCAGAATATCTACAGACGGATGCTTTAGAGCCTTTTCGGCCCCTCTGTAATTTCCGATAATGGCAGAAACCTTTGTATTGGATCTGGATTTATCGATATTTTTGGCTACCTCATCAGAATCAGCCATTTGGGGAATTGCTTTTGGAGATACAAAGCTCAGACAGTCCAATACATCAAAACCAACATCCATCAGGGAGTTGATATAATCTATTTTCTGATCTGTGGGAATAAACTCTCCCCAACCCTGCATTGCATCACGCGGACATTCAGTAAGAAACATTTTACTTTTAGATTTTCTCAAATATAATAAAACTTAACAAGTTTATATAAGCTTTACACAAAACTATCATGATTTTGATTTTCAATCCTTTATATCTGATTCATAATTTCAATAATTTATATTCAGGTACAAATAACGTATTCTGAACATCAAATTTGCTAACTTTGGTAAAATTTAATATTAATAATGAGTGCTATAGAATTCAAACCGTTGTGGAAAGAAAAGTTGCTGAACCGTTTTCTCAGTTATGTAAAAATATATTCAACAAGCGATGCTGAAAGTGAGACCACGCCTTCTACCGAAAGACAATGGGACATTGCCAATTATATTGTGGAAGAACTGAAAACAATAGGTCTCGAAAACGTATCGATAGATGACAACGGTTATATCATGGGATATGTACCCTCTAACCTTGAAAATGATGACAAACCAACTATTGGATTTATCTCCCATTATGACACTTCTCCAGATTTCAGCGGTGAAAATGTAAAACCACAGGTTTGGGAAAATTATGACGGGAGTGATCTGCTTCTTAATCAGACGACTGGGTTTACTTTGTCGCCTTCAAAATTTGAAAGCTTAAAAAAATATATCGGTAGCACCTTAATTACAACTGATGGAAATACTCTTCTCGGAGCTGACGATAAAGCCGGCTGTGCAGAGATCGTAACGGCTGCGGAATATTTAATTGCCCATCCTGAGATCAAACACGGAAGAATCGCTATCGGTTTTACTCCTGATGAAGAAATCGGAAGAGGGGCGCATAAGTTTGATGTTGCTAAATTCGGAGCAGAATTCGCGTATACAATGGATGGCGGAGAAGTTGGAGAGCTGGAATATGAAAACTTCAATGCTGCCGGAGCGGTCGTGAAAATTCACGGATTGAGTGTTCATCCGGGGTATGCTTACGGAAAAATGGTTAATGCAGCTTTATTGGCTTCAGAATTTGCCCAGATGCTTCCTGCTGATGAAACTCCGGCTACAACAAAAGGTTTTGACGGGTTTTATCATTTGATGGATTTAAATGCTGATATTTCTGAGGCTAAGCTTCAATACATCATCCGTGATCATGATGCTGATAAGTTTGAAATCCGGAAGAAATTCATGGAAGAAAAGGTAGCGGAATTTAATCAAAAACACGGAGAAGGAACGGCTGAAATCGAGATTAAGGAACAGTACCGGAACATGAAGCAGCAGTTTGAAGGAAAAATGCACATTATAGATCTTGCAGCAGCCGCGATGAAAGAAGCCGGAATTAAACCTAAAATCAAAGCGATCAGAGGTGGAACAGACGGTGCCCAATTATCATATATGGGATTACCGTGCCCTAATATTTTTGCAGGAGGAATTAATTTTCACGGCCCGTACGAATATGTAGCATTGGAAAGCATGGAAAAGGCAACTGAAGTTATTATAAATATTGTAAGTGCTTAAAGTCATGAAAAGAATTTCGGTTTTATTTTTTGTGATGTTTTTCTTTTTTGGTTATTCTCAGACAGAAGAATTTAAAACGGCCGATGATCTTTATAACAAAAAGATGAAGATGCTTGTTAAAAAGTTTCCTAAGGAATCCGTAGAAAGATCAAAACAGGAAAAACTGCTCCTTGAGGAAAAGCTTGTTTCTTACAGAAAAACAATAGAGAAAATTACTGCGGAAGAGAAAAAAGGAATCACGGAGTACCCTGCCCCTTCCGTTCCGCCTGTGACAAAAAAACCGGAATTTGAATTAGGAGAAGCCCAGTTTAAGAAACTTTTATCCTCTGCTTATTCTGATAATGTTTCTTTATTAGATTATCCAGGTTCCACTTATTTGGCGAGGTTAACATGTACCGTAGATTCAAAAGGATATGTGTATGATGTCCGGGTAAAGGGCAAAAATGCAGATATCAATACATTTATTGTGGCTGCCTTTTACAGAATAAAGGACAAAGGAAAATGGAAACCTGCAGAAATTCACGGAAACCCTATCTTATATGGTTTTTTGTATCCTATAACCTTAAAATTTGAAGAGGAATAATCAGATTTAATAACTAAGATAAACCCATTGCTACGGCGATGGGTTTATTTTTTTAAAAAACAGTTTTTATTTTTTATCTTTATGTGATGTAAATATTTACATGTTAACCCAATACAAACTTTTAATTATGAAAAACATTAAAAAACTTATGAGAAAGGATTTATCTGCCATCCTTGGCAGCGGAGGACCTGGTTGCCATGCGAACGGAGATTCAGCGTACTGCTGGAACGACTGCGAGTGCACTTTTGGAAAAGCCTGTGAAATGAATGATGACGGAAATCCGGGTCAGTGCATCGCTGTAGGTGGCGGCGGTGGTGGTGGCGGAACCCCTTGTTTTCCTGGTGATGACCGCTGTACCGAACAACCTTTTTAAACCATAGGAGATGTGATTCGCAACTAATACTGCGGTTGAGAACCTCCACCCATGTTCGAATAAAGACCAACAGAAAGGCCGCCTCACGTTCTGAGGCGGCCTTTCCTGATCATTCATCATGATCATATTCATGTACAGATTCTTCCTCTTTTATCGAATCTGGGCGTTCACATTTAAAAAATTTTTTCAGTTTAACATATGGAAGTTATTCTTTTATAATTTTCTCTGAAGAAAAAGTACGGTCTTCAAATATTACCTTTAAAATATATACCCCTTTTGGCAAGGAAGAAATATCTGCTTTTGCGGTATCCAATTTTAGCACTATTTTTCCTGACAAATCTAAAATCATAGACGTTTTTATTTTTTTAACCGACTGTATCGTGAGCTCCCCTTTGGTAGGAATGGGATGGATTTTGGTTTCCTTACCTTTTATTTCTTCTGTACTTAAGCTTTTTAAATCATAATATTTTGCGAAAGCTCCTAAAGTCCCGAGTGTAACACTGTACGCGATGATGATACGATTTCCGTCAGGAGTTATGGCCAGACTGGGAAAAGAAACCTGACTCGCTGTAAAGCCGGCACTTCCTACGGTTGCCCACTGAGTTCCGTTGAACTTCATGACGGTAGCACCAAATCCGTTGCTAACATCCTCATATCCGACGTATGGTGTTCCGTCCGGAGCAAAAGCCAGACTCGGCATATAAATACCACCTGCTGAAAAGCCTGCGATTCCTACGTTTACCCAGCTTACTCCGTTATACTTCATCACCGTGGCTTTGTTGACAGCGTAATCATCCCGGTATGCAATGTAAGGGGTTCCATCGGGAGCCGTCTTGAGAGTTATATGATCTGCGACCCCTGCCGAAAAGCCGGCAATACCTACCGTCACCCAATTTGAACCGGTAAACTTCATAACCGTAGCTTTATTATTACTGCTTGTATCCTTATATGCAATATACGGGGTGCCATCCGGAGCAATGCTAAGGCAGGTATAATTTACCATATTGGCTGAGAAGCCTGGTGCTCCCACAGTCACCCACTGGATTCCGTTGAACTTCATGACGGTGGTTTTTAAGCCATTAAGCGAGTCTACAAACCCGACGTAAAGAGTGCCATCCGCAGAAATATCAAGACTTGCGTAGCTAGCATTACCCGGTGAAAAACCAGCCATGCCTACCGGCACCCAGTTTGTTCCGTTAAACTTCATGACTGTCACTTTATTACTGTTGGCCTGATCTACATACCCTACGTAAAAAGTACCGTCCGGGGCAATTTTAAGATTAATGTACGAAGCCGTACCCGGTGAAAAACCGTCTGCACCTACGGTTTCCCAGTTTGTTCCGTTATATTTCTTTACGACAGCTCTATTATTATTGCTGTTATCCTGATAGCAGATGTAAGGAATTCCGTTTTGGGTTATGGCGAGGCTTGCAAAATTAATGGAACCTGAGGATATCTGGGATCCCAGTGGCTGCCAGCTATTAATCTGGGCAAAAGTCATTGAGAATGACATAAATAAAAAACACACAACAGTGGTTTGAAAAAATTTGATTCGCATAATGGTTTTTATTAGTTTTCCATAAACATACATCTTTTTTCACTATTATTAAATGATATATTATAAAAATTGCTATTTTATTTAATTATTCACAAAAAAACCACCGCAAAAAGCAGTGGCTCGGTATTTTAAATTAATAATAATTTATCCTTGCTGATTTCCTAAAAAGGCATCCCATCCCTGTGCTGTTAAAGCCACTAGCTGATTTGAACCTCTCGCTACCATAAAATTCCCTTCTTCTTTATCTACGGCATGCCCGATAATTGTAAAATCCGGGTGGTTTTTGATCTTATCAAAATCATTTGGAGAAATCGTAAACAAAAGTTCGTAATCTTCACCACCGCTCAAAGCTGTCATCACAGGGTTCAGATTAAATTCATCTGCCGTAGTGATCGTTAAATTATCCATTGGGATTTTCTCCTCATACAATCTGAAACCTACTTTGGACTGGTCAGAAAGATGCAGAATCTCAGAGGCTAAACCATCTGAAATATCGATCATCGAAGTTGGTTTAATCTCCAGCTGTTCCAGAATCCCTTTCACATCGGTTCGGGCCTCAGGCTTCAGCTGTCTTTCCAGGATATAGTCGTATCCTTCCATTTCAGGTTGCATATTCGGATCTGCCAGAAAAACGGCATGTTCTCTTTCCAAAATCTGAAGTCCCATGTAGGCTCCTCCCAAATCTCCGGTAACCACGAGAAGATCATTCGGTTTTGCCGTACTTCTCTTAACGATATTCTCATCTTTTTCAAGTCCGATTGCGGTAATACTCATCACAAGCCCGGCATTGGAACTTGTCGTGTCACCTCCAACCAGATCTACTTTATAACGGCCGCATGCTGCCTGAATACCCGAATAGATTTCTTCTAAAGCTTCTACCGGGAAACGGTTTGAAACCGCAAGAGAAACTAAAATCTGTGTAGGTGTGGCATTCATCGCTGCGATATCGCTAAGATTCACAACTACCGCTTTATATCCTAAATGTTTCAGCGGTACATACCCTAGATTAAAATGTACGCCTTCCGCCAGAACATCCGTGGTGAGAACAACTTTTTTATTTTCAGGATTAATGACTGCACCGTCATCTCCCACTCCGAGCTCCGAAGATTCGTTGGACAGCGGAAAAAATTCGGTCAGGTGTTTAATTAATCCGAATTCTCCTAATTTGGAAATCGGGGTTAATTCCGGTTCTTTATCTTCAAACATATCTTTTAATAATAAATAATGAGTAATGGGTCATAGGCAATGCCTGAATACAATTCAGATCATTGTACATTTACCTGTTTTAAGCAAATACTGACGGGTCAATATTTTCAGGACGGAAAGGTAATTTCTTAAAATCTTCTCTCGTCAGAACAACCGTATCCGGGGTTTTATACTTATTAATTGCTTCTACCACGTCATCCGGCGGCGTTGTCATTTTTCTCAGCATGGTATCGATCCAGACTCCTGTAGCTTCTGATGTGGCACAGTGCTCACCTTCTGGAGTATAAAACTTGTGTACAAAACGGTAAATAGAACAGTCTTCTGCACAGGCATCCACCTCCAGACTGACGATAACCGTCTGATCTGCAAATATTTCCTTGAAAAAAGAAAATCTTTCATGCATAATGACCGGGCCGATTCCCCATCGGCTCATCTGCGTAACTCCCATTTTCTCCTCCTTCATAAAAGCCATTCTGGTCTGGGCGCAATACTGAACGTAAGATGAATTGGCTAAATGTTTATTAGCATCAAGATCACTCCAGCGTACTTCGAATTTATGGTAAAAAATCATTTAAATATCGGTTTTAGAATAATTAAATTATATTCTTCAAAATTACTCAAATAAGATGGTTTATAAAAATTGTACTTTTGGAAAAATAATCTTGAGCATAAGATTAAAGGAGTTATGAGACGAATTATCATTATCGGAGGTGGCGCGGCAGGATTTTTCTGCGCATCCAATCTCGACGAAACAAAATATAAGATTACCATTCTGGAACAGAACTCGGACGTTCTCCAGAAAGTTAAAATTTCCGGTGGCGGAAGATGTAATGTAACCCATGCCTGTTTTGATCCCAGGGAGCTTGTTCAGTTCTACCCGCGTGGAAATAAGGAATTATTGAGTGTCTTTACAAAATTTCAGCCTGGTGATACAATGGAGTGGTTTGATCAGCGAAAAGTTCCGTTGAAAATAGAAAATGACAACAGGGTTTTCCCCGAAAGCAACTCTTCACAAACCATTATCAATACGCTCCTGAATGAAATTCAACAGAAAAAAGTCGAAGTGAAGACTCAATGCTCCGTGAAAGAAATTGAGCAACGGGAGGATAGATACCTCGTAAAAACAAGCATAGGAGATTTTGAAGGAGATTTTGTGATTTATACGACCGGAAGCTCTCCGAAATCTTTAAAAATCATCGAAAATTTAGGACATAAAATCATTCCCCTGGTTCCTTCCCTTTTTACGTTTAATATCAAGGATGATTTATTAAAAGATCTGGCTGGAACAAGCTTTGAGATGGCGGAAACTTCTATTCCTAAATTAAAGACCGGGGAAAGTGGGCCGCTTCTGATTACACACTGGGGTCTTTCGGGACCTGCCATTCTGAAAATTTCGGCGTGGGAAGCCATTAATTTGGCGAAGGTAAAATACAATTTTGAAATTGAAGTGAATTTTATTTCAAAGGATATAGAGGATGCAGAGGCCTTATTCCAGAATTTCAGACAGTCGAATCCGAAGAAAACTATCGGACAATCTAAAATTTTTGAGATAACGAATCGTTTCTGGCAGAGAATTCTGGAGGTTTCAAAAGTTGACCTCAATAAACAGGTCGCCCAGATTTCGGGAAAGGAGATGCAGACGATTATTGAAAATATATGTAAAAAGAAATTCCAGGTCACCGGAAAATCTACTTTTAAAGATGAATTTGTAACTGCAGGAGGTGTTGATTTAAAGGAAATTAACTTTAAAAATATGTCTTCAAAAATTTTGCCTAACTTTTATGTAGCCGGAGAGGTTCTGAATATCGATGCGGTGACAGGCGGTTTTAATTTTCAGGCATGCTGGAGTGAAGCGTGGCTGATTGCACAGAATCTGAATGAATTATAAAATACCATAACCATGAAAAAAATGATCCCATTTGTTTTTATTTTAGTGCCTGCTGTAGCTCTATCTCAAATACAGGAAGGTGTAAAAGCTCCTCCAACAGAACAATTTTTAAGACAGGAACTTTCTGATGACTCAACAGTTGCAGAATTTCCGGGAGGATTAACAGCATTGAGAACTGTTATCGGGAATAAAATTAATACCCGCAAAATAAAAGCGGCGAAAGGCAGAATCACCTCAAAAGCCAAATTTGCCATTAATATTAACGGTGAGATTGAGGAGCTAACGGTAACCGGAGACAATGAATCTTTAAATCAGGAATTAGCTAAAGTCATAAAATCTTTAAAGATGAAATGGAAACCCGGAACCTATAAAAACAACCCGGTAAAAACCTGGTTTATTTTTCCTCTTCATATGAATTTTGAGTAAATCATAAGATGTATTTTGCCAAAAAGAATACTTCGCTCTTTTTTAAAATCCTTTTAATCATTGGATTCGGATATTTTTTTTGGCTGATGCTTACCATTACTATGGAATATATTCCTTTTAATACAGAGGTGAGTTTTTTAATGATCAAGCAAACGGAAGTCAGACAAAGACCGGAATATCTTTCCTTTTTTTATGTCCATGTTTATACCAGCATTTTTGTTTTGCTTTTTGGTTTTCTGGCTATTCTCAGAAAAGATTTCGGATTAAAAAATTTCCATAGAAATGCAGGAAAGATTTACATTTTCCTGATTTTGCTTTTGGCTGCTCCGTCCGGTATTTATATGGGAATCTTTGCCAACGGCGGTTTGTATTCTAAAATTTCGTTTGTGATCCTGGGCTGTTTGTGGTGGCTTTCAACTTTTAAAGCGTATCACCTCGCAAGGCAGAAAAAATTTAAAGCGCATAAGCAGTGGATGTGGCGCAGTTTTGCACTGACGGTTTCTGCAATTACATTACGGATGTGGAAGGTAATTATCGTATATTTATTCCATCCGAACCCGATGGACGTATACCAGATCATTTCCTGGCTCGGATGGATCCCCAATTTCATTTTAATTGAATATCTAATCACTAAAAAATTGATATAATCGCTGTTCTGCGATGCCTTAACCCCTCTAAATCAACAAAACTACCTATGAAAATTTTAAAATTATTACTGATTTCGTTTTTTACCATGGGTTTGATCGCATGTAAAAAAGACGTAAAAACCACCGATTCTTCTAAAGACAGCCTTACCGCTAGGAAAGATTCTGCTGTGGTTCCTGAGGTTTATAAGGAATATTACGGGATTTATACCGGTGAGTTCGCCGGTGAAGGCAGGATCTATGACAATGAAACGGACGAATATTATAATGGAACCGAGTATAAAAAAATATCTTTAAAAATAAGTAAAATCACAAAAGACAGCGTTTACGGACAGAGTATTGTGGATGGAAACCAGAGACCTTTCCGGGGAATTTTCAATGAAAATACAAAAACATTTGTGCTGGATGAGCCCGGAAATGATAAGACCGATGGAAGATTCGAAGTGAAACTGACGCGGGACAGCTTAACAGGAAATTGGAATGCCTTCAACAAATCGTCGGTAAAAGCACCGTCTAAAAGCCTGAAACTGATCAAAAAGACATTTGTCTATAACCCGAACTTTATGCTGGATGAAAATTCTGACCTGATCGACTGGGAAAATCCAAAGAAGTTTGTCGAAAAATACATAGACGAAGAAACCGGTAAAGCTGAAAACTATACGGCATCCAAAAACAGGATTGCCTCTGACGCGGTTTTTAAACTGAACGCTTCAAAACAGAAACTAACAGAAAAAGATCTGAAAAACCTCAGGAAACTGGACATGGAAATTATTAAAAATTCAGTTTTTGCAAGACACGGCTATTCTTTTAAAAAAGCGACTTACCGGAACTTCTTCGAACAGACAGACTGGTACATTCCCGTTTCTAACAATGTAGACAACGATCTTTCGCCAATGGAAAAGGAAAATGTAGCTCTGCTAAACCGTTTTATAAACTACGCAGAAGATAAATATGACAGCTTTGGAAGATAATTAGCGTGTGCTGATTTCTTTGCCTGACTGATTATTCAGTTTCACGAAAAGAAAAAGCAATAGACATCCCACAGCATAGCATAGAATATCGATCCACGAAAAAGAATTTCCTATAACAATATACATCAGACTTCCTTCCGGGAAGCCCAGCCGGTCTGCCAGTTTACAATACTGGGCGAACTCCACCAGGCAGGAGAATACAAAAATTCCGAAAATGATGTTCTGGTCGTTTTTAGTTTTAAAAAAGCTTTTAATAAAGGTGTAGATCAGCATGACGACAATCACATCACCCAGATAAGCCCTTATAAAGAATATATCTTTTAACCGGGTCGCTATTAATACCTCAGCTAAAAAAATAAACAGGGTGAAGAGGAAATATTTCAGGGTAAATTTGAAGTGTATCATTTGATCTATATTTTATGCGGAATTCTGAAAATATAATAATCTATTCCAGCTTTTTATGCCAGATTTTATATTTTTTATTTTCATTTCTCCGGTTTTATTATTCGTTACTACATAGTTTTTGTAACGATGACAAAAGTAAAGATAAAACAGGCAGATCATGATATAAAAATCCATATGATGGGATTTTTTAGACTAATAACCTTTTCTGCTGTTGCTTAGATGGATCATTATTTCTTTATCAGCGTCTATCCTATAATATATCAAAAGAGTTTCCGGCGGCCTTCGGCCGCCGGAAACTCTTTAACTTTAACATTAAGCGCACATCCAATGCCAACAGTCATGATCATTTTTGACGGTGTTTTTTGATTTTCTTTTTGAAAAGCCATGCGGGTTTTCGTAGCAGTGTATATCTGGTAAATTCTCTGATTCATCTTTTTAGTCTGAACATTAAACATTATAGATCATCATACCGATCGGTACCCGAAGAAAATCATGGACAACTAAGACGGAAACAGACTTGCTCAAAGCTGAAATGACCATAATGTACGAATACAATTACTTATAAGGATTCGGCTTTCTTTTTGCTGTTTAAAAAATATTTAATGCAATTGTTAAAAACAGCGATTTAATACAGCTATATTTATATTTTATATTAACAAATTAACATAAAAGTGTAATTAGAAACAAATCATGCAGAAAAGAATCATCCTGTTCATAGGAATGCTGGTTAATTTTATCGTTTTTGCCCAGGTACCTGAAGGCACGTGGAGGTCATCTATAATTATTCCTACAGAGATTTCTCAGAAATTTGGTTTTACTGAAGCCCAGCTTAAGGCAGATACAGAGCCTGAATTTAACGGAGGAATTCATACCTTAAGAAGAATGGTCGCAGAAACAATAGACTTAGGAAATGTAAAATCATCTAAAGACAGACTTCAATCAATCATTTATTTTGTGATCGAAAGCGACGGTAAAGTTTCAGACGTCACTTCCATCGGAGATCATGATGATTTTAATAAAGAAGGAGAACGGGTTATAAGAAGCATTAAAAAATATATGGACTCCGGCAAAATTAAATGGCGATCCGGTACGTTTTATCTATTCTCTTCCTCTGACGATGGCCTTCGAATAATTTAATACAAACTAAAAAATCTACGTAATGAAAAGGATAACACTATGCCTCGGAATTTTTCTGAATATTTTTCTTTTTGCACAGGATACGTCCACGTATACGACTGTAACCAGCATTCCGGATTATGCTGTTTTAACAACAAAAATGAAACTTGATGATGTGGTTACTAAAGCTGATGTTCCGCCTGAATATCCGGGAGGAAAAGATACTTTCAAAAAAACGTTTGCTGAAAAAATGGATGTCATTGATGTTAAAAGTACTAAAATCAACACAACTCTATATTTTATTGTTGAAAAAACCGGGTATGTACGGTACGTAAAAGCCATCAGCGACAATAAACAGCACGCCCAGGCTGCAGAAGTAGCGATCAGGAGAATGTTTGTAAAATGGAAGCCCGCAACAATCAATGGTGAGCCGGTGCGGTATCTATACAGTTTTCCTTTGACCCTGAAGAAATATTAAAGTTTATTTGTAAAAATCACATGATCAGAAAAACACTTATTATAACCGGTATATCCTTTATGTCTGCTGTATCCGGACAGAATATTCCCGCAAAAAACAATTCTGTCTATGATTTGCCTGATTATGAGATTCTGAAGACGAAAATTGATTTAAGTGGTGGAACAATATCAGTGGACCATCTTCCGGAATATCCCGGCGGACTAATTGCAGTAAGAAAAACGATAGCTGATCATTTGGATACATCTACCATAAGGAAGTCAAAGGAACCCTTACAGTCAAGGGTATATTTCATTATAGAAAAAGACGGCACAATATCTAATATCACAAGCATCGGAGCGTCTGAGGATTTTAATAAGGAAGCAGAAAAAGCTGCCGGAGCCCTGAAAAAAAAGTGGAATCCTGCGAAAATTAAAGAGCAGCCGGTAAGATATATCTACAGTTTTCCCCTGTACATGACATTTCAATAATAATGAAGTCTCAGGAATTCTGAGACTTTATTTTTATCCGCCAATCATTTTTTTGATCGCATTCAGTTTCATTAATGCTTCAATCGGAGTTAAGGTATTGATATCTATTTTTGTCAGCTCTTCACGGATATTTTCCAGAACAGGATCATCGAGCTGAAAAAATGAAAGCTGCATATTTTCTTCCGTTACCCTCTTGACACTTTCTGATGAACTGCCTGCCTGCGAACGGCTGGCTTCAAGTGTTTTTAAAATTTCATTGGCCCTGTTGACCACCTTTGAAGGCATTCCGGCCAGTTTTGCCACGTGGATCCCGAAGCTATGTTCGCTTCCCCCAGGAATCAGTTTTCTTAAAAAAATGATATTGCCTTTATTTTCCTGAATAGATACATGGAAATTTTTTACCCTTTCAAAATTCACGGTCATTTCATTGAGTTCGTGGTAATGGGTTGCAAATAAAGTTTTTGCCTGAGTAGGATGCTGATGGAGATATTCTGCAATGGCCCATGCAATAGAAACGCCGTCATACGTAGAAGTTCCGCGCCCGATCTCGTCTAATAGAATGAGACTGCGGTCGGAAATATTATTAAGGATGTTCGCGGCTTCATTCATTTCAACCATAAAGGTAGATTCTCCCGCAGAAATGTTATCGCTTGCCCCCACCCTGGTAAAAATCTTATCCAATACCCCGATTTCAGCATATTTTGCAGGAACAAAACTTCCGATCTGAGCCAACAGGCAAACAATGGCGGTCTGGCGCAGAATGGCCGACTTACCAGCCATATTCGGACCTGTCACCATTATAATCTGCTGAGAATCTTTATCCAGAAAAATATCATTCGGGATATATTTTTCACCCAGCGGAAGTGCGTTTTCAATAATGGGATGCCGGGCCTCTTTTAAATCAATCATAAAAGTTTCCGTTAATACAGGCTTTGTATAACTTTCAGAAATGGCCAGTTCCGATAATCCCACCGCAATGTCCAGCTGTGCTATAATGTTTGAGTTTTCCTGAATCTGATCCATATAGATCATGGTCTCAGAACATACTTTTCTATACAGTTCATGTTCTAATACGGAGATTTTTTCTTCCGCACCCAGAATCTGACTTTCATATTCTTTAAGCTCTTCCGTGATATAGCGCTCTGCATTAACGAGGGTCTGCTTTCTCAGCCAATCGCCAGGTACTTTATCTTTATGGGTATTCCGGACTTCAATATAATACCCGAAAACGTTATTAAAATCTATTTTGAGACTTGTAATCCCTGTCCTTTCGATCTCTCTCTGACACATCTCATCCAAAAAGCCACGGCCTTTGGACTGAAGACCTCTCAGCCGGTCCAGCTCCTCAGAAATATTCTCCCTGATAACACTTCCCTTTGCCAGATTCACCGGAAGTTCTTCATTTAAATAGCCCTGAAGCATTTCAATCAGTTCTTTCTGATCATATATAGGATCAAGCCAGGCCAGAACATCAGCAAAAGGATGCAATAAGGTTTTGATCTTATGTATATTCACCAGACTCTGGCGCAAATATCCAAGTTCTTTCGGTGAAATTTTCTCGGCTGCCAGTTTTCCCATTAACCGGTCTAAGTCTGAAATGGATTTTAAAAGCTGGGAAATCTCATACTTCAACTGATCATGTTCATTAAAGAAATCAATTAATGAAAGTCTTCTTCCAATTTCGCTTACGGACTTCAGCGGGAGAATAATTCTTCTCCTCAGCAGTCTGCCTCCCATCGGGGTCGAAGTCTTATCAACGATGTCCAGTAAAGACTTTCCTTTCGGATGACTCGGATAAATAATTTCCAGGTTTCTTAATGTAAAATGATCCATCATCAGAAAATCCTCCTGGGGAATAACCTGGATTTTGGTGATGTGTGCCAATAAATTATGATGGGTGTCTTCTACGAGATACGCGAATATAGCTCCTGCCGCAGTAATGGCCCGCGGTAAGCCTTCAACACCAAAACCTTTCAGTGAATTGGTTTTAAAGTGATGAGTCAGCTTTTCGTAAGCAAAATTGTATTGATAGGCCCAATCTTCAAGTTTAAAGGCATTTTTATTTTTAAGCTGCTCGGGCATCTGCACACTTCGCTGATAAATAATTTCGCTCGGATCAAAAGTACTGACAATATGAAGAAGCTTTTCCAGATTTCCTTCACTTACCAGAAATTCACCGGTGGAAACATCAACCAGAGCAATGCCATATTTCTCTTTTTCTTTATGTAGGGAAAGCAAAAAGTTATTCTTTTTTGAACTTAAAACCTGATCATTAAACGTAACGCCTGGCGTGATGAGTTCTGTTACGCCGCGCTTTACAATTCCCTTAACCGTTTTCGGATCTTCCAGCTGATCACAGATAGCAACACGAAGCCCGGCTCTCACCAGCTTTGGCAAATATGAATCTACAGAATGATGAGGAAAACCTGCAAGCTCGATATGGCCTTCGCCATTAGCCCGTTTCGTGAGAACAATACCTAAAATCTTGGAAGTTTTAACGGCATCCTGCCCGAAAGTCTCATAAAAATCCCCAACCCTGAATAGTAAAAGCGCATCCGGATATTTTGCTTTTATCGTATTATACTGAGTCATTAACGGAGTTTCTTTCTTCGGTTTTGCCATAATAAAAAAATGAACACCAAATTTAAAAAATAAATTCAGGGTTAGAAAATTCTTTCCCTATTAATCTTTCAGATCTCTGAGCTTTGCTGTAAACATTCCGGATCAGCAAGGCAGAAAAGACAGATCGCTTTTTTCGGTAACGGTACCAATGTTTCAAAAATCATTTTGATCTGTATGAATTAAAACAGTGTTTTTTTAAACTCTGGTAGAATATTGGCAATAATCTGATAATTTCATCCCTGTAATGATAAAACAAAAACTTTTATCTTTGTAAAATCAACGTCAAGTATGAGAGTCTATAACACAAAACATTTCCTTAAAATCCTTTTCAGTTTACACAAAAGTGACACTCTGAAGATCCTTTTCCCAAGTATGGTCCTGATCGCTTTATATTCCTGGGGAATTCAGTATCTGGAAGTGGAATACCTGCATCTAACGGCAAAATCGGGAATCAGTAATGTGGGAATGATTCATTCTTTGCTTGGGTTTGTCTTGTCTTTATTACTGGTTTTCAGAACCAATACAGCTTATGACCGATGGTGGGAAGGAAGAAAATTATGGGGTAAACTGGTTAATGATACCCGAAATTTTGCTATAAAAATTAATAATATCCTGACCGATGATCCACAGGATGCCGAACAGATCGCAAGGTATTTAAAGTTTTTTCCTCATTTTCTGGCCAAGCATCTTTCAAAAGAATCTACACGTCTGGCTTTGGATGAAGACTATTCTGAAATTGAAAAGTCTCTGCAAAACCATGGTCCCAGCGAAATGATTATCCTGCTCACTCACAAACTGAATATGCTGAAGAAACAAGGAAAAATTTCGGACATGGACATGATCTATCTGGATCCCCAGCTTTCTGGTTTTCTGGATGTTTGCGGAGGATGTGAACGTATTAAAAACACACCGATCCCCTATTCTTATTCCTCATTTATTAAAAAATTTATAATCCTTTATGTTTTTGCTTTACCGATCGCCTATGTTATTACCATCGGGCTTTTTATGATTCCGCTGACGGTTTTTGTATATTACGTACTGATGAGCCTGGAACTCATCGCAGAAGAAATTGAAGATCCTTTCAATAATGATGAAAATGATATTCCCATGGAAACAATAGCGCAGAACATAGAGAAAAATGTCCATCAGATTATGCTGAAAAAATAAACTGATTTCTAAAGATTAATCTCTTTAAATTCTCCGTCTTTTTTTATTTCTACAAATTTACTTTCGCGGTTTCCTGCAGAATAACCGTAGAAAAAAGTCTGGTATATGGGCGTGGAATATAAATATCCCCCATAAGCATTGTAGGCATCTGACTGACCCGTTTTCTGCTGGTAACTTGCCGTAGCTGTAAAATTAACAATAGTTTCAAGATAATATTTTCCGGGTTTCAGTTTTTCAAACCTGAATCGTCCATGATCGTCCGTTAGGGCTTCGATTCTGTATTTAAAGGCTTCTTCAGACATATAAACCGTTGTTTTTTTATTTTCATATTTTTTCCTCATACTATAAAATTCTTCAAAATAAGAAGTTACGGGAAAAAGCATGACCACAGTTCCTTTCTGTGCATAATGTTTTTGGGCCAACAAAGGTTTTATTCCCCAATTGTTTTTCTGTTTGGTAGACGCCGTTCCTTCAATGGTTGCGTTACCGAAGCCAATCATTTGCTGAGCCTGCTTTTTGTCAAAGAAAGCCTGAGGATAATACGTATTCTGTGCTTTGACAAAAAGGCCCGATACCACAGTTACCAGAATAAGTGCATCTTTCATAGTGTATATTTTAACCAAATATAGGTATTTTGCAAAACCGAATAGATACCCATATTTGGGGAGTAAAATGTTAAAAAAATTATCCTTTTAAATCGATATTAAAATATATTTTACACTATTAAGTTCAATTTTTAAAATAAAAAATGATGAAGTTTTCACTTTTAATCGCGGTTCTCGCATTTTCAGTCTCCAATGCACAAAAACCATGCGGCTTTAAGGACGGCCTGCAGTATGGTAGCTGCAAACAGTTTTTTGACAATGGGCAGATCAAAGAAATTGCCGAATGGAAAATGGGAAAACTGGAGGGTAGTGCTGTATTTTATTTTGAAAACGGGAAAATTCAGGCAAAGGGTGAATATAAAAAAGGATATAAGGTTAAAGAATGGCAATATTTTGATAAAAACGGAGTTTTAACATCAAAAGAAGTTTTCAGAAACGGAGAAAAGAACATTTATGACAACAGCCTGACAGCCACTTTTTATAATGCTTCGGGAATCATTACAGAGATTTCAAATTTTAAATTTGGTAAATTGCATGGCGAAAGTAAACTTTTTTATGAAAACGGAAAGTCTGTAAAGCAAATCGGAAATTATGACAATGGGTTGGCTACAGGAAAATGGAAAATGCTTTACCCATCGGGAAAAATCCAAAGGGAGACCGAATTCGTAAATGATAAATGGAACGGAACCAGAGTTCATTACCGCGAAGACGGAAGCATTGGGAAAACAGAAGTTTACAGAGACGGAAAATTAATCTCAACAAAATAAAACATTGGTACACAAATTAAAACTGGAAGAGCTCAACAGGATAGACGTAGAAACTTTTAAAACGGTTGAAAAAATCCCTTTAATCGTAGTCTTAGATAATATCAGAAGCATGCATAATGTAGGAGCTACATTCAGGACGGCAGATGCATTTCTTGTCCAGAAAATCATTCTCTGCGGAATCACGCCCCAGCCTCCCCACCGTGAAATTCATAAAGCGGCCTTAGGAGCTACGGAAAGTGTAGATTGGAGTCATGAAAATGATATTAATACAACCATTTCCGATTTGAAGAGCCAGGGCTTTGAAATTATCGGAATTGAGCAGACTTCCAACAGCCTGATGATTACAGATTTTACGATTGATGCTTCTAAAAAATATGCTGTTATTTTAGGAAATGAAGTAGAAGGAATCAGCGATGAAGCCTTACCCAATATTGATTCCTTCCTGGAAATTCCACAATTGGGAACAAAACACTCTTTAAATGTAAGTGTATGCGGAGGGATCGTAATGTGGGAATTTGCCAAGGCCTTAAAATAAAAAAACTGCATATGTCTTATAGACAGTGCAGTTTGAAATAAATCTAATAAAAAGTAAAAATGAAAGGCGACAAAGATACTTTTTTTTTAAACACAAACAAATTTTGGAGCTCATTTTTTATTTTTTGAGAAAAAAAACTTTAATATTACAAATAGGATTCGTTTAATTTTTTATAAATTAGCACAATGTTTATCAAGGACTATATCTCAAAAGATTTCCCGTGTTTTAGCCTGACTGACTCTATAGAATCAGCAAGAAACATGTTAGAGGACTTTGGATATTCACATGTTTTCGTTAAAAAATCCCATCATTTTTACGGAGCTTTGGCGCAGGATTTCCTTTATGAAGAAGAAGGAACGCTGAAAGATCTGGAACACCAGATCGAGCGGTTTGCTATTCTTGAAGACAATAATATTATGGACAGCATACGTTTGTTTCATACCTTCAATGCCAATGTGGTCCCTGTAATCAATAAGGCCGAAAAATATCTGGGGTACATCAGCTGTGAAGACATTTTTCAGGATTTTTCAAAATATCCTCTGTTTTCGGAATCGGGAGCTATTCTCACCGTAGAAGTTCCCTCCAGAAGATACTCTATGACAGAGATCGCGAATATCGTAGAAAGCAATAACTCTAAATTTTACGGTGCATTTATCAGTTTCATGTCCGATGAGTTGATTCATGTAACCGTAAAGATCAGCAATGAAAATCTGAGTTCTATTGATGAAACATTCGACCGGTATGATTATCGGATCGTACAGAAGTATTACTCTGATGAGAAATCAGATCTGTTCGATGACAGATTCGGTTTTTTCCAAAAATTCATAGAAATATAAAACTAAATGAAGGCAGCCATCTATTCTCAGAAAAAAGATCTAGATACTTTTTTATATTTAAGCAAATTTGTTTCAGAGCTTGAAAACAGAGGCGTAAAATCTGTTTTGTATGATGAAATGGCTGAAGCCCTTCAGTTTTCAAAAATATTTGAAACCTTTAACAGCAAACAGGATCTTCTGGATAAAGAGGTGGATCTTTTTTTCACCTTCGGAGGAGACGGAACGATTGTAAATTCTCTTACTTTTATTGAAGATCTTGAGATTCCTATCGTAGGTGTTAATACCGGAAGACTCGGATTTCTGGCAAGCTTCACCAAAGAAGAAGCGTTCAAAGAGCTGGATTCTATCTTAAGAGGAGATGTAAAAACAAGCCGACGCTCTGTCATCCAGGTGGTTTCTCCCGAACTGGAAGGTTTTTTCCCCTATGCCCTGAATGATGTAACCGTTTCAAGAAAGGAGACCACATCCATGATTACGGTGGATTCTTATATTAATGATGAGTTTTTAAATGTTTTCTGGGGAGACGGTGTTATCGTTTCTACTCCTACAGGTTCTACTGCTTATTCTTTAAGCTGTGGCGGACCGATCATTTCCCCGAATAATGAAAACTTTGTGATTACCCCGATCGCCCCTCACAATCTTAATGTAAGACCTTTGGTGGTGAACGACCGCGTTGAAATTAAATTCAAAGTGGAAAGCAGGGTTTCACAGTATTCTCTTTCTCTGGACTCCCGGCTGATCCATATAGAAACCGATAAAGAGATCATCGTCAGAAAGGCCAGTTTCCAGATTCTTCTGGTACAGCCCAACAATCTGAGCTTCTATGAGACCATCCGCCAGAAGTTACTTTGGGGAAGGGACAAAAGAAATTAACAATAGCTTAAAAATTATTACCTTTACAGGAATTTAAAAAACACCCTAATAATTTATATTAAAAAGTAAAACATGAGCAGAATTTTCCCGGCAGGAGTTGCCACAGGTCAATTAGTTACTGATATTTTTCAGCATGCTAAAGAAAATAAATTTGCATTACCGGCAGTAAACGTAATTGGTTCAAGCAACGTAAATGCGGTTATGGAAACTGCAGCAAGACTAAACTCACCTGTTATTATTCAGTTTTCTAATGGTGGAGCTGCTTACAATGCAGGAAAAGGATTAGGCAACGACGGGCAGAAAGCTGCAATCTTAGGAGCAGTTGCAGGCGCAAAACACATTCATACTCTTGCAGAAGCATACGGAGCTACTGTAATTCTTCACACGGATCACGCAGCAAAGAAATTATTGCCTTGGATCGACGGATTACTGGATGCCAGTGAAGAGCACTACAAGCAGACAGGAAAAACATTATATTCTTCTCACATGCTGGATCTTTCTGAAGAATCTTTGGAAGAGAATCTGGAGATTTCAGCTCAGTACTTTGAAAGAATGGCCAAAATGCAGATGACATTAGAGGTTGAAATCGGGGTTACAGGAGGTGAGGAAGACGGTGTAGATAATTCGGATGTAGATAATTCGAAATTATATACTCAACCGGAAGATATTGCTTATACGTATGAAAAGCTGAAAGCCATATCTGATAATTTTACTGTTGCAGCAGCATTCGGAAACGTACACGGGGTATATAAGCCAGGAAACGTAGTCCTTACTCCGAAAATCCTTGATAACTCTCAGAAATATGTTCAGGAGAAATTCGGAACCGGTGAAAAGCCTGTAAACTTTGTATTCCACGGAGGTTCGGGATCTACTTTAGAAGAGATCAGAGAAGCCATCGACTATGGAGTAATCAAGATGAACATTGATACTGATCTTCAGTTCGCTTATACAGAAGGAATCAGAGACTATATGATCGACAATATTGATTATTTAAGGACTCAGATCGGAAATCCTGAAGGGGAAGAAAAACCGAACAAGAAATTTTACGACCCGAGAGGCTGGATGAGAAAAGGTGAAGAAACTTTCTCGGCGAGACTGGTAAAAGCGTTTGAAGATTTAAATAACGTAAATACTTTAAAATAATTTTGTAAAAGTAAAATGTATAAGATACTCCGGTGCTCTTATACATTTTACATTCTACAATGTACATTAATACAGACAATATGGCATTCGAGTGGTTTAAAAGACAGGCAAAAAACATAACAACCTCTACTGATGAAAAAAAGGATGTTCCCAAAGGTCTTTGGCATCAGACTCCGTCAGGAAAAATAGTTGAGAATGACGAACTTAAAAGAAACAATTATGTTTCTCCTGAAGATGGATTTCATGTAAGAATAGGAAGTGCAGAATTTTTTGACATCCTTTTTGATGAAGGTAAATTTACTGAACTGGATGCTCATGTTGAAAGTATAGATATCCTTACTTTCAAGGACACAAAGGCTTATGCTGACCGTTTAAAGGAAGTAAAGGCTAAAACAAAATTAACGGATTCTATCAGAAACGCTGTGGGTACTGTCAAAGGAACCAGAATGGTCGTTTCCTGCATGGATTTCGCCTTTATCGGAGGATCGTTAGGTTCTGTGATGGGAGAAAAGATCAGAAGGGCAATAGATTACTGTATTGAACATAAACTTCCGTATATGATTATCTGTCAGTCCGGAGGAGCGAGAATGCAGGAAGCCACCTATTCTTTAATGCAGTTGGCTAAAGTACAGGCTAAATTAGCTCAGCTGTCAGAAGCCGGACTTCTGTACATTGCTTATCTTTGCGACCCTACATTCGGGGGGATCACGGCTTCTTTTGCAATGACAGCAGATATTATCATGGCCGAACCTAAAGCATTAATCGGCTTTGCAGGCCCAAGAGTGATCCGTGAGACAATCGGAAGAGATTTACCTGAAGGTTTCCAGACTTCTGAATTCCTACAGGAAAAAGGGTTTGTTGACTTCATTGTCAAGAGAACTGAAATCAGAGATACAGTCGCTAAAACAGTTAACTTATTGGCTGTAAACGCTTAAATTTTCTAATCAATACAATACAATCTCTCTCTAATTGGGGAGAGATTTTTATTTATGAGGACATTCAGGATATTTATCAATACCGTAAGAAGTATGAGCTTTAAAAAGATCATGCGTCTTTTATCGCTGGTTCTGCCCCACCCCTTATTTTCTTTGCTGAGTTTTCATGCGACATTACAGGCATTTACCATTGCGCAGAAAAAATTTCCCAAGACTGCATCCAACAATGGTATAGGAAATTCTTTCAGACATGCATTGTGGTGCGCGCTCATCATGATGTACTGCTGCAAGGTTTCCTCTCCAAAGAAAGCTCTTAAATTCTGTAAAAGAATCACAGATCTTCATGAAGAACTATTTCCAAACAAGCCATTAGAAACCAAAATGGATCTTCATAACAATAAGATCGGAATGGATTATTTCATGGAACTTTTACCGGGAACACACCGTCAGTTTTTTGAAAAAAGTTTTTTTATTGATGGTCTTGAGAAAAAAATGAAGGAAGCCAAAGTTTTAAAGAAACTGGATGATGATTTTGACGGATTTTTGGTTTATCTGGATGAAAAATAATCTGTTTTTTATATTGACGGTTAACATATAGTTGTCATTCTGAACGAGGCGAATGCAGAGTGAAGAATCTATTTTAATAAACCTTTTATTAATCTATGTTTTAGCCAAAGCCAATTTTGATACCTGTCATTCTTTAAACCGGCTTTAGCACGTTCCTACTGATATTAAAAGATTACTTCGTTATTTCATTCTTGGCAATGACTTAAAAATTCATCCCCACTTTGTAATCTGAAGTTTTTTTGATAAGTTTAAACAATCTTAATTCAATAAAATGGTTCTCAGCAGAATTTGGTCGGCTTTTATTATCATAGCTATTGCCATTGCCAGTATAAAATACGTTTCATCAAGCCATTACAAAACCATTTTCAATGATATGGTGGTAGGAAAAGGTGGTGATACGGTAAAAATCGCAACACAAAAGATGAGTGTTGTTGAACCGATTGTTCGGGATAGTCTAATGAAAAAAAACAGTTTTGAAGACAACCGAATTCATTATAGAACCGATTCTTTAAGACAAGATGTAAAAGTTTACCGTGTTCAGGAAACAGACGGCGTAATCGGCACTTCCGAAACTGCAGTAAAAATCTGTTTGGGATTGATTGGAATCATGGCACTGTTCATGGGTTTCATGAGTATTGCAGAAAAAGCGGGCGGAATCAATCTTTTAAGCCGATTAATTCAACCATTTTTTTCTAAATTATTCCCTGAAATTCCGAAAGATCACCCGGCTTTTGGACATATGCTGATGAATTTTAGTGCGAATCTTCTGGGTTTGGATAATGCTGCTACTCCTTTTGGATTAAAAGCGATGGAAAGTCTTCAAAGCTTAAATCCAAATAAAGATACGGCGAGTAATTCACAAATCATGTTTCTCTGCCTTCATGCCGGAGGAATGACTTTGATTCCGGTTTCGATTATCGCCCTGAGATCCTCTGCCGGGTCTAAAAACCCGACGGATATTTTCCTGTATTGTATGATTGCTACTTTTGCGGCGACGTTGGCTGCAATGATTATAGTTTCTGTTTATCAAAAAATAAATCTCTTAAAACCTGTTCTTTTAGCCTACATTGGAGGAATTTCTGTATTGATTGGCGCTCTGGTTTGGTATCTTACGGGATTGAGTAAAGAAGCTTTGGATATATTCAGTCAGGTTTTGAGTAATGGACTAATTCTATTCATTTTCCTCGCGATTATACTGGGAGCTGTTTATAAAAAAATCAATGTTTTTGAAGCTTTTGTAGATGGAGCAAAAGAAGGTTTTACTACAAGTGTGAAAATTATTCCATATTTGGTTGGGATGTTAATCGCTATCTCACTTCTTAGGACTTCAGGCGTTTTTGAAGTCATTATTGACGGAATGAAATGGGTTGCCAATGCTTCCAATTTAGATGCAAGATTTGTAGACGGACTTCCCACTGCTTTAATCAAGCCATTATCCGGTTCAGGAGCACGTGGAATGATGATGGATACGATGGCTACTTTCGGTCCGGATAGTTTCCAGGGGAAATTAGCGGCTGTTCTTCAAGGAAGCTCAGATACGACGTTTTACGTGATTGCCGTTTATTTTGGGGCAGTAGCTGTAAAGAACACCAGATATACGGTAATTGCTATGCTTTTAGCGGATCTGGTAGGTGTTATTACAGCGATTATCCTGGCGCATCTTTTCTTTGCTTAAATAAATACGGGAGGCTTCGAGAATCTCAGCCACCGCCCGTGTATATAAATTCTTTTAATCAGAAAACAACTTTAGTGATTGAGATTTCCGAAACCACTAATAACTTTAAACATAAAACTTTAAATCAATTATGATAACAGATAAAGAATTCACTTTAAGACTCATACGCCAGTTAAGTCAGGCACTGGAAAAACTGATTTTAGACAAACCTGAAGAAAGCTTAATGCAGAAAGAACTGGATTTTGATTCTTTAATGAGGGATATTTTCAAATTTGACTTCACGACCCTTTCACTGAAATCCAAGGAGGAAATCATAGAAATCGTGAATGAAAGGCAGGAAAGAGACCACAAAGATTATTACGAGATGTTAGGAAACCTTTTCTATTTCAAAGGCCGGGGAGAGAAGGATAATGATTTTTTAGACAAAGCCAAGACATTTTATGAGCTTTATCTTCAAACCAGCGGGATCTTTGCGCTCCCGGTTATCAACAGAATCTCGGAAATAAAAAAAGCACTTGGATAAAGTGCTTTGTATTTTTAGAAGGTAATTTTATAGGTTCCTGTAGAGGATGTACTGGCTTTTTCGGCTTTTACATATTTCTTCACCCAAGCTACCGCATTTGAACTGATGCAGGGATCTGAAGTTCCGCCCGATCTTCTTGCAGAGACAACATTTCCGGCTTTATCCACAGTGTAGGCTATGGTGATTGTTCCGCTTGCCGTACAGCTGTTAGCAGGCTGTGCACCGCCTCTTCCCATTGTACCCGGGATATAGGAAACTAATTTCCGGTCTATTCCTACTTTGCTGTCTCCATTACCGTCACCTCCCAGGGGATCACCTGCATTTCCTGGTCCTTTTCCATCACCCTGATTTCCTGGGTTTTTTCCTCTTCCTGCCAGTAAATTCCCGATCGCAGCATTTCCTTTTCCATCGCCGTTGCCGGTTTTGGAATTTCCTGTCACCGCACCCGATTTCTTTGTATTTTTAGTAGCTGAAGTGCTCGTAGCAGACTTTTTATCTGTTTTTTTAGCATCCTCTTTTTTAGGTGCGCTTAGTTTAGAATTATTTCCCGTAATGACCTTCTCTTTGGCCTCCGTTTTTTTCGGTTCAGGAACGGGTTCCGGTTTTATCACTGCTTTTGTTTCAGGAACAGCAGCTTCTACAGGCTCCGTAGTCACTTCCTCACTTGCGGCAGCTAAACTTCCAGACTGTTCGGCAGGTTCCTCAGTACCTTCTCCATTTCTATTGTCCCCGAAATTAACGAGCATTGTCGTTACCACTTCGGGCTCCTGTTCTATTTCCGGCTTCAGTTTATAGATAAAAACAAAAAGCAGGATCGCAGACCAAATCAGGATAGAAAGTAATGCACTTTTAATCCGGTCTCTATTTTCCTCTCCTTTGTTTACAATATGGCTTTTCATCTTACATGATCTTTACCGGAATTCCGGGACTGCTATTTATCTTTAACTGTGGCAATGGCGATATTAAATTTGTGCTTTTCGGCTATTTCCATTGCAAAAACAACATCTTTATGCATTGTATTTTCATCTGCCCGTATAGTAAAAGACTTATTGGTCTGACTGGCTAATTTATCAACGATGATCTGTTCCAGCTGCACCCGGTCCACGGGGCTATCATCTACAAAATAGGTTCCGTCCGGTTTAATGCTTACCGTTAGCGGATTCGGAATATTATCATCTACTGCTCCTGCCTTCGGTAATTTTACATCAATCGCGCTCTGATTGGCTGCCGATGAGGTGATCATGAAAAAGATCAGCATCAGAAGGATAACATCCGTCATCGCGGCCAGACTGAATTCAGGATTTGCTTTATTTCTTCTTTGAATTTTCATACCGAAGATTTATAAAGGTTTGTTGATAAGATCTAAAAATTCTCCTGACATATTCTGGGCTTTCAGAACAAATTTGTCTATTCTTGTTAAAAGAATATTGTAGAAAAAGTTAGCCGGAATTGCCACCGCAAGACCCACAGCAGTTTGACCTAAAGCGGTATAAATACCTTCTGACAATGTTTTGGGAGAAAAAGATCCGCTTGCGTGAGATAAATTAAAAAATGCAATAATCATCCCGATAACCGTTCCCAAAAGACCCAACATCGGTGCAATACTGGGTACTACTGCCAAAAGATTCAGGTTTTTCTCCATATTGGCTACTTCTACCTGAGCCTGGGATTCCATAGCACTTACAATATCTGATACGGGACGACCCAGTCGTGAAATTCCTTTTTCAAGAATTCTCCCCTCCGGAGAATTCTGTCTTTTACAATAATCGGCTGCAGCTTCTATTTTGCCTTCTTTAATGAAGTCTTCGATATTATCCATAAAATTGGAGTCTGTTTTCGAAGTTAACCTTTTAATAAAGAAAAAGCGTTCGAAAAACAGGTATAGAGAAAACACACCCAACAGCAACACGGTTACCATCACTATTTTAGCGAAAGCTCCTCCGTGAAACATAATTTTCCAAAATGAAAATTCTAAATCTTCTGCAGCTACTGCAGGGGTAGCAACCTGTGCGAATAAAATCTGAGTAAGTTCCGTTAACAGCATTAATGTGTATTTTTATAAAAGTTTTAACGACAAATGTAGTGGAATATTATCAATTGATATCTTAAAAATTGCTTAAAACAACTTAAAAATTTGTTATTGCGCAAAAACAGCAATTTCTTTCCAAAAAGAATTCTGAAAAGAAATTTGATCTAAAAACAGAGGCAGAGAAATTTAATCTTCGTCTACCACAATATCATCCTGTTTAAACTCGCATTTTAACCTGAATGGGATGGGTGTATCTGATCCCGTGTAGAAATCGTCAATCGTTCCTTTCCAGATTACCTGAAGCTCACCCTCCTCGTTTTTTTCAAACTGGAGCTCATTATCATAAATAAAAGCTTCCTCATCATCAAAAAGGTCTACTTCGGTATAGGTTTCCTCATCGGAATCATCAATGGTAATAGATTTTCCCTCAATTTCACCCGAGTCTAAGGGGAAATCAAAAACTTCAAAAGAAAGCTGCGGAAAATTGTACTGTAATGAATCATCATCCACATGATCCAACCCGTCATCCGTAATGATCTCAACCTCAAGAAGGTGTTGCTGGTTGCTGTAAACGGCTTTACAATAAGTATTTCTGATATTGTACTTTAGCGTTTCCTCCGGATGGTAAATTTTTAAAATCCCTTTCATTATTTCTTAAAAAAGAACTGTAATAATATGATTGTTAAACGTTTTCAGCAAAGATAAAAAATAGATTGAAAGTGAAAAATATTTTGAATGTTATTTTTTCAATCAATTTCACAAGACCATTCAGCTTATTCTAAATATTACTTATTTTTGTTACTCAAAAGATCCTGATAATGAAAAATATTTTATCGAAAGGTTTTATTGCTGCGGGCTTAGCCATAAGTTTGTTTTCATGCAAAAAATCTGATTCCCCTTTAACCAAAGTCACGCCGAGTAATCTGGATTCCATAGCTTCTAATTATTATGAGCAATATCTTAAGATGTATCCTCTGGAAGCCACTTCACAGGGAGACACGAGATATAATGACCAGTTACCGATTAATATAGACAAAGATTTTATTTCTGGGGAGATCGCCTTCTACAGCTCCGTTCAGAAACAGCTTTCTAATGTGGATTATAAAAGTCTTTCAGACGATAATAAAGTCGTGTATGATGTTCTGGATTATACTTTGAAGGACAGAATTGAAGTCTATGCCTATCATCCCGAATACATTCCGTTTACCCAGTTTGGAGGACTTCCTTTAACATTTCCGTTATATGGCAGCGGTGGAGGAAGCCAGCCCTTTAAGACAGAAAAAGATTACAGCGACTGGTTCAAAAGAATGGAAAAGTTTCCTGACTGGATGAATGCTGCCGCTGAAAATTTCCGTGACGGCATCAATAACAAGATCGTTTTACCCAAAAAGCTGGTCGTAAAAATGATACCCCAAATGCGAGCAGAAGAAATTACGACCTCCGATATGGAGAAGAATATTTTCTACGGCCCCATCAGAAAATTTCCCCAAAATTTCACACAGGCTCAAAAAGATAAATTCTCAAAACTTTATAAAGATGTTATTATTCAAAAAATTATTCCGGCTTATACTAAAATGGGAGATTTTTTAGAAAAGGAATACCTGTTAAAAGCAAGAGATACAGACGGATACAACAGCCTTCCCAATGGAAAAGAGATTTATCAGTATTATGCTAAAAGCTGGACAACCACCAATCTTTCCCCGGATGAAATCAATAAAACAGGTCTGCAGCAGGTTGCCCTGTTGCGTGCAGAAATGGAGAAAGTAAAACAGCAGGTTGGCTTTACCGGAACATTGGAAGAGTTCATCAATTTTGTAAAAACTGATCCGAAAGCAATGCCTTATAAAAATTCAAAAGAGGTTTTAGCAGGCTTTAACGGTATTTTAGCGAAGATCAGCCCGAAACTTAAAACCATGTTCAATGTAACTCCTAAAACAAAATTTGAGATCAGACAGACCGAAAAGTTCAGAGAAGCGAGTGCCAGTGCAGAATATATTCAGGGAACACCGGATGGAAAAAGACCCGGAATTTTTTATGTTCCTCTTCCTGATCCTTCAAAGTTTAACGTAACTTCAGGGATGGAATCTTTATTCCTGCATGAGGCCATTCCCGGGCATCATTACCAGGTTTCTCTTCAACAGGAAAATACGAAACTTCCGAAGTTTATGAGATTTGGCTGGTTTGGAGCTTATGGTGAAGGCTGGGCTCATTACTGTGAAACGCTGGGGCCGGAATTTGGATTGTATACTGACCCTTATCAGAAAATGGGCTATTTAAGTGATCAGATGCTGAGAGCGGTGAGACTGGTAGTAGACACCGGTCTGCATACCGGAAAAATGACCAGAGAAGATGCTATTAAGTATTTTCTAAGCAATATTTCTTATGATGAAGCCGGAGCAACAGCCGAAGTAGAAAGATATATGGCAATGCCCGGACAGGCTTTGGGCTATAAAATCGGTTCATTGAGAATCCGTGAGCTGAGAGAAAAGTATCAGAAAGAGCTCGGAAGTAAGTTTAAACTGGCGAACTTCCATGACGAAGTTTTAAGCCAGGGATGTCTTCCATTGAATGTTCTGAACAGAAAAATGGAACTTTGGGCTAAGAAGCAGAGATGATTGATATAAACAATCATTTACAGACAGTTAACTCCCTTGTTTTATATATTATAGTGAATTTTTTATATCTCATTATATTGCTTTAGAAATATAGATCAGAATACAGAAATAAAAGATGATAACAGAATCCATCAAATCTCTTTACGAGAGAGATTTAAACCAGTTAAAAGTGGAGATTGAATTGTATCAGAATGAAGAATCGATCTGGAAAACAGACAGGAATATTTCCAACTCTTCCGGAAATCTCTGTCTACACCTCGTAGGAAACCTCAGCCATTACATCGGAGCAATCCTGGGAGATTCAGGCTACATAAGAGACCGTGACCTTGAATTTTCACAGAAAGATATTCCCAGAACCGAATTACTTAGAAAAGTGGAAGACACAATCCAGATCATAATAAAAACTTTAGATCAGCTTAATGAAGAAGATACACAGAAACCCTACCCTAATGAACCTCTGGGATATCCTATGACGATAGATTATTTCCTGATCCATCTGGTCGGGCACTTAAATTATCATCTGGGGCAGGTTAATTATCACAGAAGGCTGCTGGACCTGTAAAAGGCATCCGTCTCCTATGTTTACAAAGTCAAATGTAGGAAACGGATTCTTTCAATTATCTTTCGATTGGGCTATCCGTTTACTGAAACGGATTCTATTACTTTTCAAACAGCATTTTCGTAATAAAATCTTTCTCCCCCTTTCCTCTTGCCGGAGAATATTCTCTTCCATAATATATAATCTGAAGGTGAAGCTTATTCCATAGTTCTTTTTTCCAGAGTTGTTTTGCATCTTTTTCGGTTTCTACCACATTTTTCCCTGAGGTAAGCTTCCATTGCGTCATCAGCCTGTGAATATGGGTATCTACCGGGAAAGCAGGAAACCCGAACCCCTGACTCATCACCACAGAAGCTGTTTTGTGCCCCACCCCCGGCAAAGCTTCTAATTCCTCATAAGTCTGAGGTACAACTCCCTGGTGCCTTTCTAATAAAAGTTCAGCCATCCGTTTCAGATTTTTGGCTTTGGTATTGGACAGCCCTATTTCTTTAATGAGTTCTTTTATCTGAAATTCCTCCAGTTTTGCCATCCGCTGCGGTGTTCCTGCCACTGCAAAAAGATTAGGCGTAACCTGATTCACTTTTTTATCCGTAGTCTGTGCAGACAATGCTACTGCTACCATCAATGTATACGGATCGGTATGATCTAAAGGAACAGGAACTTCCGGATATAATTTTTCTAATTCTATTTGTACGAGCTCGGCTCTTTGCTTTTTTGTCATGTAACCATTAAATTTGAACAAAATTAATTTATTATGCTGAAAATCGGAGACAAATTACCGGAATTCGAAGGAATCAATCAGGATGGCGAAACGGTACGCTCATCCCAATTCTCAGGTAGAAAACTTGTCGTTTTCTTTTATCCTCAGGCAAGCACCCCTACCTGTACGGTAGAAGCCTGTAATCTGAGCGACCATTATTTTCAACTGGAAGAAGCCGGATTTCAGTTATTGGGAATAAGCGGAGACGGTGTAAAAAAGCAGAAAAATTTTCACAGCAAGTTTGCTTTTCCTTATGATCTTATTGCTGATGAAAACCATGATATTATTGAAAAATTCGGAGTATGGAAAGAGAAAAAGACCTTTGGAAAAACCTATATGGGAATTGTACGGACAACATTTATTTTCGATGAAGAGGGAATCTGTGAAAGAGTCATTGAAAAAGTGACTTCAAAGACCGCAGCGCAGCAGATTTTAGAAGGATAACTTTGCTTCTGTTCATTTAGTTGTTTCATTAACAAGTAATAAACCGGTGTTTTTTACCACTATTTGTCATGCTGAAATTCAGATTTCAGATTGGATTTTACCTGATCTTCGGCATGGCAAACCTGGTTGTTTTACGATTCTTAAAGCTGCCCTTCGATGTAAAAGGGAAGCTATTCAGTTTCGAAGTACATCAGTTCCTCATCTTCATTGGGAAGCGTAACATATTTCTGAAATTTCAGCCCTAACTTTTCGATCAGCTTCTGGGAAGAAAAATTATTTTTTGACGTGATCGCAGAGATTTTTGTTAGCCCAAAATCATCCATTCCGATTAATTTTACTTTTGAAGCAGCTTCATAGGCATATCCTTTGCCTTCAAATTCATCTAAAAGAGAAAAGCCTATATCTACGATATCCAGTCCTTCCCTTTCAAATATTCCTACGCCCCCTATCTTTTTATTGTGATCCTTTGTTATGACCAGATAGTTTCCGAATCCCCGTCTTTGAAACTGAGGGAGAAATTTGTTCCTGATATAATTTTCAGCATCTGCAACCGTATCAATACCACGGTTACCGATAAATTCTATAAACTTGGGCCTGTTGTAAAGATCAAAAATAAATTCACTGTCCTCCAATGACATCGGACGAATGATCAGTCTTTCCGTTTCATAAAAACTATCGGCGTTTTGTAGGTTTTTTAGACTCATCTTTTGGTTCGGTTTTTTTCTCAAGTTTTAAAAGCCTCGGATTATTCGTGCACTTTTTATTGTAAAGCTCAATATAGGTACCGTTATCTTTTACGTCTGTTACATTTCCTGAAGATTTACTTACTGTTAACGTATAATGTGTTTTCTGGTATGGACATTCTGTGGAAGTAAGTTTCCCAAGTTCCAGATAATAATTGGATTTATCTTCATAATAATTTCCCGCCATATCTTTAAACTCCTCATCTACAAAATATCCTTCTATAGTAGCGTCAATAGCTGCTTCCTCTACATTATCTACCTTTCCGATAAATGTTTTAAGACCGGGCAGGTCCAGCACATAATTCATCTTTCCTGCCTGTGAATAAGCAATATAATAAAAACTGTCTTCACTTGGAAAAAGGTCGAATCCTGAAAACTGTGGAATATAAGTCTTCTTGCTTCCTGAAGTCTTTATTTCTTTATCTTTCCCGTAAGAATTATAAACCAATACCCAGAAGTCAACTTTGCCATTAGGTTCGATTCGTTGGAGAATATTCGGAATCCCTGAAAATTTCATTTTCTCCTGGGAAAATAAAAACACTCCTGAAAGCATCAGGATAAGTACCGGAAATTTAAGTTTTAAACTGTTCATAATGGATAAACATACAGGTTGTTACATGAATCTTTCTCCTTTTTTGAAGTTTTTAAGATCTAAAACATAATCCTTTATCAGCTGATCATGTTCCCGTGGACAGATAAGAAGCACCTTATCCGTATCCACGACGATATAATCTTTCAGTCCATCGATCACCACCATTTTGTTATTGGTTTTAATATGAACGATATTTCCTTCGGAATTGTATGTCAGAAGATATTTTTGATTGATTGCGTTCTGATTTTCATCCTTTTCTGTATTTTCATAAACCGAAGTCCATGTTCCAAGATCACTCCACCCGAGATCTGCAGGAATTACATATACATTTGTAGCTTTTTCGAGGATACCGTTATCAATAGAAATTTTCTGAACTTTAGGATAAATGATTTCAATACAGCCACTTTCACTTTCAGAATTGTATTCACAGGACATAAACTGTTGAGTCATCTCCGGAAGATGCAGTTCAAAAGCATGCTTTATAGATTTCACATTCCAAATAAAAATACCTGCATTCCAGATAAAATCCCCACTTTCAAGAAAATTCTGTGCAAGCTCAAGAATAGGTTTCTCTGTAAACGTTTTTACTTTGAAATAATCTGATCCTTCTTTTTCCACCAACTGAATATATCCGTACCCCGTATCAGGTCTGGTAGGAGTTATTCCTAAGGTTACTAAATAATCGTTTTTTGACGCCAGGTCAAAGGCAATTTCTGCTTTTTGGAGAAAAATCTCCTCTTTCAGAATGAGGTGATCTGCAGGAAGGACAATCATGGTCGCATCAGGATCTATTTCGGCAATTTTGTTTGCCATATAGAGATTACAGGCTGCCGTATTTTTCGCCATCGGTTCGCCCACTATATTTTTTTCAGGAATTTCGGGAAGTTGTTGATGAGAAAGCGTAACATATTCTTTATTAGTAATGATGAATATGTTCTCATCCGGAATCATTTTACTGATTCTGTCATAGGTCTGCTGTATCATTGTACGTCCCGTCCCTAAAATATCCTGAAATTGTTTTGGAAATTTCTGCGTACTCATGGGCCAGAATCTGCTACCGATCCCTCCAGCCATAATCACACAGTATTTATCTGATCTTGACATGTTTAACTACATTTTTCTACCCTCGCTAATGGTTTGAAAGAATACTTTCTTCCTGTAGCCAGGTTCTTACAAAGATAGTTTTTTTTAATCAGACCCTCTAATAAATACTTTTCATTTCGATACATAAAAAAATCTCCTTTCTGAAGGGTTTCAATAAACTGAAGGGTATCATCTTGTTTTTCAATATGAAAATATTTAACCAAATCCGGGCTGGACATAAAATTGGCCTTTGGAGATTTTGAAAATTGGATGATGATAGGCCGGAGTTTTTCGTCATAACTACTGAGACTTTCCAGCAACATTTCCCTGAACGTAAACTTCCACTCATTACCATGAGGAGAGATTCTTCTGCCATACTTCTCAAAAGCAATGAGATGGGCGAGTTCATGGGTAAGCACGAAGAAAAAAAGCTCCGGAACAAGAGTCGAATTGATGGTAATTTCGTGGGACTTATCCGCAAGCTTCCGGTAATCTCCCAGTTTGGAATTCCTGTTTCGCGTTATCTTTATATGAATATAATGATCGGCAAACCACAGTTTTAAATATTCTAATGTATTGGGCGGTAAATATTTTTCTAATGATTTAATGGACATTTTATAAACTTAGAGGAATTCCCGCATAGAAATTCAATAATTTAAGACTGAAAATATAGTTAAATCTTGCCTGTGCTACAGAGCCCTGTGCATTAGCATAATTATTCCTTGCTATATTGACATCATAGATGGTAGATCTACCCGCAGCATAGCTTTTATCTGCAAAATCCAATGCCAATTTTGTACTTTTTTCGGTTTCTACAGACGAAAGGTAAATTTCGTAGTTGGCGTCCACATCAAACTGAGCTTTCTGTACGTTTTGCCGAACTATTTGTCTTTGTTGCTCTAGTTTTATTTTTTCAATGCTTTCATTAATTTTAGACTGTTCCACCTGCAGTCTGGTAATTCCTTTATTGAAGATAGGAATATTTAAGGATATGGCAGCCTGCTGTCCAAAGTTATCCTTATACTGTCCGAATAAGTTTCTTTCCGTAATAATGTTCCCGGCATCGTTTATCCCTGTGATATTCGTGGTTAAAAGGTTATTGTAGAAAGATCCGATACCCACACTTGCTGAAAGTGTAGGCCAAAAAGAAGTTCTCGTAACTTCGGTCTGTGCTTCTGCCGATTTTATTCTGCTTTCCGCCGCTTTTATCTGAGGCTGCGTATCATAAGCAGTCGCCAGAACTTCATCCACAGATCTGAGCTGGGGAGCCAGCTGATCCGGAACCTCTACATTTTCTACATCAAAATCTTTATATTCTTCGAGTTGTAAAAGCTGGGCAAGTGCGAATAAACTTCTTCCTACATTAATTTCCGCAGTTTTGCGGTTTTGTTTCTCTCTTGCAAGGGCTGCTTCTGCTTCTGCCAAAACGGTTTGAGCCGTTGTTCCTACCTGCGTTGTTATTTTAGCCCTGTCATATTGTTTCTGAGCGTTTTCTACCGCTGCTTCAGCTATCTTTACGATTTCTTTATTCAGTAAAGTGGTCAGATATTGCTGTGCAATCTGCAGAGAAATATCATTCCTGATGGTTTCAATATCATATTGGCTTGCCTCTACATCAAATTCCGTCTTGCGGATCGTCTTATCCAGCCTTCCGTTATTATACAGCAAAACATCAGCAGCAATATTGGCACTGTTACTGAATCTGTCATTTCGTAAACTCCCCGTACCGAATGAGGTCTGACCGAAACTTACCGTATTCCCTACATTAGCAGATATAGACGGAAGATAGCTTTTCTGCGCGATTCTGAGGTTAGAGTCCTGAATCTGTTTTGAGTATTCGTTTTGGATTACCTGAAGATTATGTTTCACCGCATAGTCTATACATTCTCTCAGAGACCATTTTTCCTGGGCACCGATTCCCAGACAGGATAATCCTAAAATAATAATCAAAACTTTTTTCATATGAGATTTTTCCATGATTAGACGTGTCAAATATAAAAAAGTTACAGTTTCAAAAAATTAATATTTTATTTTAAAAACTTTTAAGAATTTTGCATCATGACAAACGAACAATATCAGGAAGCTGTAGAATGGCTCTTTGTACAGGCTCCGAATTATCAGATAGATGGAGAGAAAGCTTATAAGCCTGGTTTGGATAATATTAAAAGACTCTGTGATTTTTTTGATAATCCTCAGAAAAAAATTAAATGTATCCACATTGGCGGCACAAACGGGAAAGGCTCCTCAAGCAATATGCTAGCTTCAGTACTGCAGGAGGAAGGTTACAAAACAGGTTTATATAATTCACCCCATCTTATTGATTTTACAGAACGTATCAAAATAAACGGCGAAAATTGTGATAAGGAATTTGTATATAATTTTATCCAGAAGCTTAAAAACCTTCCGAAAGATATTCTTCCTTCATTTTTCGAATTTACCACGATTATGGCTTTTGAGTATTTTCACCAAAAAAATGCAGATTTTGCTATCATTGAAGTAGGCTTGGGAGGGAGATTGGATTCTACCAACATCATCACCCCTTTAGTTGCCGCAATTACTAATGTAGAGCTCGATCATCAGAATATTCTGGGAAATACCATCGAAGAAATTGCAGGTGAGAAAGCGGGAATAATTAAGTCCGGTATATCCATCATCTCCGGAGATGACAATGAAACAGTAAAAGAGATTATCAGAAGCAAAGCCATTGAAGAGAATGCTCCCTTCGTGGATGCAAGTCTGCTGACCACGGATTTGTCATCCGATCTGAAAGGAAATTACCAGAAAAAAAATATCAAAACCGTTCTTGCTTTAATTGAAGAACTAAGAAAATTAAATATCGTTATTTCTGATCGAAGTATTGAAGAAGGCCTTTTACACGTTCATCAGAATACAAAATTTATCGGCCGTTGGTTTGAATTTTCAAAAAACCCACTGATCATTTGTGACACCGGACACAATCAGGCAGGTTTAGCCTATGTTTTTGACCAGTTAAATTCAATCAATAAACACAAACATATTATTTTAGGTTTTGTAAATGATAAAAAAATAGATGAGGTGATGAATATATTACCGGACGATTCTGAATTTTATTTTGCAAAACCGGCGATCCACAGGGGAAGGCCGCCTCAGGAATATGAAAATCTTCTGGTAAATTCGAAAATTTCTTATAAAATTTTCGACTCTGTACAGGATGCGTATCTTTCTGCAAAAGAGGAATGTACAAATGAAGAAATGATTTTTATCGGCGGAAGCAACTTTGTAGTGGGAGAATTTTTAGAAAAAAATTTGGAGATTTCCAAATAAGTCGTATATTTGCACCACTCTAATCGAGGAAACAACGATAAAGAGGGTTCTTAGCTCAGTTGGTTCAGAGCATCTGGTTTACACCCAGAGGGTCGGGGGTTCGAATCCCTCAGGACCCACAAAAAGGAAACGAAACCTTTCAAAAAAATCGGGCTCTTAGCTCAGTTGGTTCAGAGCATCTGGTTTACACCCAGAGGGTCGGGGGTTCGAATCCCTCAGGGCCCACAAAAACTCTCAGATTTTTCTGAGAGTTTTTTATTTTTTAATAACCAATCGAAAAACTTATGAAAAAACTATTTCTATTTTCTTTATTTACTTCTATTTTTCTGCACAGCCAGACTCCCGGAACTCAGGATATGTCCTTTGGAACAAATGGTTCTACAGAATTTGTCTTAAGCCAAAGTCCATTTAAAGGATTTGAAGGCTATGGTATGAATGTTTTTCCCGACGGTTCTTTTTTTGTAGGAGGCGTTTCAAACTGGGGATGCAGTGCTACTCAAAACTATACGGGTGTTCTTGCAAAATTTTCTCAAAACGGAATTCTTGACACCACTTTTAACCAAACCGGCTCTATCGACAATATAGGAATTGTACATAAAATAAATCCTTCAAACGATGGAAATTATTTTACCGTAAGTCAATATTCTACACTTGTAAAAATAGACGGTAATGGGAACCGCATCACCTCATGGGGAAACAACGGTCTTATTCTGATGCCTGATACTTATGATATCCGGGACTGGAAGCAAGCTTCCAATGGAGACATCATTGTAGCCGCCGTAAAAAGAGATTATGCCAACAAATATTATTCAGCGATCCTGAAATATAATCAAAACGGTATTCTGCAGACTTCATTTGGGACAAACGGGATGATCGATCTTTCTGCCAACGTAAATTGGCTGTTTACGAATGTGAATATTGACAATGACGGTAATTTTCTGTTTACAGGAAAGAAAAGAACCAGTCCGGTATATGATGATGCTCATATTGTTGTGTTGAAAACAGATGCAAATGGAACTCCTATAGCTAATTTCGGAACAAACGGAATGTATACCATCACCAATTTCACTTCCTATTACAATAATAACGCCTTTACTTTTGTAACGCCGGATAATGGTCTGGTAATCAGCACCGCCGGAGCATCAAGCCGTTATTTGATTGTTAAGATTACCCCTAACGCCACTTTGGCACCTTCATTCAACAGTGGGTTTAAATATACATCCAGCGTAATAGAGCCAATAAATACGTTTTATATCAACAACAGTTTTTATGTTTTTGGCCGGTTTAATGCGTCAGAATTTGTAATCGGGAAAATAAGCAGCACAGGAAATATTGATACTACATATAATACAAACGGTTATATCACCTTTAACAGACTGCCGGGTAATCACAATGCCACAAGAGCCATACTGCAGGATAATAAAATAATTGTTGCAGAAACAATGGATAATTTTTACTGCGCTCAGGCCAACTGGAAACTTGTTATGAGGAGATTTAGTTTTGATGCACCGACTTCACTTTCTACGGGTGAAAATATTTTAGCCACGGACGTCAAGGTCTATCCTAATCCAGCTGATCACAAAATTTTTCTGGATGGCTTTAGAGAAGCCGAAATCACAACAATTGACGGCAGAAAAACCGATGTAAAAATAACACCAGAGGAAGGTAAACTATCAGCCGACATCAGCCCACTTATCATAGGAACTTATGTTATTAAAGGAAAAACATCTGATGGAAAGGTCATCTCTAAAAAGTTTATTAAAAAATAAATTCCTTATTTTTTAATGAAAATAGAACCAATATAAAAATGGTTCTATTTTTGTTTTAGCCCTTTGTAAACAAATCATTAAATTTGACCACCAAATTTTAATGTTGAATGAAAAAAATGAATCGACCATGGACATACTAATGTCAAAAAAGGAAATTCTGAGAAGGCTTAACAGCCTTAGAATAAGACCTTTTGGGTTAACTCAAAGAAAATATGGTATTACTGTAAAATACTTTTCAGAAAACGAAGAAATCCCCTCAAAAAGGATAGATTATGACGTAAATGTAGAGTTAAGCCTGGATTATAACCGGGGAACTTTGACAGTTCATAAGGAAAACATCTATTACAATCAGCATCAGCCAGACCGTATTAACGAGATATTGGGAGACTCCATGTCGAAAGTGTTATATCCGCTTCAGACCATTATTAATGAGAAAGGACTGACCACAAGTGAAATACTTAACCATAAAGAAATGATGTCCCGGTGGGAGCTGGAAAAACAAAAGATAGTACAAAATCATCAAAGTGACTCTCTGTACAGTTTTTTTGCTGCTGCTGATAAAAAGCTGTCTGATAAAACGGGTGTAGAAAGGAGTTTAAAATACGACTGGTTTTGGAATCTGTTTTTCCATCCTAAATTTATTGATTATGGCGAATTCAGAACAACCGAAACTTCATTAAACCTATCCGTTATTCCTTACAGACCTCCTGTAAAATTTTCAGGAACGCAGTTAATTCATAAAATCCCCACAAAATACCATTCTTTTGTTATAGAATTTAACAGTAACGAGATGGCTGCGCATCCATATTTTATCCCTCGTCATTATACCCACCAAAGCTGCTTTATGTCTCTAAAAGTTATTTTTGACATGGACGTTTATCATCATTTTCCAATGCATGTTCAGGCCTATTTTGAAGTTTACACAAAAGACTGGGCAGGAAATAAAATTTTCATCAAAAGGATCAATTATATCCAATTTCAGGAAAATACCGGAGAATATAAAGACCGAAAACTAGACAGGGACAGCCCCTTTATCACAGGCGGAATGGTCGTCTCTGAGCCTAATCCATGGGGATTTTATAAAAACAGGTATGAAAACGACTGGTAAAAATCCTGTTTGAATAAAAAACACTAAATTTACCTACCACACAAAATTATATTAATATGTCCTTAAAACAAAAGGTAGTACAGGGAGCCTTGTGCCAATGTCAGTTTGGTACTACTCCGGACAAACTAAAAGTACTTACCCAGCAAAAGTACTTTATTAATGACTTTAGTGGCAGTTCGAAATTGGCTGCTACTCATAAAGATATAGGCCTTACTTTCGAAAAAAACACATTCGGCTCCTGTAAAAAGATGAACAACAGCCCCTGCACAGCCAGTGTTACAGAATGGAGCGGCTACTATGAAAAAGAAAAATACTCTCCCCCTGACGGATTTATTTTACTGGAAGACAGCAAGGCTACCTGTCCTATTGGCGGAAAAGACTGCATCAGCATTTTGAAAACCGGCCAGATCGGGGAGCCTTCCGAAAGCAGTATTCAGAATGGAGATGAAGAATTACAGTCTCATATCAATCCTGTCCTGAATTTAAAAAATAATGCCCTTACTTATCCTTACGATCTGTTAAATGCAAGATAAAATGGAAGATATTTTGAAAGGAATAAAGGCCTGCTATCACGAGATAGATGGAAGAAAGGAGTTCACCGTAGTTCCCGATGTGGTCGTTTATCTTCTCAGTGGAAAAACCCATCGGTTTGTACTGGAAAACAATGCGAACATTCTGGGATCAAAGACCACCAATCCCCAGACCACAGTACACGGAGCAAAATGGGCTTTTATTTTATCGTATCTCTATGGAGAAGCCTTAAAAACCCCTGAAAATGAAAAACTTCCCTTATGGGCAGATTTGGGCGGCGGAGATGTTTCTGTGAAATATTTGGGAATCGATGATCAGTATAAACAGGGTTCGGCGATAGAGATTACCCCTAATGCCCATGATGTCTGGCTTGGGAATTACCATAGAATGGAAGTTTTCAGTCATATCCCGGGAAAAGGCTTAAATTTTCACTTCCTGACCATTGATAAACCGAAAGTTTATTTAGCATATTTTGACAAGCAGAATGTAGATCCCGAAATCAAAGAGTTTAAAATCAATGATGGCTATTATTCTTACGGTGAGGTCATTAAATTTCATGTGGCGGCCCATATGCTCCCTCTCAAAATCAGTGATCAGTATAAAGCGAAGTACGGAAAGATAGAAGAAGAACCATCTTTTGAACACCTGGAGGTCGAGATAAAGCTTACAGATGAAAACCATAAAGTTTTATTGGAAGAGCCGATTATAAAAGGAAAGCTGGTAGACTACTCTCCTACTGTAAAAGATGCAGGCAGCATCCATATCAGTCTTGGAACAGCCAATATCGCCTATGAATTTCCCATCTTTATTAATCCCGACTGGAAAGATACCATCCATACCAAAGACAAAAAAGTAAAAGCCTACTCTGTCGATATAAAGATTACCAATACTAAAACAAAAAAAGAATATACCTATCAGCCGGACAGCAGCCAGATCCGGAGGATTTCCGAATCTAAAAGAGATTTTGACGACCTGGATGTTTCTCCTGTTTTCTGGGTAAAGTACGAGGAAATGGAAATGGTTATGGCCAGGCTGGAGCAGAAAAAAGCCAATATGATACAGTATATTGGTGATATTGACTATAATTATAAAGAGAAAAATCCTTGTGCCTATTCAAAAATTATCATTAACGACGGAGAAACAGATCATGAGATTTTCAATGAGTACAGTACGGGAGATCAGGTAAAGGACAGCTCCAAAAGATGGGTGGATATTGTAGCAGGAGATAAAGAAGCAAAGGATGTAAAAATTACCGCAAAATATCTTCAGTCTAAAGATGCCGCTCCGGAGAACGTACGAACTGCTAAAAACGGATATCTGTGTCAGATGATTCTGAATGACGAAAAGCCCCATGAAGGAATTAAAGACGTTTTTAAAATGGACTGGATTGTCGGACAATACCGGCCTTCCCAAGATCCCACCTTATTTATACAGAGAGTTCTGGATCTTGCAAAATCTCCTGCTCCGGGAGGTCCGCTGGTGTATCATCCCTCCAATGCCAACAAGGCTCCGAAACTCAGCATTCAGAAAGTCCCTACCGATCAGGAAATGAAAGGAACTCCCCAACCCAAAGAAGTTCAGGAAGTTTTTAAGGGAATCTCGGTTTCGGGAATTCAGGGACTGCAGGAAGGAACGGATTTTATCATTGATGAGGGCAACGATTCTATTACATTAAAACTTAAATATAAGTATAATAAGTCCTACGACGATAAAATTAATAATTACCTGTACGGGAAACAGGAATATATGTCAAAAGGTCTTTTAAATGATAATTTTAAAAATGCCTGGGTCGTGAGATACTTATTGAAGTTTTTTAATAAAGAGCAGATTTATCAGACCTACTTCGTTCCCGTTACGACCTGCAGATACCCTAATCAAATAGCCGGAGTCCGGGTATTCCCGGATATGAAATGGGTGATAAATTTTAATTATAATATTGATACGCCACTCTATTATAACACCACAACTCCACTGGACGAGTATTATAGCGGATTTAATGAAGGAAAAGTCAATACCCAGAACAACAGTACAAGAAAAGATATTCTTGATAAAAAAGTGGCCAATCATTTACAGCATTATGTAGGCAGAAAAACATCTTTCGGCCTGTATGTAGAATGCGAAGTAAGTGGCGAAGACGACGTTATAAAATTGGGCAATGATTTTGCTGAAAAATACAGAACGATGCTTAAGCCTCTTTTTTGGATCGTCAATAAAGTAGACGGAGATCTGGGGGTTTCTGATGCTCAGGCAGAAAACAGGCGGCTCCAGACTTCTCCGGCCACTCAAAAAGGACTTATGGCCAGGTTAAATGCACTTCCCATGAGCTTTGAGCTTAACCCTCCAAGTATCGGTGTTGGACTGGGGATAGGATATGGAGTTTCTAAGACTGGTCATATCACAGCAGAGTTAGAAGGCAGAATTGTTGCTGATCCCATTATCGGTGCTAAAGTAAAATTAGATATCTTAGCACTGGGAAGTAAATTTAAGCCATGGGGAGCCATTATTGACGCGCTGGATCTTGTATCCTGGCTTGCCAATCTTTTTAGTGGCGGCCGGGTGGAAGTTAATTATGAATTGTATTTTGAACTCTCTGCTGCAATTACACTGGTGGGGGCAGATTCTAAAGACGGAGAATCTACGCCTGCGAATATTAAATATAATTTTGCAGATGAAGCGTTTAGTGGCAGTATTGCTTTACAGGGAGAATTAAAGGGAGTGCTGCATGCCAGTTTTTCTCTTAAAATATATGTAAAAGCAGAGAAAAACAAGTCTTTTGATGCGGAAGAGAACAAAAAGAAATCTCTGGGAGCAGGTATCGGGGCAGAAGCCAACACAAGCGTAACGCTTACCTTAGGAAAAAACTTCGGGAAAAATAATGATTGGGATGCAGATTTTTATTTTGCCGGCGTTACTTTAAAAGTATGGGCAGAAGCAGGATATTCCGACAAAAGTGATGCTAAAACAGTACAACTCATTCCTGATTACGAAGACAAGATTAATATTTTTAAAAATAAAGGAGAAATAAAATAATGAGACATTTTTTATTAACAGTTACCTCTTGTACCTTATTGTTTGTATGCTGCAGCAATGAAAAAAAAGAAAGCAATCAGCCTGCAAACGAACAAAATATCACAAAAAAAATACCATCAATGAAATCATACCTTCTTAATCATGAAATAAGAAATGTAGACTACGAAATATATTTAAATGATTTCCTCGTGGGACAGTCCCACGAAAATAACGGAATTCCCGGGCCCTATAAACTGAATCAATATATTTTCTCCAATGGAAAACAGGAAGTACGGATAAAGATTTCAGCTAATAAAAATCAGAAAGAAATAACTTCGGAAATCCTGAATGAAATAAGCAGAAATACGGGAATTTACCTTCTTCAGAATAAAGATTACAATAACATCCAGGAAGTAAAAAAACTTGAATTTCCCAAGCTTGAAAAGCCGGTTCCTTCTTATGAATTTAAATGGGAGTTTGACGCAGAAGCCACTCCCGGAATCAACAACCTGAATAACTCTCAGGATATTTCAAAGATGGACAAAAGCAAGCTGTACGATGAGGTTTTTGCAAAATATGATGAACTGAGAAATCTTCTGCATTCAGGAAACGGAGATCAGTTTATGAAAGAAATTTCTAAAGCTAAAAACGATCTTTTTATTGCAGACGGACTTTCTGAAGAGGGCCAGAAAAAATACAATGAAAATCTTAAAAATTATTTTTCCTCTCACAAAGACTTACTTCCTGATTTTAAAGAATTTACCATAAAAATACTGGGACACGGAAGAGCCGTTGCTTTGGAAAATATTTCTCAAAATAAGGGCATGGGTGTATTATCTGCTGAAGACAAAAAAGAAGGAATGCTGAATTCCAATTATATTATTTTACACAAGCCCAAAGGCTCCGATTCTTTTGAAGTTTTCCGATACAGCAGTTCTTTTTCTGAGCTGAAGTAAAATGTAACAATCTAAGATAATAATGAAACAATTATATATCCTGCTGGTCATATGCTTACCCTTTGCCTCTTATTATTCTCAGGAAGTCATAAAGGCAGATGCTCCGGAAGTGCTGAAACCATCAAAATTTACTGATTCTGATTTTACTAACACGAAGGCATATGAATACAAAAGCAAAAGTGTTACTAAACCTCAGCAGGCTCATTCAAAAGTTTTGGTTTTTGTCAGTAATGAAGAAGCTTTCTTTCAAATGAATCCGGGAATTGGTACAGAAGGCAGAAAAACACTTTTAAAGCCTACCATTAAAGATGACATCATTACGCTTACAAACTTAAAAAACAGTGAGAAAATAGTTTTAAAAATAGACCGGTCAGGAGATTATATCAAACTGACTGATACGAAAACAAAGGAAGTCTATCTCGCTAAACAAAAAAGGATAAAAAATACAATAGCCATTCCTGTACATTAAAGGGATCTGCCCACAATTAATAATACGGATAAAATCTTTTATTAAAAACAATTCCAAATAATAAAAAGAAACAAAAATGCCGTTTTACAATGGGTAAAACGGCATTTATTTAAATTTTCTGTATAATTTTCTGTAGGTTTAGCTCTTCCAGACAAGCCCAGTCTCCCCTGTAACATTCCTTATCTCCAAAAACAGAACATGGCCTGCAGGTAAGATCTTTTACCTGTACTACATCCTCCTCGCTCTGTCCAAAACCCAAGAATCCGGCATAAGGATGGGTAGATCCCCAGATAGAAATACATCGGGTTCCCATAAGGCTTGCCAGATGCATATTGGCAGAGTCCATAGAGATCATGAGTTCCAGTTCAGAAATTTTATTAAGTTCTTCCTTAAGGCTCAGTTTTCCAGATAAACTTTCGGTGTTGGGTATTTCCCTTTCCCATCTTTCCAGGGTTTCAGTCTCTTGTTTTCCGCCTCCGAAGAAATAGATTTTATGCTTTTGAGCCAATATTCTTACTAATTCGTAAGATTTTTCCAACGGCAGCATTTTTCCTTTATGCTGGGCAAAAGGTGCAAAACCAATCCCGGATTTAGATGTGGAGGTCGGTCTCAGCCGATGAGATAGCACCACATTAAAACCCATTTCACGGAAAACATCAGCATACCGCTCTGTTGTTTTTTTCAGCTGAACTTTATTGAGATTCCAGATGTCGGTTAAATGTTCTTTCTCCTCTTTTCCTTTATTGATCTTAAATACTTTAAACCCCTTTCTCCTGTAAATTTTATCTAAAATTTTAGTCCTGATAACATCATGAAGATTGGCGATTAAATCCGGCCTGAATTCTTTAATGAGCTCATTCGCAAGCCTGTTTAATCCAAAGAAACCCTTATAATCATCCAAGTTGATTCCTTTGAATATAACATTGGGTATATCAGCAAATAAATTCTCAAAATTGCTTCTGGAAACCATAATGATTTCCACCTCCGGATTTTGTTCTAAAAACTCACGGAAAACAGGTGCGGTCATTGCAACGTCACCAAAAGCGGAAAAACGATATGCTAAGATTCTGGTCACAATTATGATTTCAGTTGGTAGGCAACTGCGTAGAACTTTATTTGTTTTGTCATCGCCATTAATCCGTTGGCTCTGGAAGGAGAGAGAAATTCCTGCAACCCGATTTCAGAAATAAATTCGAAATCAGAATCCAAGATTTCCTGTGTAGAATGACCACTGTAGATGCTTACCAGCAAAGACACAATTCCCTTAGGTAAAATTCCGTCGGAATCAGCCTCGAAAAAAAGTTTCCCATCTTTAAATTCCGCATCGATCCAAACTTTACTCTGGCAGCCTTTAATTAAATTATCATCATTTTTTTTATCTTCAGCAAGTCCTTTCAGCTCCTTTCCGAGGTCGATGATATATTCATATTTCTGCTCCCAATCCTCAAGAAACGCAAATTCCTCAATAAGCTCCTGCTGTTTTTCTTTAATGGTCATTTTTATACTTTCTGCAAAGATACTAATTTATGCTTTAGACCTGAAGGAATACATCAGGGCAAATAAGATGATATTGATACCGCCGAGGTTTTTTGATCTATCAGTTCATAAAGCAGCTAAAGCCTTATCAAAAACCTTTAATAATTTTATTTCTTCATTCTCCCAACAGAGAAAATCCGCCGCTTTATCAAGTTCAGGCAGATAATTTTTTCTTCCTTTATCCAATACTTTCCGGATCGCTTCTGCAATACTTTCCGGTCGATGGTCTTTAATAATTTCACCAATGTCAAATTGTCGCTTAATATTCTGCATTTCAGGAAGATTTGACAGTATCAACGGAATCCGTGCCTGGATACCATCCAAAACTTTATTAGGTAAGGAATAAAAATAGCTTTCCCCACCATTTTCTTCGATGCTCATGCCGCAATCTGCCGTCGGCGTTATTTTTCTTAGATCTTCAGGAAGTAATTTCCCCAAAAAACAAACTTTATCCTGAAGGCTTTCTCTGGTAACCAGGTCTTCATATTCTTTTTTCATGGGGCCGTCACCGGCAACCTTAAAAATAACATTATCCAAGTGATGCATTGCCAAAATCGCTTTATCGATCCCACGGAACGGGTTGATTACTCCCTGATACAGTAGGATTCTGGGCTTATTTTCAGGTATTTCGATACTTCCGGGTAATTTTCTCGGAGCATTCTGAACGACAGTAGCATCAACGCTGTACTTATTTTTGAACCAATCTGCATATCCGGAACTTGCCGTTATCATAAACTGTATATCCGGCACCATTTTCTTTTCAAGATATCGCCACAGTTTCTGCGATATTTTGCCTTGAATAGCAGGCATTTCCGAGAAGATTTCATGACTGTCGAAAACCAGGGGAATACCTAGTTTTTTAGCCAGCCAATAATTTGGAAGCAGTGCATCCAGGTCATTAGCGTGCAGAACTGTACTCTTATCCGCTTTTCTCTTTAATTCACGGTATAATTTCCAGTTGAATTCAAAATAAGCAGTTTTTAAACTCGTGGAGATTAAAGGTATTCTTGAAACCTGGTAAGGTCTGGACATTTTCTCTGCACCACCCCAGTTATTCCCCAGCAATTCTATCTCGTAGCCATTTTCGTACAAAGTTCTGCATATCTTTTCAATGCGCTGATCTGTGGATAAATTACTGAAAGCAGACGTAATAATTTTCTTACGCATCAGCCCTTTTTTCCGTTGAGCAAATGGTAAATCTGAATAAAACAGATTAAGCCATTGGGTATGATGACAGGCCAAAGCATTCCGCTGAAGATTCCATAAATGACAAAACAGATACAGCCGATCATGTTGACAATTCTGATTTTCCTTATGTCTTTCAGTATGAAGCTCAGCACAATAAAAAGGGAAGCGGAATATCCGATATAGGTAGCAATTTCGGGATTCATGTGAGGAATTTTGAAGATCACAAACTTAATCATTTTCAATAAGATAATAAAATTTTTTCTGCCATATCGTCATTTATTTGTTTTTGGTAAAATATTTGTAATTTAGATAATGAATAAATGGTAATGTTGCCTTTATTCTAATGAGATATATTATGGATTATAAGTTTTCACAAGGTTTGAGCCAGGTGTTCAAACAAAGCAAAAGCGAAGCTAAACGGCTGAAAAGTGAATTTCTTAATACAGAACATCTACTTTTAGGTATTATAAAAACGGAAAACTCTGCAAAAGAAATCCTTCAGAACCTTAATGCGGATTTAACACAAATCAGAAGAAAAATTGAAACCCTAAATACAGCAGGTCTTAATCCTATTTCTGAGGAGGTTACCAATATTTCTTTCACGAAGATGGCAGATCACGCGATCAAACGTGCAGAGTTAGAATGCAGACAATATAAAAGTAATGAAATCAATACGGTTCACTTACTTTTAGGTATTCTTTATAAATATGAAGACCCGACCTCAAGTATATTAGGAGCATACGATATCGACTATGAAGGCGTTTCAAAAGAGTATCACACCATGCTTAAAAACTCCGGTCAGGCACCACAAATGAGTGCTTATGATGACGATGATGAAAGAGAGGATTTTGAGCAGATGAGAAAGCCTACGGGAAATTTAGGCTCTGCCAAAAGTAAAACTCCTACCCTTGATAACTTCGGTAGAGACTTAACTTCTCTGGCTAGGGACGGTAAGCTGGACCCTGTCATCGGACGTGAAAAAGAAATTGAAAGAGTTTCCCAGATTTTATCAAGAAGAAAGAAAAACAATCCTCTGCTTATCGGTGAGCCGGGTGTCGGTAAATCTGCAATTGCTGAAGGATTAGCATTAAGAATTCAGCAGAAGAAAGTATCCCGTGTTCTTTTTGGGAAACGAGTGATTACCCTGGATCTGGCCAGTTTAGTGGCAGGTACGAAATACCGTGGTCAGTTTGAAGAAAGAATGAAAGCGATCATGACAGAACTCGAGAAAAATCGGGATGTCATCTTATTTATTGATGAGCTTCATACGATCGTCGGTGCAGGAAGTTCCACCGGAAGCTTAGATGCTTCTAATATGTTTAAACCTGCATTGGCTAGAGGTGAGATCCAATGTATTGGTGCCACTACTCTTGATGAATACCGTCAGTATATTGAAAAGGACGGTGCATTGGAAAGAAGATTCCAAAAAGTAATGGTGGAACCGACTTCTATTGAAGAAACGGTGCAGATTCTGAATCAGATTAAAGACAAGTATGAGGAGCATCATAATGTAGTTTACACGCCTGAAGCTATTTTAGCGTGTGTGAACCTGACCTCACGATATATAACCGACCGTTTCCTACCGGACAAGGCGATTGATGCTATGGACGAAGCGGGATCCCGTGTGTATATTAAAAATATGAAGGTTCCTACTGAAATCATCGATTTTGAGAAGAAAATCGAGGATATCAAAGAAATGAAGCAGAAAGCGGTAAAAGCTCAGGATTATCTTGAAGCCAGAAAGCTTAAGGATGAAGAAGAAAGACTTCAGATGGAACTGAATGCTGCCCAGGATAAATGGGATAAGGATGTGAAGGAGAAAAAAGAAACCGTAACCGATGAAAATGTAGCGGAAGTGGTTTCTATGATGAGTGGTGTTCCGGTAACAAAAGTAGGTAAAAATGAGCTTGATAAATTAGCTCAGATGGACGAAAAACTAAACGGAAAAGTAATCGGTCAGGAAGACGCTGTAAAAAAGGTTGTAAAAGCAATCCAGAGAAACAGAGCAGGTCTGAAAGATCCGAACCGTCCTATCGGAACCTTTATTTTCTTAGGAACTACCGGAGTCGGTAAAACTGAGCTGGCTAAAGTTATGGCAAGAGAGTTGTTCGAATCTGACGAGTCTCTTATCAGAATCGATATGAGTGAATACATGGAAAAATTCGCAGTTTCAAGATTGGTTGGAGCGCCTCCGGGATACGTTGGTTATGAAGAAGGCGGTCAGTTAACGGAAGCTGTAAGAAGAAAGCCTTATGCTGTGGTTCTTCTGGATGAGATTGAAAAAGCTCACCCTGATGTATTTAACATTTTATTGCAGATCCTGGATGAAGGTCATGTTACCGATAGCTTAGGCAGAAAAATTGATTTCAGAAATACCATTATCATTCTGACATCAAACATCGGAACAAGAGATCTTAAAGATTTTGGTGATGGTGTAGGATTCGGAACATCAGCTAAAAAGACCAATACTGATTCCAGAGCAAGAAGTACCATTGAAAATGCGCTTAAAAAAGCATTTGCTCCGGAATTCTTAAACAGAATTGATGACATTGTGATCTTTAATTCTCTTGAACAGACTGATATTAAGAAAATCATTGATCTTGAGCTTAACAAACTGTACAGCAGACTTGAAAAATTAGGCTATAAAGTAGAGTTAACCGACGAAGCGAAAAACTTTATTTCTGAAAAAGGCTGGGATAAAGATTTTGGTGCGAGACCGTTAAAAAGGGCCATCCAGAAATACATTGAAGATTTACTAGCGGAAATGCTTGTCAATAAACAGTTAAATGAAGGAGAAACTGTAGTTCTTGATCTCAATGAGGCGAAAGATGCCTTGGCAGGGAAAACTTCAAAACCGAAAAAATCGGCGGAAAAGTCTTCTCAATCATAAATATATAATTTAATTATAGTAAAAGCACCAGGAAAATTCCTGGTGCTTTTTTTGTGTATTTCAATCTGGGCTCATGTGGTTTTAACTTTATGAAGGCTCGATAGTCTGAAGATAAAAGTTACAATCCAATCACAAAACCGATATTAGGAACCAGCCCACTGGAAAATATACTGGTCCTTTCCTTCCAGAGAACATTGTACATCACCCCAAACTGCATAAAGGAATTGTTTCCGATTCTCTGCATATAACCACCTCCCAGGTACAAGGCATCCTCCTCATTATTCAGCTTGTAGTCGTAATACTTATTTTCGTAATTGATAAAATAATGCTGATAATTTGCGCCCAGGTAAAATGTTCTTGCGATATAATAATTTAAAAACGGACCTACTCCAAACATTGTCGACCGGTTGTAATCTGAGGTTTGCCAGGAAATGCTGCCTACCACTCCACCTTCCAGATCGTCTGTAAGACGGTAGCCAACTCTTGGTGAAGCCTGGAGATAAAAGGAGCTCCGGCTTCCAAAGCCAACCCCGATTCCTCCACCAAAGGTCCAGCGATTGTTACTTTCCGGGGAAGCCCCAACGGAAACTTGGGAAAATAAGGATTCTGAAATCAGGAGAAGTACAGGTATAATAAATTTTTTCATGTTCTATTGTTTTTGTCAATGTTTAAAATTATGGTTTTTTTCCGAATCTTTTTAATTGTATTTTTGCCGCATCAAACTAAGAACTCCCGTTAAGAGTTTCGTAAAATTGAAATAAATGAAAGTAGTAGTAGGCCTCTCAGGAGGTGTAGATTCGAGTGTGACCGCTTATTTGCTGCAACAGCAAGGTCATGAAGTGGTGGCATTGTTTATGAGAAACTGGAACGATGCTTCAGTAACGCTGGAAGATGAATGTCCCTGGATCGAGGACAGCAATGATGCCTTAATGGTTGCTCAAAAGCTTGGGATTCCTTTCCAGGTGATTGATATGAGTGATCTTTATAAGGAAAGAATCGTGGATTATATGTTCGACGAATACCAGAGAGGAAGAACGCCGAATCCTGATGTTCTGTGTAACAGAGAGGTAAAGTTCGATGTTTTTATGAAGACGGCGATGTCTTTGGGAGCAGATAAAGTGGCAACCGGACATTATGCAAGAGTGGATTCAACCTTTGATGAAAGCGGAAAAGAAATTTTTCATTTACTGGCAGGCAAGGATAACAATAAAGATCAGTCTTATTTTTTGTGCCAGTTGAGCCAGGATCAGCTGTCAAAAGCTTTGTTCCCGATTGGAGAACTTACCAAACCCCAGGTCAGAGAAATTGCAAAAGAAATCGGGCTGGTAACAGCTGATAAAAAAGATTCGCAGGGATTGTGCTTTATCGGGAAAGTGAGTCTACCCCAGTTTTTACAGCAGCAACTCGTTCCAAAAGAAGGCGAAATTGTAGAAATCTTCAAAGATTCTCCTCTTTTCACTCAGGAAACTCCTCAGTTTTCATCAAAACAGGAAGAGTTGGAACATTTAAGTCAAAAAATACATTATAAAAAAGCTGACGGAAAAGTGATCGGAAAGCATCAGGGGGCTCAATTTTTCACGATCGGTCAAAGTAAAGGCCTTGGGATTGGCGGCCACAAAGAAAGCTGTTTTATCGTTTCCAGAGATATGGAAAATAATATTATTTTCGTGGGAGAAGGACATAGCTTCCCCGGATTGCATAAGAAAGCTTTAAAAGTAGATAATTCCGAATTGCATTGGGTAAGAGAAGATCTTAGACTGAACAGCGGGGAATCTATGGATGTCATGGCAAGATTCCGTTACAGACAGGCTTTGCAGCCTGCAAAAATCTTCCAGTTTGAGGATGCTTTTTATATGGAGTTTGAAGAACCGCAGTCAGCCATTGCTGAGGGACAGTTTGCATCGTGGTATATCGGTGATGAACTTATCGGAAGCGGGGTAATTGCTTAGTTATTGTAATGCTTTTATCATTTTTGATGATGGCTCTTATAAGATATCAAACATCATAGGTTTTTGAAACCTATGATGTTTTTTTACCAGTTACTAATTCCTAGCCTGATCGGAAGCGGGTAATTCCTTAGTTATTATGAATGCTTCATCATTGTGATGATGATCCTGATAAGATATAAACATCATAGGTTTTTGAAACCTATAATGTTTTTTTACCCGTCACCAATTCCTAGCCCCGATCGAGCGGCATGTTTGAGCTCTTTTCCAGTTTCGGCGGCGGCAAAGCCGCCGCCG